>Ga0193723_1000394_pt1 | contig 17011 bp, 14 predicted proteins | sample H2m2metaG_FD_143042 | JGI IMG/M metagenome (GOLD analysis project Ga0193723, IMG submission 143042) | Soil microbial communities from a riparian zone of the East river system, Colorado, United States - H2m2 | ecosystem: Environmental > Terrestrial > Soil > Riparian zone | place: USA: East River...
TCGGACGGCGGGCCAGTTCACGAGCGCGCGGGAGGCGATCGTCACGACTTTCTCGCGGCCGCTTCGATATCCAAGCTTCCTTTGGCTCATGGCCTCTCGATTCCTGATCCTCATGGGGCTGGTCGGCGTCCAGAGTTTCGTGTTCTTCTACTTCAGCGATGTCTTCTTTCACAACGACCGGATGGACACCATCACAGCGAGCTACACGCTCCTCGGCCTTGTGATAGTTGCTGCGTTCCTCGTCTCCTGGCCTGCCGCCCGAGCCTCGGATCGGTTCGGTCGCCGCCCGTTCATCCTGGTTGGAGGGCTTTTAGGGGCTGCCGGCGTGCTCATGCTTGTGTTCAGTCACTTCCAGCTGCTGCCCACCCAGCTCCTGGAGCCGCTGGCCGAAAAGTTGAAGGTGCCGCCGCTGGCGGCCCAGGCGACCTTGGTCGGAGTCCTGATCGGGATTGGATATGGCGTGTTCTTCTCGGTCGACTGGGCCTTCGTCCAGGACGTGATTCCAACCAAGGAGGCGGGCCTTTTCATGGGCTTCAGTAACATCGCCACTGCCGGGTCGGGTATCGTCGCCCGTTTCATCGGCGGATTTTTGCTCGACCCGTTCAACGACGGTCCGCAGCTGCTCGGCTTGCCGGGAGGCTTTCCCGTCATCTTCTCCGTCTTCAGTGCGTCCCTGCTGGTCGGCGCGTTACTCATCTTGAAAGTGCCTGAGGTGCGAAAGCGATGATGAATCTGGACGGTCTGATGCCCTGGGGTGGGCTCGCCGGAGCGCCATTCGACGCTGCCGACATGGTGGTGGCCGGCATCCCTTACGACGGTTCGGCGGTATATCGGAAGGGCGCCGCCCTTGCGCCGCAGCGAATACGCAGCCTGTCGGCTGCAATGCCCCCTGTCACCGAGGACGGCCAGGTGTTGCAGGGACTTCGGGTGCACGACATGGGCGACCTTGACCCTGGACCTGAAATCGCCGAGGGCTGGATGAGCGTCGCGGAGCGCCTGTCGGCGGTCCCGCTCGCTTCGCTCCTGACTGTCCTCGGCGGAGACCACTGCACGGCCATCGCCACTATCGCGGCGCAGGCGCGCCGCCACCCTGACATGCAGCTCCTATGGGTTGACGCCCACCCCGATCTTTGCGATTTCTCGCGCGGCGGGCGCTGGACCTGCGGCTGCGCGATGCGAAGGGCGCTCGAGGTGTCGGCGATCGACCCTGCACGGGTGGTGATCGCCGGCGGGCGTGACTACGACCCCGAGGAGGTCGAGTTCATCAAGGCGACAGGCATCCTGCTGGTTTCGGCGCGCGAGCTGGCCGCCGATCCGGCCGCCTCGGCCCTGGCGATCGGGGATCGTCTGGCCGGAAAGAAGGTGCACGTGTCGTTCGACATCGACGCACTCGACCCAGCGCACGCGCCTGGAACCGAGATCCCTTCGGCGGGCGGGCTCACCACACGGGCCGCGCTCGACCTCCTCGGGGCGGTGCTCAACCGCACAAGCCCTGTGGGCTTCGACGTGGTCGAGGTATCGCCGCCGTTCGACAATGGGGATATCACGACCTTCGCCGCGTTGAAGCTCATCTTCGAGTTCTGGGGCATGTCCTGGAATGGAAAGCGCTGACGTAGTCATCGCGGGGGGCGGCATCGCGGGTTGCGCCCTCGCGTACCAGCTCGCCAAACGCAAAGTCGACGTGGTGCTCCTGGAGCGCGAGACGCTGGGCTCGCAGTCGACCGGCAAATGCGCGGGCGGCGTTCGCCAGCAGTTCTCGACCGAGGCCAACGTCAGGGTTCAGCGGATGTCGGTGAAGATGCTGGAGGCGTTCGAGCACGACACAGGGCATCCGGCGGACTTTCGCCAGATCGGCTACCTCTTCCTTTTCACTCAGCCTCAACAGGTGGAGGACTTCCGCCACAACATGGAGATGTGGCATCGGGTCGGCCTCACAGAGGCGCGCTGGGTGGATCCGGCCGAGGCCGCGAAGATGGTGCCCGTGCTCAACGTGGACGACGTGCTGGGCTGCTCGTTCTGCCCCACCGACGGAATCGCGAGCCCGGCCGACGTCACCGCCGGCTATGCGTCAGCCGCCCGCCGCCTTGGCGCGCGCTTGAAAGAGGGAGTTGACGTTACCGGCATCGATGTTGCCTCCGGCCGCGTGCAGGGAGTGCGCACCTCGGCGGGCGACATTGCAACTCGGATGGTTATCAACTGCGCCGGCGCCTGGGCAGCCTCGATCGGCCGCCTCGCTGGGCTCGAGATCCCTGTGCTTCCGTATCGCCGCCACATCGCGGTCACCGGCACATTCCCAGCCCTTCCGCGGACGACGCCGATGACTGTGGATTTCCGTACCTCTCTCTACTTTCACCCCGAAGGGGACGGCGTCCTCATCGGCATGAGCGATCGGTCCGAGCCGTCCGGGTTCGTTACCGACGTCAACTGGGAGTTCCTGGAGAAGATGTTCGAGCAGGCGGCGCTCCGGGCGCCTGCTCTGGCGAGCGCAGGTGTGAAGACGGCATGGGCCGGCCTCTACGAGTCCACTCCCGACCACCAGGCGATCCTGGGTCCGGTAGGCGAGGTCGAAGGTTTCTGGTGCGCCGCTGGATTCAGCGGGCACGGGTTCATGCAGGCGCCCGCCGCCGCGTTGCTTGTGACTCAGCTCCTCCTCGACCACAAATCGGAGATCGACATCTCCCCGTTCGCTTTCGAACGATTCGCGCGTGGCGCTCTGGTCACCGAACGAAACGTCATCTAGCGAAACCTGCCCCCCCTAGTGCCGGGACAATAAAACCAGTGCGATCAGGGCCAGGCCGCCGAGCATCAGCACGCCCGAGCATCCCGCCTGCACCACCGTGTAGACGATCCCACCCATAGAACCGTACGTGGCAGCGAATTCGGCCCTCCGCCGGCGAGTGCGGATCGCCGCCACGACGCCTCCAGCGCCGAGTAATACGGCAAGGACCCCGAAGCCGACGCCTGCCACTACTTCCCCGCTCATCCCAGCGGTCAGTATGCCAACGGTTACGATTCTGACCCGTGGCAAGGATCCTCCTCTTGGGCTCGACAGGCTTTTTCGGCCGTGGCGTTGCGCACCGGCTGATCGATGGAGGCCACCAGCTGAGGGTGCTCGTGCGCGACCCGATGAAAGCTGCCGCCTTCAAGGTCCGAGGGGCCCAGGTCGTCGTCGGCGATGCGCTCAATCCGGCCGCCGTGACCCAGGCCGCCCAGGGAGTGGAGCATGTCATCAGCCTCGTCGCGGTGCGTCGCAACCGCCCGCAGTCCTTCCTGGAGGTAAACGTCGACGGCCCAAGAATCATGGCCGAGGCGGCCAAGGCGGCGGGCGTGCGATCGGTCGTCCTGGTCAGTGCCATCGGGGCACGGCTCGATCCACATCTCAAGTACCTGACCTCGCGATGGATGGGTGAGCAAGAGCTTGCGAAGACTGGCGTGTCGGGGACCATCCTGCGGTTCTCGTTCGTGCTGGCCGAAGAGGGAGGCGTCCTCAATGACTTCGAGCGCGCCGCCAATTTCGGTCCGTTCCTGATCATCCCTGGCAGCGGACAGGCCCAGCTGCAGCCGATCCTTCGCGAGGACGCGGCCCGCTGCGTCGTCGAGGCGATCGACAAACCGGAGCTGAATGGAAGGATCGTGGAGCTGGGTGGCCCCGAGGTTGTCACCTATGAGGCGATGTTCGATTGGTTCATCCAGGCCCGCGGACTCAAGAAGCCCAAGCTGAAACTGCCGACTGTATTGCTCATCCCTGGGGCGATGGCGATGGAGGCGATGCTCGCCGACCCGATCGTCACACCTGACGAGATCAACACGATCCAGCTCGACAACATCGCCGACGGCATCGACTCCGTCAGCGCGCATTTCGGCTGGCGGCCGACCCGTCCGAGCTCATGGGCACAGGAGCACTGGAAGAAGACCCGCGCTCGCTGAGGCTCCGCGCCTTCTTCGGGTTGCCGGTGCCCGAGCCTCAACGTCAAGAGCTGGGAAGCTTTATCGCGACCTGCGCCTCGCTCGCGCCGGCCTTCCGCTGGACGCCGGCTGAGAATCTTCACCTCACCATCCGATTCGTCGGCGGCGTCGAACGCTCAGTCGTGGAGCCTGTGGCCGATGCGCTGGTCGATCTTCCGCCGGCCGCGTTCGACCTCGAGCTGGGCAGCCTCGGAACGTTCGGGCGCGGCCCGGGCGCTCGCGTGGTGTGGCTCGGTCTTCAGTCAGGCGCTGATGGCGCGGCCGCGGTCGCGGCGCGCGTGGAAGAGGAATGCCTGCGGGCAGGGCTGGTCGGCGCATCCAGTAAGTCCCATCCTGGTCGCCGCGCCAGCGCGCAGAACAGGCCGTTCCGGGCGCACCTCACGCTGGCTCGAGCGCGCGCGCGCTATGGCGCGAGCCTTCCTGATCTGCCGGCGCCGCCTTCCCTTGAGCAGTGGCGCGCCGACGAGCTGATCCTTTACACGAGCCGCCTAACCAGGTCGGGAGCCACCTACGAGGTCGTCAGGACTCTACGCCTCGCGTAAGCCGGCCTCGGCGCATTCCAGGTCCTGCTCAGGGCGTGCGCCGCTGACGCCGATGGCGCCGACGATCTTTCCATCCACCTTGATGGGCAGGGAGCCGAGTCCAGGGATCATGGGAACACGCACCATACGGTCCGCCGCGCTGAAGAAGCCGGGCCTGTCCTGAGCCATCTGCGCCAGTGCGGCGCCATCCCGCAGGAGCATCGCCGCCCCCACTGCCTTGGCCTCGGCCAGCTGAGGCGAAAGTGGCGCGGCGCCGTCCATCCTGCCGAGTGCGATGAGGAGCCCACCTTCGTCGACAACAGCCGCGGTCACCTTGATGCCGAGCTGCCCAGCTTTGGCATGAGCCTTCTCGATGGCCTGGTTGGCGTCGGAGAGACTCAATGGCATGGCTTACGCTCTAGTTTCGCATGGACCTGAAAGGGAAGGTTGCAATCGTCACAGGTGGCGGCACAGGCATTGGTCGTGCTGTGTCGCTGCGCCTGGCGAAGGCCGGAGCCAGGGCAGTGGTGGTCAACTATTCGCGCTCCAAAGACGAAGCAGAGGCAACCGCGGCTGAGCTCGAACCGCTCGGCTCCGAGGCGCTTGTGTACAAGACCGACATCGCCGATGAGGCGGCGGTCAAGGCGATGGTCGCTGCCACAACCGATCGATTCGGACGGTTGGATGTGCTTGTGAACAACGCAGGCACCACTCACTTCATCGCATTTCCCGACCTCGACGCGTTGACCGAGGAGGTTTGGAACGACATCCTCGGTGTGAATCTCAAGGGCACGTTTTACTGCTGTCGCGCTGCAGCTCCCGAGCTGCGCAAAGCCAAAGGCGCGATTGTCAACGTTGCCTCGATCGCAGGTCACCGCGGGTCTGGGTCGTCGATTGCCTACGGCGTGTCCAAGGCGGGCGTCTTGCAGCTGACTCGTGGACTTGCGATCGCTCTGGCCCCCGACGTGCGCGTCAACTCGGTATCGCCTGGCCTCGTTTCGACGCGATGGTTTCGCAAGCGTTTCGGGGACGAGTCAGCCGCCACTCAGGAAAAGTCGTTCGCCGAAATCACGCCGCTGCGTGCGATTGCAAGCGCCGACCATGTAGCACAAGCGGTCATGGCTTTCGTCGAAAACGACATTGTCACAGGCCAGGACATCGTCGTTGACGGTGGTAAAAACGTTGGCTACTGAAGAATGAGAGCGCTCGTTCTGGCGGAAGCTATTTATGGTGGGTTGGCGGCGAACTGACTTTCGGGCTTGCGCTCGGAAGCAACCCCCCGTACTGTTGGTTTTGGCTCCGAGGGAAACGTTCGAGAGAGCAGGAACAGGCCGCAAGGCAGGTACCAGCGATCAAGAGGCGATCCGTCGGGGTCATTTCTTTTTCAGGCGCAAAGCACAAGCCGACCCCTGCCCCAATCGTTAGGCTCTAGCGCAGTGTCGGTCGCCCAGCGCCCCACCAAACAATCCGAATCCAACCCCTCGACCTCAGTCGAGGTGTCGATAGTGATGCCCTGCCTCAACGAGGCGGAGACGTTGGCCACGTGCATTCAGAAGGCCCAGAAGGCGATCGAGAAAGACGCCATTTCGGCTGAGATCATCGTCGCCGACAACGGCAGCACCGATGGCTCGCAAGCCATCGCCAACGAGCTCGGGGCACGCCTTGTGCCTGTCACCAGGAAGGGATACGGCAGCGCCCTGATCGGCGGCATCGAAGCCGCGCGGGGCGAGTTCGTGATCATGGGCGACGCCGACGACAGCTACGACTTCACCGCCATCGCACCGCTGATCGCCAAGCTGCGCGATGGCTGCGACCTCGTAGTGGGCAACCGCTTCCTCGGTGGCATCGAACCTGGCGCGATGCCCTGGTCACATCGCTGGATTGGGAATCCAGTGCTGACTTTTATCAGCAGGATCTTTTTCCACACGCCCGTCGGTGACATGCACTGCGGCCTGCGCGGCTTCCGCAAGGAAGCCTACGAGCGCATGAAGCTCCGGGCGATTGGCATGGAGTTCGCAAGCGAGATGGTGATCAAAGCATCCCTCAAGGGCATGCGCATAGCCCAGGTGCCGGTGGCGCTCCGGCCCGACGGGCGCTCCCGTCCGCCGCACCTCCGCACCTGGCGCGACGGCTGGCGGCACCTGCGCTTCATGTTGCTGTTCAGTCCACGCTGGCTTTTCCTGCTTCCAGGGCTGGCGCTGTTCACCGCCGGCTTGCTGGCAGGCGCCGCACTCGAGGTTGGGCCGGTCAAGGTCGGACGATTCGGGTTCGACATCAGCACGCTGCTGTTGGCCGGCTTTTGCTGCCTGATCGGATACCAGCTTGTCGTCTTCGCGGTTTTCACCAAGGTTTTCGCGATGCGCGAAGGATTCCACCCGCCCAACGCCGGGTACTCACAGATGTTCCGATACGTGCGGCTCGAAACGGGCCTCGCGCTCGGCCTGCTCATGGCCGTGCTGGGCACCGCTGGGCTGATCCTCGCCGTCCTCTCGTGGCAGGTGCTGGGCTTTGGTGCCCTCGATCCGCGAGCGACCATGCGCGAGGTGATCCCGGCCGCGGTGCTTTTGACGCTGGGTGTTCAGACGATCTTTGCAAGCTTCTTCCTCAGCATCCTCGGCATCGACAGCGAAACCGATCCCGGCTGACGCATTGGCAGCGCTGCGGAAGCATCCGATGGCGGCGGCATATATCGCCGCTCTGATACCAGCTCTGGCAATGGCATTGACGCAGCCTGTCTGGTCGCGAGTCGACGAGGCGCACCACGCGGATTTCATCATCCAACTGAGCCACGGCGTATATCCAGTAGCCAACAAGACCCTCATCGACCCCGAAACGATTCGCGTCATGGATTCGACCGGTGTGTTTCGCGCCTTCTACGCGCCCGGCTCGTACCCGTTGCCCGACCTCACCGCCATCGGCACACCTCCGGCCGGCATGTCCGATCGCGCCAACGCCGCCTGGATGCTGAGGCACCTGTGGCAGCTCTCGCACGAGTCGATCCAGCCACCCGTTTACTACCTATCGATGGTCCCCGTGTGGTGGGTCGCCAACGGATTGGGAGGACCATTCGCAGCCATCTACGCGTTGCGCGTCATCAGCGCCCTGGCGATCGCGGCCCTTGCTCCGATCGCGGTGGCCGTGGCCCGCATCCTCGTTCCAACGCGGCCGGAGGTCGCGCTCGTCGCGGCGATCTTCGCCGCCCTGCTGCCGGGCCTTGACCTTAACGGAACCCGGATCAGCAACGACGCTTTTGCGACCGCGATCGGCGGTCTTGTTGTGCTGCTCGCCGTGCGATGGGCTGCCGGCGGGTGGACGTGGCGCAGGGCGGTCCTGATGGGTCTGATCCTCGGGGCGGGCATGCTGGTCAAGATCACGCTGGCGGGCCTGGTCCCCGCGGTGATCCTGTCGGCACTCTGGCAACCGGGGCCAGCGCGCTGGACTGTAGGGCTAGGGCGACTGGTGCTCGCCGGCGCGATCGCTGGCGCGTGCGTGCTGCCCTGGTTCGCGCTCAACCTGCACAACTACGGTGCGATCATGCCCGGCCCCAGCCTGCGGCTCTCCGACTCACTGGCAGTGCCCCTCAACGCGCCATTCATACCGCTCAACCTGGCGGTGTTCGAGCTGACCTACTGGACGGGAGAACCCTGGGGGGCGCTGGTGCTGGCCGCGCCGTTCGCGGTGCTGGCCGGCCTTCTTGCCTTGATGGCGCCAGTCGGTGTCGTGAAGCTGCTCAGGGATCGCCCGCCGGCAGCCGGGCCCCTAGCGGTGGCGATCGTCGCAGCGAGCGGCATGATCGCAGTGTCGTTGGTACTGCCTGTCCTTGCCGACTTCGAATTCGTGGCCCCCGGCCGCTATGCGTATCCGGCATTGCCCGCCATCGCGGCCCTGTTCGCCATCGGCGTTTGCATGGTGCTCGCCAACAAGGTTGCCCGTCGAGCGGCAGTCGCCATGTACGCGGCGATGGCGGTGCTAATGGTGACCGCGAGCGCAGCCGGGTTTCCCCGAGCACCCGAGGCAGGTTCCGGAGCCCCGCCGGCGAGCGCGGCTGTCGAGGTCGCGACTGCGAGTAGCAGCTTCGGTGGGGTGGCCATCGACGTTCAACGCGTCGCTTTCGACTCGATCGGAGGAGCGACGTGGCTCCAGGTGACGGTGACCAATTCGGGCCTGAACCAGGCCGAGTGGACGGTTCCGCCCTACATCACCGACGGCGACGTTTCTGCGATCGGCGACTACCTCAAGTCGACGCATTTGCCTGGCGCTCTGGACCCAGGCCAGGCCGTCACCGGCTGGCTCTACATCCCCCTCGACCCGGCGCGGCTCCATGCTGGTTCTCTACACGTGCGCTTTCAGGACGTGGCGGTCGACGGATATCGCATGGTCGGCGACATAAACCTCGACGTGCCGCTGACGGCCATCCGAACACCATGACCGCGACAAAGCTCAGGGTCGCCATCATCCACGACCTGCTCGTGAGCTATGGCGGCTCTGAGCAGGTCCTGCTCGACCTGCATCAGATGTTCCCTGATGCGCCCATCTACACGACGGTGTTTGACCCGTCGCGGCTTCCGGCCCGCTTCGCGAACCTCGATGTCCGCAGCTCCTTCCTGCAGCACATTCCGTCCATTTCCAGGAACTACGGGGCGATCGTTCCGCTGATGCCCCGCGCGTTCAAGAGCTTCGATCTCCGTGGCTACGACCTTGTCCTCAGTTCGGCGCACGCGTTCGCGAAAGCCGTCATCGCTCCGCCCGACGCCCTGCATGTCTGCTACTGCTACACGCCGCTCAGGTATGCGTGGAGCCACCAGGAGGAATACCTGGCCGGCATGCCGATGCGGCCGCTTGGGCGCATGGTGCTGGCCCGACTGCGGAAGTGGGATTACGCCGCGTCGCGGCGAGTCAATCGATTCATCGCAATCTCCGAGAACGTCCGCGACAGGATCGCCAAGTACTACGGCCGAGAATCCGACGTCGTCTACCCGGCGGTCAACCTCTCTCGCTTCCATACAACCTCAGGCCGAGACCGCATAGATGACTCCTTCCTGGTCGTCAGCCGGCTCTTCTCATACAAGCGTGTGGACGCCGCTGTTGAGGCCTGCACGCGGCTGGGGCTCCCGCTGAAGGTGATCGGTCGCGGGCCTGAGCTGGCGCGGCTGCGCGGCATCGCCGGCCCTACCGTGCGGTTCCTCGGCGAGGCCGACGACCAAACCCTCGAATCGGAATATCGGGGATGCCGCGCGCTTCTATTCACCTCGGATGAGGACTTCGGTTTGGTTCCGCTCGAGGCGATGGCGAGCGGGCGGCCTGTTCTCGCTCTTAACCGCGGCGGGGCCCGAGAGACTGTCGTCGCCGGCGTGACCGGCCGGTTTTACGAGGACACAGGCGTCGAGGCGCTGATCGATGCCCTGAAGACTTTCCGGCCCGACGACTTCGATCCCCTTGCGTGCCGGCTGAGGGCGGAGGAATTCTCAATTGAGCGATTCCGCTGTGGCATCGAAACTGTCATCGAGCGCGAGCTCGGGCGCGACCTGTAGGTCGCGGTCACTTTCTGTAGAGAGCGACTCCAGTCATCTCGTTCTCGTGGTAAGTCCCGCCACGTGTGAACCCGATGCCGGCGAGAACGGTGTCGAGCTCTGTGATTCCTGTGTGCCACTTATGCCACTCGAGAAGGATGGTTCGCACGCTTGCCTTTATGAACTCGCCCTCATACCGGATGAAATCGAGCTCGTTGCCTTCGATGTCAATCTTCATCAGATCCACCGGTCTTTCTCCGAAACGGGACTGCCACTCGCCCTTGACGGATACCGCGGGGACCGTCACGTCTTTGATCCTTCCTTTCACAGGCAGCTGTTTGCCGGCCTCGTACGCGAGCAGCGACGATTGCGATGCGGAGGGAAGAATGTGAAAGACGGCGCTTGGGGACCCGGGCGGTAGCCCGACCGCGCCGAAGACTACCTGCTGGCGCTCGAGTCGATTCTTCTTCAGGTGCCAGGCCGCCTCCGCCACGATGAACTGGTTCGCGTCGACCAGAAGGCCGGCACGTTCCCGGTTTGGCAGCTCAGACTCCAGCCACAGCGCGAACCAACCCGCGTTGCAGCCCAGATCGATGAAAGTGTCGATGGGACGCTCCGCGAGCACTGCCTCGTAGGTCCGCTGCGCGAACATCTCGTCAGCGATCCCGAGCTGATCGAGAGACGTGATGCGGTATTCAAGCCCACTCGGGCGCAGGCGCCGATAAATGGGGAAACGCGCGAGCAGCGGTCCAGTCCAGCGGTATATGGACAGCGCGGCGACGGCGTGATGCACCCACTGATGACGGCTCAACCGAGCTACCAGTGAGGACAAGTGAGTTCGGCAGAGCTTAGTAGACCGGCGTTTCCCCTGTCACTGCTTCGAGCCACTTCCGGCAGGAAGTCAAGAAGCGCGCCGCCTGCAGGCCGTCGAGCACGCGGTGGTCGAACGAGAAGCAGAGATACATCATCGGTTTGATCCCGATCATCCCTTCCACCGCCACAGGCCGGTCCACGATTGCCTCCATGGTGAGGATGCCCGCCTGGCCAGGGTTGATCACCGAGTAGCTGAAAAGAGTCCCGAACGTGCCCGAGTTGTTGACGGTGAAGGTCCCACCTGAGAGGTCGTCGGCCTTGAGCTGCTTGTTGCGTGCGCGAGTGGCGATGTCGTTGATTGCACGCGCAAGGCCGGCGATCGACAGACCGTCCGCGCGGCGGACGACCGGGACCACCAGGGTGTCCTCGAGGCCAACTGAAACGCCAAGGTTGATGTCCCTGTGCACGATGAGCTCCGTTTCGTTGAAGGTGGAGTTGACCTCGGGATGCTCTCGCAGCGCTGACACCGCGGCCGCCATCACGTACGGCAGGTAGGTGAGCGAGAAGCCCTCCTGCTTCTGGAAGGCGGCTTTGTTGGCAGTGCGGTTGGCCACGACGCCCGACATGTTCGCCTCCTGCGTCTGCCAGGCATGGGGGATCGTGGTCTTGGCGCGGGTCATGTTCTCCGCGATGAGCCGGCGCACACGAGTCAGCTGAACCACCTGGTCTCCCTCGCCCGGCGCGGCCGAGCCCCGAGGCGAGGCTGGGGCTGTGGCGCTTGCGGCAGGCGCGGCTTTCGGCGATGCGGCGAAGTCCTGCACGTCCTTCTTCGTCACGCGGCCGCCGATTCCGGTGCCCTCGATTTTCGAAAGGTCGACCTTCAGCTCCGAGGCGACCATCTGAACGGCAGGCGAGTAGCGGTGCTCGCCGGTCTGTGGCGTTGGTGCGGGCTCTTGACCCTGATCGTCTGGCTCGGAGGGTGGCTTTTCCTGAGCGTCCTCTCCGGCACCGGCGGGCGGGGAGGTGTGCGTTGGCGGTGGTTCGGCCTTGTCGACGGTACCGTCGGTGGGTGCTGGGGCCGGGGCTTCCGGAGTCGCGGCCTTGGGAGCCGCCCTCTTAGGACCGGCGGCTTTGGACCCGACGGACGCCTCAGGCTCGGTGGCTACAGGCTCGCCCCCTCCGGCGCTCCGCGCCACCTCCCCGCCCGGCGGGGAGGATATATCTCCATCGCCACCAACTTCAACCACCGCGATCTCGGCGCCGGCTTGAACTGTCTGGCCCTCCTTGGCCAGGATCTCGCGCAGGATTCCGGTCACGGGCGCAGGCACCTCGGCGCTGACCTTGTCGGTGTCAACCTCGAGCATCGGCTCGAACTCGACCACCTTGTCACCAGGCTTGACGAGCCATTTGGAGATCGTCCCTTCGTGCACCGACTCCCCGAGCTGGGGCATTACCACGCGCTTTGTCGTGCCGGCCATCAGAAAGCCGCCAGCTCTCGCAGGGCCGCCGCGATCTTGGTCGGGTTGGGCATGAACAAGTCTTCCATCGCCGGGGCATAAGGCATCGACGGCACGTCAAGCCCCCCGAGCCTCTTCACCGGCGCGTCGAGCCAGCGCCACGCCTCATCGGCGATGAGCGCCGCGATCTCGGAACCCACCGACACGCTGAAGTTGTCCTCGTAAAGGACCAGGCACTTTCCGGTTTTTCGGGCTGAGGCGATGATCGCTTCTTTGTCGAGCGGGTAAACGGTGCGCAGGTCGACGATCTCGACGTTCACTCCATCTGCGTCGAGCTCCTTTGCCGCCTCGAGCGCGTAGTGGACCATCAGCCCGTAGCAGAAGACCGAGATGTCGGTCCCCTCGCGCACTGTGCGAGCGACCTGGAGCGGGATGAGGTACTCCCCTTTGGGCACCGCCTCCTTGAACATTCGGTAAAGGCGCTTGTGCTCGAAAAACAGGACAGGGTCGGGGTCCCTGATTGCCGCGAGAAGGAGGCCCTTGGCTTCGTATGGGCTCGAGGGGATCACGATCTTCAATCCCGGCGTCGCAAAGCGCGCCTCGATCGACTGCGAGTGATAGAGCGCGCCGTGCGCGTGGCCGCCCATCGGCGCACGCACCACCATCGGCACCGACCAGTCCCCGTCGCTGCGATACCGGAACTTGGCGATCTCGTTGGTGATCTGGTTGAAGGCCATGTGCGCGAAGTCGGTGAACTGCATCTCCGCCACCGGGCGCTTACCGGCAAGGGCGAGGCCGAGCGCGACACCTGCGATCGACGACTCGGCCAGGGGCGTGTCGATGACACGGGTTTCTCCAAAGCGCTTGTGAAGCCCATCGGTGACGAGGAAAACGCCGCCCTTCCTTCCGACGTCCTCTCCGAGGACCATTACGCGATCGTCGCGCTCCATCTCCTCGGTCAGAGCCGACCGCAGGGCCGACACCATGTTCATCTCTTCGGTCTCGACGCCTTCCGCCGGCTCGATCGCCTTGGGCGCGTCAAGTCCGTAGACGTTGGTCAGCGCGTTTTCGGCCGGCGCGTCGGGGGACTCCATCCCTTCGCTGGTCGCCTTGGTGACCTCCTCCTTGACCCTCTCCTCGTATTCGGCGATCTCGTTGGCGGTGAGCACGCCTTCCTCGAGCAGGCGCTTCTTGAACTGCTCCAGGCAGTCGGTCAGCGCAAGGCGGTCGATCTCTTCTTGAGCCCGGTACCGGCGCTGATCGTCCTCCGACGAGTGGGCGCCGAGCCTGTCGACAAGGCATTCGATCAAAGTCGGACCATCGCCTGCTCGAGCGCGAGCGATCGCCTCTTTGGCAACCACGTAGCAGGTCACCGGGTCGCGGCCGTCCAACGTCACGCCGGGGAATCCGTAGCCCGCCGCGCGCTGTGCGGCGTACTGGATCGCGTACTCCTTCTTGAATGGGGTCGAGATTGCGAAGCCGTTGTTCTCGCAGACGAAGATCTCAGGCAGCTTGTAGATGGCCGCGAAGTTGAAGGCCTCGTGCGCGTCGCCCTCCGATCCGGCCCCCTCGCCGTAGTTGGTCATCAAGACCTTGTCGGTGCCATCCATCTTCAGCGCGTACGCGACGCCGGCGCCTCGCACCAGCTGCGTCGCCACAGGTGAACCGCCCGATGTGATGTTGAGCCTCGTGTCCGAGAAATGGCCTGGCGTCTGCTTGCCGCCCGAAGCGGGATCAGCGGGCTTGGCCAGGACCGCGAGCATGAGGTCTAGCGGCGTCACCCCCATCCTCATGCACAGCACGACGTCGCGGTAGTACGGAGAGATCCAGTCGTACTTTGGCTTCAGCGGCCAGCTGACGCCAATCTGCGCCGCCTCGTGGCCTGCGCACGAGATGATGAACGGCGCTCGGCCCTGGCGGTTCAGCACCTGGAAGCGGTAGTCGACCTGCCGCCCCAGCAGGATGTAGTTGAACCAGGTCTTCAGCGTCTTCTCGTTGAGGTCGGTGTCGCGCCACGCGATGGGTTCCTGGAAACGCCAGTCGGGGCTGAATGTCGGCCCTTTGGTTTTGACTGTGGTTGCCATCAGTACCTAGATGTGGATCGCACGACCGTCCACTGCAAGCGCCGCTTCCATCACGGCCTCGCTGAGAGTGGGGTGCGGATGGATGTTGCGCCCCATCTCCCAGGCGTCGCCCTGGAACAGCTGAGTCAGCGCCGGCTCTGCGATGAGCTCCGTTGCGTTCGGCCCCACAATGTGCGCGCCAAGCAGCTGGCCCGTCTTCGAGTCGGCGACGAGCTTGACGAAACCACCGGTCTCGCCATGGATGATCGCGCGGCCCAGCGCGCTGAATGGGAACTTGCCGCTCTTGACCTCGTGCCCCTTCTCTTTGGCCTGTTTTTCGGTGAGGCCGACCGACGCGATCTGCGGGTGCGAGTAGGTGCAGCGAGTGACGAGGTCTTGCTCCATAGGCGCCACCCGCTGAGCCGCGATGTCTTCGACAGCTGTCATGCCTTCGTGCGCGGCGGCGTGAGCGAGCAGGAAACCCCCGACGACGTCCCCGATGGCGTGGATCGACTCCGCCGATGTTTGCATCCACTCGTCGACTTTGATGAACCCGTTCGGGTGCGTTTCCACGCCAACTTTCTCCAGGCCGATGTCCTTCGACCGCGGCGCGCGGCCGACAGCGACCAGCAGCTGGTGGGCCCATACCTCGCCCTGCTCGGTGTCGACGCTCACGCCGCTGCGGGCTTTCTTCGCGCCCTTGACTTTGACTCCCACACGACAGTCGATGCCGGCTTTCTTGAAGGCAGCGAGCATCTCTTTTGAGATGTCCTCGTCCTCGAGCGGCACCAGTCGATCGAGTCCCTCGAGCAGCGTGACCTTGACACCGAGCTGGCTGTAGAGGGTCGCGAACTCAACGCCGACGGCGCCGGCTCCAATGATGCAGATCGACTCTGGGACCTTGGTGGATAGGGTGGCGTGGTCGGAGGAGATGATGAACTCGCCGTCGAATTCGAGCCCGGGCAGCGTCTTCACGGTGGAACCTGTCGCGACGATCAGGTGCTTGGCCTTGAGCTGCTTGGCCCCGATCTCGACTGTGTTCCCATCGCGCAGGCGTCCGCTGCCGGCGACGACCTCGATCTTGTTCTTCTTCATCAGGAACTGGACGCCCTTGAAGAGCTGGCCGACGACGGCGTCGCGTCGGGCGGCGATGCGGGCGTAGTCGAAGCGAACCTTGTCGGCGTCAATGCCAAACTCAGGCCCTCGCGCTGACACTCGGTGGTACAGCTCCGACGACTCCAGAAGGACCTTGGTGGGGATGCAGCCGACATGGAGGCATGTGCCGCCGAGCTTGTCGGCCTCCACCAGGGCGACCTTCAAGCCCAGCTGGGAGGCTCGGATGGCGGCCGGGTAACCACCCATCCCACCCCCGAGGATCAGCACGTCGAAGTCGTCAGGCATCTCTTTTTAAGTGTAGGCATCGAGATGCCGCCGGCGATGCCGACCGGAGCTTCGGCGCCCATGCGGCCCATCTGCGTTGTTGCGACCTCCGTTGCTCGCTTACGCATCCACGGATGCGCGCGCTGCGCTACTCGGCCGCGCCTAGCAGCTGGACCACCTGGCCACCGAATCTCTCGGCCAGCCCACCGGCGGCATCTCGGCGCCGCGCGCTTTCAGTTGCAGGGGGCGCTTTGCAGGTTGCTCCGAGCTTGTTCGAAGTCGGCACTTTCCACAACCGGTAGCGAGGCGGCAGGATCGCCGTACCTGTCGATCGCCCGGTAGTAGAGGTCTGGGCTGGTCACTTGCGGCATCACGAGCAGGTCCACGGCTCCATTGGGATTCAGGCAGGGATCGCCTCGCTCTGCGGCGAGGGCCTGGAGATCGGCAATCTGCCGCTGCATCTGGGCCGTCTTGGCAGTGGCGTAAGTGAACAGGAGGACGCTGCTGTTGAAACTGGCCAGGAACAGGCAGGCGATCAGGGCAGGGCGCCAGGTTCCCCGCCAGGGCAGCCGGCGGGCGGCGTCACCGAGCAGGATCAGCCAGAGCACCGCTCCCTCATATATGTAGCGGCCGGATCCTGACTGCTCGTAGCCGAGTTGAGCGCGGGAGAGGCCGGTGAGCACGTAAAAGGTGATGAGGCCGGCGGCAACTCCAAGGTCCAGGGGATCGAGGGTTCCGCGCCACCACGCGAAGCCGACGACGCCGGCGGCAAGGACCAGGAACGCCAAGTCAAGCAGACCTCCTGCCCCCACGAGTCCCGCCACGCTCGCCCCCAAGCCCCAGAGGGTGTACAGCGGGAGCAGAAGGATGTTGGCGGCAGAGAAAGGAGGACTTGTCGCGGGCCCGGATCTGCCGAACACCAGGTACCAGCCGGCGAACGCGACGGCCACCGCGGCGAGCCAGACCAGCTCCTTGCGCCGATCCCTCGTCGCCACCAGCCTCACGGTGGAGGCGACTCCAAAGACAAGCCCGACGCCCGAGAACATCAGCGATCCTGTGAGGAGGGCGGCGACCAGGGGCATGCGCCACCGACGCGGGGAGGATTCGAGCGCCAGGAGCATTCCGAGCCCGCACGCCACAGAGCCGACGAGGCTCAGCTGGAATGCCCACAGCAGATTCTCCCAGGCAGCGCCGAGCACCAGAAGAAGCGCGGCGCATGCGAGTCCGATGAGGTCACCGGCGCGGCGGCGGACAAGCTCAAACAGCAGCACCACGCACGCGGCGTGGAGCGTGAGCAGGAT
>Ga0193723_1000395_pt1 | contig 17005 bp, 12 predicted proteins | sample H2m2metaG_FD_143042 | JGI IMG/M metagenome (GOLD analysis project Ga0193723, IMG submission 143042) | Soil microbial communities from a riparian zone of the East river system, Colorado, United States - H2m2 | ecosystem: Environmental > Terrestrial > Soil > Riparian zone | place: USA: East River...
TGATCGTTTATGCACCGCCCCCGAGATGGCCCGAGCGCTCCGCAGTTCCGTGCGTCCTCTCTTTGTAATACCCGTACCCATCATTATGCTTCGTGCAGCGAAGGCGCTTCGGTTACCTATGCCATTCAAGCGCGATCAAATCGATCGACTCGTTCTACCAAAAGCGTACGACAGCACGCTGGCACGCCGCGATTACGATTTTCAGGCTCAATCCTTCATCGATTATCTGACCGAGAGCGGAAAAATCACGGCTCGCGCGGGTTCCGGGCGATGAGGGCTTGAATCGTGTAGCGAAACAAATAGACCGGCCGGCGAATATACTCTTCTACGGTCGCAAAATAGTCCGATAGCAAGGCTCGCCATTCCTGATCGGTTTTTATGTTTTCACCCCGGTCAAGCCGCATGAACATTCTTCCCACCCAATCATCGTTCGCGCTGAAGCAAGGCTCATAGAAGATAAAACGACCACTGGGACGTAGACATGCTCGTGCCAAACCCAATATTTCGTCAATCTGTTGGTCGGTGAGGTGATGGAGCACTCCCAGCGAAAGAAACGCGTCGGCATGCTGCGCCAACTCCCGAACTCGTGAGCTGCTGGCATCTCCGCAGAAGAATTCTCCACGGCTCCCATATCGTGACTGCGCCACGCGAATGTACTCGGGGTTAGGATCAAATCCGAAATAATTCACCAAAGGAAGAAACTCGAGCGCTCTACCTGTGCCGCAACCTGCATCCACAACCTTCTCGCCGGGGCGGAAAGCAACATGTGTTTTAACAAAAGCTGCGCGGTCCCGGCCACCGCCCACCAATCTTTGCAAGAGGTTGTAAAGCCGCGGCAACCGCAACGGGGCATAGACCGTATCGCGAGAGAAAGTCGCCATTTTGTTAGAACTGTAAGTAACTTCTGGATGGCCAAGTGGGCAAATTCGAACACCGGTCCGCCCCTTCCAAATTGCAATGTTCGAGGCGATTTTCAGCTGGAGCAAACCCGGCGGTTGCTTCCAGGTGACCCAGCCGCCACAGAGCAGGAGAATGAAAGTGAATTTGGTTTTGCACTGTGTGCGATCTTCTTCGTAAACTCCAAAGCGACTATCTTACGCAGGAAGCCAGCCGGTTAACGCGATTGCAATTTCGTGACAATCGTATGGTCCCTCCTTTAACTTCGCGTCATATGCAGAGCTCAGAGACAGAGCGAGCGTATCGGCGCTTCGTGTTTGATGCGATTTGCGTGGCCGTTCTCATCGCCTACTTCCTCCACTTTGCGTTTCCGGCGCTGCGCGGTGGATTTCGCGAAGACGAAATGATGAACATGGGGATCTGTTGGTGCGTCGGCGCGCTAAAATCGCTCCTGGCAAACCTCGTGTTCTGGAAGTTATTTCTTTGTTCGGGATGCGGTCTTTATGATCTGCCGCTCTACTTGTATCGCCCGGGGGGCGCTCTTTACTATCTGCCGCTTTATCACTTCTTTGACCTGGATCCTTTGCCTTATCGAATTGTCCAGATCAGTATTCTCGTTGCGTCGATTCTTCTGGTCTATTACTTGAGCCGGCGTCTCGCCTCTTCGCGCCGTATCGCTTTTCTCGCTGTCCTTGCTCTTTGTTACCACCCACGGCTTGCCGGCCTCGTGTTCGTCGGTGCGTTTATTTATGACGTGTTATGTGGATTCTTTTACTTCGCGGCATTGGCTTACTACGTGCATATCCGCGAGAGAGGGGTCTCTCTGCAGGCCGTGCAATTGCTGGGATTTCTGGCCCTTTATCTTATGGCGCTAAACTGCAAGGAAATGGCAGTTACGCTTCCAGTGATCGTCCTGATTTATGAGTTCCTCAACTCGCCCGGCTGGACGGACTGGAAAGCGTTCCTGCGCTGGATCCGGACTTCTGCCGCGCCGTCGCTGATTGCTGGATTACTCACCGTTTCATATATCTACGGGAAAATTCACGGTAGCGGCTCGCTGGCAAGTTTAGATCCTTATCGGCCCGAATATTCATGGCATAATTTCACAGCTTCCAACGCCAAGTTTGTTAGCCAATTGTTGTTTGCCGGGCATACGATCGCGCCAATAGCGCTGCTACTCTTGTGGGCGCTGGTTTTCATTTATGCCTTTCTGCGCCGGGACCGCACACTTCAGCTTATGGCCTTCTGGGTAGTGATCGTGCCCCTTCCTGTGGCGTTTATTGTCCCCGTGCGCGGCGATGCATCCCTTTATCTTCTGCTGTTCGGATGGGCAATGATCTTTGCAAAGGTTACGTTTGATTTGATCACTCTAGTTTCGAAATTTTTGGTATTCCTTGGCAACCGTGCACTTCCTGCAGCAACAGGCGCAATCATAGGGGATGCTTCCAGGAAAGTATCTCTTCGGGGGGGGTTCCGAATCGTCGCGACACTTTTGGTGGCGTTCGCTCTTGCAGCCTTTACACAGAAAGAGAATCAGCGCGTTCAAGTGCCTTGGCTCAACGTAGGCGCAAAAACCTCCCATGTTATCCATACGTTTCGTTCCCTGGGTTTGCGTCCATTACATGGCAGTAGCATTCTCCTTTTGTTGAAAGAAAATCTCTTCCAAAACAAATGGAATGTTTTTTTTATTGCCTCTCTGGTCTGGAACGATCATTCCCTGCGTATTTGGGTCGAAAACGTAAATGAACTCACGCCACAGCAACAGGCGGACGTCGATTACATCATTTCAGTCAGTGAATTCGAAGCAGACGTCGTCCGTTCGCCGGAGCTTCCAAACTCGGACTAATCGGTCAGCCCGTAAGTTTAAGAAGTTGATCGTCCTCGCACGTGAGCAATTTACAGTCAGCCCACCTCGTTACGGAGCCTATCAATGAGTAGTCGCGTCCGACAGTGGATCGCGATGCCAGGCTGGCCAACCGTTTGTGGCGCGCTGTTAGCTGTATTACTGCTGATACAGATAACGAGCTTGCATCACAAGGGACTTACTACCGATGAGCCTCTTCACTACGAGTACGGCTATCGCGTGTTGAATGGGGCTCCAGAGAGAACGAGTGCCATAAATAGTAGCACCATGCCTTTTTCAAGTGTGCAGGCCATGACGAGCATCAATCTGGCCGTCCTTGCCCGGACGGCCGGGCTTCCACTAGACACTTCCTGGAACGGTCAGATAACCCGCGGGCGGTACGCCACCATTGCGCTTTCGCTATTACTGGCGCTATACGTGTTGAAGTGGAGTTATGAACTCTACGGTCGTAACGGGGCTCTTCTCTCGTTGAGCCTTTACGTCTTCGATCCCAATCTGTTGGCACATGGCGAGTTGGTGACGGCCGACTTGCCGGCCGCCTTGATGACGACCATGGCACTCTACCACTTTTGGCATTTTCTAAAGTTAGGCGGCAAGCGACGAGCTCTCTTCAGCGCGGTGACGCTCGGCTTAAGCCAACTTGCCAAATACTCGTGCGTTTATCTTTATCCGATCTTTTTGGTGACTGCAGCGATTTATTGTCTGTTTAGGCCAGCAACTGGAAGGGCAAAGGCTGACCAATCGCACAGCCTGACTTGGAATCTGCGCCACTGGTTCATCGTAATAGCGTTTTTCGCCGTGGTGAGCATAGTGACAATTGATCTGGGGTTTTGCTTCGCTGGAATTGGAACTCCCTTGTCTGGGTATACCTTGAAAGACCCAATCTTCAAAAAACTCCAGGCAACCCCGATCGTCCGCAACCTGCCTCTTCCACTGCCAGTGCCTTACGTCCAAGGCCTGGATCTAGTCAAGTTCGAGGAGAGGATGGGAGAAGCTTGGGGAAACATTTACATGGCAGGGCAACTTCGAGTGAATCATCATGACGGGACGCTTCATGGGTTCCCAGGGTATTACTTCTACGCGGCCTTCTTCAAGGTGCCGATTGCGAAGCAAATCATATTTTTGGTGGCATTGGTCGGATACTTTTCAAGGCGTGGCCAGCCAACGGCGCGAGGACTTCGCCGAGAGGAGATTTTTTTGCTAGTTCCGATTCTGGCTTACTGGATCTATTTCAACTTCTTTTTTAACGCGCAGATCGGGATCCGTCATGTATTGCCTGTATTCGCCCTGGCTACGATCTTTTGCGGAAGATTTTTGGCCACGCCAGAATCCAAGCTTCGAAGATGTACTGCCGTGATTCTGGTCATTTGGGCTGCTGCATCGGCTCTTTCGTATTATCCGCATTTTATCTCGTATTTTAATGAGTTCGTTCCAGACAGGAAACTCGCCTACCGACACCTTGCAGACTCGAACTTGGATTGGCGTGGAAACGAATGGTATCTAACGGAATATATCCGCCGCCATCCTGGAGTGATCGTAGATCCTGGTAAACCTCAGGCGGGTCGAATTGTGGTGCCTGTGAACGCCCTGGTTGGAGTCAATCGAAGCCCTGAGGAGTATAAATGGTTGAGAGAGCATTTTACTCCGGTGGATCATATTGCCTACTCGTATTTGGTTTATGATGTTCCGAAAGAAATGCTTCCTCATAGCGGCGGCGACTTCAAAGGCCCAAAAGAACTGCTTCCGAGCACTTCTTACTAATGCTCAGCTGATGGCTTCCACTTGGCACGCGAATAAATTCCCGGTGACTATTGGCTTGCCGTCATCTTGTGGGCACACTGACTGCGCGATAAATTTCTTCCAGAATTTCTCGCAAACTGTAGCGAAATTCCCAGGTGGGATAGTGTTTCTGGAATTTTCTAACGTCGCTGATCCACCAGATGTGGTCGCCGATCCGGTTCGTCTCTTCATAGGTCCAGGTTAATTTGCGTCCACTTATTTCCTCACATAAGGCGATCGCTTCTAGCATCGAACAGTTACTGTGCCGGCCGCCGCCGATGTTATACACTTCTCCGCTGCGCGGCGACGAATGCTTCGACCAAATCGAAGCTGTGAATGTTATCACGAACCTGTTTCCCCTTGTAGCCCAACACGCGGTAAGACCTGCCGCTCTGCGTACATATCATCAGGTAAGAAAGAAAACCGTGCAGCTCAGTGCCCGCGTGTGCCGGTCCCGTGAGGCAGCCACCACGGAAAGAAACAGTCGGCATTCCAAAATAACGGCCATATTCCTGCACCAAAAGATCGGCTGCGGCTTTGGATGCACCGAAGAGCGAGTGCTTGCTGTAATCGATACTCATGGTTTCTGAAATTCCCTGCTCATACTCATGCCCTGGCTCGATTTCCCACCGCGTGGGCAATTCTTGCAGTGGCAACTGATTCGGCGTGTCGCCGTAAACTTTGTTTGTCGAAGTAAAAACGAACGGCGCATCGGGAGAGAATGTTCTCGCCGCCTCGAGCAGGTTCAATGTGCCATTTGCATTAACCCTAAAATCGGTTTGAGGATCGCGGGCCGCCCAATCATGTGATGGTTGTGAGGCCGTATGCACAATGGCATCGATTTTTCCTGAATAACTCTTGAACAGCTCGGCGACTGCGGAGGCATCCCGAATGTCGAGGTCATGATGGTCGTAGCCGCGGACGTTCGCGATCAGATTATCACGCGTCTTCTTGGTCGATGCTTCTGCGCCAAAGAATTGTGCGCGCATGTCGTTGTCGATCCCAACAACATGCGCCCCCTCTTTTGCGAACCGCTTTACGGTTTCCGAACCAATCAACCCAGCCGATCCAGTGACGATAATTGTGCGCATTTACTCGACGATAATCTTAAGAGGATTTGCCTAGGAATCGTGGCTGCGGGTTGCGATGGGCGAAAAGGTTAACATACCAGGAGATATCCTTTCGGACATCATGTGCATCGAAGGAAACCAAACCACAGCTTCTGACCAGAGTCAGATCCATATTTAAGCTCTGAAGCAGCTCGACAAGTTCTTCCCATCCGACGCCCGCCTGCTCCAAACCGGCAGGCCAAAACTCAAGCAAAAGGTTGATGTCGGGGTTTTCCTGTAGCACTCGCTGGGCACCACGTAACGCATGAAGCTCGTATCCTTGAATATCCATCTTGATCAGGTCAACGCGTTGGCCGGGCTTGAAGTAATCGTCGAGCGCGACCATGTCGGTTGGAATAGCGCGGCGTGAATCTCCATCAGCCTTGTACGCTCTATGATCGACGTTTAGCTTGTCTGAAACGTAAAGCTTGCACTCGCCGCTTTTTTCTCCAACTACAGCCTGAGTAAGCCGGACGTTTCGGACATCACTTGTGGCAGCAGACAATCGCCTGAAGTTATCTGGCGATGGTTCGAAGGAATGAACCAGGCCGGTCGGGCCAACACAGCCGGAAAGAAACTGCGAGTAAATTCCGATATTAGCGCCGACATCTACGACAACAGCGCCTTTAAACAAAATCTTCCTTAGCAGCTCTCGTTCCGCGCGATCAGAGTAGGTCTTGTAGGCGGCATAAAGCGGCCGATAGATGGGAAAGGCGCGTTCGTACACCTTATTGGCGACGCGACGTAGGAATGAAGTTGTCGACATTAGCTTTGGTCAGGCTGCGGTAAGGAGAGACCCCAGAAACGGCGGCAACCAATAGCTCAGTAGATACATTTCTCTCGATCTGCGCTATTGGTTGCCGCCGTTTATGCCGTTCTCATTGGGGATGGATGCTCACATTGATACAATATTGGAAAAGATATTGGGAAGCCATACGTTCGTCCAATGCGGGGTCGCTGGAGAGAGATGCTCAAGTCGAACGTAACGGTGGCGGCGCCATGGGATTGCTGGGATTCTGTTGCTCTCGCGCTTGCTGTGTTCACTGCCGTTTGGGTCTTCGCGCTTAAACTTAAGACATTCTACGATCTGGGTTACTCAGGCGACCTGTTTGCGGTTACTCAACTTGCTCGAAGCTGGCTGGAGGGGCGGGGTTTACTCCACGACAACTGTTTTGGGAACTATCTTGCTATTCACACCTACTTTTTCCTTCTCCCGCTCGGACTCATAGCAAAGCCATTCGGCGCTCCCGGCTTGCTATTCGTGCTTGCCGCATCGGTGGGAGTGACTTATTTCTGGGCGGCGCGGATCTTGCGTCTTCTCGGCGTCGATGGCCGCGTCGCAGTAATCGCGGCCGGAGCACTTCTTATCTCACCCCTTTCGGTGGCGTTCTATCAGGAGGCGGGTAATGGGTTCTATGTCGAGACTCTCACGCTCGCGTTGTGCTTAATGCTGTTTTATTTTCTACTTCAGCAGCGGACGATCGCGTCAATCGTGACGGCAATTGCTGTCATCAGTGTAAAAGAGGATGCGCCGATAGCCGCAGCCATGGTAGCGATAGTAGCAGGCGTTGAGACATGGCTTTCTTCACAAGGCAAACCCGCGCGTTGTCGTTTCAACTCGCCTGCAGTGATCACACTTATCCTGTCGGTTTTTGCGATCCCCGTTTTGCTGACGATTTCTTCGGCGCAATCACCGACGATGTACGCTCATCACTCACTTGACCGCCTTGGTATCGTGGCGCCTGGAAGTTTGTCCAGTCCCGGAGCGCTTTTTGCTTTTGTCGCATCTAATATTGCGCAATGGCTTGGCAGTAACGTTATCCGTCAATGGCTGTGGGTCATGATCGTAGGCACTTTTGGAACAGTCTTGTTGCGCCCGTATTATTTGGTTGTTGGTGTCCCTACAACGGTGATCGCATGGCTTATGAATCGCAACGACCTCCTGTGGGCTCCACGATTTTTTTCTACCGAGACGCTGGTTTGGTGTATCACGTTGGTAGGGTTTGCGTCCATTGCGCGGACTGTATCAAACCCCAGCAAGCAGATGCGGACTGCGATGCTTACGGCCGCAATTGTAATCACAGCGTTGGCAGTGTGCGCACAACTCGCGCTCGTCCCGTGGTTCGCCCGTGGGGCGTACCTCCTTCGTTCAACCAGCCTTTGCTCCTCATCAGAGCGACAAGAGGCTGACGCGGTGTTTGCGCGCTACCGCCAAGAAGGTAAGCCTGAGGAGCCGGTTATCGCATCAACTACGCTTTTCCGCTACGCGCATGATCGAAATCTCTTTTGGCTGACCCGACTGCATGGCCGTCCCAAGCCGATCTGGATCCTAGGCGATAGCGCCGACGCCTACGCCCCCTTTAGAATCAGCCTAGATACAATAAACGCGGAGTCTGGAATTCGGCTCGAAGACTACGTTTTGGTAGACCGCCGCGGCCGCTTCGTGTTGTTCCGGAAAAGGGAGTAGCACGCAAGCAAGCCGCTTCGTTGTTACCTATCGAGATCAACGTCGTGTCAGGGCTACGGTAAAAAAAGCAGCGCAGAAGCCTGGAAAGCGGCGACTGATGGCGAGATCCACCAAAAATAACCAGCGATAAACAAAATGTGGGATCGGGAGTCTTCGCGAGATTCCACCCGTAGCCATGTAGGATAGGCTGCTAAACGGCCGCGCCGTAAGAGTCGCAAGATCGAAGTTTTCGTTCAATCGCTGCAGCCATTGGCGCCGCCGAAAAAATATTAGCCACGGTAATGCAATGTTCGCCGATGCCAGCGGGCTCTGCACCTTCTCTAGCTCGGGCTCCGAAATGCGGAAATCCACCGGTTCATGGTGCAGATACTTGAAGATGGGAGTCGATAACACGGAAAAAAAAGGCTCGGTCGCAATTACTTTGCCGCCTGATTTCAATTTATTGGCAGCGCGGTTAAGAAATGAAATAGGGGTTTTCAGATGATGTAACACGTTCGTGAGCGTGATGACGTCGATGCTGTTGTCTTTAATTGCATCCAGCTTGTCGATCTCGTGGCAGTCAAACACAAGATCGAGGTAATCGAGATCAAGCACGTCGCTTGTTATGATGTTTGGAAGAAATTGTTTCAGGGGCGACGTGCCGCTTCCTACCTCGAGTATTGAGAGCGCCGAGGGGTTGGGAAGGTCTCTGAATTGATCGCGGTAAAGCTCGCGATACCAAAAAAGAAGATTCTTGTTCGTGCCGAGCCGCGCGCGGTTACGTAATGTTGCGGCTCGGTCTTTCGCCTCCTGGCTGTGCGAGACCGTCGACGCACTGCTCATTTGATCGCACGGATATAAAGCGAGCCCGCAAATTCCGAGATGATGGGCACGTTCTCAAGGAACCGGCCGAAGGCATTCAAGTGGTCGATCAGAGCAACCGGCGTTTTTGGATGCAGAAAATCGAACGGATCGATCCGAACATCGCGATAGCCTGTTTGTTCGAGCAGCCGCCGAAGCGACCACCGGAAGAATGCTGTCTCATCCGGTGAATCGCCAAGCTTTTGCTTAATCCAGGGAATATTCTTCTGTATCGCGATCTGTGGGTTCAGCATGTTCGGCTCTGTAAAATAGATTGTACCCGCTGCCTTCAACACTCGGTATACGTCTCGTAGCGCCTCTTTGATTTCGAGGTGATGCAAAACCGAACTGCCCACGACAGAGTCAAACACACCTTGAGAATAGTTCAGCGCATAGGCATTCTGGATTTGATACTGAACATTTGGCTCGGAACAATTGGCCCTGGCGATCTCCAGAAGCTCCGGTGAGACGTCAATCGCGACGATGTCCGCTCCCGAGCGCGCCAGCTCCCGAGTAAAAGTCCCGGTGCCACATCCCAGCTCAAGCACAGTCATCCCGGGTTTGAGATGACTGCTGAGCATCTTTACTCGCCGAGCCCAGCGAAGCTTTCCGGCTGGACTTTCCCAATTCCAAATCTCCCCTGCCCCGTGTTGTGCGAGAAAACGTCCGTGTTGAACTTCTTTGGCAATGCGCTCTTGCACGAGAAAATATTCAGATGAATGCGATCTCGAAATCGAGTGCAATATTTGGTCAGCAGCCCGGAGACCTAATTATTACGTCAGTTAATAGCCCAGCTTTAGCTTAAGAAAGCCATGCCAGCACATCCTTAGCATGACAAGTCCGTTCCGAAAAACTTTGGTCATCTTCGTCGAACCGTAAATGCGTTCCTGATAATGGACAGGTAAATCCAGAATCTTAAGATTTAGTTTGGCGGCGCCAAATAAGAGTTCGTAGTCTCCCCAACGGTCTTCGGTTCCCCAACTTCCCAGCATCGGTCTGATTCGCTCCCAATCGCTTCCCCACAGGACCTTTGTGCCGCACAAAGTATCTTTTACCCTTTGACCGAGGAGATAGGTAAAAGCGACACTGAAAAATTTGTTGCCCAGCATGTTCGCTCCATTCATTGCTCCCTTTGGAACCGGATAGACCAGGCGCGATCCATTGACAAACTCCGCCTGTCCCGAAATGATAACATCGATGAAGTAGGGCAGCTCTTCTGGAATTGTCGTCAGATCAGCATCGAGAATCAGCAATACATCGCCTTTCGCTGCATCGAAACCTGTCCAGACGTTTCGTGCCTTACAAACTCCCGGCCCATGCTCAAGACGAATATCCTTTTCCGGATAGCACGACTGCACTCGCCGCACTTCCTCGGCGGTGCCATCGGTCGATTGATCGTCGCAGAAAATGATCTCTGTCCGGCCGGCCAAAGGGGGAATACGGCGAACGGCATCCTCAACGTTTCCTTTCTCGTTTTTGCATGGAATGACGACCGATACGGCAATGTCTTCCAGCGCAACGGCTGGCGGAACCATTCGCGCGACGACAACCTGCGTCATGCAGAGCTTGCTCAGAAATGGCAGGCGTGCACAAAGACGATTCAAAAAAACAGACAGCAGGGGCAAATACTTCGGCAAAAGAACGATTCGATGCGTCTGAAGGGCTTCAAAACCGGCTAGCTTCAACAAATTCCGAATATCAGCGGTGGAAAGCCAGTTTTGCTCGGTGCGCGGCACCTTCATCCCGGTCCATTCCGCAAAAGTGACCAGCGGTTCCCAAAGATGATTGTACGTCGTTACCAACACCCGAGTATGCCGCTGACAAAGCGGCTTTAGATTCCGAAACGCCTGAAGTGCATCCACCGTGTCGCCGATATCGTTAAATAAGATGTAGTCGAATTTCTCGCCTAGTCTGAATGCCTGCCGAAACTCTTCCCTGTCTGGGAAAGCGACTGCGAAATTGAGGGATGGATTCCGTTGTTGCGCGATTTCGACTATCTCGGGGCAGATATCGATGCCTTTCCCATCACTTGGTCTGACGGCAGCCAAAAGGCTGCCGGTGCCACAGCGAACCGATAGCACCCTTTTCTGCGGTTCCACCAGGAATCGAAGAAGACGGGCCAGTAGCTCGTAGTAGTATCTGTTGTTCGTTATCCAGCCCTCGCGTCGAGGAGCAATTTTAGCCAGATGCTCCCGGGTCCGCTGCCGCCTTTGCTCGAGGGCAGCCGGCCCCCAGACGAGCTCCGAGCCGGTTTCCGGATCTGTCACTGTCGACGGGAAAACTGCCGGCGGTCTCCAGGAGGAGGTGGTGGTGTGCGAAGTTTCAACTTGATCCATCAGCGTTTTTTTACGGAAGGAAATTCGATGGCATTATTTGCGCAGAAACCTGGCGCCAGGATTGCCTTTGCCAAAGGGCGACAAAAGCTGCGGATGAATCCGATGCGCAATTTCACTCAAAGTAACACGATTTTGCTGGAGAAAACGTGCGGCTGTGTTTGACTAATAGGTTCGACATTCCCCGTCAGAATGCCTGCCCAAGTTATCAAAATTAGCGGTGCCCGCCAGCACAATCTCAAGAACCTTCACGTGGAAATTCCGCGGGAAAAGCTGGTTGTTATTACCGGTTTGAGTGGTTCGGGGAAATCCTCTCTGGCCTTCGACACTCTTTATGCCGAAGGCCAACGGCGCTACGTCGAAAGCCTCTCGGCTTATGCACGGCAATTTCTCGATCGAATGGAAAAGCCAAACGTGGATTTCATCCAGGGACTTTCGCCCGCCATCGCTATCGAGCAGCGCAGCGCCGGCGCGAATCCGCGATCTATCATCGCGACCACGACCGAAATTTATGATTATCTACGAGTCCTCTTTTCGGCTGTAGGCCAGCCGCACGATCCGGTGACGGGCCAGCCATTGAGCCGGCAAACACCCCAGCAAATTGTCGATCAAATCCTTGATTATGAGCCTGAGTCGAAAATCATTTTGCTGGCACCGCTGATCGAGAATCAGCCGGGGGAGTTTCGGGACATAATGGAAAAAATCAGGCGCGAAGGATTCGTGCGCGCGCGGATTGATGGTGAGATCATGGAGTTGGATCGCTCCGAACGGATCCGGCTCAAAAAGAACGAACGGCACACCATTGAAGCGGTGGTCGATCGGTTGGTCGTTCGTGATGGCATTCGCATCCGTCTTACTGATTCCATTGAGACTGCGCTCAAATGGGGCGGGAATCGCGTTGTTGTCCTGCGACAACGACGCCGGGATGGAGTGATGGAGCTCCAGCACCCCAAAACTTCAACGGCCCAGTGGGAGGAACTGCTTTACTCGACTGACTACGGAAACGCCGCTACTGGCTTTAGAATTGGCGAACTAACTCCAAGACATTTTTCCTTCAACAGCCACCTCGGAGCATGCCCGGCTTGTCATGGACTTGGCACCCAGTTGGTTTGCGATCCCGAGCTTATGATTTCCGATCCGAGCAAAACATTGGCTGAAGGCGCGATCACGCCGTGGCGGCGCGGGACGAAGCGAATGCAGGCATACTATCGGCACCTGCAAAAGGCGCTCGTGAAGCACTTTCACATCGATGAAGACGTGCCTTTCAGCGAATTGCCGGACCAATTCAAGCAGGCGCTTTACTTCGGCACCAATGGAACGCCGATCGAGATGAATCTCAGTAACAATGGGCAAGCGAAAGTTGCGAAACCATTCGAGGGACTGGTGCCGCAGATGCAGCGCCTATACGAGCAGACTGAAAGCGAGTTCACTCGCAATCGCATTCGATCATTCATGACGTACGAACCATGCAAAGTATGCAATGGTGCAAGGCTCAAACCAGAAATCTTAGCGGTCACCATAAAGGATCGGCACGCACGTGAGTTGAACATTCATCAGCTGAGTGAGCTAACGATTCAAGCGGCTGCGCGCTTTATTGCGGCGCTCGAGCTGACCGGACAGCAACGGGCCATCGTCCGCGACGTTGTACGCGAAATTCAGTCCCGCCTGCAATTTCTTGTCGAAGTTGGCCTGGGTTATCTCACACTCAATCGCCAGAGCGGGACGCTTTCCGGCGGTGAAGCACAGCGAATTCGGTTGGCGACGCAGATCGGCTCCGGGCTCGCGGGAGTCCTCTACATTTTGGATGAACCAAGCATTGGACTGCATCAGCGCGACAATGCACGGCTGCTGGGGACGCTCTGCCGTCTTCGCGACCTCGGCAATTCCGTCATTGTGGTCGAGCACGACGAAGAAACGATACGGGCTGCGGATCACGTTATCGATCTTGGTCCCGGTGCGGGTCCGCGTGGCGGCGAAATTGTTGCGCAAGGTAAACTCGAAGACATCCTGCGCGCGAAGAATTCTTTGACTGCCGATTACCTTTCGGGTCGCGCGAGAATTTCCATTCCCAAACAGCGCGCTAAACCGCGGTCGACCGACAAATCCGAAGGCTGGCTAACATTGGTCGGGGCCACGGAGAACAATTTGAAGAACATTACCGTCTCTTTTCCGCTCGGTTGTTTTACTTGTGTGACTGGCGTTTCCGGCAGCGGCAAGTCCACTTTGGTGGACGACATTCTGCGACGTGCGCTGTTTCGACGTTTCCATAATGCAAAGGGAAAACCGGGCGCTTATCAGGCAATTCGCGGAGTGGAACAAATCGACAAGGCAATTGTGATCGACCAAAGTCCGATTGGTCGAACGCCACGGTCGAACCCGGTGACCTACACGGGCGCGTTCACTCCGATTCGCGAATTGTTCAGTCAATTGCCCGCGGCGCGGGTCCGCGGTTATGACGCGGGACGTTTCAGCTTCAACGTTAGGGGCGGCCGTTGCGAAAATTGCGAAGGCGATGGGCTGATTAAGATCGAGATGCACTTTTTGCCCGACGTTTATGTCGAATGCGAGGTGTGCCGCGGCAAACGCTACAATCGTGAAACTCTCGAGATCACTTACAAAGGCAAGCACATTGCCGACGTCCTTGATATGACGGTGGACGAAGCAGCTCGTTTTTTCCGAAATGTGCCCAGCATTTCAGAAAAGTTAGACTCATTACTCGATGTGGGCCTGGGTTATCTACGGCTTGGTCAGGCCGGAACGACCCTTTCCGGCGGAGAAGCCCAACGCGTAAAACTGGCAACGGAGCTTGCCAAAAAGGCAACTGGCCGCACGCTTTACATCCTCGATGAACCGACGACCGGATTGCGTTTCGCCGATATCGAAAAACTGCTGCAAGCTTTAATGAAGCTGCGCAACGCAGGTAACACGGTGATTGTGATCGAACATAACTTGGAGATGATCAAGTGCGCGGACTGGATCATTGACCTGGGCCCCGAAGGCGGAGAGGGCGGCGGGGACATCGTGGGAGAAGGTCCACCCGAGAAAATTGCCGAGCTGTCACGCAGCTATACGGGGCAATATCTGCGGCCCTCATTGAAGAACACATGAGCCACACAAGACGCATAGGACTGATGTGTCTAATGAGCCTGTTTGCGCAATTCGCCAAGGCAGACGTTTCCAGCGAAATTTCCGAAGCTAGCGCACCGATTGCGGAAGGGGTGCCGGAAGTAGCACTCGTGCGGTTGGAGGCGTTATTGAATAACAATCTGCCCGAAGTCGAACGGCGCGCAGTCGCGGAAAAGCTTGCCGAAGCGCAAATCGCTGCAAAGCAGCCGGAAAACACTCTGATTTTGTTGGAGGATATTCGGGTACGTGACCTGCCCTGGGCAAAATTTTGGCGCGCCCAGGCCTTCGCAAGCCTGCATCGGTGGGCCGAAGCGCTGCCGCTTTACGAGCAACTGGCTATCGACGAGCGGTCGCCGTTTCGCAGCGCGGCGGCGTTTGGGGCAGCGGAAATGCTGCGGGCATTGGGAAGACGCGATGAAGCGCTGAAAAAATTTACGCTTCTCACTCATGACAAGGAATGGGCGACGCGAACGCAATTGCGAGCGGCCGAATTGTACATCGAAATAGGCGATGCTGCCGGCGCGCGTCGTCTTCTTGAAGAGACGCAGCCCACATCGGTCGCGGAGCGAAGAGAACGCCGCGTGTTGCGGGGGCGACTGGAGCTAATCCAGCGGCGAACTGAAAGAGCGATCGGCATTTTCCAGGGTCTCCTGAAAAGACCAGAAGGAGCAGCTCACTCCACGCTCATTGCGGCAGTGTTCGGTGTCACGGAAGCACAAATGCAACTCAAAACGCCGGAAATCGCAGATGATGTCATCGAGCAGTTTATTGATCGTCATCCGGCGGACCCGGATCTTCCTGTTCTCTTTGCAAGACTCGATGAGTTGTATCGAGCGGAACACAAACCATCGCGCAACGAGCTGGAGAGATGGGTGCGCAGTCCCGAACAGCCACGACGAACATTTGCGCGATGGTATCTCGCGCGGTTCGAAATTCGTGCAGGGCGCAGGGAGCGAGCGCGACAATTATTTACCGATCTTCGCCGCACCGGCGTAAAGTCTCAGGCGATTTCCCCTGCTTTGCTCGAGTTTGCACAATTCGAAGGCGAAGATAAACACTTCGATGAGGCGATTGCGATTTTGGACGATGCGCGCTCGTTTCGTCCCGCGCCGTCTCTGCGGACCCCAATTGATTTTTTATCTGCCCAAGCGCAATACCTTGCGAGGCGATTTAATAGAGCTTCTGCGGACTTTGAACAAATCGCGCGTTCCCCTTCGCCGTGGGCAAAGATTGCTCTTTTCAATGCGTCCACCGGTTGGCTCCAACTCGGTAACCACGCACGTTTTTTAGCTGACTACAGCGAACTGGAAAAGGTGGGTGGCGACGAAGAGGCTCGTGCCGACTTGCGATTAGAGGAAGGTCTGCTGCAAGCAGCAAAAGGCGACGAAAAAGCGGTAAAATCGCTGCAACAGTTCATTCATGATTTTCCTAAAAATCCTCGGACGTCGGAAGCTTTGGTCAGCCTGGCGGAACTGGCCTTTCATGCCTCGCCGCCGCGCCTCGACGACGCGCGCAAGTATCTGACTCGCGCAGCCGAGTCACCAACGGCTGCAGCCACGGAACGCAGCGACTATCTCAACATCTGGATTGAGGAATCAGCCGGCGGCAACGAAGCGAAAGTTATTGAGCTCGCAAAGCGCTTCCTAGAACAACATGGAACCTCGGCGTTCGCTCCAGAAGTTCGAATGAAGTTGGCTGAGCTTTATTACCAACACCAGGATTTTGCGAACGCGCAGACACAGTTTGAACTTATTGCGCAACAGACTCCCGATAATTCGCTTGGTGAAAAAGCCCTCTTCTTCGCGGCAGAGTCGGCAATGTCCAGCATGGGTGAACATTCGCTGGATCGGGCGATTGTCCTGTTTGATCAGGTGGTGAGGCAGAACGGCCCGCTGCGATGGGCAGCGCGTAATGAGCAGGCTGTGATCGAGCGCAAGCTTGGCAAACCCAGGGACGCTCTCGCTCTATACGATGAGGTATTAAAGAGCGATGCCGGTTCCCCCGAAAAACGCGAGGCGATGTGCGGCAAGGGCGATATTTTCTTTGAGATGGGCACAACCGATCCAAGCAATTATCAGCGCGCGATCGACATCTATGATCAACTGGCCTCTGACAAGGACGAGGCGATTCACTGGCGCAACCAAGCGCTCTTTAAGAAGGGACTATGTTTGGAGAAGAAAAGCGAGCGCGCCACTGCGCTTGCCACGTTTTACAAAATATTGGAGGAAGACGCGCGCCCGGAGCGGCGGCGCGAACTGTTCTGGTATTACAAGGCTGGGTTTAACGCCGCGCGCCTGTTGGAGGAAGACTCGAAGTGGGAATCTGCTGCTGCTATCTATGAAAAACTCGCCGCAACGGGAGGCAGCCGGAGCGAAGAAGCAAAAGCGCGTCTTACCAATCTTCGCCTGGAGCATTTCCTCTGGACGGATTAATCGCAAGGAGTCTGTGGCCGAAAATCTCGGTTTTTTGTCTCAAAGCAACGGTTAATAAGCTTGCATGAAGTTCGAAGCCGCATCACACTTAGGGCGTGAAAACATTAGGCAGACCAAGTCGCCTGGGCGGCTGGTCGGTCCGATGCGCAAGCGCCGCG
>Ga0193723_1000396_pt1 | contig 17003 bp, 13 predicted proteins | sample H2m2metaG_FD_143042 | JGI IMG/M metagenome (GOLD analysis project Ga0193723, IMG submission 143042) | Soil microbial communities from a riparian zone of the East river system, Colorado, United States - H2m2 | ecosystem: Environmental > Terrestrial > Soil > Riparian zone | place: USA: East River...
AGGCGGCGTTGCGCACCGCCGACGACGAGCCTAGCTGACGCGCCGAGTCTTTCTCCTCATGAAGTCCATCAGGATGAACTGTCCGAGCGTCATCGTGTTCGTGAAGTAGGCTTTGCCGCGGCAAATGGCGGAGACCTTCTTGACGAACTCGACCAGGCTGCGGTCGCGCGCCAGCATGAAGGTGTTGATCAGGATGCCGCTGCGCCGGCACAGCGCGACTTCGCGGTAGGTCGCCTGCAGAATGTGCGGGTCGAGTCCCATCGAATTCACGTAGATCCGGCCGTCCGGCTGCGTCAGCGCGGACGGCTTCCCGTCCGTGATCATGATGATCTGCCGCATGTCCTTGCGCTGCCCCATCAGGATGCGGCGCGCGAGCTTCAACCCTTCCGTCGTGTTCGTGTGATACGGCCCCACCTGCGCGTGCGCGAGCTGCGCCAGCGGGATCTCCTCCGCCGTATCGTGAAACAGGACGACGCGCAGCGTGTCGCCCGGAAACTGCGTGCGAATCAGATGCGTGAGCGCGAGCGCGACTTTCTTGGCCGGCGTGAACCGATCCTCGCCGTACAGAATCATCGAGTGCGAGCAGTCGAGCATCAGCACCGTCGCCGATGACGAGCGGTACTCGGCCTGGTGCACCATCAAGTCGTCGTACTCGAGGTTGATCGGAACGCCGAGGCCTTCGCGCTTCAGCGCGTGCGACAGCGTCGCGTTGACATCGAGATTGAGCGTGTCGCCGTATTCGTAGCGCTTGCTCGCGGATTCGGCTTCGACGCCGGTCGCCAGGTGCTCCGTCTCGTGCGCGCCGAAGCTCGACTTCCCGATACTCCCCAACAAGTGCTTGAGCGTTCGAAAGCCGAGAAAATCGATGCCCTTGTCGGTGAGATTGAACTGCACCTGTTGCGCCGCCTCTTTGGCTATGCCACCCGGACCGAGGACGGGCTGCTGCGCGCCGGGCATTTTGGGCGCCTGCTGGAGATTCAGGTAGCCCTCGTCGATCAGCTTCTGGACGATCTGATCGAGCAGGTCGGCAAGCTGCTTCTGGAGCTGCTGGTCCTTCTGTTCGTCGCCGGTCGATTCGCCGCGCAAGACGTTGAGCATGTCGGGCGTGAGCTGGCCCGAGTCCATCAAGGCCTGGAGGATCGCCTGGCGCAGCGCGTCGAGCGAGCGATCGGGGTCTTCTTCGCCGAATTCGCCCCAGAAGGGATGTGAGTACGGGCCGCCGGCGAATCCTGACTGGAGCAGGAAGTCGGCGAGCTGATCGAGCAACGCCTGGAGATTGAGCGTCTCGAGCAGGCCGGGGAGGTAGCGGCTGTACGTTGTGTATTTCATCTCTCTACCCACAATGTCGTGCGCTCGCGACCTTTCACGCAATGACCGAAGCCGCCGGAGGCGCGAGACGCTACGGACTTGGGGCCCTCGCCCACCGCAACTTCCGTCTCTTCTTCGTCGGTCAGGGCATTTCCCTCGTCGGCACGTGGATGCAGAACGTGGGCGAAGGATGGCTGATCCTCACGCTCACCAACTCGCCGTTCTATGTCGGCCTCACCGCGGCGCTCAGCTCGGTCGGCGTCCTGCTGTTCAGCCTGTACGCCGGCGTGATCGCCGATCGTACGGACAAACGTCGCGTCATCATCCTGATGCAGGTCGCGTTCATGCTCGAGGCGTTCACGGTCTCGATTCTGGTGTGGACGGGTGTGATCGCGGTCTGGCAAGTGCTGGTCCTCGCCACGATCCTCGGCATCGCCAGCGCGTTCGACATTCCCATGCGGCAGGCGTTCATCGTGGAGATGGTCGGCAAGGACGACCTGATGAACGCGATCGCGCTGAACTCGTCGCTGTTCAATGCCGCGCGCGTCATCGGCCCCGCGATCGCGGGGATTTTGATCGGGACGAAAGGCATCGCGTTCTGCTACTTCCTGAACGGTTTGAGCTATATCGCGGTCATCGCCGGGCTGCTGATGATGCGGCTCCCGCCCCACTCCAGGCCGGCCAAGGCGACGTCCTCCTGGAGTGGCTTCCGCGAGGTCCTCGCGTATCTGAAGAATGACCGCAAAATGCGGACGCTGATGTTGCTCACGGCCATCTTCAGCGTGTTCGGCTTTCCCTATATCGCGATGATGCCGGTATTCGCGCGTGACGTCCTGCACCGCGGCGCCGCTGGGTATGGAGCCCTGACGTCGTCGATCGGGATCGGGGCGGTCATCGGGGCCCTCGCCATCGCGCTCACCTCGGCCCGCATCCGGCGGCGCGGCCGGCTGATGCTCCTGGGCGGGACGGTCTTTGGTCTCTTGCTGATTCTCTTCTCGGCGTCTCGCGTGCTGCCGCTCTCGATGGTGCTGCTCGGGCTCACGGGATGCGCGATGATCGTGAACAACTCGATCACCAACACGCTGCTGCAGACGAGCGCACCCGATCACCTGCGGGGACGCATCATGGGGTTCTATTCGTTCGTCTTCGTGGGCATGGCGCCGTTCGGTGCGTTTCTGTTCGGCGTGGTCGCGGAGCACATCGGCGTGCCGATCACGCTCGCGGCGGGCGGGGTGATCGTCATGCTGACGGTGACGATGGCGGGGTGGTTGGCGCCGGAGATCCGGAACGCGTGACTGGTCGTATGTACGGGCGCAGCATGCTGCGCCCCTACACCCAACCGCGCTGCTTCACCTCCGCGACGATGAGCTCCGCGGCACCGTCGAACCCCAATCGCTCGGCATTCAGCACCAGGTCGTACTGCGTGAGGTCCTGCCGGTCACGTCCGTAGTGTGACTTGACGTACTGATCGCGCTGGTGATCGGTGTCGTCGATCGCCTTGTCCACCTTCGCAGGATCGACGTGGAGTCGTTCGATCGCGACTTTCCGGCGGAATGGTTTGGAGGCGACGACGTAGACGTGCAGCGCGTTCGGTCGCGTGGCGAGCAGCGCCTGAGCCCCGCGACCGACGAGCACGACGCGTCCTTCCGCGGCCGCCTCTGCAATCACGCGCTCCGTCATTTTGACGAGCGTCGCTTCCTCGGTCTCGGCAGGAACCGGTTGCTCACCGGTGGTGATGAACATCTCCGGTGAGGCAACGGTCAGGGTGCGCGCGAGGCGCTCCAGCAAGCCTGGAGCCCGCTCCTCGCGGCGCGCGACTTCATCCCGCGGCAACCCGGCCAGCCGCGCCACCTGATCGACGAATTCGTTGTCGACCAGCATCCACCGATCCCCCAGCCGCTCGACGACCAGTTGCGCGATCGCCGAGCCGCCGGAGGCGTACTGTCGCGTAATCGTGACGAGCGGCTTTACTGCTGGCGAAGATTGCGTCGGAGATCTCCGATGTTCAGGACCGGAATGCCGCCCTGGGTCGGCACCAGGATCACGAGATTGTTGCCCGACTTCATGTCGCGCAGCACCTCGAGGTATTGGCGGGTCAGCGCCTCAGGTGTGAGCGTTGTGTTCAGCAGGCGCTGTTGCTCGGCCTGAAGCCGTGCGACCTCGACGCGGTGGCGCTCGGTTTCGACCTGCTGCTCCTGCGCGATCTTGTTGTTGATCGCCTGGACAACCTGTGCGGGCGGCTGCAGGTCGCGAAGGAAGAACGCCGTCACCGTAGCGATCCGGAACGGCGGTCCGCCCGCCCGTGGCTGCGTCACCAGCGCGGAGTCCACCAGCGCTTCCATCGTGCGGGCAATCTGGGTGCGTTTGGAGATGTCATTGATCGAGTACTGGACCATGCCGTCACGTACGCCTTTGCGGATCGCATTGCGCACGGCGCTGTGGATCTGGTCCTCGATGCCGATCTCCGTGTAGATGCGCGATGCCTGCTGCGGGTCGATCTGCCACCGCAGTCCCACGTCCACCGTCATCCCCATCTGCTCGCTGGAGAGCGCCGCGATCTCCTCGACCTGCTCTCCGGTGAAGGGATATTGCTCTTCGCGTGTCGTAAACCGCTCGACCGACGACCACGGTGTGACGAAGCGGATTCCAGGAAGCAGCGGCTTCGGGTCCACGGAGCCAAACGCGTGCCGCACGCCCACCTTGCCGGCATCCACCACGACGAACATGGACATGAGAACGAGCACTACTCCTGCGAGGATTGCGACGTAGCTGCCGACGCGCAGTCCACCCGCAACGGGACGGCCGCTCGCGCCTTCTGGGCGCACGGTGGCGGCGCCGAGGCGGAGAAAGAAAGCGACCGCGAGGAGTACAAGACCAAAGACGAGCGTGCCCATGGCGACTCCGGGAGGTGAAAGGGATGCTGCGGATTACGTAAAGAGGTTGGGTCCTGTGCCAGGTCCCCCGCCGGTGCCCATTGGTCCCTTTCCGAACGGCGGTTTCTGCTCGGCACGCGCCCGCACGTAGCCCAGGTCCTCGCTGCGCGCGATCCGTTTCTCGGCGACCAGCCCCTCGAGCACGAGCTCACACGCCGACACCACCGTCGCCGGATCTTTTTTCGCGGCGAGCCCGACCTGATCGATGAGATCGAGGAGGCCGGGAACGACGGTAAAGCCCTTGAGCAGCGCTTCGGAACGCTCGTCGGGCGTGATCTTGAGCGCGCCGCCCTCATCGAACCAATGCACGATGTCGTCCACGTTCGCGCCGCCCACGCGGCCTTCGAACGTGCGGCCGGCGGCACGCCGGATCAGGTCCTTCGCGATCGTCTCCGAGCCCTGCAGCTCGCCCTCGTACTCGAGCTCGAGCTTGCCGGTGATCGCGGGCAACGCCGCATAGACGTCCGAGATCCGGGGCACGACGGTCTTTTCTTTGGTCAGAATCGTGCGCCGCTCGGCGTTCGACACGACGTTGTCGAGCACACTGATCGGCAGGCGCTGCGACACGCCGCTGCGGCGATCGACCCGCTTGTCCTCCCGTGCCTCGAACGCGATCCGCTCGATCAGCTCGGCCATGAAATCGGGGACGCGAACGGACCGCGCGCCGTTCCGCTCCACCCACGCCTCTTGCCGGGTAATCGTCGAGCCCAGCTCGACGCTGAGCGGGTAGTGCGTCGTGATTTCCGAACCGATGCGGTCTTTCAGCGGCGTGATGATCTTGCCGCGGGCCGTGTAGTCCTCGGGGTTGGCGGTAAAGACCAGCGCGACGTCGAGGTTCAGCCGCACGGGATAGCCTTTGATCTGGACGTCGCCTTCCTGCATGATGTTGAAAAGCCCCACCTGAATCTTGCCCGCCAGGTCCGGCAGCTCGTTGATCGCGAAGATCCCGCGATTGGCGCGCGGCAGCAGGCCGAAATGCATCGTGAGCTCGTCCGACAGGAGATGCCCGCCGCGCGCCGCTTTGATCGGATCGACGTCGCCGATGATGTCGGCGATCGTGACGTCCGGCGTGGCGAGCTTTTCGACGAACCGCAGCTCGCGCGACAGCCAGGCGATCGGCGTGGCGTCGCCGCGCTCGGCGATCAGCTCGCGGCCGTATTTGGAGATCGGATCGAACGGATCGTCGTTGACCTCGCTGCCCGCGATGATCGGAATCTCCTCATCGAGCAGCGTGACGAGCTGGCGCAGGATCCGGCTTTTTGCCTGACCGCGCAGCCCCAGCAGAATGAAGTTGTGGCGCGAGAGAATGGCGTTGACGAGCTGCGGCAGCACCGTCTCTTCGTATCCCACGATGCCCGGAAACAGCGGCGAGCCGTTCTCGAGCAAACAGATGAGATTCTCGCGCATCTCATCTTTGACGGTGCGCTGGCGGCGGGCCGGACTGGCCCATTCCGTTTTCTTCAGCTCACCGAGTGTCGTCGCTTGGGTCATGGCACGACGTTAAACCCTTCAACCCGTGCTCTGCAACCCTTGCGCGATGCCGCGCACGCTTGCCAGCAGCGCCCGGAACACTTCGTTGTCCGGCCGTCCCGCGGCACGCCACCGTTCGAGCAGATCGATCTGCAGGAAGCTCATCGGATCGACGTATGGGTTGCGCAACAGAATCGACCGCTGCAGCGCCGGATCGGAATCGAGCAACGCCGTGTCGCGTTTCAATGCGAGCACGTGGGCCACCGTGCGCTCGAACTCCGCGCGAATCACCGGGAGGTAGCGGTCGCCCAGCTTCCCGGCGAGCCGCGCGTAGCGCGCCGCGATGGCGAGATCGGCCGTGGCGAGCACCATCTCCACATCGTCGAGCAGGGTCTTCAGAAACGGCCAGTCGTGCGCCATCTCACCCAGCGCGGCCGCACCGTAGCGCTTGGTCGCCCCGTCCAGCGCCGTGCCCAGACCGTACCAGCCGGGCAGCAGATGGCGGCTCTGCGTCCATGCGAACACCCACGGAATCGCCCGCAGCTGCTCGATTTCGCTTTGCTCGGTGCTGGGGCGTGACGCGGGACGGCTGCCGATTTCCATTCGCTGGATGACGTCGATCGGCGTCGCCAGCCGGAAATACTCCACGAACTGCGGGTCGTCGTACACGAGCGCGCGGTAGGCCGTCCGGCTGTCCTGTGCGATGGCGTCCATCATGCCGGTCCACTCGAACTCGCGGGGCTGGGGCGCGCGGGGCAGGGCGGTCGCGAGCGCCACGGCGTTCACCGTCTGTTCGAGCGTCCGCATGGCGATGCCGCGGAGCCCGTACCGCGCGTTGATGGCCTCGCCCTGCTCGGTCAGGCGGAAACGTCCCCGGATCGAGCCCCGCGGCGCGCTCAGAATGGCGTTCGTAATCTTGCCGCCGCCCCTGCTGACGGTGCCGCCGCGGCCGTGAAAGAACGTGAGATCGACTCCCGATTTCTCGGTCGTCTCGACCAGCGCGGCCTGCGCGTGCTGCAGCCCCCAGCGCGACGCGCCGATCCCCGCGTCCTTGTTGCTGTCCGAGTAGCCGATCATCACCATCTGATGCATGCGGCGCTCGGCGAGGTGTGCACGGTAGTAGGAATCGGCGAGCAACTCACGCATCACCGTGGGCGCGGTGCCGAGATCGGCCACAGTCTCGAAGAGCGGCGCGACATCCAACGGCACATGACCCCTCGGTTCCCCGAGGCCCCCCCACCGCGCGAGCACGAGGACAGCGAAGACGTCGTCCGCCCCCTGCGCCATGCTGATGATGTAAGGACCTACGGCATCCGGCCCAAAGCGCGCTCGGGCTTGGGCGATCGCCTTGAAGACGTCGAGCGTTCGGGTAGCCTGCGCGTCTGGTGCGCCCGCCGGTTGCTCTCCCTGCTCGAGCACCCGGCGCAGCCGGGCGAGCCGGTCGGGAGCTGGGCGTGTGTTCCAGTCCGGGTCTTTGAGGAGCGTCGCGAGCACCGCACGATGAATATGGGCGTGCTGTCGCAGGTCGATCGTGGCCAGATGGAAGCCGAACGTCTCGACGCGGCGCAGCAGGCGCTGCACAGCGAACAGTCCCGCATGCTCGCCGCGGTGCGTCCGCAGGCTTGCGATGACGACGCCGAGGTCGCGCTCCAGCTCCACGGCGGCGGCGTAGCCTTCGGGCGGGGGCGCATCGCGCCGCGTCGCCTCGAGCCGCGCGGCGATCAGGCGAAACAGCACGCGGTACTGCATGTCGTGATAGCGCGCCGGGATCGTCGCCAGCGCCTTGGGGAACTGCGCGCTGTAGGCGGCGACGCGCTCGCGCACCGCGTCGCTCACGCCGGTCAGTGCGCCCGATTGCGACAGCCGCCGTGCCAGCTCGGTGGCCTCGGCGCGATAGCGGCCCAGGGCGAGCTCCCGTTGGCGCGCCAGCGCCGCACGGAGCGTCTCGGCGCCGACGTTGGGATTGCCGTCCATGTCGCCGCCGACCCAGGAGCCGAAGCGCAGCACCGGCCGCGTCGGGACTTCGACGTCGTACGACTTGTGTACCGCTTGCTCCAGCTCCTCGGAGAACGGCGGGACGATGCGGTAGACGATGTCCGTCAGGTAGAAGAGCACATTCTCGAGCTCATCCATGACCGTCGGGCGCGCGGAAGGCTGCGGGTCGGTCTGCCAGGCGGCGGTGATTTCCTCTCGAATCCGTGCCAGTGCGGCACGCTCTTCATCCGGCGTGCGCGACGGATCGAGTCGCTCCACGAGCAGACGGCCGATCACCTGCTCCTTTTCGAGCAGCGTACGCCGCGTCGCTTCGGTGGGATGTGCGGTGAACACGGGCTCGATCAGCAGGCGTTGGAGCAGCGCCGCAACCTGCGGTGGCGTGACGCCCGCGGCTGCGAGCCGCACGACCATGTCCTGCAAACTGCCTTCCTGAGGATCGCTGGCGCTGCGGAGATAGTCGCGCCGGCGGCGGATGCGGTGAATCCGCTCGGCGAGATTGACGACTTCGAAGTACGCGGCGAACGCGCGCACCAGCGTTTCGGCATCACGCGGCGGCAAGCCCTTAACCAAGCTCTGCAGCTCGTCAGCCGCGCCCCCGATCGCCGCATGTCGTGACCGCTCGACGAGCTGGAAAAACGCTTCGCCACATTGCTCGCGGATGACGTCGCCAACCAGCGCGCCGAGTGTACGGACGTCGTCCCGCAGCTGCGCGTCTTTCGGCGCGAACTCGACGGCGCGGCGTTCGTTAACCGGAAGCCTCCCCAGGCGTAAAGAGCCGCGCGGCCGCGACACCCCACGCGGCGAGATCGAGCGAGGCGCGGCCGTCGCCGCTCACGGTGATCGCCTCGCCATTCTGTTCGACGAGCGTGGTGCGCCGGGCAAGCTTGAACGGGTACGCGGCGGGCCAGATGCCGACGCCGCGCGCCTGGCCTGCAACATCGAGCACTTTCACGATAATGCCGTCGCCGTCATCCGCGGGCTTCGCGCCGATGATCATCACGGCTTTGTCGCCGTAGAACAGCGCACGATCCTTCGCAATCAAGGGGCCTGGTGTGTCGTTGGTGTAGGAAGGGCTGAGGTACAGCGGCTCGCACGCCGCCCATCCGCGTCGCACCGGCTCCGCCGCATCGCCAGGCGCGACCAGCGAGAGCCTGAACCGGAACGTCACCGCGCCACCCTGCGAGGCCGCGTAATTCGTATGCCAGTAGTTGTTCATCGCGTAGGCGAAGAGCGTACCGTCGGGGACGATCGTCCGCCGCCATGCGCCGCGGAACACGTCGTTCAGCGTGAACAGCGGCGTGTCGGGGCCGCTCCAGAGCACGCCCTCGTTGCCCTCGTGCAGCCAGACCCAATGGGTGTGACAGTACCAATCGCGGCAGCTTCCGGGCTGCTGATCGCGCTCGACCGTCATGCGGCCGAGCGGCACCTCGACGTCGACCACGGGCTTCAGGAATGCGAACGGGAATGCGAAGTACAGCGCTTCTTTTGCGAGCGTTGCCGTCTTGATGATGCGGTTCTCGATGTCCACCCACGGCAGCTCATCGTACAGCGTGATCGTGGACGTGATGGACGGAAACCCCTCCAACGCCCGCTCGGTTACGAGCCGCACCCCGATGCCGGGCAAGCGCTCGCGGCGCGCGCGCACGAGCTTGCCCTGGGTCAGCGCGAGCTGGGCCGGATTCTTGAGCTCGTCGCGGTCGCCTGACGTCCAGAGCGCGCTGTGCTCGCCGCCGCGCGCGTAGACGAGCTGATTCAAGCCGGACCACTCGGACGGTTTGACGCGCTCCTTGCCGTCGGGACCTGTGAGGGAGCGGATCGCGCCGGTCGCCTGGTCGATCTGGACCGTGAATCCTCCCGCCTTGGCGTCGAGCGCCTCGCCGTCCGCCGCCGGCGGACGAGCGTCGCGGTCCGCCTCGGTCAGCGCCAGGTAGCCGAGGGGCGGCACTTCACGGAACAGGACGAGGGCATCGCCATTCTCGAGATCGACGGAGGCGAGCTCGCGCCCGTCGTTGCTGAGCGATTTCCCGCCGCCGCCCGGAACGCGAACGACATCGGTCCGCTCCCATGAGCCGGCGTTGAAGACCAGGCGGCCGCGGCCCGCACGGCACGCACGGCCGAGGCGCAGCAGTCCGTCGCTCAGCTGATCGCGGGCCGCGGCGACCCCGGCGTCGATGAAGCGTTTCTTGTACTCCCACTGCGCCACGGTCTGCCGTGAGGTGGGCGCCGAAACGCTTTCGTCTGCGCCCCAGGTGTGCTCGCCGAACAGCAGCAGATCACGCCACATCGCGGCGCGTGCCTCGGCACGGCGGCGGCGGCGCTGCACGGCATCATCGTCGCGCGGCTCGATTCGGGTCTCCCACAGCGCCGCGATTTCAGTCGCGCGGGCCACCAGCTGCGCCGCGCGGAACGCAGCGAGCTCCGCGGCGGTCGAGGCTGCGCCGTCTTCCCAGTAGAGCCCGGTGTCACCGCGCCGCACCGGAATCTTCGTTCCGTAGCGGCGCTCCACGTCGCGGAAGAAATCCTCGGCGCGGCCCGTGACGATGCGCGGGAACGTGAACCGCCGCGCAAATTCCTGGACGTTGGCGACGATCGCTTCCTTCATCAGTGCATTGTCTTGCCAGTCGGCGCCGTATAGCAACGCCGTGTCATACGGCCAGTTTTGCGCGAGGAATGCGGGCTGATTCAGCAGCCAATCCGAGAGGCGGTGGCCCATCTCGTCGGGGCCGACGTCGAAGCCGAATCGCGTGCCGTCGCCGTAGTGATGCGCCCGCCAATGGAGCACTCGGCTCCCGTCGGGTCCTTCCCAGTAGTACAGCTGTGGGTAGACCGTTCCTTCGGCACCGGACGCCGGCAGCAGCGGGACGGCGCGCTCGGGGTTGGGACCCGAGGCGAGATACTTCACGCCGCTCGCGGCGAGCAGAGTCGGGAAGGTCAGGGTCTGACCGGGGACGTCGGTGATCTGCGCGGAGAGGAACGTCAGGCCGCGCTCGCGCGCCAGCTTGCCCGCCGGCCAGACGAGCCGCGCGAACGTCTCATGATCGAGAATCCCGGTGAGCATGTTCGCGAAGAGCGCCTGCCACGCGATCTTGCCGTCGCGGATCGCCTGGACCAATGCGTCGCCTGCTTCGGGCGAGCGGTTCTCCAGGTACGACAACACCTGCAGCGCGCACTCGGCGGTGAAGTGGAAGTCACGTCGTGTTGTCGTCCACGCGAGCGCGGCGTCGAGGTTTTTGCGATGCACCTCGAGCGCCCGCTCCTGCAGGTCGGTGTAGCCGACGTCGGTGTGAATCGAGGGGAGCCAGTAGAGCGTCCAGCGCTTCGCCGGTGTGAGACGGAGCCGGCGCCGCGCGGCCCGGTCTCGTCCGACTTCGACGTCAACCTGAAAATCCGATGGCTCGGAGAGCGGGACCCACACTTCACCGCTCAGCGTGACACCTCCCGCTGGCGGCAACAGGCCCGCGGTGCCGACCAGCGCGCCGCGGCGATCGGTTACACGCGCGCGCGCCGCCGGTGCGCTCAGTCCGGAGACGGTGATGCGCACCAGATTTTTTCGCCCCTCAGGCTGTTGGAAGAGCGCGGTCGGCCGGACTTCGATGATCGGCTGCTGTGTCTCCCGTCGTTTGCTCGCGAGCGATCCGGCGAGCGACGAGAGCAAACCGAGGAATGTACGGCGATCAGAAGGCAGCATGATTACTATAACTTACCGCAGCTTGACTCAGCGGGTCCCCTATGTACGTTTCGCGCGTCGTCGAACTCCGACCCTGTACCTCAAAGGAGCGAGCATGAAGCGCATCGCATTAGCCGTGGCAGTCGTTGTCATGGCTGCAGGCGCGTGCAAGAAGGCCGAGCAAAGCAATACGACTCCGCCTGCTGACTCCTCGAAGATGATGGCGGACTCGATGAAGATGATGGCGCCGGCCGACACGACCAAGGCGCCCACCACTACCACCACCACCACCACCACTACGACCACCACTAAGCCTCCTGCGACCCGTCGTCCGTAAGCGCGCCGTAGTTGCCGTCATCAAGCCCGGGCGCTGCCCGGGCTTTTTGTTTCCGTGACCGAGCGTCTGATCGCCGTCCGAGTATCGAATGGAGGCGTCCAGCCCAGCTCGGCGCGGATCCGCTCTGTGGAGTAGGGATTCTCGCCCAGAATGAACGACATCGCCGCATTGCCGAGAGCAGTGTAGCGACCCGGCAAGAGTAGCCGGATGAGCAGACTCCAGACTCGCACACCGCCGCGAATGACGAGAACAGGTATTCGCACGCGCAAAGTCCGCCGCCCCAATGCCTCCGCGAAGGCGGCGAAGAATTCCCGCTGCGTGAGGAGCGGTGAGGCGTCGCGCGTCACGTTGTAGGCTCACCGCTCCTGCTGCACGGGCGCGTCGAGCGCGGCAAGAATCGCCGACGCGACGTTGCCGGCGTACACGCACGACAGATGATTGGTCCCGGGCCCGACCTGCGGCAGAAAGCCGCGTTTGAGGTTGGCGATCAACCGGCGGGTGAACAGCAGATCGCGCTCGCCGTAGATGACATTCGGCCGAATCGCTGTGACGGACACGCCGCCGCGAGCGGCCTCGTGCTGCACGAGCTGCTCAGCCGCCCGTTTGCTCCGAGCGTAGAAGTCCTTCATGGGGAGCTGCTGAAACGGATAGTCCTCGGTAAGGCCCTGTTCGCCTGCCTTGTACACGGCGGCGCGGCCGTACACGGCGACGGTGGAGATATGCATGAGGTGCGCGCCGGTCCGGCGCGCCGTCTCGAGCGCGAGCCGGGTGCCGCCGACATTGACGCGCGTGAACTCGTCGAATGAGTCGTGCGATGCAACGAGCGCGGCCGCGTGAATGATCGCGCGAACATCGGTAGCAGCGCGCTTCCAGGTGGTCTCGTCTGTGACATCGCCGACCACCGCCTCGGCGCCGAACGATTCCACGACCGCACGCGAGTGCTCGCGCACGAGCGCCCGCGGGCGTTCACCCCGCGACCGCAGCGCGTCGAGCACATGGGTGCCGACGAGCCCGGCGGCGCCGGTGACGAGAACCGTCACGCGGGCGTGACGCTGGGCCCGTCGAAGGGCAGCTCGACGACGCGGGCTTCGCGCCCCGCCGCGCGGACAATCGCGCCAGGCGGGACCTCGCGCCGCACGACCGCGAGGCCGATCCAGCGGCCGAGCACCGAGCCGCCGCCATCCGGCAGCCACGCGATGCTGGTCACGCGACCCACATCGCGTTCCTCATGCGTAACCGCACTCCAACCGCTCGCCGGCGTGACGGGCGGGTCGCTCTCGAACAGCAGGCCGCGGAGGTTGCGGTTCGCATGCCCGCGGAAATGCAGCCGGCTCACGGTCTCCTGTCCGGTATAGCAGCCCTTGGTGTACGACACGCCGCCGATCTCGTCGAACCGGACTTCCTGCGGAATGGTTTTCTCGTCGACCTCGGAGGCGAGGCGCGGCCATCCGGCGAGGATCCGCGCCAGCTCGAGGGCCTCGGAGGTCGCGGCGTGGGCGCCGGCGTCCACCAAGCGCCGCTGTATAGCGGCGAGCTGCCCGGTCGCCATCGTCAGCTGAAAGACGAACGGCGCGACGTCGTTGGCACGGGCGACTTCGAGCGCGATCCCCGCTCCGGCCGATGCTTCCACCACGTGATTCGCAGCGGGCGGGATCGTGACGCCGGCCGCACCCATGACTGCAACCGCGTGCGCCCCGGCGATGCGGAGTACGGCTGTCTCTCCGGTGCGATCGCTGGAGCGCGCGAGCCGTGGCGGGACCGAGCGCTGCAGGATTCCGAGCGCGCGTTCGCGCCCCTCGGCGGGGACGGTGAAGCGCACGCGCGGCCCAAGGCGGGCCGCCCATCCGTCCACCACGATCATCCCCTTGGGCGTGAGCAGCGCACCGTACACGAACGCGCCGTCTCCCGGCTTCTCGATGTCGCTCGTGAGCAAGCCTTGGAAGCACGTGATCGCCCCTTCGCCCTGACCCACCAAATCGATGATCCCCACGTCGGCAGGCGCAACGATGGCGCCCGCCCGCAGCCGGTCGACGATGTCGGCGGGCACCGCGTCGCGCTCGAGCCGCGTCACGGTTGCACTCGGCGCCGTGGGAAACACCTCGCTCATAGGTCGGCCAGCTCACTGGCCGAGTGGCCCGCGAGCGACTCCCACACCAGCGCGGCGCCGCGGCCTACGAGCGTGCCTGCGGGATGGCTGGTCGTCAGCATCACGCATGGCATCCCGGCGGCGCGTGCCGCCTGCAACCCAGGCAACGAATCTTCGATGACGACGCACGCCCGGGCCGCAATGGGACGGCGGCGATTGAACGCGTCGTACGCGGCGAGATAGGATGCCGGATCGGGTTTGCTGCGCGACACGTCGTCCGCGGCGATGATTAGTTCGAAACTCGCGCCGATGTCGGTCTGGGCGAGCACATGGTCGATCTCGCGCCGCAGGGCGCCGGACACGATGCCCAGCCGGAAGCGTCGCGCCGCGTCGCGCACGAACTCCGGCGCGCCGCGGACCAACCGCAGCGATTTCCGCACGAGCTCCAGATAGAGCTGCGATTTCTTCGCGACGAGATGCGTGAGCATTTCCGTCGTCAGTGTTCGTTGGGCATTGCGGAAGGCGAGCACGAAACCGGTGCGATCGTCGAGGCCGAGGTACTGGGCGTAATACTGATCCCGCGTCAGCGTGATGCGCTCGTCCGCGAGCACGCGTTGCAGCGCCTCGCAGTGTTGCGGCTCATCGTCCGCGAGCACGCCGTTGAAATCGAACAGCACGGCTTCGGTCAGAGTGTCTCCTTCAACCACGCGACCACGTGAGGCCAGCAGGCAACCCTGGCACGATCGCTCAACACCAAGCCGCGGTGCGACAGGCCCGGCGCGATCGCAAGCATCTTGCGGACGGCGCCCACGCGGTCGACCACCTGCCGGCACGCCCGCGGTGGCGCAAAGATCCGGTCGGCGCCGCCGGCCACGCCGAGGTACGGCGTGTTCAGCGCCGCGAGGCCGGCAAAATAGTCGAAGCCGTCCATTCCGAGCCAACGGCCCCGCACGTTCCACTCCATCCATTCCGCGATGATCTCGGCCGCCTCGTCTTCGTTCCCGAACCGCAGCGCTCGAGCTGGAAAGTGCCCCAGCGCCCGCGACACCGCCATCGTTGCGGCCGCCAGTGTGCGCCGCACCGGTCCGAGCCGCCTCGGGCCGGGTGTACCCAGCGTCACGATGGCGCGAATCGGCGCGGCGGCCGCGACGCGCGCGAGCCAGCACAACCCGGCGGCGCCGCCGGCGGAATGACCGAGCCATGCGAGCGGTGCGCCGTCCGTCTCTTCGCGCACGCGCGCCACGAACGTGGGTGTGTCGTGCAGGACCCAGTCCTCAAACGTCCAGGCCCCGCGCCGTGGTTCGCGCGCGCTCTCGCCGTGATGCCGCAGGTCGGCGAGCCAGACATCGAGCCCGGCGGCCCCGAGAAAATGCGCCATCCCTCCGGCTGCCGTGCCGTCCCTGGAGTGCAGCCAGAAGCGGTGGTTGGTGAATGCCCCGTGCACGAGCAGGACGGCCGGACGGCCATCCCGAAAGGCGCGCAGGCGGTGCAACGCGAGCTCGACACCATCGGGCGTGGTGACGCGCCGCGCGCCTCCGGTCATTCGTAGCGGCCGGCGGCGCGGTACGCATCGTCCAGCAGCTCGACCGGGTGGCGGGCGCGAGCGGCACTGCCGGCGGCCGCGAGTCCGGCGCCGATCTGCATGAGACATCCCGGATTGCCGGTTGCGACCACCTGCGGCGCGGCTTCCCGCAGCCGATCGATCTTTGTCTTGAGGACGGCGCGCGACATCTCGGGCTCGAGCAACGTGAACAGGCCGGCACTGCCACAGCATTCCGCCGCCCCCGGAATCGGCACCAGCTCGAGGAGCGGAATCGCGGCGAACAGCTTGAGAGGTTGGACGGCGATGCCCTGCGCGTGCAGCAAGTGGCACGGCGGATCGTACGCGACGTGCAGGTCGAGCGGCTCCCCGGCGACCGGTCCCTTCATGGCGCTGCCGGCGAGCAGCTCGGTGACATCACGCACGCGGGCACCAAATCGCGCCGCACGCACATCGTCGAGCAGCCGTCCGTATTCCTTCATCAATGCTCCGCAGCCCGCGCTGTTGACGACGATCGGTTCGTCGCCATTCCCAAAGGCGTCAACGTTGACACGAGCGAGTGCCCGGGCTTCGTCGATCAGTCCGGCGTGAGCATGCAGCGCGCCGCAGCAGACCTGGCCCGGGACTTCGCGGACATCGAAGCCGTTCACGCTCAACGTGCGCTTGGTAGCCTCGTGCACATGAGAGAACAGGCCCTCCATGACGCAGCCGCGAAAGAGCAGGGCGGCGAGGGGCGGCGAAGGGACGGCGAAGGGGCGGCGAGGGGTCTTTGCCGCCGCCTTTCTCGCCGCCGCCTCATTCGCCGCCGGTTTAGTCGCCGCCAACATTCCCAGGGCGAACCGAATCCTTCCCCATCCAGCAAAGCTCCGCGGGAGCACCGATCTCAGCACGCGGGCAAACCAGTACACCACCGAACTCACCCCAGGCGTCGTCAGCGCCCAAAGTGCCAGCCGAGCCACTGCGGGCACCGGGCGTGACTCGGCGATGCGAGACCGAGCGGCCTCGAGCCCGTGGCCGTACTGCACGCCGGATGGACAGACCGGCTCGCAGCCGCGGCAACCGAGGCAGCGGTCGAGGTGGTAGATGAGCGCGGGGTCGGTCGCGGCGATGTCGCCACGCTCGAGCCCCCGCATCAGCTCGATGCGGCCGCGTGGTGAGTCGGATTCGTCTCCGGTAGCGAGGAACGTCGGACAAGCTTGAAGGCAAAACCCGCAGTGTACGCACGCGTCGAGCCCTTCAAATCCTCCCCGGGCAATCCCCGTCATGAGCCTTCTGTGGCGACGACGAGAGCACCACCGGGATCGAACGTGCGGCGCAGGCCGGCGACGAGCGGGCCGACGCCCTCGCGGTACGCCCCGAAGTGACCGACGGCGACGCGCAGTGGCCACGGCGCGCGCTCGAGTGTGAGCGGCACCTCGAGCCCGGCGAGCGTGCGGCGCAGCCGCTGCAGGCGATCGATGTTCGTGTCACCCGTCCAGCGGATCGCGCCCGCGGCGGGCGATGCCGAGATCCATTCGTCGCCCAGCTGATGCTGCAGCAGATCGAGCAGCTCGTCGCTCGCCGCCGGCACGCCGCCGATGCGGAATGTCACGGGCCGAACCGAGAATCCCTCCGACAGCCGCATCCAGAACCCATGCGCCTCTTCGGCTCGCAGCGGCGCGAACCGG
>Ga0193723_1000398_pt1 | contig 16975 bp, 15 predicted proteins | sample H2m2metaG_FD_143042 | JGI IMG/M metagenome (GOLD analysis project Ga0193723, IMG submission 143042) | Soil microbial communities from a riparian zone of the East river system, Colorado, United States - H2m2 | ecosystem: Environmental > Terrestrial > Soil > Riparian zone | place: USA: East River...
CCGGAGAGGATGACCTTCACGTCCTGGCACGCGGCTTCCGCCAGCAGAAATGTAGGAAGCACCGCCGGGTCCCCGAGCGGCTCGGCGAGCGAGCGCGACACGACCTCGAGCGCGCGATTGAGCGATTCGTCGTCCGCGGTGACGACGTGATGGACACTCGCGATCGCGTGTGTGACCGCTTCGGCGTACGGGCTCTCGTCGTAGCCGCTCTCGGTGAACCGCACGGCGTACGTGTGGATCCGCTCGCCGGGGATGCCGCGGGCCGCGGCGGCGACGAGGAGCGACGAGTCGAGGCCGCCGCTCGTGAAGATGCCGAGCGGGACGTCCGACATCAGCTCACGCTTCACGGCGCGCAGCAGCGTGTCGCGGAGTGTCGTGGTGTCACCGGGTGCGAGGGTCGAGGGCTTGCGCGCCGCATCCGCGGCGCTCCAGAAGGGCCGAATCTCGGTGCGTCCACTTTCGGCGATCAGCAGCGACGCGGGCGGCAACTTGTTGATCCCTTCGAACATCGTGTAGGGCGCGGGGACGTATCCGAGCGCATGGTACAGCCGCAGCGCTTTGCGATTCAGCCGGCGCGGCTGGTCGGGGAACTCGAGCAGCGCCTGGATCTCGGACGCGAAGCGGATCTCGTGCCCGACTTCGGTCCAGAAGAGCGGTTTCTCGCCCGCGCGATCGCGCGCGAGCACGAGCCGGCGCCGCGTTTCATCCCAGATCGCAAGACCGAACATCCCTTCCAGCCGGGCGACGGCGTCCGCGCCGAAGCGCTGGTAGAACGGGACGATCGTTTCGATGTCGCCGCGCGAGCGGAACGGATAGCCCCAGCCGGAAGCTTCCTGCCGCAGCGCCGGCGCATTGTAGATCTCGCCGTTGCACACCATCCAGATTTTGCCGTCGGGGCTCTGAAACGGCTGATCGCCGGTCGTGAGATCCATGATGGCGAGCCGCCGCGCCCCGATGCGGGCGTGTTCGTTGCCGACGATGCATTCGCCGTCGGGCCCGCGGTGGCGCAGCGCGGCGGCCATCCGCTCGAGCGCTTCCGGATGGCGTAACGGAGCGTCGCGGCGCGCTATCGCGCCGAAGATGCCGCACATGGTCCGTAGGCTGCGTACTTGCCTTCGACGGCGAGCAGCGGCAGCACGGAATCGAGCTGGGCGCGGACGCGCGCGTCGGTTGCACGCGTCACGAACACCGCCGGCGTGCGGCAATCGCGTGCTCGAGCCCGCCAATAATCGGCCGGCCGGAGCGGTGACGTGCTGTCACGGCGGAATTGTTCCTGGTAATCGACGACGAAGTTGCTCGTCAGCTCGCGGGCGGTCGCGGTCGCAAGGAGTACCTGCCGTCCCAAATAGAACGGCAGGGAGGTCGGGAAAGCCGAGACGCCCACAACTTCGACATCCTCCGTCGACCTCACGTTCTGAATGACCTGCGCCAGTGTCCGCGACGAGCGATCCTCGCCAACGGCGGCGAGCAGCCGGCCGGACACGATGGGCATCGCGATCACGGTGAGGGCGTATCCCATCACGGTGAGCGCGGGGCGCGGGTGGTCAGCTCTCCCGGCGTACCGGACCAACGCCGCCGAAATCAGCAGCGCGATGCCCAGTGCCAGCGCGGCCCCGGGGATCGCAGCCCGCTCCCCCGGCGTCAGGCTGATCGGCACCGGCAGCCAGATCGTCAGCGACACGAGCGCGATCCCGAGCAGTGCCGCGATTCCGGAATAGGTGCGATGCCCGATCCCGATTCCGCCGGGAAGTTCGCTCGCCTGCCGTGTCAGCAGGCGCGCGGCCGCGAGCGCGAACGGCGGCATCAGCGGCAAGACGTATTGCGGCAGCTTGGATTGATTGAGCGTGAAGAACAGCAAGGGTCCCAGGATCCAGCAGGCCAGGAACAGCGACTCCTGCGCCAGCGGGTTCACGCGCCGGGCCTGCCAGGTCCAGCGCCAGTTTTTCAGGCCGGCGAGCGCCGGCACAATCCACGGGAACGCGGCTACGGGAACGATCGGCAGATAGTACCAGAACGGCGCCGTGCGGTGGAAGCGCGTCGTCGTCACACGCTCGAATGTCTCGCGCACGAAGACGTAGTGCGGGAATTCGGGGACGCGTTGTGACACCGCGAGAAACCAGGGCAGGGCCACCACCGCGAACACCGCAAGGCCGGCGAGGGGAAACACATGACGGAGCCGTCGCCCTGTGAGCAGCGCGTACGGGATCAGCGTCGCGAGGGGGATCAGGATCGCGACGGGGCCCTTGGTGATCGCTCCGAGCCCGATGGCCGCCCACGCCAGCACCGGGCGCTCGTCCCAAAACGCGAGGACCGCGAGCGTAGTACAAAACGCGAGTGCGCTGTCCATGATCGTCGTGCGCGCGTAGGCGAGCACGAGCGGCATCGTGGCGAGCGCCAGCGCGGCCAGCCATCCGGCATCCGTGCCCCAGCGGCGCCGCACGAACCAGACGACGACGACCAGCGTCGCGAGCGTGAACAAGAACGCCGGCAGACGGGCTGCGGTCTCGGTCGGCCCGAGAACCTCCATCACCGCCGCCGCGGACGCGAAGTAGACGATCGGCTTATCGAGGTACGGCAGGCCGTCGAAGTGGGGCAGCACGTAGTCGTTCGTCGCCGCCATCTCGCGCGCGACTTCGGCGTTGCGCCCCTCGTCCGGATCGAACAGCGGATATCCACCGAGGTCGAACGCCAGCGCCAGGACAGCGGCAAGGAGCAACACCGGCAGCCGGACGTAGGCGCCGAGCGGCAGCGACGACGTGCTAGGAACCGGGAGCCTGAGGAGTGGAAGGAGGCTGCGCGGGCGCCGTGGGCATCTGCGACACCGTGATCGGGACGTTCGCTTTGCGCTCGCCGTCCACTGTGATCTCGAAGCGATACTGGCCGGCGCGCGGGAACGGCACGTCGAACACGAGCACGGCCGCCGCCTCGATCTCCGTGACGCCGGCGGGCGGCTCGGCGAAGTTCACCGTGCCCGAGCCGCCCAGCAGCTCCGTGTCGTCTTCGTCGAGCAGCTTGATCTGCACCTGATGCTCGCCGACTTCCGTGCGTCTTCCTTTCAACCGCAGCACGAGGTGCAGCCGCGGATGCATGGCCGGAAACTGCGGGACCCAGATATGCTGGAAGATGCCGAGCACCGACATCTTGCCCGACTGATCGACCAGCGCGTAGTCGGCGACGACCGCGAAATCGAGATGCACTTATTTCTTCGCCACGGGGACGGAGACTTTTGTCTTGTCCCACGAGATGGTCACCAATCCGGGCTCAAACGCAATCACGAGCTCTTCCACCGGCGTTGCGAGTATCTCCACTTTCGTGTCAACGCGCACGAGATCCTGCTCGGAGTGATACTCCGTGCCCCACTGCCCGGTCTGCTTGTTGATGATCAGCTTCCAGCCGGTCGGGGTTGGCAGCGTCCAGAGCGTGTACTTGCCGGCCGGCACGGTGGCGCCGCCGATCACGAGGTCGGCGGAGGTGTTGAGCTGGGTCGCGGCGTTCGCGCCGGTGCGCCACACCGCATTCCACGGCACGACATCACCAAAGATCACGCGCCCGCGTTTCTGCGGGCGGCTGTAGTCCACCCACAGGTCGGCGCCGCCGAGGCTCGTGCGAGCGGTATCGCGGGGCGAGAGCTGGCCGAGTGGCCGGTTGGCGAACATCGGGCCGGCCTGTGCCATCGGCACGGACGCGACGCGCTGGACCTCAACCTGCAGCGTGCTGCCCTTCCCGGTGAGCCATGTGAGGTGGCCCTGGCGATCGAGCCGGAATGTGAATGGGCCGACGCCGTTATACTGGCCCTGGTCGAACATCATGACGAGCGTATCGCCGCCGCGCTTCACGATGTAGCCGCCACTCGTCGCGGTGGCCGACGTGAGCGCGGTAAACCTCACGCTGTCTTTCCCTTGGGCACGCGCCCAGCGGCCGATCAGCTCGAGCAAGCCGTACACGTGCAGCTGGAATGGAAAGGTCCCCTTCGGCGCGGCCATCTTTTGCGTGACCGAGCTATCACCGCGTGGTGATACCATCACCACGCTGTCGCCGGAAAAGTCTGCCGAGTTCCTCGTCTCCATCGGTCCCGGACCACCGCCGATGTTGTGCGTGACGAGCTCCAGGCGTCGCACCGTGCCGTCGGGATTCAGATCCAACGTATAGATGCGATGCAGGCTCCGCGGCGTGCGGATCACGTATTCGCCGCGCAGCTGCGTGGCGGAGCGCTTGTACTGCTCGAGCGCCAGCGTGTCATTGCCGAGCCGCACCACAAAGGCGCCGGAATCTTGCACCACCAGCGTGACTGCCAGTAGCAGAGCGACCACAACTCCTCCGATCTATGAGACGCGAATCGATGTGACTTCGTCGTTTCCCTTGATTGCGTTGACGACGTCCAGTCCCTTGGTGACCTGCCCGAACACGGTGTGCACGCCGTCGAGATGCCGTTGCGGCGAGTGACAGATGAAGAACTGGCTGCCGCCCGTGTCCTTGCCGGCGTGCGCCATCGACAGCGTGCCGGCGACGTGCTTGTGCGTGTTCTTCTGCGTCTCGCACTTGATCGTGTATCCCGGGCCGCCCGTCCCGACCGGTCCTTTGCCGGTCTTGGAGTACGGATCGCCGCCCTGGATCATGAAGTTTGGGATTACGCGATGGAATTTCGTCCCGTCATAAAAGCTCGAATTCGCCAGCTTCTCGAAATTCGCGACGGTACCAGGCACTTCGTCCGCGAATAGCTCAACTTCGATGGTGCCCTTTTTAGTATCGATCACCGCTTTCTTGTTCGGCATCACACCCCTCTAGTTGAGGTTCTCTTCCACCTGCTGCACCGTCTTCATGCCCACGATCGCACACGCGATCTCGGGGCGATCGAGCACGAACTTCAGCGCCAGCTGCGGCGCCGTCAGTCCCGACTCCGCGGCAACCTCACGCACCCGCTGGCCGAGCGCGGACATTTGGGCGACGTAGGGCCGCGGCATGCGGCTGCGGATGTCGCCCCGCTCCCAGGTGCTGCCGGCGTCGTAGCGTCCCGCGAGGAAGCCATTTGCGAGCGGCTCGCGCGCGATTACACCCACATTCGCCGCCTGCGCCGTGGGTAGGAATGTGTCCTCGGCGTCGCGCCGCGCCAAGTTGTACACGATCTGCACGGTGTCAGGCCGGGTCGCCTGGACGGCCGCCACGCCTTCTTCTGGCGGGTGTACCGAGACGCCATAGAACCGTATCAATCCCTCGCGCTTCAGCTCTTCCAACGGCTCGTACGTGGCTGGTGCGGCAATCAGGTTCATGGGCGGATTGTGGAGCTGGAGCAGATCGATGTGGTCGGTGCGCAGCCGCTCGAGCGAGCGCTCGACCGCCATCCGCAAGTAGCCGGGCGTAAAATCCCCTCCCCCGCCGGCCTTGGTGGCGATGATGACCTCATCGCGGACGTCGTGGAGTGCCGCACCCAGCAGCGACTCGGAGTGCCCGTGGCCGTACACGTCCGCTGTGTCGAAGAAGTTGCAGCCCAGCTCGAACGCGCGGCGGATCGCGTGCGTGGACTCCGCGTCGTCGGTCGGGCCGTACGAATTGCCGAATGCGTTGCCGCCGATCGCCCATGCCCCGAAACCGATTTCACTGACGGAAAGTCCGGTGCGGCCGAGCGTGCGGTGGTTCACGCCTCGAGTAGCTCGGCGAATTCCTCCGGCGTGGCGACTGGCAGGGAACACGAAGTGCCGACGCAGACGATGGCCTCGGCGTCGCCCGGGGCGATGTTACGCACCACCGCCTTCCGAGGGCGATAGGTCTGCAGCGCCCGCAGATGCATGGTGCACGCGGGGCCTTCGCCGTGAGGACCGTCAATCTCGATACGGGTCACTGGATTCACCACCCAATCGATCGCTCTGAGGAGCGTGGCTCCGTACAGCGCTAGCTCGCGCGCGCTGCCGGCGAATGCTGCCAACTGCCGGTCGAGCTGAGTGCGCCATTCCGGATGGCTGGTCATCGCCCAGAGTCGCGCCAAGACTAAGGCCGCGACGCCGTTTGGCGATGGCGTGGGCGCGTCCTGCACTGGCTTGGCCCGCGTCGCGAGGTAGGCGGCACCGCAGGTCGTGGCGATGTCGAAGTATCCGCCTGCCTCATCGACGTGTGATTTCAGGCAGTACCCCATCACTTCGATCGCCCGTCCTTGCCAGTGCGTTTGGCCGGTGGACTCGTAGGCATCGAGGAATCCGGCGGCCGCTTGCACGTTGTCGTCGAGCATGCCGCGCGGCTCGGGCCGGCCGAGGACGTGCGACATCCCGTGGTCCGCATTCCACGCCTCGTCCCAGATTCGGTCCAGTACTTTCAGCGCCAACTCGTTACACTCGGGCCGATCGAGCACCGCCCCAGCCTGCAGAAAAGCTCCCGCCATCATCGCGTTCCAGTTCACGTAGGCCGTCCGATCCACGAACGGTGCTTTGCGAAGGTCACGCGCGGCCTTGAGCTTCTTGATCGCCTTGCGCAGCACGGGCCTCTCGTCGTCGCTCGCTGGGTCCTGCTTCCACCACAGCACGTTTTTCTGCGGGTTGTGATGCATCTCGCCCGTTTCCTGGATGTCGAACACGGCCGCCGCGACCGCGAATTCCCGGGCCGTCAATGCAGCTTTGGCTTCATCCACTGTCCACGTCCAATAGTCACCGTCATCACCAAACGTCAGGTCCGCGTCCTGTGATGTCGCGAATGCGCCCCCCCCGGGCTGCTTGTCGGCCATGACCTCGAGCACCCAATCCACGATTCCGGTGGCGACTTCCTTGAACAGCGGAATGCCGAGCGCCTGGTAGGCCGAGAGGTATGCGCGCAGGAGCTCGGAGTTGTCGTACGACATCTTCTCGAAGTGCGGGACGATCCAGCGCTCGTCGACCGAGTAGCGGTGGAAGCCGCCGCCCAGGTGATCGCGAACCCCGCCGCGCGCCATGCCGGTGAGTGTCTTCTCGACGATCTCGCGTTGCCAGGCGAGGCCGCCTTTCCCGTCGTGCCAACGTGCGAGCATGAATTCAATCGCCCCGGGATGCGGGAACTTGGGCGCCCCGCCAAAGCCGCCGTAGCGCACGTCGAACAACTTGGCAATCTGGTCCGCGGCGCCGCTGACCAGATCGGGAGTCACCACGCCGGGCTTCGCTTCATCCAGCGTCTGGACGACGTGCTCGCGAATCGCGCGCGCGTTCGTGGTGACGCGCTCCGGCTCCTCGCGGAACGCGCGCGCGATTTCCATCAGCACGCGGCGAAAGCCCGGCCGGCCGTAGGCGTTGTTGTCCGGCGGGAAGTAGGTGCCGCCGAAAAAGACCTCACCGTCCGGGGTCAGGAACGCCGTGAGCGGCCAGCCGCCCTGCCCGCTGAGCGCCTGCACCGCGCGCTGATAGCGCGCGTCCACATCGGGCCGCTCGTCGCGGTCCACCTTGATGCACACGAAGTCCCGGTTCAGCAACTCGGCGACCGCCGGATCCTCGTACGACTCGCCATCCATGACGTGGCACCAGTGGCACCACACGGCCCCGATGTCGAGGAGGATCGGCTTTTTTTCCTTTCCGGCGCGCGCGAACGCGGCGTCGCCCCACGGAGCCCAGTGGACCGGCTGGTGCGCTGCAGACTTGAGGTATGCGGACGATTCGGAGGTCAGCAGATTCGACGCCACGAGCCTCCCGCTAATCCAGGTACCGGATCGCGGTTTGCGTCAACAACTCCGCGCCGATCACGAGTGACTCCTCATCGATGTCGAACGTGGGACTGTGGTGCGGGGATGCACGGCCCCCCTTGGGCGCCGATCCGACGAAGGCAAAGCACCCGGGAACGCTGGCCAGGAAGTAGGCCATGTCCTCGCCGCCCATCGTCCGGACGCCGTGGCGGACGTTGGCGCCGCCGATCATTCCGGCAGCGACGTCGCGCATCAGCGTGCTCAGCTCTTCATTATTAATGAGCGGCGCGCTCAAACGGCGGTAATTCACGGTAGCCCGGGCACCGAACGCCGCCGCGACCCCCTGCGTCGTCTCTTCGAGCAACCGAGGCGCATCCTCGAAGAAGTGACCTCCGAATGTCCGGACCGTGCCGCGCAGGTCGGCGCGGTCGGGAATCACGTTGAACGCGCGCCCCGCATGTATCTCCGTCACCGAAACCACCGCTTCCGCGAGCGGATCGCGCCGCCGGGAGACCAGGCTCTGCAGCGCGGTGACCACGTGGGCCGCGACCAGCACCGGATCGATCGTCTGGTGCGGCGCCGCGGCATGGCCACCACGTCCCAGAATCTCGATCTCGAATTGATCGACCGACGCCATCACGGGCCCCGCCATGATCCCGATCGTGCCGACCGGCAGGTCGTTCCAGAGGTGAATGCCGAACGCCGCGTCAACTTTGGGCTTTTCGAGCACCCCGTCCTGGATCATCGCTTGCGCGCCGTTGGAGACTTCTTCGGCGGGCTGGAAGGCGAACTTCACGCTGCCCGGGAGCGTGAGCGGGGCCAGGCGGCGCGCTACCTCGAGTCCGATCGCGACGTGCCCGTCGTGACCGCAGGCGTGCATCTTCCCGGGCTGCCTGGACCGATAGGGAACCGCGTTGGCTTCCTCGACTGGCAGCGCGTCCATGTCGGCCCGAAGTAACACGCAGCGCCCGCCATTCCCCTTGAGTCCTACCACACCGGTCTTTCCGATTCCTGGCGTCACCTGATAGTTCAGCCCTCGGAGGCGCTCGGTGATCAGGCTTGCCGTGCGCGTCTCCTCGAATCCCAGCTCGGGATGTTCATGGATGTCGCGCCGAGTAGCGACCAGTGTCGCGCGATCGACCGGACTGAGGGTGTTCATACCCGCGAGCTCGGGCACAGCCGGTTGATAACGCACTCGGCGCATTTCGGGCGCCGCGCGATGCAGACGGCCCGGCCGTGCAGGATCAGCGTGTGTGAAAACCAGGTCCAATCATCGCGCGGCACGATCTGCATCAGCTCCTGCTCGATCTTCACGGGGTCGTCCAGGCGCGTCAGACCCAGCAGCCTGGTCAGCCTGTGCACGTGCGTGTCAACGACCACCCCTTCGTTCTTCTTGAACCACGTGCCGAGGATGACGTTCGCCGTCTTGCGGCCCACGCCCGGGAGGGCGGTCAGCTCTTCCATCGTTTGTGGGACTTCGCCGCCATGCCGCTCCACGAGCGCCTGCGCCATGCCAATGATGGATTTGGTCTTGTTCCGAAAGAAGCCGGTGGACTGAATCTCTTTTTCCAGCACTCGAGGATCGGCAGCCGCGTAGGCGGCGGCCGTGCGGTACTTCGCGAACAGATGCGGCGTGACCATGTTGACCCGCGCGTCGGTGCATTGCGCAGAGAGAATCGTCGCGACGACGAGCTCAAGGGCGTTGCTATGGTCGAGCGCGCAGGTCGCGTCCGGATACTCGCGCTTCAGGCGCGCGATGATCTTGCGCGCCCGCGCTTTGCGCTCCGTCGTCGCGACTTTCGTCTTCATGGGTCAGCCGGAATCTAGCAGCGTCAGGAGGCGGCAGGTGAGCAGCAGCAGCTCGCCGGCATTGGCCACCGAGTACAATCCCGCCGCGGTGCCCCCTGCCAGCTTGGGAGCGAACGGTGCGCTGCCATCGTCGCGAGCCGCGGCGATTTCGATTTCGCTCGCCGTCGGATCGTCAGGATCGGCGCGGCCTTCGAGTCCCACCGCACTGAACCCCGGTCGATCGGGCCGCATCCCGAAGATCGCGAGGACATCGATGGCCCCATCGCCCGCCGCGGCCTTGCTCACGAACATGCCGTCGAGCGGCTCGGGCGGGCTGGTTTCGTCCGGCGCGCCCCAGACGCGCAGCTCGGGCAGCTGGAGGTACTGCGCGGCATGAGGAAGCTCGGTCGTCATGCGCTCTTCAAGGGCGGCCCGACTTAAGACCTCGTCGCTGATCTCATAGACCGGTTGTTCGGCCGCCCAAAACTGATACGCGTGATGCAGCAACAGCGCATGCACCTCGAGCGCATCGGGGCCGGCCCCTTCCGGCACGATCTCCTTGAGCAGCCGTCCAACGGGTTCCAGCAGGACGAAGCGATCGCGGTCAGTGACCGCCGCTCCGTCCTGTTGGAGCGCTTCGGCGATAGCCGGAAACCGCGGCTCGATCTCGCTGAATGCGAGGGCGAAAGGCGTCGCTCTCATGCTTTCGGCAGGAATTCGTCCAGCGTGCGCACGAACTCGGCGGTTGTCTCGACGTGTGGACAGTGCCCCGCGGGAAGCTCCTTCAGACGAGCGTTGAGTAAAGTCGCGAGCTCGCGCGAGGCTGCGATCGGCAGCGGATCGAACGTGCCGTGAACGACGAGGGAAGGGGGAAGGGGGAAGCGTAAGGCCGTCTCTTTGAGCTTGGGGCGAAGATCATAGTCGCCCAGGCTTTTCCAAACGGCTTCCTGAGTGCGCGCCGTCACGCGGAACGCCGTGAGATTCTTCGCGTCGTGGAAGTCACGGAAATACCCGGCGACCGACAGCTCGAATGCACGCCGCTGGTAGGCCGCGGGATCACGCTCGCGCAGGCCGCTCGCCCGCAGCGCGTCGCGCTCGCGCTTGATCTCCGTGGCCGCCATGCGGCGCGCAAATTCCTCTTCGAACTGACGCCGGTATTCGGCGGTGAGCGAGGCCGGGGCGACGAGCGCCAGCCGCTCGACGCGTTCCGGATGCGCGAGGAAGTACAGCTCCGCCAGCAACCCACCCCACGAGTACCCGCAGAGTGTCAGTCGCTCGAGACCGAGGTCCGCGCGCAGGGCCTCCAGGTCGGCGACATGCTCCTGCCATCCGACCGGCGTGTCGCGCGAAACGGGCGATTGCCCACCGCCACGCTGGTCGTAATAGAAGAGGGAGCGGCCCCGGGCGAGCAGATCGTATTGCGGCAGGAGATAGTCGTGACTCGCCCCCGGTCCGCCGTGCAGCACGACAACTAAAGGGCCGCTCCCTACCCGCCGCGTGAACAGGTGCACTACAGCAGAACAGCCAGTGCGTCGGCGACTTCCTTGACCTCGACATGTTCGCGCTCGCCGAAGCCGTTCGGCACATCGGAATCGATGTCGATTTGGCCGAGGATCGAGTCGCCGCGCCGAATCAGCACGACCAGCTCCGACTTGGTGAACAGGTTACAGGCGAGGTAATTCCCGATCGCGCTGACGTCGGCCACGTTCTGGTCGCGCTTTTCCGCGACCGCCGTGCCGCACACACCCGTTCCGACGGCGATGCGCGTGTGCTCGGTTTCGCGGCCGGCGTACGCCTCCAGCTCCAGCTCGTCGCCGTGCAGCATGTACGCGTAGCCGGAGGGGTAGGGCGGGCCCCACGACTGAATACGCTCGCACGCCATCTGGAGCAGCGCGTGACGGCCCTCGTCGTGCAAATGCGCCGCGCGCAGCGCGCGCACGACCTTCGTGGCTTCCGACGCGGCGCTGCTCGTCACGGGCGTTTCCCCAACACCGTCGTGGCACGCCGCTCGACGCCGTCGCGCTTGCTCACGATGACGACGGTATCGCCCGCCTGATGGCTGCGCAGTGCATCGGTCATGTCGTACAAGTTACCGATGTGCTTGGCGCCGATCGCCGTGATCACGTCGCCCGCCACCAGGCCCGCCTGCTCGGCGGGACTGCCGGAGCGGACGCCGGTGATGCGGACGCCATCGGACACACCGCCACCGCTCATGTCGGGAATCGTGCCGAGATACGCCCCGTAGCCCGATCCCCCCGTGGTGGCCTGCGGGCGGGGCGCATCCACGAATGTCAGGGGACCGGGCCGATTGGCCAGCGACCACGCGAGATCGGCGACGAACTGCGCGACCTGCGCGATTCCCGTGACATTGAGTTTGTCCCAGTCGTCGGTGGAGCGATGATAGTCCTCGTGCAGGTCGGTGAAGAAGTGCAGCACCGGGTGGCGCGTCGCGAAGAAGACGGCGTGATCGCTGGGTCCCCAGCCATCGCCCGACGCCCGGAGGTCGAACCGCGGCGGCGTGTTGAGGGAATCGAGCAGGGCCGGGAATTCACGCGCGGTCCCGGCGCCGAGCGCCAGCAGACGCGCATTCCGGAGCCGCCCCACCATATCGAGGTTGAGCATCGCGTACAGCGAGTCGATCGGCTGCGGCGTCGAGTGGTGCACGAAGTAGGACGAACCGAGCGTGCCCAGCTCCTCGCCGCTGAATGCAACCAGGACGACGGTCCGAGCGGGATGCCGCTTGGCCAGGAGCCGGCCGATCTCCAGCAGGGCCGCGGTGCCGGATGCGTTGTCGTCGGCGCCGTTGTGGACTTTGCCCGTCGAATCGGGATCGAGCGCGCCGAATCCGCCGAGTCCCAGGTGATCGTAATGCGCGCCGATGACGACCATTTCTCCGCGCAGCGCCCGCGCTGATCCGGGGATGATGGCGACGACGTTGCGGGTGGCCGTCCCGCCGAGGGTAGTGTGGAGCACCGCCGGCGCGTCCGCGGGGATCGCGAAGCCCTGGAACGACACGCGCAGCCCGGCGCGCGCGAAGCCGTCCCGGATATATGCCCCTGCGCGCTGGAGCCCGGCCGTCCCGACGCCACGGCCTTCCTGATTGTCGGCGGCGAGGAACTGCACGTCGGCCAGGATGCGCCGCGCCGCGGGCGACAGCGAGTCTTGCTGAACGCCGCACAGGGTCGTTGTGAGCAAAAGCAGTGCGATCATGGGGCGTACTCTATAGATTCAGCCTCCGCATGGCCACCCCGCAGGATTTCGCCGCGTCGGTCACACGCACGCTCGACCTGTTTCGCGATCCCGGGGCGAAAGAGGGTCAGAAGGCGCAGTTCCGCACGCTGGTTTCCATGCTCAAGGTCGATGGTGTGACGATCGCGGCGCAGGATGGGAAACTGCTCGTCAACGGCATGGCGGTAGATGCCGACACCCTGCTGCAGCGGCTCGAGTTTCACTCCGTAAAAGAGATCGCAATTCCGGCCGACCCCCCGCTCGCGGAGATGTTCGAGCTGCTCCGGGCACTCGCCGATCAGCCAGGCGATGACGATCTCGCGGCCCGGCTCCGGGCGAGCGGGGCGACGCACGTCTCCGTTCGGATGCAAACATTCGTTTTCGGAACGCCGATAGCCCCTCCCCCTCCTCCGAGCGCCAAGCTGCGCCCGGAAGAGTCGGGCCCGCCCCCAACCCGCCCGGTCCCGAGTGCGGCGCGCGAGGGACCTGCCGCGCCGAGCGGGATGGAGGATATCCCCGAGATCGTGCGGGAATCGACCGCTCAAAGCTCCGGGTTTTCCCCAGCCGCGGCGGCGAGGCGGACGACGGGGGAACTCATCGCACAGCTGAAGGACAAGCCGGAGGGACCGCACGTCGGCGACGTCTTGGCGATCCTCGGCCGCCAGCTCGAGACGGCGATGAAGGCCAAGCGCACCACGCAGGCACTGACGATCGTCGCCGGGATAATACGGGCGGAGCAGCAGGTGAGCGACGCGTCGCGACGCCGGCAGTACTCGATTGCGCTGAAGCGCATGTACAGCAAGTCGCTGCTCGAAGCGATTGCCGAGGTGGCCAATCATCCCACGGACCGGGACGACGCCCTGCTCGTGCTGCGCAGGGCAGGGGAGGATGGCGTCGAAGTGTTGCTGGACCTCCTGGTGGCGGCGCCGACGATCGAGGAGCGGCGCGGCATTTTCATGGCGCTGACCGGCATGAAGGAGGGGACCGACCAGCTGGTCCACATGCTGGGGCATCACCAGTGGTTCGTCGTTCGGAACGTGGCCGAGCTGGCGGGCGAGCTCGGCCTGGAAGAGGCGGTCCCGGCGCTCGCCAAGCAGCTCGAGCATGACGACGAACGGGTCCGCAAGGCGATCGCCTTGGCGCTCGCGAAGATCGGATCGAGCTCGGCAGCCGAGCCGCTGCGGCGCGCGTTGCGCGACAAGTCTGCCGAGGTGCGCATGCAGGCGGCGATCGGCGTCGAAGGGCGGAAGTCGAGCGCCCTCGCGATGCCGCTAGTGGCCGCGATGGAAGAGGAAGAGGATGAAGCTGTGGAGCGCGAGCTGATTCTCGCCCTGGGCCGGATCGGGACCGCGTCGGCCGTGCAGGCGCTCATCAAGTTTGCGCAGCCGGGCGGCCGGTTGTTTGGACGGAAGCCGGCGGCGCTGCGCGCGACGGCGGTCGAGGCGCTTCGGATCGCCGCGACGCCCGCGGCGATTGGAACGCTCGAAGGACTGACCGATGATGGCGACAAACAGGTCCGCAGTGCCGCTCAATCCGCCCTCGCCGATCTGAAGCGGAAATAGGGCAGGTTTTCATGCCTGAATGTCAGTTGCAGATCGCGGCAAAAACCGCATAACGCAACGTCAAATACTACGACAACAGCACGGCCATATTTCGCGCTGTCTGTCGCGTCTATGTTCTTAGTTGGTAGCTGTTTATGTGCTCTCGGCCAAGTTGGGTCTGGTTCTTGCCCGTAAGGGGTGTGCTGTTCCTATAACCACGACCTCTTCGGTCAGGAGAGAGCATGAAAAGCGTTCGCGTCCTATTCGCTATTGTCGGTCTGTCGGCGTTGCCGCTGGTTGCGGCCGCCGCGCAGGGCCGTGGCAATAGCGCCAACAGCGGCACCGCCTGCAAAGTGATGCCGGCGACCGCTGGCCAGAGTGGCAAGGTGCCGCCAGGCCAGGCGAAGAAGTGCGATCCGGTGCCGCCTCCGGCGCCGCCGCCGCCGCCGCCTCCTCCGCCGGCTCCGGTGCCGCCTCCGCCGCCGCCGCCGCCTCCGGCTCCGGTGCCTCCGCCGCCGCCGCCGCCTCCGGCTCCGGTGCCTCCGCCGCCGCCGCCGCCTCCGGCTCCGGTGCCGCCGCCGCCGCCTCCTCCTCCTCCGGCTCCGGTGCCGCCGCCTCCGCCGCCGCCTGACACGCCGCCCACTGGGCCGCACCAGGCACGAGGCATCGTGTTCGAGGACATCGACGGCAACGGTGTACGCGATCCGTTCGCCGGTGAGATGGGTCTCGCGGGCTGGACTCTGCAGCTGATGTGGAACGGCCAGGTGCTTGCGAGCACGACGTCGGATGTCGACGGGAACTTCGTGTTCGGCAACCTTGGCAACAGCACGTACAGCGTGTGCATCGTCCCGCAGGGTGGCTATGTACAGACCCTGCCGGTGGGTGGCTCAGGCTGTGGTGGGTCGGGCTACCAGTTCTCGTTCAACAGCGTCTTCATGACGTGGTCGGTGAATAACTTTGGTGAGATGCTGCAGTAAGCTGGAGTAAACTCCTGACCAATTCAGGGTCCCGGGCAGTCCGCCGGGACCCTGTTTGTTTTAGTACCTATCGCGGAATGAAATCCAGCCCGGGCTCGAGCCGGCGTGCGAACGCGGCGAGCAGATCGGCGGCGCGGTCGAGATCCTCGAGCGCCACCATTTCGTTGGGGCTGTGCATGTACCGGTTGGGCACGCTCACGAGCCCGGTGGGAATACCGCGCATCGCGTTGTAGATCGCGTCCGCGTCGGTGCCGGTGTCGCGCGGGGCCGCCTGGATCGTGAACGGGATCTTCGCGCCCTCGGCGCACTCGACCAGTAGATCAAACACCACCGAGCTCACCGACGAGCCCCGGCTTAGCACCACGCCGCCGCCGAGCTTGTGATCGCCCGACTGCTTCTTGTCGGCGCCGGGATAGTCAGTCGCATGGGTGACGTCCACCACCACCGCCACGTCGGGCTCGATCCCCACCGCGCTGGTGCGTGCCCCGCTCCCGGTCCAGGCAATCTCCTCGCGGGTCGACGCGACGGAGAACACCGCAGCGTGTTTGGGACGTGCGCTCGCCAACCGGCGGAGCGCCTCGGCCGCGACGAAGGCGCCAATACGGTTGTCGATGCTACGGGAGACGATGCGGCCGTTGGGGTACTCCTCGACCCGCGTATCCAGGACACCCGCATCGCCAACCCGGACGCGCGCGGCCGCCTCATCGCGCTTGGCCGCGCCGATGTCGATCCATAAATCGATCACCTTCGTGACGCGGTCCAGCTCCTCCTTCTTCAGCTGGTGCACGGCCTTCTTCCCCACCACGCCGTGCACCGGGCCCTCGCGGCTGAGGATGAGGACGCGCTGACCGACCAGCACCTGCGAGTCCCACCCTCCGATGCCGCTGAAGTAGAGAAAACCCTCCTCATCGATGTGCGTGATCTGAATGCCGATTTCATCGATGTGGCCTGCGAACATCACCCGCGGCTTGCCCTTGGGGTTCAAGACGGCGACGGAGTTGCCGTGCACGTCGGCGCGGACGTCATCGGCGAACTTCCCGACCTCCTCGCGCCACACGCGGCCCGGGGCGTGCTCAAAGCCCGACGGCCCCGCCGTATCGAGCAGCTGCTTGAGGAATCCGACGGTCTTGATGGTCACGCTGTCGTTGTTTGTGTCGTTATAGTGTCGTTGTGGTGTTTACTGCCGGCGGAGACCGGTGCGATAGAGCAGGAATCCCAGAATTCCGAACATGATCATACCGACGATGGCTGAGGTCGCGAACGGCCCCAGGGCGTGATACAGCGGGATTTTTTCGGCGAGCCAATCGGCTGCCATCCCGCGCGCGCTGCCCCAACCCGCGATCGCCGCGACCGCGATCCCGCAGATCGCGCCACCCGCAATCAACCCGCTCGCAAACAGGACGCCGGGGCCAGACTCGATCTGCGCGAGCGACCGGTTGTCGGATCGACTGCGGCGCTCGACGAGCCAGCGCACGACGCCGCCTGCGAACATTCCCGCCGACGTCGTAATCGGCAGGTACACCCCGACGGCGACCGGCAAGGAGGACACGCCCATCAGCTCGATGGCGATCGTCAGGAACACGCCGATCAGCACCAGGCCCCAGGGCAGCTTGTGCGTCAGGATGCCATCAGTGATCAGCGCCATCAGCGTCGCCTTGGGCGAATCGAGACGCTTCAGTTCGTGGCCATGGTATTCGTGAATCCGGCCGCCGATGCCGGGATCCACCACGTAGCGGATCTCGTGTGACGCAGCATCGACGAGGTACTTGCCGGCGGGGACGCCCTGCGTCTCTACGTAGACGCGAATTACC
>Ga0193723_1000399_pt1 | contig 16920 bp, 21 predicted proteins | sample H2m2metaG_FD_143042 | JGI IMG/M metagenome (GOLD analysis project Ga0193723, IMG submission 143042) | Soil microbial communities from a riparian zone of the East river system, Colorado, United States - H2m2 | ecosystem: Environmental > Terrestrial > Soil > Riparian zone | place: USA: East River...
TCATTGGCGTTCTAGTAGTTGTAGCGAGACTTGCTGCTACGTCCCATTGTACATTATCGGGTATTTTAAAAACATTTTTTCTGATGCTGAGAGGTAATCCGCAAAACCGCCATTAGTAATAACACCTAATATCCCAGCGTTTCTGCAACACATTTCATATCCATTAAGACACATATCGCATGTACCATCAAATATGACGTTATAGACAACCACTTTGTCACCTTCCTTTAGATCTGTCACATGATTTCCTACTTTTTCTATTATTCCAGCCACTTCAACTCCTGGTATATGGGGGAATGGTTTAATCCATGGTATATTAGATACTGTGAGATAGTCTATAGGATTAACACCTGCCGACTTTACTTTTACTAATACTTCATGATCTGTTATCGTTGGTTGTTGTACGTCTTCTTTTATGTTTAAATACTTTAAACCTTGTCTTTCAAAAATAGCTGCTCTCATATATTATTATTATACTTCCTCTTACATAGTAGTAAAGAGAATGATTGTTTTATGCAATGGATGGATTGAGTGTATTCTTCAACTTAAGATATTTCCTCTTTTTGAGATCACTGGCAGTCATTCTTCGATATATCAATAGAAATACTTATAGGTAAATAATTTTTGTTAATTAACATTTTATGTTGAATATACCAGATAAAAACACGCACACCTCAACTAATAGCTACGGCTTTAAAGATAGTATATTTATACTCTGCGAAAATTGCTATTGGTGCGCAACATATTTTGACAAGGCCAGATTTCCTACAGATAAGTGCCCTGAATGTTCGTCTACTGAATTAACAAGTTTTCCTATAATGTCTGACGATGCGTTCACGTTTAGCTACAGTAAGAAACATGGAATAGAATTAGAATTTAAGCGCAGACCGTAAATTGTATTCGCTCAGAATTGCTTGAGAGCATCATTAATGCGTTGATTGTGTCATAATCCTTACTTCACAATAAAATTAAAAAGGATTACATTGTCTTAATATAATCATTTTTCTATCTACGATGAAGTTCCTATTGTACAGCCTAATCTCTTTGCGTACTCCTTCAAACCAGTAAAGTCAATGGTAACTACAGGTTCATCTCCAATTACCCATGCGTTATGTCCCGGTGGAATTACAGCAGCATCACCAGGTCCAGCCTCACCTTCTGTTCCATCATCCATCATCCATCACAACCTTCACCTTTCAGAAATATATTGTGTATGCGGAGCTTGACAACTATTAGTTTTTGCAATAGGCTTTACACATTTTTCCCAACTCAATCCTGGTTCAAGAATTGCTCGGCCAATAGTCGTATCACCCAAGTTTGCAATTTCTATCTATCTTACCTTTTTCAAATGTTCGTGTTTCATCACGAGAAGAATTCAAACTTTTTTTCTGCATTTTTCCCAGGAGTTTCTCGAAGAATTGAGAATAATTTAAGTTATATGTATTTCCCGAGTATAACAAAATTACACATTAAATAAATAATTATAAAAAAGATTAGAGTTTTTAGTTTCTGTAGCTAAGATCCCCTCTTTTAACATCTGTAAGTGTCCTTTTCTATCTTCTCATGGCATTCGTATCTACTGAACCAATTCTGTTAGCCTGTCAAGAAACCTAGCATTAGCTAGTATGGTTTCATAGGTTTTAAAGCAGAAAAGAGTTCTTTTAGAATCAAAATAAGGTTAATATAATATTTACTCTAACGGAGAAAGAAGTATGATAGTTGCATATTTAGATACTTTGTACAGCAGTGAAAGGAGTAATAATAAGAGAGTAAGGATTAGGTTTCAGTCCCGCTCTCAGCACTTTATTCTTAGATACATTTAACAATTTTTAGCCTTTAACCACAAGACGGAATACTGCAATTAAGATAGATTGAGCTTTATAGGAGAAAGATTTTAACCCGAGGAGATCATGGAAATTGTATGAAAATACCTTGAAGGAAAAAAACGATGTGAAAAATGCAGATACATTGCTAAAATTATATAAAATATATGATGAGCATAGAGAGTCCATTCTTTGGTTTCTTGAAGAACTAGATGCCAATAGTTATGGAGAGTACTTGAAAAAATATTCAGGTGTTTCAATTGGAAGGTCTCATTTCATTGCAGTGTGTGGATTTTTTGAATTATCTGGTGTGCTCATGAGTTATAGAATGATAGATCAAAACCTTTACTTCGATATGTTTAATCCTACTCCTTTTTGGGAGAAAGCCAAACCCATAGTGGAAGGGCTGAGAAATAAGAGACCCCATATTTATGAAAACTTTGAGTTATTAAATAATAGACGACTAAGTTGGACAAAAAAGAGAAGTAAAAAGAACGAGAACGGCCAAGAAATTATCGGCGTAAGTGATGCCTGATCAAGCATTATAATGATATTTTTACCTAACTTGCTCTCAAAATTTGCTACAAAATCTTATTATCGCACTGGATTGGGGATTTTCGTTTCAAAGATCTAGAAGCTCATGGCTAAATGATATGGGCTGAAAATAACATAATAATACTAATAGAAAAAAGATAGCTCCATTACAAACATTGGAGAGCGCAAGTATAATCGATATGACTTTATAGCTGAGTTTACCGGGTCTTTTGCAAAATCATACCACAGCACAAACTGACAGAATAGTCTATCATGATGTTTGAAAACTTCACATTTTCTATAATATTTCTCCCCAACAAAATACTGACTTGGACCAAATCTTAATTTGGATTCAAGTCTTTTGCAGACCATTGATGAGGAATACTATAGGGAAGAAATGAGATTTTCAAAATGAGTGATGAAATGGGAAGGAGGAGAGAGTTGATTAGCCATTTTGTTCCTAATTATAATAGTGGAATTTCTTCAATGTTATACAGTGCGGTGTTAACATAATCGTCTGTTAGTAGTGATGGTATGTTAAGCTGTTTTGACTTCGGAAGTATCGAATTTATATAATACAGAGTTTCAATCTTCTTGTTTATATCTTGTTCGCTTCTACACTTGTAGATAAGTTCTGATATCTGGGATGATAATAATGATATCATTTACTTTCACCTGCAGATTTTTTTAATTGAAAAGCTTTTTCTAAGAGCCTAAGAACATAACGGCTTCTTGTTACATCATTACGTTCATTGTCAACACGTGCTAGTATGTCATCAGGCAACGTAATAGTCACACGCCTCATACATATATGATATATATGAGCATGCTTATAAAGTAGCCTAATAGGGATTATCGTTCTAAATTGGTTTCTATTAAATTTTGCATGAGCAGGAAAGAGGAAAGTGCAAATAGCAACAAAAATTGCGACCTCTTAAAAGGTAAATGAGTGTAGTACACCAGGACAGAAGATATGTTAGGAGATCAGGTTGGTGAAACAAAAGGCAAGATTACAAGTCAAAGAATATTGGATGTAGAAGGACCCAAGATAGAATACTCTCTGTCTGCTGAGGAAGGATGAAAGAAATAGACATCACTCATATGGCTACATTTTGGACTATTCCGAGGTGGAGTACTCCATGATGAAGGACAAGGGGTGATAACAACAAAGGACGGTAGTGGAGAGATGGCAGCTAAATTAGGACGTGGAATAGGAAAGATTACTGACGGAGGCAAAAAAATACAGTTTCGTGGCTCCTTTTTTTAGAGCATCTTCAACAGGGAAGTTGGCTTTACTCAACAATATCGTCGGTATCTTTGAGCATGAAGGAGATGAAGCTGGAAATACTAGCGAAAAAATCTGGGAATGGAAATAGCGTTGCAGCAACATTAGCAGCATGTGGTCATTTTCAACATTCTATCATTCTTTTTATTATTTAACTTTCAGCAATTGTTTTATTGTGCGCATGAAAATGAAGATAGATTAACTCACTAGGCTACGGCGTAGTTATAATGCTATTAGGTTTTATCTGAAAGATGGAAACTACATTCAAATCTAGTGACATATCTTTGTTATTACAAAGAATATACTGATGAAATTAAAGTCAGAAGAAAATGACGGGCAGCTCTAGTGTCAGTTCAATCGGTTGTCGTTGATCCGCTAGACCGTCTGTGGATTCTTGATACCGGGAGTCAACTCTTACAACCTACCAAGTACGGCGGTCCAAAGCTGGTTTGTGTCGATCTGAAGACAGATCAGGTTGTAAAGAAGATTCTCTTCCCGCAGGACGTGGCTCTTCCAACTACTTATCTCAATGATATTCGCTTTGATTTACGACGGGGACGAGAAGGCATGGCGTTTATCACCGACTCTGCTCAAAAGGGTCCAAACGGAATCATAGTTGTGGACCTGGCACCAGGTGAGAGCTGGCGTCGACTCAACGACCATCCCTCGACTAAGGCAGAGGAATTGCAAACCTTTCTCCCTATTGTTGAAGGGCGACCTTTCGTGGAACAGCAACCGGACGGAGCGGTAAGCAGGCTGCTGGGATGGGTGCTGATGGGATTGCGATCAGTTCTGATGGCAACCATCTGTACTATTGCCCACTTGGTAGCCGTCACCTCTATAGCGTTGACATGGACAAGCTTGCAGACCGGTCGCTTGACGACTTCTCTGCTGCAGCCACAGTGGTTGATGAGGGAGACAAAGGTGGCGCTTCGGACGGACTTGAGTCCGACGCAGCAGGCTATATTTACGCAACTAACTACGAGCACAACGCTATCCTGCGTAGACTCCCGGGCAGCGCGTGGGAAACGGTGACTCACGATCCACGACTGCTGTGGCCAGACACGCTCTCTCTCGCTACAAATGGCTATCTATATGTCACTGCGAATCAGTTGCATAGACAGGCGCGTTTTCATAATGGGCACGACTTACGTCGTAAGCCTTACACACTATTCCGGATCCGCATAGACGCCAAACCTGTCCTACTCCGGCACTAAGGTGTCCTGAATGGCATCCTCAGAAATTCACCTACCTTTAAAATTTGACATCTATACGCAATATCTTATCTTATCCATGAATTTCTTTTTCCAGTGTCTCTTTAAGTAGATGCATATGTCTTTTTCTATCTATTTTGATAGTTTGTAATATCTCTACCAATTATGATTTATTCGCTTTCTCTGCATCTTTGATATAGGTTTCAATTGTATCATACAAAAAGTCTGCATCCTTACCCAGTATTTTTAAAATGTCATAGGCCGTGTCCGTTAGCTCAGTTGATGATGACATACCATAATAAGATAAATAAAATATTTAAGACATATCATATATATTTATTAAACATCATTCGTGAATATCTAGCCTATTTACAAGTTTTTCGCACTAGCTATTTTACTTTGAAATATGTTATAAAGCATTACCACGTATCTCTTTATTAGATAGCATATTGTAAGCCTCCATGGCGGCGATAGCTGTCTTTATGGCCACGATTACTTGCCAAAGTGAACAAAATTAGCGTATTATCTATACCTGTTATCCTTCATCTAATCCCGCTGCTTCTGTAACATCTGCTACGTTGACATAGTCCCTTTCTACTATTTGCTGTAGTACTGATAAGACCTCATTTGTTTCAGGCACAGAAGACTGTTTTTGTTGAATATATTTTATTATATTGTGTTTATCAGCTGGAAACACCAAATCTTTTAGCACTTGTCGTATTGCTGCACGATATGGAAAATCATTAATAGTCTTCTCTCTTGCTTCACCTGGTATTTTGTTCTGTTTCCGGACAACTCTTTGGATATGTTCTTCGTTATACTTCGTAGGAGCCTGATCTTTTTCTTCAGCGTATTATTACTATTGCTGGTATCATGGATTCTACTAGTATTTGAAGAGGAAGACATTGTTTTTGAAAGTACGTTATTCCTTTTTAACTATTATATTCTTAAAGATGTGGAACAAAAACTTGCACAATGTTAGCCTCAGGTTCTTATTCTCCTTTTCCCTTATCTTTTTGTAAGTCACAGCAGCATATTGAGTGCGAATAGATGCGACTAAGATTATAAGCCATCTGATAAAGCACCAAGAGGATATGAAATGTTTGATAAGAAAGAAGATGTTACTAAAACTGTATTTACATCTTAAAACTAGATGAATAATGGGGGTGTACCATTCTTAACTTTCTTCTCTTCCTCTCCTATATCTTTTATTTTTCTATATAGTTCAAATCATTTATCCCCCCTGGCATTTTGATATCAAATAACAATAGGTCATACATATCAGACTTATAGTCAGATAATGCTAACACTGGGTCGTTATAGACGTCTACGTGCAGATTGACTTTTCTAAAGCTAGTTTAAAGATCATTGTAATATCTACTTCATCATCTACAACTAGGACTCATTTTCAGGAAAGAGGTAGAACCATTTGGTTTGAGGATCGTTGATGAAGACAAATTCACCTGATCTAACCACCCCAAATCATAGTATCGCTTATGAGAAGTAAGTGATAATTAAAAAGTATTCCTACTGTGTATTGATTAGCCTAATTTAATACTGAATTTATTGTATTTACTAGATTCTCCAGCGCGATTGGTTTTGTTATAAAACATACTTTCTGTACCCAAGAATAACGCTCTTTGTATATGTCATAATATTCTTGTGTTGCTGTTAGAAAGCAAACATTAATGTTGTTATTCATTTTTCTGAGTTTATTATAAAGTTCAAAATCGTCCATCTCTCTCATTTAATATCGATTAGTAATAGATCGTATGAGCAGGTTTAAAATTCTCCAACACTAATATAGGGCTCTCAAATGCCTAGCCCTCAAATCCATTACGTTCTAGAACTCTTTTGGAAAGCCAAGTAGTATCAAGGTCATCATCAACGAATAATATCTTCTTCTTCTTCTTTTTGTTGTTTTTTGAAGGATTTAGTGTAGACTCGCCGCCGACCACACATATCACCTCTCAATAAGAGTAGTGTCTCACTAGGGCAAAATACACTATAGGGTTCGTAAACTTTATAGTATCTTAAAATATCAAAAACCTGATTGCTGGTTTGGTTAGACAGACTAATTCAGAATACATCCTTTGGAGTCGCCTTTACATCCAATTTTTCTGAATAATTATACACCATAAAGGGATCTACAACCATCTATTGTATACAAAATTGTTTGATAGAGTGATTATGTCGTCAAATCCTAATATCTAAGTAGATAATATCTTCCTATTTGACATACTACTTTTATATTCAATATTACCGCATAGATATTTACGGAAAGAGATACAAAGTCTACTAGAACCGAGATAATCCACGGCATAGATAATGTAGTATATACGCTTGTTCAATTTATGTCTAATGCAAATCATACAATAGATATATGTGTAGATTACACGCGACCATATTTAGCTATAGAAATTAAGCGACTGAGGGATGCTTTCCTTGGTGCAAAAATACGAGGTATAAAAATAAGATATCTTACGGAAATCACAAAAGAGAACCTTAACTATTGTAAGCAATTGATATCTGTGGCTGATGAACTCCGCCACTTAGTTGGCATTAAGGGGAATTTTTACGTAAGTGAAAAAGAGTATGCTGCACCTGCTACATCTCATGAAGAAGGAAAGTCTGCAGAAATGATGATTCATAGTACCGTTAGCGAATTTGTAGAGCATCAACAGTATGTATTTGAAAGTATTTGGAATACTTCTGCTACTGCTGAAAGAAAGATAAGAGAAATTGAGAGCGAAGGTAATATTAGTCTAGGTATAACAGAAGTTGTTGACAATCCACTAAAGGTCCAAGAGTTATTTATTAATATAATCAAATCAGCCAAATTCGAAATATTGCTAGTTCTTCCTACAGTTAATGCATTTAGGCGTGAACACAGAATTGGAGCAATACAGTTGCTGAAGGAAATATCTGAAGATAAACAGAGAGGAGAAACATCAATACGCCCAAAAGACAATATACAAGAAGAAGAAAAAAGAGGAGGAGCAGTGAGTGTTAGGATTTTAACTCCTACTGATTACTCCATCCACAAAATATTAGACGGATTGAATATCATGACCACCTTTACATCAACAACATCAGGAATATCAAGTGAGCCGGAAGAGGAAAATCTATACCATCTTCCCTATTCTTACAATAACGATAGTAATTCACTTCATGTAAGACATTTAGAATCACTGCCAGAGTACAATTTAACTACAGTAACACTATTGGTAGTTGATAGGGAGAAATCGCTAGTTATTGAAAAGGTAGACGATTCAAAAGAAAGCTTTGAGGAAGCAGTAGGATTATCTACTTACTCTACTAGTGAACCCACAGTAATGTCCTATGTTTCTATATTTGAGAACTTTTGGAATCAGGTTGAGCTGTATGAACAATTAAAAATCGCTAACGAAAATACAAAGCGCCATGACAAAATGCAGCAGGACTTCATCAATATAGCGGCACACGAGCTTAGAACACCGCTTATGCCAATCTTAGGAGTGATAGAACTGGTACAACCTCAATTTGAAGATGAGGATCATCGTAAAGATGTTGGTGGTAACAATAAGCCTATTCTTAAAGGCGACAGTAGTAAATGCAAAGAATTGAATAAGAATCAAGAACTCATAATAAGCAGAGAACATTTTGAAATGATGGCCCGTAATGCAAAAAGGCTAGAAGGACTTGCTCGTGGCATATTGGATGTCTCAAGAATTGAGAGTCAAACTTTAAAGCTAAACAAAGAGGAGTTTAATATAAATGAGAAGATACGAAATGTTGTATACGATATAGTAAAATCATCAAAAGACGGAATAGAGATGGCTTTTATTGAGCCAAAGACAGATCCTATCTTTGTAGAAGCAGATAAAATCAGAATTTATGAAGTCGTATCAAATCTTTTGATTAATTCCATTAAATTTTCAAGGAAAGAAGGTGGCAGTAACAATAGGACCATTAGCGAAGGCAAAGCCAACGGCCTTGGCGATAGAGCTATAACGATCGTTACAGTAATAAAGTCTAATCACAAGTATGAGAAAGATGGGAAAGATGGCGCTACCAGCGGCGATGAAGTTGTTGTTAGGGTGAAGGATAGAGGCTCAGGTATTGATCCTACTATACAAAGTAGATTATTTTCCAAATTTGTTACCAAATCTGAGATGGGGCTAGGATTAGGGTTGTTTATTTCTAAAGGCATAATAGAAGCTCATGGTGGAAAGTTATGGGCTGAGAATAATAGTGATGGAAAGGGTGCCACTTTCAGCTTTAGCTTACCGGTAACCGATAGTTAATTATCTTTATGTCGTAAGCCAAACCAAATCTAAAGCTTTTTATGTCATAAGAAAAGACCAGCATCCAAAGACCTGAGAGGAGAGTTTGACGATGATGAATAACTAAATGGTCTATAGCAATAATTCATTTAAACATTTTTTAATTGGTGTTTGCCTTGTTAGATGATATGAATTGAATCAACTACAGCGACAGAATTCAACGATTCTCAAATCTGATTCTCCTCTAACGAAAAAAAGAATCTTGGTTGTAGACGATGAAGTAGATATTACTGCAATAATTAAAGTCGCTTTGGAACGAGCGAATTTTCAAGTGGATGTCTATAATGACCCAGTGTTAGCATTATCTGACTATAAGTCTGATATGTATGACCTATTGTTGCTTGACATCAGAATGCCAGATATGAATGGATTGGAGTTATATAATAAAATTAAAGCTATGGAAGAGCATGACCTTCATGATGTCAGCCCTCGAGTATGCTTCATCACAGCTTATGATGAATCTGGTAATCAATTTAAGGAGTTCTTTCCAAACGAAGAGGTTGATTGTTTTCTTAAAAAGCCTATCCCATTAATTGAGTTGGTAAAAGCAATAAAATCACAACTAGGTTTGTTATAGCTTTCTATACTAAATGATGCACGGGCTACTTCTACAAATATAGAAGATAATTGGTACCTTGAGTACTGATGGTTCACAAAGCTGGCGAGTTACTTTATCAGATGTAAAGCCCATAAGCCTAATGGGAATTAGAGAAAACGCCAAACGAAATAATGTAGATTTGCAGACAGATGCTAAATTTTCTGTTGGAAATAATTTTAGAAAAACTGATCTTGGCTTTGGTTGTGGAGTTTCAGAATTTGGCGAGGGAAAAGTGTCTTTATACCGTGGGGTGCCTGCCTACGAATCAATATTTTATTGATGGTACGATGAACGAATGTATTGAAATGAAGAGAGTACAACCGCCTCATCCTTCCAACTTGCCATAGATACTTACACACTAAAACAAAATATATGTCGCTTGAAATATCGATATTCTTGCTCATCCATCCCTTTCAGAAATAATCACAGTGAGTAGTAATTACAGCCCCATACGATAGGAGTGGTTCAGATGCAATGGTTACCTGCTTTATGACCATAATAATGTGTACCATAAAGAAAATAAAGGTTGTATAACTATCTAGAAGTTATAGGGAAAAGGGAAAAATGAGTCCTCTTATAGAAAATTACATCTGATAATTCATTTTATTCTTGTTCTTCCTTAGTAGCAGTACTGCCAACGTTTATTTCTTCACTTTTAAGGTGTTCACTAACTTGGTGTGTTTCAGTTACAGGCTTCTTCTTGACTACTACCTCTTCTTTGACGTATGGTTCTTTAGTAACTTCTACTTCTTCTTTCTTTAGAGGAACCTTTATTTCAGTTTGGGAGTCTACTGGACTTTCTGCTGATATACTTGTATATCTTCTATCACTAGGTGGTCTTCTTTCTACACTTAGCTCTTCATGCGTCACCGGCACATCAACTGTCTTAGTCTCTGTAACCGGTCTCTTTGTAATAGTTGCTTCTTCGGTGGATTCTGACTTGGATACATTCAACCTTTCTTCAATTACTGGTATTCGTGTTTCAATGTCTCTGGGAGTGTTTGTATTCTTGTATTTAGAATACTCTCCACCAGACGGCGGTGAGTCTCTTACGAAGCTATTCTTTGCTTCCTCTTCACTTACTCTGAATCTTAGTACACTTCCATCGTATCCTTCGGCTAGATACTTTGGAATATAGAATTTTTGTTTCTGTAGCATCCCCTTCTGGGTCAAGACATAGGTATCTCCTATTTCTTGTACTTCTCCAAGGTCTTCATCATTGCTGCCCCTAGCTTCTTTCTTTATGATACCATCCCAAACTATGCTGTTATCGTTTTGCATGTAGTACTTACGATTTACATAGAATTTAACACGTGATAGCTCTTATTCGAGGTAATTGAGGCACAAATAAATGTAATAATATTAACAATTTGACATCTAAACTTTTATGGAAGGTATAACAAATCCATCGTAACCTTAGAAGTCAAAATTTAAAATCATATCATGACGAGAAATACTGAGATAAAGACTGTTTTTCATCAAAATGATCTACTTTTAATTTCGGGATTATATATTCATGCGATTTTATAGTAGCGCCTTCTATTATTACTATCTTGTCTTCATACTCTGCCATCACATTTCCACAATCCCGCAGATGGTTGTCCTTGACACTTTTTCTTGATTCTGTCAGATCATTCCAATCTATATCATTCACAATATAGAAAGTGGCACTTAAAATATATAAAAATATCATGCATAATTACACGAGGTCAACTCTTTTCTATTTCAAATCTCTGATGTTTTTTGTAGTTCTCGACTAGTCGAATATTTCGATCAAAATCTGAACCACGATCAGTAGCCTTCTGTCCAGAAGGTGTACCTTTGAATGATTCCAAGTCTTCACATACTGTTCGCCTGGTGGCTCCGCACCATAATGGTACTTGTCCAGAAGTTCCTCTTCAGTTATTAGAAGCCATAAGGCTTTTCCATCATATGCATCAGCAGTGTATTTTGGTATCCAAAATTTCTTTTTTGTTATCTTCTGTAGACAACTTTTCACTTTCTCCATTGTACGACAAAGGATCATTATTATTACGAGCTAATAATGTAGACAATAAAAACCTAAAAATCAAATCAATACTATCTTCATATGATTCAATAGTCTATGGAAACGACAAGTTTTTTAAACCCAAGTGGAAGGCAGAATATGCTTTAGCAGATCCAGAATTTTATTCACCATCAAGATGGACTCATCTATATGATCACTCTCCAATAGCCAATACTTTAGAAAATATATTGATTATACCAAGTTGAAGCCTAATGATGAAGGACGCTCGAATATGCGTCTGATAATGACCGCAGTGAACGTCTTAACAGCAGAACTTTCACTATATTATAATAGTTTTGGTATTTTGGAGACTAATGAAAGTGAAGTAATAAATAGTCTATTTTTGGTGTGATGGGTTTCTAATTTCTTGTATTTTGAATTAATATAGATATACTGTATATTCTCTCCTTTCATTAACGATTTACCTTGGGTGTATACGAATCCTTGCCACAGCAATCACAAGGCCAACGGCAATAACTGGAATAATGGCGGCCTTTAGAGACCAATTAATTTCCATTACCCCGCCCACGATTGCCGCCAAAACGTACACAACCACCACCGCTGCTTGAAGTCTTGTTTTAAGTATTTCCTTGCTTTTGCTTTTTGAAGTCGTCGGACGTCGCCGACGGGCGAGACTACCCACGAGGCTAGTCCAAGTGCCGGTGATATACGTGGTAGAAATGCCAGAGACTCCTAGAGCATTAACGGCTGCGCTCTGTACTCCCATTGCTGTCGAGGCGAATGCAACGAGAGTATATAAGACAAGAGCGCTGGGTTTGCTTCCAGCGAAAAATCCCCCAATTGCTAACATCGATAACACCAGAACTTCTATAACGAAGGCCTTTGTAACTGCATTCGGCCATATCTTTTGTGGAATGGTACTTGGATCGACGATTCTGGCACCCAGAGCGACACCTCCTATGTAACCTACCAGTGCAAGCAGTGCTCCCAAGCCAAGGGGGACATTTCCAGTGCCTAGTGCAAGGCCAAGAAGAACTGTGTTCCCGGTCATGACCGACGCAAAAACAGCTAGCCCGAGAAAGCTAATTGCATCTATGAAACCTGAAGTAAACGCAAGAACAACAAGAAGCATGTTTCGCACATTGACTAGTTCTCCCCTTTCGCCTTCGATACCTACCGGTGAGTCAGATGGGACCTTATTTGTAGGAGCATCATCAGAGGGATTGTTCATAACGATCTTCCTTTCAGATCATGCTCCCATAGCCTAGTTTCGAATAATATTGAAAGCGTATAATAATCCCAGTCTATTAATAATTATGCTCGGCTTAATAGCCTTCTAAAAACTCGTAACTTTACAGAATTATTCATATGTACCTGAATTTAAGTTACTAAGGATATGGTCAATTCTTTGAATATATGCCAAAGGTATACAGACATTCCTTCCAACAGTAAAATATGATTGGTTCACTTGAATTTACAGTGGGGATATAGAGGACATTGATGTGAAGTATATTTCATTTATACACAATAATCAGATTTCTGACACCAAAAAAGTATAGTAACTGCAAGTTTTGTTCCACATTTAGAATTTAATTTTCAAGCTTTTCAGATAGAAAGGTATTCAATTTTCAGGACGTGTATGTAGGTCAAAAATGGGAGGTTGCTGGGTGATTCAGCAGATGGAAATAATTCTTGTCATACCATTGAGAATGTACCAGAACCTACTGGCAATGAACAGCTAACTTGTGCAGGATAGGTTTGATATACAACAACCTCGTTCTTCGGCTGCATACGCTAGATTTGCTAATCCACTAGCTGTTGGCGATGTCATGATAACAGTGACCCCACTAACTGCTACAATCAGTGCAGCTATTACAAATAGTCTTGGCAATTTATGATTTTTTTCTATTTTCATAATTACTATATGCATAAGGTCGTTGATATCCTCTCATAACACTCATTTGCAATTAGTAGAATCTTGTTATGATATTGGAATCAATATGTATGAGTAACTAGTCTCGTACTGCTCTAATCAGAACTAATTATTTATTCAACTGAAATTTATTGGTAATATTTGTAGATATGATATACTTTAATGATTCGGGATTCTCAATAGTTGATACATCTTGGTTACCAATATTTTCTCCCAATGCTTTTGCCTTAATTACTCGTCTAACGAGCTTTCCAGTTCTTGTCCTAGGCAAATCTTCTACAAATATAATATTTTTGGGACAAGCAAATCTTCCAACTAAACTTTCAACTATTTTTACGATTTCGTCTTTTAAACTTTTTTCCATATCTTTAGGGAAGGGAGATACGTTCTTTAAGACTATGTATGCAATTACTGACTCTCCTTTTATTTTGTCGGGCATTCCAATCACTGCAGTTTCTGCAACTGCGTGATGAGACGAAATAGCACGTTCTATTTCAGCAGATTCTATTCTATGTCCTGAAGCCTTGATTATATCATCTGCTCTACCCAAAATATACCATAAACCATCAGCAGGATCAACAAAAACAATGTCTCCATGATACCATATATCATTGCCATATTTTGACCAATATGTTTCAATAAATCGATTCCAGTCTTCTAGTATTCCTCTGGTCATTGAAGGCCAAGGCTTTCTAATGATAAGAAAACCATGAGCAGTATGCTTACCTTTATCGTCGAAAACATCTGCATCAAATCCAGGCACTGGTAATCCCACTGTGCAAGGCTTAAGCGAAATAATTGGTGAGGCGCTAAGTATAGCTCCTCCGATCTCTGTACCTCCAGATAGATTAATTATTGGACATTGTTTTCGTCCTACATTTTCAAAATACCATAACCATGCTTCTTTATTTATCGGTTCACCGGTCGTAGTTAGAATCCTTAATGAAGAAAAATCATAATTATCGAATAACATATTTTTTCTGATAAAGCTCCTTATTGCTGTAGGCGCTATTCCAAAAATTGTCACTTTATATTTTTGAATTAATTTGCACCATGTATCAATCTGCGGATAATCTAAATTACCATCATATACTAACGCTGTCCCTCCAATCAGAGAACTGCCGTAAACAACCCATGTTTGGCCGGTTATCCACCCGATATCTGCATACCAAAATAACACATCCTGCGGTTTCATATCAATAAGATAAGACGCTTGTTGTGCAGACACAACCATATATCCGCCATGTACTTGCACCGTTCCTTTTGGTTTACCTGTTGTGCCAGAAGTATAGAGTATAAAAAGCGGATCTTCAGAGTTCATGACTTCGGTATCACAAGATTTTCCATCGTAATTTTTGGTGAATTCATTATAGGTGATAATTTCCATGTTTTTGTAACTATCTGTTTTCCCAACAGTGATTACCTTTGAGATATTTGTTTCTTCTAATGCTTTAATCCACCTTTTTTTAAGATCTATATGTAGGGATTTTCGTTGCATTGCATCAGCAGTAATTAATATTTGTGCGTTACAATCTTGAAGTCTTGAGCATAATGCTTGACTACCAAAGCCAGAAAATACAGTCGTATGTACTGCTCCTATTTTAGAACAGGCAAACATTGAAAAAAACGCTTCTGGGATCATTGGCATATATATCCCAATCGTATTCCCCTTTTTTACACCTGCATGTTTCAAAGCATTAGCCAGAGAATTTACTTCATTGGCTAGCTGCTGATATGAGATTCTTTTAGCAATTCCCCTTTCATTTTCGAAAATATATGCAATCTTGCCAGGATGATTTTTAGCATGTCTATCAACTGCATTGTAAACTATATTGCATTTGCCCTCTAGGAACCATTTTGTTCTCGGAAGCCCTTCTGATGAATCAAAAACTTGATTATACCTATGGAACCATTCCAAACTGAGGTCTTCGTTTACCGCATTCCAATACCATTCTATGTTCTCGACAGATCTCTTTAAAAGCTGCTGATAATTGGCGATTTGATATTTTTTCATAAACTGTAAAATATTACTATCATTACTACTGTTATTTTTCTTAAATGGTTCATGTTCTGTATCGATTCCATCACTAGACAACATTATTATCTTTCATCTATCAGTTTATAATGATAGCAGTCACACATCAAAGAATCTGCACAATCGTCAAAATACCACTCTTTCGTATAAATAGATCTAACAGCACCTACAAACAGACTATGGGGATTCCTGAACACCGTGAACTCTTTTTCCTTTTGACCGGATGATGATAACGATGATCTATCAACTCGTGGTTCCACCTATTATTCTCACGAGTCCTTCTTGAGAACTATAATCAGTGCGAAAGATATCGGCGCTAAAAGGAGGTTCCTAATCTTCCTAATCTTCTAAATGACAGACTAAGCTTTAAAGGTATTTCTTTGCTTCTGGACTTCTTACTTGCTTTGACGATATCGATAGACTAATAGCATATAGACACTTACTTGTAGATATTTTCACTAATTAGCCTTTAATATAAGGCTGAATGCTTTATTGGTGCTTGATCTTTGATCCAAACAATTTAAGATTCCTTGCACTTAAATTTACCACAATATAAGATAAAGCTGAAGCCGATAAGGAAGATATCATAGATGCTATGTATGGCTCTAATGTTGTCAATAGTAGTATATTATAAATCACAACAAATCTAGTAATTAGATATACTAGTTCAGAAACCGATCGTATGGCGAGTATCTTTCTTATCATTAAGAACATAATTCTGTGATTTGTATTCTTAACAGGACTGATATCTTCATACTTGTCTCTATTACCAAAATAAAAGAGAATTGTAAAAAGAGGAATAGAAACGAAATATCCTGATGAAATTGACACTATTGAAACAGCGACGTCGTTAGTGTTACTATTATTATTAGTGTGTTCTGCATATAGCTGCGTAGCCATTGCACTAACAAAGAATGCAATTGTTCCTGAGATTAGCAGGTCTCTATTAAGTACAAGTAGGTCTCTATGTTTCTTCAAATTATACTCTCCAGTTGCCTTATCATTTGTAAAGACTAAACTAGGTCTTATACCCCGCGGTTAGATGGATGGTTTGTTACAACAGATGATGTCATTGTGGTAGGTAGTGAATTCAAAGGGACTGATAGTGAAAGTTTTACAGATGATGTAAAGTATCTAAGCAGAGACATCATCTTACCGCAGAATC
>Ga0193723_1000400_pt1 | contig 16919 bp, 17 predicted proteins | sample H2m2metaG_FD_143042 | JGI IMG/M metagenome (GOLD analysis project Ga0193723, IMG submission 143042) | Soil microbial communities from a riparian zone of the East river system, Colorado, United States - H2m2 | ecosystem: Environmental > Terrestrial > Soil > Riparian zone | place: USA: East River...
CTGCACCATGAGAGTGAATGGCCTGCGTGGCGTCGCCCATCAGGTCGCGCATCGTCGCGCGCGACACGGCGCGGGGGGGGGGCTCGACGCCTCGCGACGCGCTGGGCGCCCATTCGTTCGAATCGTAGGCAGGCTGGTAGAGCACAATACCGGTCGCCTTGGTGGCGCCCGCGATCACACCAAGGGCCTGCCCAAGTCCTGACGTGGCATCATCCGCCGATGTATTGAGCGCCACGAGCAGCTGCGACAGGTACGCCTGCAGCGCTTCGCGCCACGCCAGCGCCCTGGCCATATGGTTGACGCCGCGGGCAATGGCGCCGAACTCGCCCGGTTGATCCTCGCGCAGCGGCTCGACGAATTGGCCCTCGGCCACCCGCTGCAGCGCCTGCGCGATGTAGGAGAACGGACCGGCCAGGCGGCGCCGGTTGTACCAGAACCCGAGCCCGAGCACGCCGACCATCGCCGCAAAGAGCACGCTGGCCGACAGCGCAGCCTGGACCGCGTCGTCGCCCGCGTCGGCGGCGAGCTCTGCGGCTGCCGTCGCTTCGGATGCGACACGGGGTGATGGATTGAGCTGCTGGAGGCGATCGAGGCGCTGGGTCAGCGCGATCATGGCGCCCTGCGTGGCGCGAGCGCTGCGCCAGGTCGCGATCTGTGTGACCAGGCCCACGAGCGCCACGGCAATGAATGTCGCGGCGAAAAGTCGAGTGATGCTTGGCGTCGCCCCCGCCCGCATGGGGCTCCATAATATGCGGGGGCCGTGTACCTTCCAAGCCGTGCGACCCCAGACCCTCGGCCTGATCGGGCTCGGCGCGATCGGCGGCTCGATTGCCCGGCAGGTGAAGTCTCAGGGGGTGGGGGGTCGGGGCTCGGGGCTCGGGGCAATCACGGTCGTCGGTTGGTCGCCGGAACCGGCAGAGCGGGCGCTGGCTGCTCAGCAAGGCGCCCTCGACGATGCGCCACCCCGCGCCATCGATGTCGCGCGCGCCGCCGATCTCCTGGTGCTCGCCGCGCCACCCGCCGCCAATATCGCGCAGCTCGAAGCCGTCGTCCCACATCTGAAACCGGGGGCCGTGGTCACCGACGTCGGCTCGGTCAAACGGGCGATCGTCACGCGGGCGGAGGAGCTGGGCCTGCAGGACCGGTTCGCCGGGAGTCATCCCCTCGCCGGCACACATCGCCATGGGTTCGAGGCGTCGCGGCCCGATCTGTTTCGCCGGGCGGTCGTGTACGTGACGCCGTGCGCGGGGGGAGAGGGCGCGGCGCGCGAGATCGTGGATTTCTGGGAGCATGTGCTCGAGGCCGAGCCGGTGGTGCTCGACGCCGCGCGTCACGACGCGCAGCTCGCGCGCACGAGTCACGTCCCGCAGGTCGTCTCCTCGTTGCTCGGCGATTTTCTCGCGCGGCATGCCCCACCGGGCTCGACATTCGGCAGCGGCGCGATCGATACGACACGCCTCGCCGCGAGCGACCCGCAACTCTGGACCGAGATCCTGCTCATGAATCGCGACGAGCTGCTCGTCGCGCTGCGCGCGTTGGACGAGTCGCTCGGCAGTGTGGAGCGCGCGATCGAGACCGGCGACGCCCGCGCACTCATGGCGTGGCTGACGCGGGCGGCGGACTGGCGGCGCGGCGTCGGCCCATGAGGAGGGTGGCGCGGGGCGTGGTACGGCCACCAGGTGACAAGAGCATCTCGCACCGTGTGCTCATGCTGGCGTCGCTCGCCCGCGGGAACAGCGAGCTGAGCGGCTTGCTCACGGGTGCAGACGTGAAGAGCACCGCGCGGGTGCTCCGTCAGCTCGGCGCGGAGATCTCGACGATTCGCGATACGAGGGTGCACGTATCCGGCTCCCGGCTCACCGCCCCCAGCGCCCGATTGAATTGTGGCAACTCAGGCACGTCAGCACGACTGATGCTCGGGATCCTTGCGGGCCAGCGGTTCCCGGCGACGCTCACGGGCGATGCCTCGCTGCGTCGCCGGCCGATGCGGCGCGTGACGGAGCCGCTCAGGCAAATGGGGGCGGACATCAGGGAAAGTGGTGACGGGCTCCCGCTCACGATCCGCGGCGGCAAGCTCCGCGGGTTGACGTACTCGAGTCCGGTCGCGAGCGCGCAGGTGAAGAGTGCGATTCTCTTCGCAGCGCTCACGGGGGGCGTACCGGTCACGGTCCGCGAACCTTACCGATCTCGGGATCACACTGAGCGTCTGCTTGCCCATCTCGGATTGGGTATCCACGAGCGGAATGGTGCGATTGTCTTCGAACCGCCCAACCGCTCAACCGCCATACCGCCCTTTTCTCTTTCCGCCCCCAGCGACCCCTCGAGCGCCGCGTTCCTCGTCGCAGCCGCGATTCTCGCGGACGAGGGCGAGCTTCTCATCGAAAACGTCGGCGTGAATCCGACACGCACCGGCTTTCTCGTTGTGCTCGCGCGCATGGGCGGGCGTGTCGACCGCGTGAATCTGCGGGACGAAGGCGGTGAACCTGTTGCGGACCTGCTCGTGCGACCGGCGGCTTTGAGCGGCACAGAAGTATCCGCGGCTGAGATCCCAACCCTGGTCGATGAGGTTCCGGTGCTCGCGGTGCTCGCGAGCCGGGCCCGAGGATCGACTGTATTCCGGGAGGTGGGTGAACTGCGGGTCAAGGAAAGCAACCGGCTGGAGCTCGTCGCTGCAAACCTGCGCGCGGTGGGCGCGCGGGCCGAGGCGCGCGGGAACGATCTGTACGTCGAGGGGAGTGAGCAACCGCCGCGGGGGCGTGTCGAAACGGCGTCGGATCACCGCCTGGCGATGGCGTTCGCGGTGCTCGGGACGGTGACGGGCGGAGCAGTGCGGCTCTCTGAGAGAAAATCGGTGGCCATCAGCTACCCCGACTTCTTTCGTGATTTGAAACGATGCTTCGGGTAATCGCGATCGACGGTCCGGCCGCGTCGGGCAAGAGCTCGACCGCCGGCCTGGTTGCCGAGCGACTCGGTTGGGCCCACCTCGACTCGGGTGCGCTCTACCGGGCGCTGACGCTCGCGGCGCTGGATCAAGAAGAGGGCGGCGGAGGCCGGCGAAGGGCGGCGGAGGGCGGCGAAGGGTGGAGCGGGCAGCGGATCCTGGCGCTGGCCGAGGAGCTGCCTGTGCGGCTGGTGCTCGTAGGCAACGTGTTTCGGCCCGAGGTCGCTGGCGTGGATGTCGAGCAGGCGATCCGGGGTGAGCGTGTGACGCGTCACGTGTCGGCGCTCGCCGCCATCCCCGAAGTGCGGACCTGGGTCAACACCCAGCAGAGACTCGCGGTGGAGGCCTCCGACGGTGGTGTCGTCGTCGATGGCCGGGATATCGGGACCGTCGTCTTTCCGGAGGCCCCCGTGAAGATTTTCTTGACGGCGACAGCGGACGAACGAGCCCGGCGGCGGCTGTCGCAACGCGGCCAAGGGATGGAGGGCGACCTGGTGCGGCGCGAAAGTCAGGAACTGGCGGCCCGGGATGCAGCCGATTCGACCCGCCGGGTCGCCCCCCTCAAACCGGCCAACGATGCGGTCCTGCTCGATACGACGGCTTTGACGCTGGAGCAGCAGGTGACGCGGGTGGTTGAACTGGCGCGGGGTCTGTTCCCTGGGTAGGTTTCCGCCCGTCCCAGGCTGAAGCCTAAGCTCTGGAGGGGTGAAGACAACCTCAAACCCACAACCGAACCGGTGCACTGCATGCTCGTAGAAGCACGCGACGTAGAAGATATCGAAGAAGATCTACCCGTCCGCAAAGCCCCCCGCCCGCAACTCCGCGTCCGTTCCGGTCTCGACGAGGAATACTCGTCCGACGAGATCGAGAAGATGACCCTGCTGTACGAGGGGACGCTCTCGAATATCCAGGAAGGCGAGATCGTCAAGTCCAAAGTGCTGCGCGTGACCGACACCGCCGTCATCCTCGACGTCGGTTTCAAGTCGGAAGGTGCGGTGGCGATCGATGAGTTCAAGGATCCCAAGAGCCTCAAGGAAGGCGACGAGGTCGAAGTCTTCCTCGAGCACCTCGAGGACCAGGAAGGTGCCGTCGTCCTTTCGAAGAAAAAGGCCGACTTCATGCGCGTCTGGGAGCGGATCCGCGAAGCGCACGAAAAGGACGAAGGCGTCACCGGTACGCTCGTGAAAAAGATCAAAGGCGGCGTCGTCGTGGACCTGATGGGCGTGGACGCATTCCTGCCCGGCAGCCAGATCGCACTGCGGCGCGTTCCCAATATCGACGAGCTGCTGGGCCAGAGCTTCGAGTTCAAGATCATCAAGCTGAACAAGCGCCGCCGCAACATCGTCGTCTCGCGCCGCGTGCTGCTCGAAGCCGAGCGCAAGACGAAACGCGACGTACTGATGAAGGAGCTGTCGGTCAATCAGGTGCGGAAGGGCGTGGTGAAGAACATCACCGACTTCGGCGCGTTCATCGACCTGGGCGGCGTCGACGGCCTGCTGCACATCACCGACATGAGCTACGGCCGGGTATCGCATCCGTCCGAGATGGTGCAGATCGGCCAGGAGCTCGAGGTGAAGGTGCTCGACATCGACTGGGAGCGCGAGCGCATCTCCCTCGGGCTGAAACAGCTGCTGCAGTATCCGTGGCAGAACGTCGCGGCGAAGTATCCGGTTGGAACGCGGGTGCAGGGCAAGGTCGTCTCGATTACCAACTACGGTGCATTCGTCGAGCTCGAGCCGGGCATCGAAGGCCTGGTCCACATTTCCGAGATGAGCTGGACGCGCAACGTGCGGCATCCGTCGAAACTCGTCTCGATCGGCGAATCGATCGAGGCGGTCGTGCTCAAGGTGGACGAGGCCGAGGAAAAGGTCTCGCTCGGGATGAAACAGACCGAGCAGGACCCGTGGATGGCGCTGCCGCAGAAGTATCCCGTCGGCACGCGGCTCCGCGGCAAGGTCCGCAACCTCACCTCGTTCGGCGCGTTCGTCGAAATCGAGCCCGGCATCGACGGCCTGATTCACATCTCCGACATGTCGTGGACCAAGCGGGTGCAGCATCCGTCGGAAGTCGTGAAGAAAGGCGACGAGGTCGACGTGCTGATCCTGAACGTCGACGCCGAGAACAAGCGCATCTCGCTCGGATTGAAACAGGCGCAGGAAGATCCGTGGTTGCGCATCGGCGAGACCTACCCGGTCGGCACCGAGCTGCGGGGCCGGGTCATGCGGCTGATGGACAAGGGCGTGGTCGTGGACCTCGGCAACGACATCGAAGGCTTCGTGCCGATGTCGCAGCTCGGGATTCCTGACATTCAGCAGCCGGGCGACGCGGTGAAGGAAGGGCAGGCGGCAGAGTTGAAGGTGCTCGAGGTGGATCCGATTCATCATCGGATCGTGCTCGCGGCGACCGGATTCCCCAAGGACGACATCATTCCGCCGCCACCCCCGCCGCCGCTGCCGCCGCCGGACGACGAGACACCGCCGCTGGACGCCTAAAAGACGAGACGCCGAGCGGGTTCCGGAAATTGAGGGGTCAGGAAGTCTTCCTGACCCCTCTTTCACGCCTATCTTTTCGCTCCATGTCCATGCGTGAGAAACTCGAGCTTCTCCAGCAGAAGCGATCAGAATCAGAGCAGGGCGGCGGCCCGGAGCGAATCGCCACGCAACATCAAAAAGGGAAAATGACGGCGCGTGAGCGGCTCGATGTGCTGCTCGACCCCGGCTCATTCGTCGAGCTCGACCGCTTCGTCACCCATCGCGCGACCGATTTCGGCCTGGCCGATCAGAAGGTGCTGGGCGACGGCGTCGTGACCGGCTGGGGCCGGGTCGAAGGGCGCCTGGTCTACGTCTTCTCGCAGGACTTTACCGTCTTCGGCGGGTCGTTGTCGGAAGCGCACGCCGAAAAGATCTGCAAGGTGATGGATCTCGCCGTGCAGAACGGCGCGCCTGTGGTCGGGCTGAATGACTCGGGCGGCGCCCGCATTCAGGAGGGCGTCGCGTCTCTGGGCGGATACGCCGACATCTTCCTGCGCAACACCAAGGCGTCGGGCGTCGTGCCGCAGATCAGTGCGATCCTGGGTCCCTGTGCCGGCGGCGCCGTCTATAGTCCCGCGATTACCGATTTCATCTTCATGGTGCGCGGCATCTCGTACATGTTCGTGACCGGCCCCAACGTCGTGAAGACGGTGACGCACGAAGAGGTCGACTTCGAGAAGCTCGGCGGCGCCGATGTGCACGGCGCGACATCGGGGATCGCGCATTTCGTCCACGATTCGGAGCTCGAGTCGATCACGGCGATCCGCACCCTGCTCTCGTTTCTGCCGGGCAACAATCTCGACTCGCCGCCGGTGCGCACACCGGACGATCCGCCCGATCGTCGCGAAGAGGCGCTGCTCGACATCGTGCCCGACGAGCCGGCCAAGCCGTACGACATGCACGACGTGCTCAAGCACGTCGTGGACAACGGCGCGTTCTTCGAGGTCCAGCGCGATTTCGGCAACAATCTCATCGTCGGCTTCGCCCGCCTCGCGGGCCGCCCGGTCGGTATCGTGGCGAACCAACCCGCCGCGCTGGCGGGTGTGCTCGACATCGCGGCGTCGGTCAAGGGCGCCCGATTCATCCGGTTCTGCGACGCCTTCAATGTTCCCCTCGTGACATTCGAGGACGTTCCGGGGTTCCTTCCCGGTGTCGCGCAGGAACACGGAGGGATCATCAAGCACGGCGCCAAGCTGCTGTTCGCCTACTGTGAGGCGACGGTGCCGAAGCTCACCGTCATTACGCGCAAGGCGTACGGCGGCGCCTATGACGTCATGAGCTCGAAGCACATTCGCGGCGACTACAACGTGGCCTGGCCGAGTGCCGAGATCGCCGTCATGGGTCCGAAGGGCGCGGTGGAGATCCTGTATAAAGGAGAGGCGAGCGAAGACCGGGCGAACGAGTACCGGGAGAAATTCGCCCATCCCTATCAAGCGGCTGCGCGCGGATACCTCGACGACATCATCGATCCGCGCGACACGCGGCCGCGGTTGATCGAAGCCCTGCTCACCCTCGAAACCAAGCGCGACAAAAATCCGCCAAAGAAGCATGGGAATATTCCTCTCTAAGGCCGCGCTCGTCCTGCTGCTCGTGCAGACGCCCCCCCCCTCCCTCCATCCTGATTCGGTGCGGGCGCAGCTTTGGGCACGCGTCGCCGCCGATTCGACCAACGGCCCGGCGTGGCTCGAGCTGGGGCGGGCGTACCTGCAGCGCGGCGCGGACTATCACGCCCACAAGAAGCCGGTGACGGTCGATACGGTGTGGGCGCACGCCACGCTCGATACGGCACAGATGGCGTTCGAGCGGGCGGCGCGCTTCAGCGCCGGCACCCGTACCGCCGACTCGGCGCGCGTGTACCGCGTCTATGCCTTCGGGGAATGGGCGTACGTCGACTGGGAGGCGGCCGGCACCACCGCTGCCACGCTCACCTGGCACGCGCTCCCCGAAGAGCTCCGCCTGCCGCCCGTCCTCGAAGAGCTTGGCGAAAACCTGCTGCGCGCCTGTCCGCACCAGGGCATGCTCTTCACCGCGGGCGAGACGGACACACAGGCCGCATGGTATCTGCGGTTTGCCCGCGGGTTACGTCCCGACCTGATGATCGTGCCGGTCGATCGCTGGCGCGGTGACAGCGTGCTGCGCAATCGGGCCCTGCGCGAGCTGCGGACTCGCGACCCGTCGCTACGGGCGCTCAGTCAGTCGCGCGCCGTGTGCGCCAGCATGGGGTTCGAGCGGCCGCCCGACGAGCGCGCGGTGCGATGGAACAAGCGCCCGCTCGTCTGGGTGACGGGGAGGGAGACGAAGGCCGATCGCGTACCGGCGCAGGACTTCGTCTTCGCCGCATTGAAACTGGCGGTCGATGAACATGAGACCTGGACCGCTCCGGTGACGGTCCTGTACCGGCGCGCTGCCACGAACGTCGGCGCGTTGTGCAAGGCATTCGAGACATTCGGACTGTCGTCTGAGGTTGGGTGTCGCTGAAGCGGGTGTTGGTCGCGAACCGCGGCGAAATCGCGGTTCGCGTGATCCGCGCATGTCACGAGGAAGGTCTCGCGGCGGTCGCGGTCTACTCCGAGCCTGACCGCCTGGCCCCGCACGTGCGCGACGCCGACGCCGCGGTCCTGCTCGGTCCCGCGCCGTCGAGCGAATCGTATCTCGCCATTCCCAAGCTCATCGCGGCGGCCAAGGACACCGGCTGCCAGGCAATCCATCCCGGCTACGGCTTTCTGTCGGAGCGCGCGGCGTTTGCGGATGCCTGCAAGGATGCCGGTATCATTTTCGTGGGTCCGCCGGCCGCCGCCATTCGCGCGATGGGCGACAAGACCGAGGCGCGGCGCCGCATGCAGGCCGCAGGGGTGCCGGTCGTCCCAGGGAGCGCGGCGCCGCTGCGCGATCCGGTCGAGGCGCGTCGCGAGGCCAAGCGATTGGGTTTCCCGGTGCTCCTCAAGGCAGTGGCCGGGGGCGGGGGCAAAGGGATGCGGCTGGTTTCGAATGAGGGCGAGGTCGAGGCCGCGTTCCAGGCGGCGCGCCGCGAAGCGCTGAAGGCATTCGGCGACGGCAGCATGTACGTCGAGAAGTACCTCGAGCGGCCCCGGCACATCGAGATCCAGATTCTGGCTGACCACCGGGGCCGTGTCGTCGCGGTGGGCGAGCGCGAGTGCAGCATTCAGCGGCGCCATCAGAAGCTTATCGAAGAGTCGCCGTCGGTCGCCGTGTCGCCCGCGCTGCGGCGCCGGCTGGCGGAGGCGGCGACCGCCGCGGCCGGCGCGGTCGGCTATGTCAGCGCGGGGACGATCGAGTTCCTGCTGACGGCGAGCGGCGAGTTCTACTTCCTCGAGATGAACACGCGGATTCAGGTCGAGCATCCCGTCACCGAGCTCGTGTACGGCGTGGATCTGGTGCGCGAGCAACTGCGCATCGCGGCGGGCCAGGCGATGCGCGTGCACGGGGCGACCGGCCCGGGCGGCCAGCTGCACCCGCGCGGTCACGCGATCGAATGCCGCATCACCGCCGAGGATCCGTTCAACGACTTTCTCCCGGCGACGGGCGTGCTGCAATATCTGCGCGTGCCGGGCGGCCCTGGCATTCGCTGGGATGCCGGGATCGAGGCAGGAAACGAGGTGACGCTGTTCTACGATCCGTTGCTCGCCAAGCTGATCGCCTGGGGGGAAACGCGCGATATCGCGATCCAGCGCATGCGGCGGGCGCTCAGTGAGCTGGTGATCGTGGGCCTGCCGACGAGCCAGCCGTTCCATCTGCGCGTCATGGACGATGCCGAGTTTCTGAAGGGGGACATCGACATCACGTACCTGGAACGGGCAGGCGCGCGGCTGCTGGCCGCCCCGCCCCGCGGCGGCCTCGAGCGCGCGCTGGCAGTCGTCGCGGCGATGGTTGCTGACCAGGGGCATGACCGACCGCCGCCGAGCAGTTTGACCGCCCGACCGCCGCAGTCAAATGCATGGACGCAAGCCGCTCGTCTCGACTCGCTTCGCGATGGCCTCGAGTGACAGACCTCGTGACCATCACGGGAATTGCCGTTGGGGGAGACGGGGTCGGGAGGCTCGCAGACGGCCGCGTGGTCTTCGTGCCCCGTACGGCGCCCGGCGATCGCATTCGACTCCGTGACGGCTCGCTGCAGCGGCACCGCAACTTCGCCCGCGCCGAATTGGGCGAGATCGTCGAGGCCGGCGAAAGCAGAGTCGCGCCGCCGTGCCCGCACTACGTCCACGATCATTGCGGCGGCTGCCAACTGCAGCACCTCGCCTACGACGACCAGCTCAAGGCAAAACGTGCGATCGTCGGCGATACGCTCCGGCGGATTGGAAAGCTGAAGGTCGAGGATCCCGAAGTCGTCGAGGCGCTCGAGGAGTGGCGTTACCGGTCAAAGATCTCGATGGCAGTCAAAACGTCGGTGGGGTTGCATCCCCACGACCGTCCCAACTTCGTCTTTCCACTCGCCGACTGTCACATCAGCGATTTCCGGCTCATGGCCCTGTGGCGAGAGCTGCGCAGCCGGCTCACGATGTTGCCGCAACCGCTGACGCGCTTAACCCTGCGGATCGACCGCGAAGCGCGGCGACACATCATCGCCGAATCGTCCCCCCCCGGTGAGCCGTGGCTCAACGCGGACGAGCTGCGGCGTGCGCTACAGGGTGTGGTCGACGGCGAGGTCGTGTGCTGGTGGCAGCCGGTGGACGGAGCCGCGCGGGTGGTGGCGGGACCCGCCACGGGGTTTCCGGCCACCGCGTTCGAGCAGGTGAATCCGGGGATGGGCATGATCACCCGCCGCTGGGCGGTCGAACAACTCGGCGACCTGCGCGGGCAGACCGTCTGGGACCTGTATGGCGGCATCGGCGATACGGCTGCGTTGCTCGTCGCGGCTGGCGCCAATGTGGTGAGTGTTGACGCCGACGAGAAGGCGGTGAGCTGGGGACGCGACCGGCTGCCCGCGGCGCGCTTCATCGCCGCCCGGGCCGAAGATGTCCTGCCGAGCCTTCCCGTGCCCCACGCGGTGGTCGTCAATCCCCCGCGAGCGGGGCTGCACTGGGATGTGTCGCTGCGGCTCACCTCCGAGCCCGTCCCGAAGCTCGTGTACATCTCCTGCGATCCGGCGACGCTGGCACGCGACCTTCAGCGGCTCAACGTCAATTATCAGGTGACCGGCGTGCGCGCGTTCGACCTATTTCCCCAAACCGCCCACGTCGAGACGGTTGCCGTGCTGGAGGCGGCGTGAAATACCACGTCACGATCCGGTCCCGCACCTACGTCGTCGATGTCGAGGGGGGATCGGTGCGCGTGGACGGCGAGCGCCTCGAAGCACACGCGGTCGCGATCCCCGGTACGCCCCTGCTGCATCTCTTGCTCGGCAAAGACTCCTGGACGGTAGCCTGCCAGCACCTGGAAGCAGGCCGCTGGGCCCTCGGCGCGGCCGGCGAGCGCCTGGAGGTCGAGGTTCAAGACGACCGCTCGAAGCAGATCGAAGCGCTGACGGGGCAGGGTCGGAAGCCAGCGGTCGGTGGTGTGGTGAAGGCGCCGATGCCGGGCCTCGTGGTTCGGGTCGAGGTGAGTACAGGCCAGGTCGTGGAGGCTGGCGAGAGTCTGGTGGTTGTCGAGGCGATGAAGATGGAAAACGAGCTGCGCGCCTCGCATAAGGGAACTGTCGAACAGATTCACGTGAAGGCGGGCGATCGCGTCGAGAAAGGCGCGCCCCTCGTGTCGCTCTCGGCAGAATCCTCGCAACCCTCAGGTTGACAGGCCCTTACGGCCCGGTTAGAGTTCGCGTCTGTCAAATTCCGGGACTTGCGCTGGCATGAAGACGTACACGTTGAAGCCGCAGGACATCGAGCGTCGGTGGTGGCTGGTGGATGCGGCGGAGCAGCCGCTCGGCCGGCTTGCCAGCCGCGTCGCGCAAATCCTGCGTGGCAAGCATAAGCCGACGTTCACGCCGCACGTCAATGGCGGGGATTTCGTCATCGTCATCAACGCCGAAAAGGTTCAGCTGACGGGGCGCAAGATCGAGCAGAAGCGCTACTTCCGTCACACCGGCTACATGGGCCACGAGCGGTTCACGCCGGTGCAGAAAATGCTCGGGAAGCATCCTGAGCGCGTCATCGAAAAGGCGGTGTGGGGGATGTTGCCGAAGACCACGTTGTCGCGTCAGCACGTGAAGCAGATGCTCAAGGTCTACGCGGGTCCTGAGCATCCGCACGCGGCGCAGCAGCCGACGCCGCTTGGTCCTTTAGGGCTCGTAGGGCTCGTGGCCGTGGAGGCCAAGTGAGCAGCGGGATAACACCGGAGCTGCGCTGGCACGCGATCGGACGCCGGAAGCTCGGCATCGCGCGGGTGTATCTGACGCCAGGGTCGGGCAAGTGGAGCATCAACGGGCGCACGCTGGGTGACTATTTCCCCCGGCCTTCGCTCGTGTCCCACATTCAACAGCCGTTCACCGCGACCGACACGCTGGGTGCCTTCGACGTGAAGGCCCGGGTGGTCGGCGGTGGACTCACAGGGCAGGCCGGCGCGATGCGTCTCGGGATCGCGCGCGCGCTGGTGTTAGCGGACGACCGGCATCGGAAGAAGCTGAGAGAGCAGGGACTCCTGACGCGCGATCCGCGCGCTGTGGAGCGGAAGAAGCCGGGCCGCGCAGGAGCGCGGAAGCGGTTCCAGTTCAGCAAGCGGTAAGCGTTCAAATACTCACGTCGCTCGATCTCGTCCTGGGTCCCCTCGGGGTTGGGCGAGAAATGACAGCGGCGGCGGACAGAACCCAGGAAAGGGAGTAAATGCCTCAGCCTCAGTTGCAGGAATTGTTGGAAGCAGGTGTCCATTTCGGCCATCAGACTCGCCGCTGGAATCCCAAGATGCGGCGGTTCATCTTCGCCGAACGCTCCGGCATCTACATCATCGATCTGCAGAAGACGCTGCGTCAGCTCGAGGTCGCCCAGGAGCTGCTGCGCAATGTCGTGTTGAAGGGTGAAGGCGTGCTGTTCGTCTGCACGAAGAAGCAGCTCAAGGGCATCTTGGAAGCCGAAGCGAAGCGCTGCAGCTCATTCTACGTGACGGAGCGCTGGCTCGGTGGCACCCTGACCAACTTCCAGACGATCAAGAAGCAGATCAAGCGGCTCAAGGACCTGGAGCAGGGCGCGGCGGACGGCGACTTCACGAATTACACCAAGAAGGAGCAGCTGCTGTTCGATCGCGAGCGCGGCAAGCTCGACAAGAACCTCGCGGGTATCAAGAACCTCGGCCGGCTGCCCGGCGCGCTCTTCATCGTAGACGCGAAGAAGGAGCGCATCGCCGTCGCCGAGGCGAACAAGCTCGGGATTCCGGTGGTGGCGATCGTCGATACCAACGCCGACCCCGATCTGATCACCGTGCCGATTCCCGGCAACGACGACGCGATTCGCGCCGTCTCGCTGATCACGAATGCGATCTCGGATGTGATCGCGGAAGCGCGGCGCCAGATGCCGCTGCGCGACGCCGCGTCCGGTGAAGAGGGAGAGGGCACGACCTACTCGACCGAGACGGGCGAGGCGGACGTGGACGGCGACCGCAAGAAGCGGCCGGCGCGGCGCAAGCGGCGGCCGAAGCCGGAAGCGATCGCCGCCCGGATGAAGACGGAGGAAACACCCGCCCCGGCGGAGCCCGTTAGCGGGGGCGAGTCGTAACAACGCTGTGTGCTGCACAACCGACCGCCGCCCCCGGGCTTCACGGCGCGAGGGCGGCGTTTTTATGAGGGAGTGACGAGGAGCATGACCACTGTGAAAGAGATTCCCGCAAAACTGGTGGCCGAGCTGCGCGCCCGTACCGGTGCCGGCATGATGGACTGCAAGGGCGCGCTGCAGGAGACCGGCGGCGACCTGGACAAGGCGGTCGACATTCTGCGCAAGAAGGGCGCGGCCAAGGCCGAGAAGCGGGCCGGCCGCGAGGCGTCGGAGGGATGGATCGGATCCTACATCCACCACGACGGCTCGGTGGGTGTGCTCATCGAGCTGAATAGTGAAACCGACTTCGTGGCTCGGACGCCGGATTTTCAGGCACTCGCGAAGGACATCGCGGTGCAGGTCGCTGCGACCAACCCGCTCGCCGTGCGGATCGAGGATTTGCCGGCGGACGTCGTCGAGCGCGAGCGCAAGGTGTACGAGTCGCAGGTCGCCGAGCAGAAGAAGCCCGAGACCATCCGTCAGAAGATCGTCGACGGCATGATGCGGAAGTTCTACGAAGACCGGGTTCTGCTCGAGCAGAAATTCGTGAAGGACGACAAGGTCACGATGGGCGAGCTGGTCAAGGCGCTGTCGGGGAAGACCGGCGAAAAAGTCGAGGTTCGGAGATTTGCCCGATTTGAATTAGGGGGAAATTAGGTGGCCACGCTCGCCTACAAGCGCGCGCTTCTCAAGCTGTCCGGAGAGGCGTTCGCCGGTGGGCGAGCGTCGGGCATCGATTTCGCCGTGATCGAGCGGCTGTCGGATGAGCTGAAGTCGGTGGCCGCCACCGGCGTGCAGCTTGGGCTCGTGATCGGCGGCGGCAACATCCTGCGTGGCACGGCGGCGAGCGAGCAGGGGATGGATCGCGTGTCGGCCGATTACATGGGCATGCTCGCGACCGTAATCAACGCGCTCGCGCTGCAGGACATCCTGGAGAAGAAGGGCGTCGATACGCGGGTGATGACCGCGATTCGGATGGAAGAGCTGGCGGAGCCCTACATCCGGCGCCGTGCCGTGCGGCACCTCGACAAGGGCCGGATGGTGATCTTCGCGGGCGGCACCGGCAACCCGTATTTTTCCACCGACACCGCGGCGGTGTTGCGCGCGCTGGAGATGGAAGCGCAGGTGATCATCAAAGCCACCAACGTAGACGGCGTCTACACGGCCGATCCGAAAAAGGACCCCAAGGCCAAATTCTTACCCACGCTGACGTTTCAGGAAGCGCTGGTGAAGGGCTACGCGGTAATGGATGCCAACGCCTTCGGGTTGTGCAAGGAGAACAAGCTCCCCATCGTGGTGTTCAACATCAACCAGCCCGGCGCGACGGCCAGGGTTCTGGCCGGAGAACGCGTCGGCACGATCGTCCAATGACCCCTGCGCCATCCCCAGCTGGTTCTCTCACTGACCACATCAAACACGCCAAGCAGCTCATGGACAAGGCGGTTGAAGCCGTCAAGCGCGAGTTCTCCACCGTGCGCACAGGCAAGGCGACCACGGCGTTGCTCGACCTCGTGCGCGTCGAGGCGTACGGGAACGAAATGCCGCTGACGCAGGTGGCGAACGTCGCGGCGCCGGAACCCAAGCTCCTGACAGTGCAGCCATGGGATAAGAGCCTGATGAAAGCCGTCGAGAAAGGGATTCTCGCTTCGGACCTTGGGCTCACGCCATCGAACGACGGCAACATCATCCGTATTCCGCTGCCGCCGCTGACCGAAGAGCGGCGCAAGGAGCTGGTGAAAGTGGTCCACAAGTTCGCCGAAGAGGGGCGGGTCGCGATTCGTCACGCGCGCACGGAAACCATGAACCGGATCAAGAAGACCGAGCACGTCTCTTCGGATGACCAGAAGCATGCCGAGAAGGAAGTCCAGAAGACCCACGACGAGCATCTCAAGGCGGTCGACGCGGCGGTGAAAGGCAAAGAAGCCGAGATCATGGAAGTCTGATGCTTTCCGGGCCCCCCTCCCCCCCCCCCGCGATTCCTCGCCACGTGGCGATCATCATGGACGGCAACGGCCGCTGGGCGAGTGAACGCCGGCTGCCGCGGCCGTTCGGCCATCGGGCCGGCATGAAGGCGGTGCGGGAAGCGGTCGAAGGCGCGATCGATGCGGGCGTGGAAGTCCTCACCCTGTTTGCGTTTTCCGAGGAAAACTGGAATCGCCCCGCCCCGGAGATCTCCGCGCTGATGGATCTGCTGGAGGAATACATCGCGAAGGAAGTCGCCGAGCTGAAGGGCCAGGGCGTGCGTGTGCACGTGCTCGGCGAGCGCAGCCGGCTCACCGCCGGCGGGCGCGCCGCGGTGGAGCGCGTGGAGCGGGAGACGGCCGCCGGGCAAAAACTGTCGCTCAATCTCTGTATCTCCTATTCGTCGCGGGGCGAGATCGCGCGCGCGGCCCGCCTGCTCGCCGAAGAAGTGCTCAAGGGCACGAAGCAGCTCGAGGACATCGATGAAGAAGCCCTCCGCGCCAAGCTCTACACGGCGCCGTGGGGCGATCCCGACCTGCTGATTCGCACGTCGGGCGAGCAGCGCCTCTCGAATTTTCTCCTGTGGCAGCTGGCCTACACAGAGCTGTACATCACCCCGGTGCTGTGGCCGGACTTCAGCCGGCGCACCTTGTTCGACGCCATCCTCGACTTCCAGCGCCGCGACCGCCGCTTCGGAAAAGTCACCGCGTCCTGATGCCGTCCCAAAACCTGGTGCAGCGCATCGCCGTGGCGGTGGTCGCCATTCCGCTGGTCATCGGGGTCATCTGGTTGGGTGGCTGGGTGCTGGCGGCGACGCTCGCGGTGCTGGGCGTGCTGGGGGCGGGAGAGATCTACGACTTCGCGCGGCGCTCTGGTGTCGAGCCGCTCGAGCGCACCGGATGGCTGGCCGCAGCCGCGATTCCGCTCCTGGCCTATTGGGCCAAAGGGTCGGAGACCCACTGGGCGGAGCCGGCGATCTACCTGGGCGCGATCTGGTTGATGTTCGTGATGACGCTCGCGATGGCGCGGCGCGGGCCCACCCACCGCCCGCTGGCCAGCGTTGCGATCACCATGTTCGGCTGCGCGTACGCGTCCGGGATGCTCTCATTTCTGATCGCGATCCGTCACGGCGTGAACGCCGGGCACCGGTCGGGTGCCTCCATCGTGCTCACGTTGTTCCCGCTCGTCATCACGTGGGTGTGCGACACGGCCGCGATGGCGGTTGGCACTGCGGTCGGCGGTCCCAGGCTCGCGCCGGTCCTCTCCCCCAAGAAGACGCATGCGGGGGCCGTCGGAGGGACGTTGGGCGGCGTCATCGCGGCACTGGCGCTCGGGAACTTCGTCCTGAACCGGAATGGCTGGAGCTTCACGGCCGGCCAGCTGTTGCTGTTTGGCCTCGCGGTCTCCATTGTCGGACAGATCGGGGATATCGCCGAATCACTGTTCAAACGGGAAGTCGGTCTCAAGGATTCCTCGACGCTCATTCCCGGACACGGGGGCGTACTCGATCGGCTCGATTCCCTGTACTTCGTCATTCCCGCGGCGGCGGGATTATATCGCATGTTCGGAGTGATATGAGCGTTGGCGTGGCAATCCTCGGCTCGACCGGGTCGATCGGCCGATCGACGCTGCAGGTCCTGGCAAGACAGCGGGACCGCTTCCGCGTCGTCGCGCTCACCGGTCACTCGAACAAAGATCTGCTCGCTCAGCAGGCCGCGGAGTGGAAGCCGGCATTTGTAGGACTCGTCAACGGCGGGGACAAGGGAAAGGGGAATGGTGCGTCGTTGA
>Ga0193723_1000402_pt1 | contig 16912 bp, 14 predicted proteins | sample H2m2metaG_FD_143042 | JGI IMG/M metagenome (GOLD analysis project Ga0193723, IMG submission 143042) | Soil microbial communities from a riparian zone of the East river system, Colorado, United States - H2m2 | ecosystem: Environmental > Terrestrial > Soil > Riparian zone | place: USA: East River...
CGGCGTGTTCCTGCAGCGCGAGTTGGGCATCACCGACATCCCCGCCGTGGACGTGCGCAATCAGTGCAGCGGGTTCATCTACGGTCTTTCGATCGCCGACGCGTGGATTCGGATGGGCCAGTACAAGCGCATCCTGCTCGTGGGCGCCGAGGTCCATTCGCGAGGACTCGACAAGACGACCCGCGGCCGCGACACCGCGGTGCTGTTCGGCGACGGCGCGGGCGCCGCGGTCCTGGGCCCGACGGATGAACCGGGTCGCGGCGTGCTGTCGACGCACATCTTCGCCGATGGACGCTACGCCGAGAAGCTGTGGGTCGACGGGCCAGGCCTCGCGCACGACCCGTTCGTGAGCAAGGAGATGCTCGACCGGGGCCTGCAATTGCCCGTGATGGAAGGACGCGAGGTGTTCAAGTTCGCATCCGTGAAGATGCCCGAATCGGTCGCGATCGCCCTGAAGGCCAACGGCTTCACCCCCGCCGACGTGAAGCTCCTCGTCCCCCATCAAGCGAACATGCGAATCATCGAAATGGTGCAAAAGGCGACGGGGCTGCGGGACGATCAGGTCTACGTCAACATCCAGCGCTACGGCAATACCACAGCCGCTTCGATTCCCATCGCGCTCGACGAGGCGCTCGCCGAGAAGCGGCTCGCGCGCGGCGACTTGCTGATGTTGACGGCGTTCGGCTCGGGATTTACGTGGGGGAGTGCCGCGATTCGCTGGTAGCCTCTAACCCCCGGTTCCGGCCGCTGGTACCTTAGCCGCTGTGCAGGTCGCGAGGGTGTCGGATGCGAGCCGGAAGCTGTCGCTGCAAGATGTGGGTCGCGTGGGTGGCGTTGTTGCACGCCGCGTGGGCATCCTCCGCGTGCGACCGGCGGCCGGCGGTCCTCGGCATCACGTTCCGACCCCAGTCGCCAAGCTTGATCGACGTGGTACTCGCCGACGTGGGACGGTGGCCGACCGGCGCTCCCGCGACGATTCGCGGACCCTCGTCGCCCTTGGGGACATTCTCGGAGCGCGAGGTGGACGGGGCCGCGCAGCTTGTCGCGCTGCCAGGCGTCGTCGCGGTCGTGGGTCACCAGGACAGCCGCAACACGCTGCTCGCCGCGCCGGTGTACGACGAAGCCGGCATCCCTTTGGTCGTCCCCAACTCCACGAGTCGCGCCATCGGCGTCGCCAGCCCCTGGGTCTTCCCCGTGGCCCCGAACGATTCTCAGGAGGGTGCATTCATCGCGGCATTCGCCACGCGAGTCCTGCACGGTCGCGTCATCGCGCTCTTGTACGACAACGATGAGTACGGCCGTGGCTTGCGGGACGGCATCCGCCCGGCACTCGCGTCCGCCGGCGCCGAGCTCGCCGCGGAAGCGCCGATCGGTTCGGTGTGCGAGACCGCCGGCGGGAGCGACGCCACGGTCGTGCTGATGACGTCGCGCCGGCCCCCCCCGGACGTCCTGGTGCTGGCGGCTCGACAAGCAGATGTCGCGTGCATCGTTCGCCAAGCCCGGCAGCGCATCCCGACGCTGCGCTTCATCACGAGCGACGCCGTCGAGATCAACGACGGTCAGCTCGCCGCGATGGGTCCCGCGGCGGATTCCACGTATTTCGTGGCGTTCTGGTACGACGGCCTCACCGACGAGCGCTCGGCGGCGTTCACGAGCGCCTTTCGGCGCATGATGGGAGCGACGCCGACGCCAGCGCAGGCGACGCAATACGACGCCCTGATGCTGCTGATGACCGCGGTGCGCGACGTCGGCGCCAACCGCACGGCGATCCAGACGTACCTCTCCCAGCTGGGCCACTCCCGGCCCGCGTACGAAGGCGTGACCGGGCCGATCTCGTTCGGTGCCGGGCGCCGGCGCCCGCTCTACATGCTGCGCTTCCGCGATGGCGCGACAGCCCAGGTCCCCATCCCGTGAAACGAGCGCTCACCCTTCGCGGATCGCTGCGCCTCATCGGCGTCGGCGCGGTGGCCTACGTGGCCATCATCGCGCTCGTCATCGCCCTGCGCCTCGGCCCGACGGCGATCGCGTTGCGACGCTACAGCGAGCGCATGCTCGAAGGGTACAGCGGCATGCAGGTGCGCACGCTCGCATTTCATCAAGCCATCGATGACATCCACCCGGTCCTGATACGGATCGCGCGCGGCACGTCACCCGACGCCGTGCGACCCACCCTGCGGGCGGTCCGCGCGCGGGTCGACTCCCTGGCGGCGACGTCCAGCGCCGCGCCGGCGATCGCGACCATCCCGGCCGACATTCGTGTCGAGTTTGCCGCGGGAAGCGTCGCCCAGTCCGGGCTCGAAGGTGCGCTGACCGATGCGCTCGCGAACCTCGAGCTGGGTCGAGCGGCGGTTGCGGCGCGCCGGCTCGAAGCCGCGGACTCGCTCGCGGGCCTCCTCGACCGGCACGTGGCCGAGGCGCAGCGCCTCGCCCTCGTTGACCTGATCAGGCGCGAGCGACAACTGGCCGATGCCACAACCGCGAGCCTGCGCGCCATCGGGTGGTGGGTGGGCATTGGCGTTGTGGTGGCGCCCTTCTTCCTGGTCTTCCTCCGGCGTCGCTTTTACGACCCGCTCACCGAACTGGATCGCGCCCTCGTCCGGGTCGCGAATGGCGACCTCGAGGGGATGATCCCCGTCCTGCGCCAGGACGAGCTGGGGCGCCTGAGTGGGCACTTCAACGAGACGACCGCCATGCTGCGAAAGCGTGCCGAGGAGACTCGGCGGCACGCGCAGGCAGCGCTGCGGGAGAGCGAGGAGCGCTACGAGGCGATCGTCGAGTTCGCGCCGCTCGGCATCGCCGTCGTCGACGCCGACGGGCGCTACGTGCACGTGAACCCGGCCCTGGAGCGGCTGCTCGGCTACAGCGAAGCCGAGCTGCGGACTATGCGCTTCAGCGACGTCACGCACCCCGCCGACGTTGCCCTGACGGCCGAGCCGTTCGGGGAGATGATGAAGGGCGCCCGCGACCGGTTTCACGTCGAAAAGCGCTACATCCGCAAGGACGGCACGGTGGTGTGGGGCCGGTTGATGGTGGCCGCGGTGCGCGACGACACCGGGAGACTCGTGCACACGGTGTCCCTCACCGAAGACGTGACGGAGGAGCGGCGTCGCAACGCGGCCGCCCACCAGGTGGAAGAGCGTCTGCGCCGCGAACAAGCGGCGCTTGTCGAGCTCGCGCGCCACAGGGCGTTCACGACAGGTGATGTCCCTACCGCATGGCAGGAGCTGACGGAGACGGCGGCCCGCACGCTGGAAGTCGAGCGGGTCGGCATATGGCGTCTCGATGTTGAACGCTCGATCCTGCGCTGCGACGATCTTTACCAGCTGAGCCGGGATCGGCATTCGGAGGGCGTCTCGCTCGCGGTGGACCGTATCCCGACGTACTTCCGGGCCCTGGACACCAACCGCGTGCTCGCGGCCACGGACGTCCGCGCGGAACCTCGCATCGGGGAATTCAATGGGGTGTACCTGGCGCCCCTGAGCATCACCTCGCTGCTCGCCGCACCCATACGGATCGGTGGGCGGGTCGCGGGCGTCGTGTGCGCCGAGCACGTCGGCACCGCACGGGAGTGGAGCGCCGCCGCCCAGAGCTTCGCCGCGTCGCTCGCCGACCTGGCCGCCCTGGCGCTCGAAGGGGCGGAGCGGGCGCGCACCGGGATCGCGTTGCACAAATCGGAAGAAAAGTTCGCCACGGCGTTCCGCCTCAGTCCGAACCCGAGCGTGATCGCCCGAGTGGACGACGGGACCCTCCTCGACGTGAACGACGCCTACCTGGAGGTAACCGGGTTCACGCGTGCGGACGTGATCGGGCAGTCCGCGGCCGAGATGCTCTGGCCCATCCCTGAGGGACGGGCGGAAATGGTGCGCGAGCTCAAGCAGCGCGGCCGGCTCCGGCACCTCGACTTGAAGATGCGAACGAAAGCGGGGCCCCTCCTCGATGTGCTGGTGTCGGTTGAGGTCATCGACATCGACGGCGTGCCCCATACGCTCGGGTCCGCAATCGACATCACCGAGCGGAACCGCGTCGCCGAAGCGCTGCGCGAGAGTGAGGAGCGGTTCCGACGCACGGTCCAGGACCTCAGCGTGGGCGTGGCGCTGCTGGACGGGCACGGACGGGTTCTGCACTGCAATCCGGCGGGGCTCCGGTGGTTGGACGTGACCGCCGACGAGCTCGGCCAGGATGGGTTCTGGCAGCGCGAGATTAGGGCGATCCGGGAGGACGGCACCGTATATGCCGAACAAGACCGCCCCGTATTCCAGGCGGTGCGCACGGGGAGTTCGCTGCACGACCTGGTGTTGGGTCATCAGCCTCGTGGGCAGGGCGAGCCACGCTGGGCCAACTTCAACGTCGATCCTCAGAAAGATGCGAAGGGGAACGTCCGGAATGTGATTGTGTCGTTCTCGGATATCACGGAGAGCAAGCGCGCCGCCGAAGCTCTGCGCGAAAGCGAGGAGCGGTACCGGCGTCTGGTGGAAACGAGCCCGGACGCCATCTCCGTGGTCGAGAATGGCCGGGTGCGCTACGCCAATCCGGCGGCGCTGGCGCTGGTCGGCGCCCGGGAGCCCGGGGAAATGTTGGGGCGCCACGTGCTCGAGTTCCTGCCGGACGAGTCGCAGACCATCGCGACCCGGCGCATCGAGGCCATCCTGGCCGGCGAGCGGGACACCGTGGGCGAACTGAAGCTACTCCGGCTCGACGGGTCCGTCGTGGACGTGGAGGCCATCGGCATCCGTATGCCCTACGAGGGGCGCCCGGCGGTGCTCGCGATCCAGCGCGACATTACCGAACGCAAACGCGCGGAGCGACAACTGCAGCTGTTGGCCCAGGCCGTGAAGAGCACGAGCGAGGCGATCACCATCACCGATCTGGAGGGACGCTTTACCTTTGTCAATCGCGCCTTCCTGGAGCAGGCCGGTTACACCGAAGCAGAGGTCCTTGGCCGGCACGTGAAACTGGTCGACTCGCCCCGGAATCCCCCGAGTCTCCAGGCCCAGCTCATCGGCGCCACCACGCGTGGCGGGTGGAGCGGCGAGCTGTACAACCGGCGCAAGGACGGGACCGACTTCGCGATCACCCTGACGACGGCCGAGGTGAAGGACGCCGAGGGGCGCGTCATCGCGCTGATGGGCGTATCGAGCGACATCACCGAGCGCAAGCTCGCCGAGGAAGAAGCGCGACGACTGCAGGAGTCATTACGTCGTGCCGAGACGATGTCGGCCCTCGGCGCGGTGGTCGCCGGCGTCGCGCACGAGGTGCGCAATCCCCTGTTCGCCCTCTCCGCGACGGTTGATGCCCTGGAGGCGCGCTTCGGCCCGCAGCCGGCGTACGCGCGTTACGCGGAGACCCTGCGGCAGGAGGTCAGCCGTCTCAGCCGCTTGATGAGCGACCTGCTCGACTACGGCAAACCGCCGCGCCTCGACCTGACCGACGCGCCGGTCGGCCCCGTCGTGTCGGGCGCAATCGCTGCCTGCACCCCGCTCGCCGAGCAGAACGGCGTGCGCCTCGTCATCGAGGTCGGCAACGACCTGCCGCTCCTGCCGCTCGACCCGGCGCGCATGCTCCAGGTCCTGCAGAACCTGATCGACAACGCGATCCAGCACTCCCCGAAGGGCGGCGAAGTCACCGTGCGGGCGGCCGCGGTCCTGGCCCCAAACGGCTCGGGGATCGAGCTTTCCGTGGCCGACCAGGGCCCCGGCATCCGGCCCGAAGACATGGCCAACATCTTCGAGCCATTCTTCACCCGGCGGCGTGGCGGGACCGGGCTGGGGCTGTCCATCGTGCACCGCATCGTCGAGCAGCACGGCGGCGAGATCGAAGCGGAGAACCGGAAGAACGGAGGCGCATTGATCACGGTGCGGCTGTGCCGCGCGGTCGAGGCGACGGTATGACGAAACCGAAGATCCTCATCGTCGACGACGAGGACCGGATCCGGTTCGCGGTCCGCGACTTCCTCGAGCTCCAGGATTATGACGTCGTCGAGGCCGACACGTGCGTTCGGGCCGAGGAGGTCTGCCGCGACGCCCGCCCCGATGCGGCGGTGCTCGACTACGGTCTCCCGGACGGGAATGCGCTCGAGCTGCTGCCGCGCCTCAAGACGATCGATCCCGACCTCCCCATCGTCATCCTCACCGGCCAAGGGACGATCGACCTGGCGGTCCGCGCCATCAAGGAAGGCGCCGACCACTTCCTGATGAAGCCCGTGGAGCTCCCTGCCCTGCTCGTCCTGCTGCAGCGCATGATCGAGCGGGAGCGGACGCACCGGCGGGACCTCGCGGGTGAGGCGCGCCGCGGCCGCGCGGAGTTGAATCCCTTCCTGGGCACGAGCGCCGTGATGCGGCGCCTCGCCGAGCAGGCGGAGAAAATGGCCGACGCCGACAGCCCCGTGCTGATCCTCGGCGAAACGGGGGCCGGCAAGGGTGTCCTGGCCCGCTGGCTGCACGAACACTCGGCGCGGGCGCGAGAGGCGTTCGTCGACCTGAACTGCGCCGGATTGTCGCGCGAGCTGCTCGAATCGGAGCTGTTCGGGTACGCGAAGGGCGCCTTCACGGGCGCCACCGGCAACAAGCTCGGCCTTCTCGAAGTGGCGCACCGGGGCACCGTCTTCCTAGATGAGATCGGCGACGTCGACCCCTTGATCCAGCCGAAGCTGCTCACGGTTCTCGAGGACAAGCGCTTCCGCCGCCTCGGCGACGTGCGCGACCGCACGGTCGACCTCCGGCTCATCGCCGCGACCTCGCACGACCTCGCGCGTCTGTCGCAGGAGCAGAGGTTCCGCAGCGACCTCTACTTCCGGATCAGTACGCTGGTGCTGCGCGTGCCGCCGCTGCGGGAACGCCGCGAGGACACGCCGCTGATCGCCTCCGACTTGCTCGAGCGCCTCTCGGCGCCGCGCGGCCGCCGGTCCACACTCAACGCCGCCGCCGTGACCGCTTTGCAGGGGTACCCGTGGCCCGGCAACATTCGTGAGCTGCGCAACGTGCTCGAGCGCGCCGTGTTGCTGTCGACGGACAGCGTGCTCGGCCCCGGCGACCTGCACTTCGATCCGCTCCCGGCCGCGGCCGCGTCGACACCCGCTCACGACGGAGCCCTCACGCTCGCGGAACTGGAGCGCCGTCACATCGAGCATGTGCTCCAGGACGTGGGGGGCCGCGTCGCGGAAGCGGCCACGCGCCTGGGCATTCCGCGCAGCACTCTCTACCAGAAGATCAAAGCCCTCCGCATCGACTCGTCCAAGTCCTAGAAGTCGCGGGTCCCAAATCCAGAATCGGCGCTCTCCCCGGCGGCGCCTCCAATCACAAAGCGTTTAACCAGCAGTAGTTAGCGCCATGCCCTCACCGGGCACGACGCTTGCCTTACCACGTCTCCGAGAACAGTCGACTCACCCTGTTTCGCCGGAGATGCAGTGGCTCACATCCTTGTTGTTGACGACGAAGAATCGATCCTGTTCGCTGTCGAGCAGTACATCATCGCACAAGATCACACCGTGGACTGCGCGCGCGAGCTGGAAGAAGCGCAGGCCCTGCTGGACAACATTCGCTATGACCTCGTGATCGCCGATCTCCGCCTGAGCGGGATCCACGGCGCCGAGGGCCTCGATCTCGTGAGCATGGTGCGCGCCTGCTGTCCCCGGACGCGGATCATCGTTCTGACTGCCTACAGCTCCGCCGACGTCGCACAGGAAGCGCTGCGCCGCGGGGCCGATGCCTTCTTGCACAAATCGACGGCACTCTCTGATGTCGCGCGCGTCGCGATGCAGGTCCTGGGATGTGTCGCGTGATGTTGCTCGATCAGATTCTCGCCACCGACGGGCTCTCGGTCGTGTTTCAGCCGATCGTGGAGCTCGAGGGCGAGACACTTCTCCTGCACACGCTCGAATGTCTGACCCGCGGCCCGCGAGACAGCAACGCCGCCCGCGCAGACGTGATGTTCGAGTACGTGCGCCGCAAACGCGTCGAGCCGCTCGTCGACCGCGCGTGCATCACGGCCGCGCTGCAGGCAGCCGCTGGGCTGCCCGGAGCGCCGCGCCTGTCGTTGAACGTGCACGCCTCCACGCTGGGACGCGATGTGGATTTCCCTTCATTCTTGGACGCCGCCACCGACCGCCAGGGCATTCACCCAACTCGTCTCACGATCGAAATCGTCGAGCACGCGCGGGCCTGGGACGGCGTCACATTTTCGCGGGCGCTGCAGGCGCTTCGCACGCTGGGCGCGCGGATCGCGCTCGATGACGTTGGGCTGGGGCACTCCAATTACGGGATGATGCTCGACACCCAACCCGCCACCCTCAAGATCGACCGCTACTTCGTTCGCGGCGCGCTGGGTGACCGGCAGCGCCGTGCGGTATTGGATTCCATCGCCCAGCTGGGCCTCAAGCTCGGCGCCCGCGTCGTCGGCGAGGGCGTGGAAGACTCAACGGATCTCCTGTCCCTGCGCGAATTCGGTATCGACCTGGCTCAGGGCTACCTCTTCGCCGCACCGCTGTCCGCCGCCGAGTTGCTCAGCAGCGGGTGGCTGCCGGAACCCTCACTCACCAGGTAAGGAACGACCATGCCGAGCAAGCGCATTCTGTTGGCCGACGACTCCGTCACCGCGTTGACCATGCACCGCATGATCCTCGCGGGCGCCGGCTACGAGATGCTGACTGCCCAGGACGGGCAGGAAGCGATCGACCTCGCGACCGCCGAGCAGCCTGACCTCATCCTCATGGACGTGGTCATGCCGCGGAAGACCGGGTTCGAGGCCACGCGGTTCCTGCGCAAGCAGGAGGCGACGAAGAGCATTCCGGTGATCATGGTCACGACGCGCGCGGAGCCGAAGATCCTCGAGATCTGCTTCCAGTGCGGGTGCAACGACTACATCAACAAGCCGGTCGACGGCGCGGTGCTGCTCGCCAAAGTGCGCAGCATCCTCGGGAACTGAGGTCACCATGGGCATGCGTGTCGAAACAGCCGAAGAGCGGATCCAGCGGCTCGAAGAGCAAGTCGATCTGTGGCGCGCCGAACAGGATCACTGCACGGAGCGCGAGGAGCAGCTGCGCCAACGCCTCGCCGGCCAGACGGCCGACAACCGTCGCTGCGTCGAGCAGCTGGCGGCCGCCGAGCAACGCATCGGCCACCTGGCGAAGCTCCAGGCGGCACTGCACCAGCTGCACGAAGCCGCGATGCCGGCCGACGTCCTGACGGCGATCAAGGAGATCGTTGCCAACCTGATCGGCTGTGAGGAGATGGGGATTTACGCGCGCCGCCCCGATGGCGCGCTCACGCTGCTCGACGGCATCGGCGTCGACGAGGAGCACGGCGGCACCGAAGAGAGTGCGATCGTCTCGATCCCGCTCCATCTGAACGGCCGGGTGGTGGGCGTCATCGCGCTGTTCAAGCTGCTGCCCCAGAAGACCGGCATCGAGCCGGTCGACCGCGAGCTGTTCGCCGTCCTCTCGACCCACGCCGCCCGCGCGCTGCATCACGCCGGCCTCCGCGCCTGGGCGCGGTCGCAGGGGGTGTCGCTGTGAGCCGCGAAGTCCTGTTCGGCATGGGGAACCTCGCCGAGCGCATGGCCGCGCTCGTCGGCGAGGACGCATCCCAGGAGACGGTCGAAGCCGCTCCGGACGCGTCGACGGCCTACGTCCACGTGGGACAGCTGTTCACGTCGCCCGCGGCGTGCACCGTGACGACCATTCTCGGCTCGTGCGTCTCGGTCTGCGTGTGGGACCCGACGACCGGCGCCGGTGGCCTCAATCACTTCCTGTTGCCCCAGTGCGTGGAGAACGGCATCTCCTCGCCGCGCTTCGGCAACGTCGCGATTCATCGCTTGCTCGACGAGCTGGCCAAGCTCGGCAGCCCCCGCGCGCGGCTCAAGTCCAAGATCTTCGGCGGCGCGAGCGTGATCGATGCCTTCCAGACCGCGAACGAGTCGCTCGGCATGAAGAACGTCGACCTCGCGCGGCGGCTCCTCGCCGATGCGGGCATTCCGATCGTCGCCGAGGACGTTGGTGGTGCGCAGGGCCGCAAGCTGGTCTTCCAGACCGGCGACGGCAGCGCCTGGGTCAGAAAGATCTGACGATGACCCTCACCGATCGCGATCGCGACCTGCTGTTCCAGACCTTCCTCACCGAGGCGGGCGAGCACCTCCGCACGCTCGAGGAGTCTCTGGTGGCCCTGGAAGCGCGGCCCGACGACGCCGAGCTCCTGAACGGGATCTTCCGCGTCGCGCACAGCCTCAAGGGCGACGCGCTGATGGTGGGCTTCCCGCGCATCGCGGAGTTCGCGCATGGCCTCGAGGATTTGCTCGAGCGGCTGCGCGACGGCGCGCTGGCGGTCGATGCGGACGTCGTGTCCCTGCTGCTCCGCGCCGTCGATGTGCTGCGAGCGCTGCTCGCCGCCGCCGCCGCGGGACAGGACACCGTTCCGGCCGATCTCGAAGCCACGCAGGCCGCGATCGTCGCGGCGTGCGCCGGGCCCGACGCCGAAGCCTCCGCCCCGGCTGAACAGGCCGCGACGACCAAAGTCGCCGTGATCGCCGAGGCGGGTACGCTGCGCGTCGACGTGGCAAAGCTCGATCGGATGCTCAACCTGACGGGCGAGATCGCGATCGCCCGTGGCCGCGTCGCTCAGATGATGGCGGCGCTTCCCGCGCACGTCGGTCAGGAGATGCTCGAGGCGCACCGCGACGCCGATCGCCTCCAGATGGACCTGCAGGAGCAGGTGATGAAGGCCCGCATGGTCCCGGTCGGTCCGTTCTTCCGCCAGTACTCGCGCACGGTGCGCGATGTGGCCCGCGCGCACGGCAAGTCCGTCCGCCTGGTCACCGAGGGGGACGATGTCGAGCTGGACACGCGCGTCGCAGAGCGCCTGCGCGATCCGCTCACGCACATGATCCGCAACTCCATCGATCACGGCATCGAGTCACCAGAGCTGCGCGCCGCATTGGGCAAGGCTCCCGAGGGGTGCCTGACCCTCCGGGCCGCGCACGAAGGCGGACTCATTGTGATCGAAGTGCATGACGACGGCGCCGGCTTCAACCGGCAGCGCATCGCCGAGCGCGCCCGTGACACGGGACTCGTCGCCGAGCCGCAGCAGCTGCCGGACAGCGAGCTGCTCGGCCTGGTGTTCGCTCCTGGCTTCTCCACCGCCGAGGCCGTGACGGATCTGTCGGGTCGTGGCGTGGGCATGGACGTCGTGCGGCGCAACATCGAAGGCCTGCGCGGTACGCTGTCCATCGCGAGCGTGGATGGTGAGGGCGCGACGATCACGATCCGCCTGCCACTGACCCTCGCGATCATCGACGGCTTCGGCATTGGCGTTGGCGACGAGACGTATATCGTCCCGCTCGACGCGGTGCTCGAGTGCCTGGCGTTGCCCGCCGATTCTCATCGCGACGGGGACGGCCACGGCGTCATCAACCTGCGTGGCGAGCCCCTGCCCTATCTGCGGTTACGCGACCGGTTCAAGGCGACCGGCGCCGCGCCGCAACGCGAGCATGTGCTCGTCGTGCAGCACGCCGGCGGCCGCGCGGGGATCGCGGTCGACGCGCTCTATGGTGAGCGGCAAGCAGTCATCAAGTCGCTGGGGGCCGGTCTCGATGGGCTTTCGGGCCTCGCGGGCTCCACGATCCTCGGCGACGGACGGGTTGCACTGATTCTCGACGTCCCGGCTCTGCTGCGTGAAGCGGTGGGCCGCACAGTCTCTACAACCACACTCTCTGAATAGGGGAAGGACGCACGCAATGTTGAAGAACATGACGATCGGCAAGCGCCTCGCACTGGGCTTCGGCCTGTTGCTCGCGCTCGTCGCCCTGGTAGCAGGCTCCGGCTACCGCAGCACCCGCCTCGCCTCGAGCCTCGCCATGCAGGTGCTCACGGTGGAGTCCCCGCTGGTGGAGCATTCGCAGCGCGTGCGGGCGAACACGCTCGGTCTGCGTCGCTTCGAGAAGGACGTGTTCCTGAACGTCGACAACGCCGAGAAGGTGGCCGAGTACATCACCAAGTGGAAAGACCAGCGCGACCGGCTCCTCGAGCGGATCGCGGTGCTCGACAGCCTGGAGACCGAAGATTCCGGGAAAGCCACCATCCGTTCGATGCGCGCCGATGCCTCGACGTACGAGCAGGGCTTCAACCGCGTGATGGCCTTGATCGAGCAGGGCAAGATCAAGACGCCCGCCGAGGGTAATGCGGCCATGGCGGACGTGAAGGACGAAGTGCGGCGCCTCGAGCAGACCGCGTACGACTACGCGGTGCACCACTCGCAGAAAATGGCCGAGCGCGCGCCGGTCGTGACCGCCCAGATCAGCCGGGCCCTCACGATCACACTGCTCGCGCTCGCTCTCGCGCTGGTGGTGGGTATTGCACTGAGCATGCTGATCGCGCGCTCGATCACGACGCCGCTGCTCGCAGCGGTCGCCGCGGCCAATCAGGTTGCTGAAGGTGACGTCGATGTGCGCGTGGATTCCACGACGCGCGACGAGACGGGCCAGCTGCTGCAGGCGATGGGCCGCATGATTGCGTCGACCAAGGAGAAGGTGGACGCGGCCGTGCAGATCTCCAAGGGCGATCTCACGATCGCCGTCACGCCGCAGTCGTCGAAGGACGCGCTCGGAACGGCGCTCCACGGCATGATCGCCAAGCTGTCGCAGGTGATCGGTGAAGTGCGCGCGGGCGCCAATGCGCTCAGCTCCGCCGCTACGCAGGTGTCGTCCACCTCGCAGGGCCTGTCCCAGGGCACCAGCGAGCAGGCCGCGTCGGTCGAAGAGACCACGTCGAGCCTCGAGCAGATGAGCGCGTCGATCGCCAAGAACGCCGACAACAGTCGCCAGCTCGAGCAGACCGCCGTCAAGGCGGCGCGCGACGGCGAAGAGAGCGGCAAGGCCGTGCTCGACACCGTGCAGGCCATGATCGCAATTGCCGAGAAGATCACGATCGTCGAAGAGATCGCGTATCAGACGAACCTGCTCGCCTTGAACGCCGCGATCGAAGCGGCGCGCGCCGGCGAGCATGGCAAGGGCTTCGCTGTCGTCGCCACCGAAGTGCGCAAGCTCGCCGAGCGCAGCCAGACGGCTGCCAAGGAAATCGGCGGACTGGCGAGCTCGAGCGTGAAGGTCGCCGAGCGCTCCGGTCAGCTGTTGACCGAGCTGGTGCCGTCGATCCGCAAATCGGCTGAGACGGTGCAGGAAGTGGCTGCCGCGACGGCCGAGCAGGCCGCGGGCGTGTCGCAGATCAACCGCGCCCTGACGGGCGTGGATCAGGTGACGCAGCGCAACGCGTCGGCGTCCGAGGAGCTCGCCTCCACGGCCGAAGAGATGGCCAGCCAGGCCGAGAGCCTGCAGCAGTTGATGGCGTTCTTCCGCGTCGCCGGCATGGCCGACGTCGCGGCGAAGACTCCGGTTAAGACGGCGAAGCCGGAAGGTAACGGACACAAGCGCGCCCCCGCCCACGCCAAGACGGCGTTGCCGGCGCTGGCGCATGACGACAACGGGTTCACCCGCTTCTAGGAAGGAGACGTCCATGACGATGCAATACCTCTCCTTCCAGCTCGCGGGCGAAGAATTCGCCTTCGGCATCCTGAGGGTGAAGGAGATTCTCGAGTACGACACGATCACGCGCGTGCCCAATGCGCCGGTCGCCGTCCGTGGAGTGATCAATCTCCGCGGCAGCGTGGTTCCGGTGGTGGATCTCGCGCTGCAATTCAGCCTGGCGCCGACGGTGATTACGAAGCGCACCTGCATCGTGATCGTCGAGGCCCAGGTGGACGGAGTAGACCTGGTGATGGGTGTGCTGGCGGACGCGGTGAGCCAGGTGATCGACCTGGGCCCCGAGGCCATCGAGCCCCCGCCGGCGTTCGGCAGCCGGGTCAGCGTCGAGTATCTGGTGGGGATGGGCAAGCTCGACGATCGGAAGTTCGTGCTGATTCTCGACATCGACCGGCTGCTGGGCGACGTCACGTTGTCCACGCCGGCTCCGACGGAAACGACAAACCCGGAACTGGTGACCGTATGAAGCGGACCTTGATTGCACTGGCGGTGGTAGCGGGGGCCTTCACGGCCCCGCTCCACGCCCAAGAGAAAGACTTCGTGGTGATCGTGAACGCATTCAATCCGTTCATCGAGATCCGCGCGGATGACCTGTCGCGCATCTTCCTCAAGAAGACCGCGACGTGGAGCAACGGCCAAACGGCGCAGCCGGTGGATCAGCCGGAAGGGTCCAATCTGCGCCGGCGCTTCACCGCCCGCGTGCTGAACCGCGACACGGGCTCGGTGAAGAGCTATTGGCAGCAGCAGGTCTTCTCGGGGCGGGCCGTTCCGCCGCCGGCGCTGGACACCGATGCCGCGGTACTGGAGTTCGTGCGCCAGCATCCGTATGGCGTCGGCTACGTGTCCGCGTCGACTACGCTGACCACTGAAGTCCGCGTCATCGCGGTGGTCAGGTAGGCCGCCGTGCTCCGTCGTTGGACGCTCGCCCGAAAGATCGCCCTGGCGCCGGCGCTGGCCGGCCTGGCGCTCACCGCGATTCTCGCGGCCACCGTCGTGTTCGGCGGTGCGCAGCGCCGGGCGCTGTCGCGCATCGAGCGCGGCTATTACCCCGCGCTCCAGACCCAGCAGCGCCTGCAGGGGCTGCTGGGATCGCTGCAGCGGCGTCTGCAAGACGCCGCGGCGGCGAGCGATGTGGACGGCCTGATAGAGGCCGACTCGCTGCGTGACGAGCTGCTCTCCACCCTCGCGACAGCCGAGTCCAACCCGGTCGTGTCGAAGAGCGAGATCGCTCGGTTGCGCAACGACTTCACCGGCTATTACGAGCTGGCGCGGCGCACGACCGAATCGTTGATCGCGGGCCGGGCAACGGACGCAATCGGCGGCAGTCTCGAGACCATGCGGGCCAGCTTTGCGGCATTGCGTGTGGCGCTTGATTCGGCCACCGCCCACCGCACCGCAGACGTGACGCGCGAGTTCGCCGCCGCGCGGCAACTCAATACCCGGAGTGAAACGGGAACGCTGCTGATCACGCTCGTCACGCTGCTCGCGTGCAGCGCGCTCTCGATCATCATCATCCGCGCCGTGACCCGCGCCCTGCGGCGCAGCGTCGCGGTGGCGGAACGCCTCGCCGAAGGCGATACGTCGCTCAAAGTCGCGGCCGAAACCGAAGACGAGATCGGCCAGCTGCTCGGCTCCATGGCGAGCGTCATTCGCACGACCGAAGCGATGGCGGACGCCGCCGCGAAGGTCGCGGCCGGTGATCTCACCGTCGAAGTGCGCCCGCGCTCGCGCCGCGATACCCTGGGGAACGCGCTCGCGCAGATGGTGGGCAAGCTGTCGCAGGTGATCGGCGAGGTACAGGCCGGCGCTGACGCGCTGGGCTCCGCCTCCGAGCAGGTCTCCGCTACGTCACACGCCCTGTCCCAGGGCACGAGCGAGCAGGCGGCGTCGGTCGAAGAGACGACGTCGAGCCTCGAGGAGATGAGTGCCTCGATCGCGCGCAACGCCGAAAACAGCCGGGAGACGGAACAGACCGCGCTGCGCGGCGCCCGCGACGGGGATGAGAGCGGTAAAGCCGTGCTCGAGACCGTGAAGGCGATGAACACGATCGCCGAAAAGATCTCGATCATCGAGGAGATCGCGTACCAGACGAACCTCCTTGCGTTGAACGCGGCGATCGAAGCCGCGCGCGCCGGTGACCACGGCAAGGGGTTCGCCGTCGTCGCCGTCGAGGTCCGGAAGCTCGCCGAGCGCAGCCAGAAGGCCGCGCAGGAAATCGGCGGGCTGGCGGGCTCGAGCGTCAAGGTCGCCGAGCGCTCCGGCAAGCTGCTCAGCGCCCTGGTGCCGTCGATTCGCCGTACCGCGGATCTGGTGCAGGAAGTGGCCGCGGCCTCCGGTGAGCAAGCGTCGGGGATCTCGCAGATCAACCGCGCGTTGACGAGCGTCGATCAGGTCACGCAACGCGCCGCCTCGGCGGCCGAAGAGCTTGCGTCCACGGCCGAGGAGCTGGCGGGCCAGGCGAGCGGCCTCCGCAAGGTGGTGGGCTACTTCCGCACCGCGACGCTCGCGGGCGTACCGAACTGACGTGCTCTCCGCCGGCATTGGCATCCGCCCCCTGACCGACCGGGAGTTCAAGCTCTTCCAGTCGCTGATTCACAAGGAAGCGGGGATCTACCTCTCGGAGGTGAAGAAGGCGCTCCTCGTCGGGCGGCTCTCGCGCCGCATCCGGGAGCTCGGGCTCGACAGCTTCGAGGCGTATTACCGGCACGTGGTGGAAGGTCCGAACCCGACGGAGCGCGTCGAGCTGATCAACAACATCTGCACCCACGAGACACAGTTCTTCCGGGAGCCACGCCAGTTCGAGTTCCTCGAGCAGACGCTCGCGCCGCAGTGGCGTGCCGAAGCCGAGGCCGGCACACGGCCCAAGCAGATCCGCGCGTGGAGCGCCGCGTGCTCGTCGGGCGAGGAGCCGGTCTCGATGGCCATGAGCCTGCTCTATCACTTCCCCGCGAGCGCAGGCTGGTCCGTGGAAGTTCTGGCGACCGACATCTCGACGCGCGTCCTGGACAAGGCGCGGGCGGCGACGTGGCCCATCGAGCGGGCGGGACAGATTCCGCCGGCGTACCTGAAGCGCTTCATGCTGCGCGGCACCGGTGAGCAGCAAACCAAGATGAAAGCCGGGCCGGAGATCCGCAGCGTCGTACGGTTCCAGCAGCTCAACCTCCAGGCCGATTCGTACGCCGTCGGTGATGGGTTCGACCTGATCTTCTGCCGCAACGTGCTGATCTACTTCAATGCGGCCTCCAAGGAGCACGTCGTCTCACGGCTCGTGGGACGCCTGGCAGAGAACGGCCTCCTGTTTCTCGGGCACGCGGAGTCGCTGACAGGCATGCGCGATCAGCCGCGCGCCGTCATCCCGACCGTCTATTCCCGGACGCCGCGGTAATTCCGT
>Ga0193723_1000404_pt1 | contig 16885 bp, 16 predicted proteins | sample H2m2metaG_FD_143042 | JGI IMG/M metagenome (GOLD analysis project Ga0193723, IMG submission 143042) | Soil microbial communities from a riparian zone of the East river system, Colorado, United States - H2m2 | ecosystem: Environmental > Terrestrial > Soil > Riparian zone | place: USA: East River...
ACGGAAGGTGAAAATATTGCGATCCTTCGAAGTCCAATCCGTAGATCTGAGTGTTGCCTCCAAGAAAGCCCCCTGCGATATAAGGCGAAAAGGTGAAGCGTCGTCCCCGGCGTGAGAGCAAGGGATTATCGCGCGAGTCGAACACGACGCCGCTGAAGATCTTGCTCTCGGTAGTCGAACCTTCTTGCGATTTGATGAAGTCAGATGCGCTAATGGCGACATTAAAAATATCGACGTCCTGCAGCTGGTACCCCAACGTTGCGGATGTATATGCATTGATCGGCTTGCGCAGTTCCATCGCAAACCCGTAGTTGCGCTGGTCGTACTCGGAACTCAAATAGTTTGCCTCGTTATAAAAGACCTGGCCATTCAAGGACAATCGCCGATCGAGGAAGTACGGTTCGGTTATGGAGAGAATGAAGTCCTTTCGTTGTGTGCCGTACTGAATGCGTAGCCTGAATTTCTGGCCTCCTCCGGTGAATGAAGGCCAGTTGAACAGATCGAAATTGCCTTGTGTGAGTTCCGCGAATCCGACCAACGCATCGATGGTACTGTATCCTCCGCCAAAACTAAGTGAACCGGTCCGCTTTTCCTGCACCAGGATGGTGAGATCCTTGCGCCCCGGAATGTCAGTGTCTTCCGGATAAGTCTCGACTTTTGCAAAATACCCCAGGTTCTCGAGACGTTTTTTGGTGATGTCCACGCGCACGGTGTTAAAGACGTCTCCCGGCGCAACGAGAACTTCGCGCCGGATGACTTTGTCCTTGGTGCGCGTGTTCCCCTCGATGTTGATTCGATTTACAAACGAGCGAACGCCTTCCTCAATGCCATAGTGTACATCGATCAGAGCAGGACCGGCCGGCGTCCCTTCCGGCTGGACTACAAGGTCGACATAGCCGCCACTGCCATACGCATCGGCCACCGCCTTGGCGTCATCGCGCAACTGCTTGGGCGAATAGACACTGCCTTCCTTCATTTTTAGCAGCGCACGAATCCTCTGCTCCGTCGTGTTCTGATAACCCGTAATGGTCAGCTTGTGCACGTGATACTGCGGGCCTTCAGCAATCACGATGGTGAGAATCATCGGGCCCTTCTCCGTGCGTCCCCTGCGCACGTCTTTGATTTCGACGTCGATGTAGCCGTGGTCCTGGTAAAATTCGCGGATTTTGTCGAGATCCTGTTGCAACTGCACCTCATCAAAGCGGCCAGACTTATCCAGGAAAGAAATAGGGGTCTTGCCGCGCGTCTTCATCTGTTTGCGCAGCACCTTTTCGCTAAAATGCGTGTTTCCTTCGAAATTAATCCGGCTCACTGCGCCTCTCACTCCTTCGGTTACAGTGTAAACAACCCGCGCTGTCCCGCGTTTCTCGTCGATTGGATCTATTCGAAATTGAACGCTAACGTCAGTGAAGCCGCGCCCCTGATAGACTTCGATGATTTTCTGCCGGGCTTCTTCCAGTTGCTGTTCGTTAACCGGTTGGTTCAGTTTCAATTTGATTTCTTTGCGCAGTCTTTGTGCTTTCACGCGTTCGGCGCCGTCGATTACGATCTCGCGCAGGATCGAACGCGTTTGCACAGTAACGATCACCCTTAATCCATCGCCTTGTGGTTGAGCAAAAATGCGAACGTTTTGAATCGAGCCGGTCTTGTAGAGAGCCGCGATATCCTGCTCGACCACCTCGTTGGAATATGGCTGGCCCACCCTGGTCCGAATTTGTGCGAGAATTCGTTCCTTGCTGACAGTGCCGGGGCCTGTGTACTCCACGTCAATCGAGCGGACGATGGGAGGTCCCTGCGGCGCCGCCTGCGGTGCCTGCGCCCGCGCAACGGTGGCACCAAGTAGTGCGCAAATGGAAGCGGCCCAGATTGCAAACGGCGGGGGGCGCATCCATCCAGAAAAATATCTCATAGGTTAAGAAGCGCGGGCCCCGCGCAAGCGAGGCCACGCAGGACAGGCGGCTATATCGGAAAGAAGGGGTCAGTCGTCAAGGCGAGATTTTTCACAGAGGCAGCCGGTTTGGTCACCGGCGGCCGGTTCCGTCAATTCAAAAGTTCATACCAATTGTTTCGCCGGCGCGGTTCGTAACCTGCATCGCGAATAAGCGATTCAATTTGTCCGGCATCTAATTGAAATGTTGTTCCGGCGCTGCTGACGACGTTCTCTTCCATCATCACCGATCCGAAATCGTTCGCGCCGTATCGGAGTGCGATCTGCCCGATCTCCGGACCCTGCGTGACCCAGGAGCTTTGTATATTGTCGATGTTGTCCAAAAAAATGCGGGCGAGTGCCTGCGTGCGCAAATACTCGGCTACGCCGGTCGGGTGCTTGACCTTCAAGACGGTATGCTGCGGTTGAAACGTCCAACAGATGAACGCCGTAAACCCACCGCTGCGGTCCTGCTGATCACGAATGCGCCGCAAATGTTCGACTCGCTCTTCAGTGCTTTCCACGTGTCCAAACATCATCGTCGCGCTGGATTTCAACCCGAGCTCGTGCGCTGTTTGCATTACCTCCAACCATTGATCGCTGTTAATTTTCAATGGCGATATTTTCTTCCGCACCCGATCCACCAGAATTTCTCCGCCGCCGCCCGGAATCGATCCAAGTCCAGCCTTCTTGAATTCCGAAATCACTTCGCGTAGCGGCATCCCGAAGGTCTCCGCGAAATGCTGAAACTCCGGTGGACTGAACCCGTGAATATTGATGTGTGGATATTTTTCCCGGATGTGACGCAGCAGATCGATATACCATTGGAAGGGCAATTTCGGATGATGCCCCCCTTGCATCAGAATTTGAACACCACCAACGGAAGAAAGTTCGTCGAGTTTCTGATCGATCTGCTCGAATGAAAGCACGTAATGATCTTCATCCTTCTCTGTGCGATAAAACGCGCAGAACTTGCAGTAAACATTGCAAACGTTCGTGTAATTGATGTTTCGATCGACGATATAGGTCACGATCTCGCGTCCACGTCCGGCGTAACTTTTCGCCTTTGCCAAATCGCGCCTCGCGTTGGCCAGCGCTCCCACCTCTTCGAGCGGCCAGCGATACAATTCGAGTACCTCGTCCACGGAAATTCGTTCGCCCGCGAGCACCTTCCCGGTTAGTCCATCTCGACTTAAAGAGACCATTGCCAGCCATCCTATATGACGCGGTGGCTCATTGCACGTAGATGATTCGGATGAAGCATCAGGTCGCAATCGTCGGCGCTGGCGTCTCAGGTCTAACTTGCGGTCTGGTTTTCGTTGAGCATGGATACCGAACAGCGATCTTCGCCAAAGAAATCGGCCAGCAAACAACCTCTGGAGCGGCTGCGGCGCTCTGGTTCCCGTACGATGCGGAGCCGGCGGACAAAGTCATCCCCTGGGCACTCGGGACCTACCGGATGCTTATCGATCTCGCTCGCAATCCCGATAGTGGCGTTTCAATCATTGAGCTCCGCCAATTTTCGCGCACTGAAAAAATCCACATTCCAGACTGGGCGATTCCACTCGGCGCGCGAGCTATCGTCCCGAGCTTGCCGCCTGTCATGTCGAGCGAAGTCGAGAATGGAGCGGCTGGGGAAGCCGCGACATGGACGGGAAGGCCGGAGGCTGAGCGAACGAGAAGTGAACGAATCACATCTCTCAAGATATTCAAGAGTGGGTTCTCGCTGCGCGTTCCGCTGATGGACACAACGATTTATCTGGATTACCTGGCGAATCGTTTTCTCGCGGCTGGCGGATCAATCGCCGTGAATACGCATTTTGCGCAGCTCGAAGACGTTAATCAGCAATTTGGTCTCGTGATTAACTGCGCGGGAATCGGCGCCCGCGAACTCGTCCGGGACACCGACCTTGAGCCCCACCGCGGCCAGGTCGCGATTGTGCCGAGAATCAAAGATCTTCCATACGCCGTTGTTTGTGATGATGCCCCGCTGATGTACGCAATCCCGCGCAGGAATGATTGTGTCCTCGGCGGGACGAACGAGCTCAGCAACAATCTCGCTGCTGATTCCGCAACGACCACGCGAATCGTCGCTGAGTGCACGCGTGCATTGAAGATTGAGAAACCGAATGTTCTCGGCGAGCGCGTCGGGCTACGTCCATTTCGCAAATCAGGCGTTCGCATAGAGCGAGACCAGTTGCGCGACGGCCGCGCTGTCGTTCACAACTACGGCCACGGCGGCTGCGGCTTCACGCTCTCCTGGGGCTGCGCGGAAGGGGTCTTCGAGTTTGCAACCGACAGTGCTGCGTAGCGTGCGCTACTCTATGTCAGGGCGATGCACTGAAACGAACTGACGACGTCGTCCGGGCCTTTTTCAGCAAAAAAGCTTTCGTAGTAGCCCGGGCCGAGATCCCAGGAAGGTCCTTTGTAATAGTCGTCGCGATAAAATCGCCAAACGCCGCTTACGACGATGAGACAACTAACGCGGTCGTTCCAAAAATCGCCGACGTAATGGAAGCTCAAGTTCGTGCGAGCGTAGGCGCCTTTGAATCCAACGTGATCGTAAAGCACAATTTCCGGCAGGCGCGTTGACTGCGTCGCAAGCGGCACGGGCTCTTTCCCAGCCGCAGAAGCATGATAACTCAGCGGACCAAGTTGCCATTTCATGTCGATGATGCAGCCGTTATCCGGCGACAATTCAGTTTTGGGTATTCGTGGCATAGGCGTGGACGGCAGTGGTTTTTTCAATTTGATCAAATGAAACGCGCGCTGTCGAGCAAAGAAAGATTCCCGGAATTGCGCGCGGTCAAGCGGCTTGGGATGAACAGCCTGTTCGATTTGCGCTCACTGGCTTTTTGCGCGGCCGATAACGCCACAGGCAACGCGCGCGCCGGAGTCGCCGGCTGGCTGGGATTTGAGATCGTCCGCTTTCGCGTGGACTACCACGGAGCGCCCAATCACCGAGCGTTGGTCATTCGTGAGCGAGATTTGATGGTCCACATATTCCAGCGTCGCCTTGCCCGACGCGTCTGCTTCGACATTTCCCATGTCCCCTACGTGCCGTTCGGGCGCATCAGGCCCCGCATGCGGTTGCTTGGTCGGATTAAAGTGAGCGCCGGCGGAAGTAGCATCGGCTGCGCTGCAATCGCCGAACTCATGGACATGAAAACCATGATTGCCAGGAGTCAGGCCGGTGATTTCCGCCCGGACCTGCACCCCATCGGCCACTTCAGTAAACGTGACGGTGCCGCTCACTTTGTTGCCCGCAGTAGCGTGCAGCACTGCGACGGCTTTCAAGGGAGCGGACGATTTTTCTTCCCGCGTCTGGGCCCTCGCAGTGAAGGGGCTGACGACCAAGAATATCAGCGCAATTAATAAGGCTTGGAACGAGTTCATATTAGCATCTCTATTTCGCAAGGCCCGATAAGTCCAGCCGCATCAATACGTAAAAACTGTGCCAGGAGCACCAAAGAAAATCGCAACCGGGGGCACACGCTACATTTGTATTATCCGCAAATAGATCTCTTCCAAGCGCTGCGCCTGCGCGCGCAGATCGAAATTCTTTCGAACGATCTCGGCGCCATTGCGCGCGATCCGCGAAAGGAACCCGGCGTCTTTCGCTGCATCAAGCAGCGCAGCCGCCAATTTTTCATGATCACGCTCGGGCACGAGTACTCCAGAAACGCCGTTCTCGATTGCTTCGGGAATGCCTCCATGCCTGGTGGCGAACACAGGCAGGCCGCTGGCCATTGCTTCCAACATCGAATTTGGAATGCCTTCCTGATTTCCGTCATGGCCCGTTTGGCTCGGATGTAAAAAAATATGCGACGCATAATAGATTTCGCGGAGTCGTTCCTGCGAAATGAAACCTGTGAATGAAACGCGACCGTCGATATTTAGGTCACGCGCCAAATTCTGGAGTTGGCTGAGCAAGGGCCCCTCTCCTGCAATGGTTAGCTTCGCATTCGGATGTCGCCCCAAGAAAACCGCAAAAGCGCGCAGCGTAACTGGCAAACCTTTTTTTTCGATCAAGCGACCAGCCTGCACGAATCGCCATTCGGTCGCCGCGGCGACAAAGTTTCGTTCACGAAAAGGAAATTCATCCAGGGGAATCCCGGTTCGCTGGATCTCGATTTTTTTCTCGTCGCAGCCCAGACGAATGACTGCGCGCTGCAGCGAATCGGAGCGAACCAGAACCAGCTGTACTGCGTCGAGCATTTGTCGCGTGGCTTCGCGATAAGCTGGCCTGTTCATGTCCACGGTCACATCGGCGCCGTGAAACGAAACGACGGAGGGTTTTTTCCACGCGCGAATCAGCGGCAGGAGATGGACAGCGATTTGGCCAAAGTAAATGTGCAACAGGCGAGCGTCGGTCTGCCTTAAAATGCTCTGCAATGCGCGCAGCTCGCCGTCCGAAATCTGCCATGGTGCATCACGCAATTGCCTGAACCAAAAGCGTCGCAGAAAATGCGTTGCCGGCTTGGGAACTATGTAAATTTGGTCAAAAGGGTAGGCTCCAGCTTGTTCGCGCTTCTGCGCAATCACCACAGGAATACATCGCTCCAAGCCTGTGATTTGCCGATAAATATGCAACATCTCTGGCTTGAGAAACGTCGCGCAATAACAAGCGATGACCGGGCGTGAATCAGGAGATGGAACTTCCAAAGCCCAACGCTCAACGCTCAATGATCAATGATCAATGATCAACTCCTTGAAACCCAATTCAGATTGAGAACTGCGCGCGTAGTTCCCCCGATACGCGCATCGGTCGACTGGTTTGCGCATTTATCGGGCACCACAGAGTCCGCGCCTTTGACAAGAGCCGACCGTCGCGATTGCGCCGGATTTCTGTGAATCGTTCGAACGTAAGCCGGGTAGCTTTGCCCACCCACGTTCCCAGTACGACTTCGTCGCCGAGGATGGCAGGCGCTTTATAGTCGATCTCATGTCGCAGGACAACCCAGGCGATGTTCTCCTGGGCCTCCGGGGTGGCCACCGCTCGCCAATGAGCGGTAGCAACATCCTGAACCCATCGCAGGTAAACGGTGTTGTTTACGTGATTTTGCTCGTCGATATCGCCTGGCAACACCGGAACGATCATTTCGAAAGGCACGGAGGACATCGGAGAATTCAGGAGAAATTAAAGTACGAATTCGAAAACGGGATGGACGACGCGTTAGCTTATATGAAATCGTCGCATCAATTCTTGCCGCGCCTCCATCGCGAGCTCCGGATTCATGCGGCTGAGAACTTTTTCACGGCGCTCCTGATCCATGGCTGCCAGGTCGCGCACGAGTTTGTTGCGCGTACTCCATTTCGCATACTTGCTCAAACCGATGCCGATCGCCAGAAGCGCGGATATGATCCAAACAGTGATATCTGTCGCCGTCACGGGAGAAATAAAGAATCAAAACGTGTTAGCGACAACCAAAGAGCTGTTATCCAGCCGTCACGCCTTGCGCAAACGGACGGAGTAGGAAATCGATGAGTAATTACAGCGCCGGCTTGCGACGGCGACTGCATCATGTGATCACGAAGAATGTATTCAGTCGAGATCGATCGATCGAAGCATCTCCTGGTGATCAGCGCTCTGCAACGAGTCACCGCGGAGGATGCGAAGCTTGTCGCGCAGGAGGTGCGCGAGCTTTTGCGCGATGTTGCGCCCGGCTTCCGCGTTCTTGCTGATTTCCGGTGGTTGGAATCAATGGATTCGGCAGCAGCACATCACGTTGCCGACATCATGGACACGCTTACCGAAAAAGGGGTCGCCTCCGTGACGCGAGTGATGCCCGATCCGCACAAGGACATTGGACTCAATATCCTGTCGCAATTTCATTACCGTCCCGAAATCCCAATCGCGACCTTCGAGACTCTAGCTGATGCGCTACAAAGTCTGACCGAGGAATAACCGTCGAAGGCAAGCCGACCGTAACTCGCGCTCAGATGTTCAACGTCCTGACGTCGAACATCCAACGTCTAACATTGGCGCGGGAAGACGCAATTTAACGTCTTCGCCCAACTCTAAGTTGGACCGGCTTCGTCGGCCCGGCTTCTCCGCGATTTACTGTCCCTTCCCTGCAGCCTTGTTTCCTTCTTTGACCGCGTCAGCCTCGGTCATGTATTTGCCCTTCTTGGTCGTCCCGTAAAAACGCGATCCCTCCCTGTGGTACACATGCGAGTCTGTGTTGACCCACACCAGACCATGGCCACCCCCGGGTGCAGGCGCACTGGTTGCTGTCTCAGTACTCGTGCTCCTTGCGGCGGCGCCGGTCGCGGCTGCCGGACTCGCTGCCGCAGAACTTTTCGGCTTGAACAGATCGCCAAGCGAGAATTTGGCAGGTGACGGTGAAGGACTCGTTGCTGTCTCCGCTTTTTTGCGACTGCCTTTTGCTTTGGGCGTGGCTGCAGGCGACGCAGCCGGCGAGGCGGATGCAGCGGTTTCGCCTGGTGATGCCGTCGTTTGAGCTTTCTTGTGCGTGCGATGTTTTGCCTGGGAAGGCGCTCCTGCGGGCGACTCGCCCGGCGTGGGCGATTGTGCTTGGACAGCGCAAGCGGTGGCAAGTCCGATTGCAAAAAAAAGAGTCAGGAATCTTTTAGTCATGGAGGCGAGCGTAGACAAACCGCCGGATTACAGTCAACGCATTTCCAACGAGGAACCCATTTTCTCCGCAGAAACCAGCAGACGACTCAATTTCGCACCGAGCAGCGCCATTGAATAGCGGTGGCTTGAATCTAAAAGTTGCCGAGGCGCGTGCGCTTGAGCGAGGCATTCGCCTGCGCTACAGTCGGGCCAGGTATGCTTGACACCATTCTGGGATGCCTGAAATGGGCCGCTGTCGGTTTTATCGTCGCGTTTGCGCTGATGAAACTGTTCGAGGCGAGTCATATTCACGACGACATCCCCAAGCCTGCCTTCAAAATACGCCAGACGAAACGGGCAACATTCGTATTATCCACCTTCGCCGCGATGCTTTCGGCGTTGGTCTGGCTCCTCGTACAAAAGCTGGACTAGTTCCCGTCGGCCGTAGCCTTGGCGACGCTGATCAGCCCATGTAGAAGCCGCCGTTTACGTTCAAGACGTGTCCGGTGATGTATGAAGCCATCGGGGAGGCTAGAAAAAGGGCTGCGTTTACAATTTCGCTTACATCACCAAGACGGCCGAGCGGAATTTGCTTTATGAAATTCTGGGTGACTTCGTCAGGCATGCCTTTGCTCATGCCGACGTCGATGAAGCCAGGCGCGATGGCGTTTACCGTAATGTAGTGGCGCGCAAACTCGCGGGCCGACACTTTGGTGAGCGCGATGATTGCGGCTTTGCTCGACGCGTAATTTGCCTGGCCAAACAGCCCGAGTTGGCCGCTGACGGACGACATATTAATGATCCGCCCGCCGTTTCGCAGAATCGCGGCAGCCTTTTGGGTGACTGTGAATGTGCCGGTGAGATTTACGCGCACCACGCTTTCAAAATTGTCGACCGACATTTTCTTAATCGTGCGATCACTGATGATCCCGGAATTGTTGATGAGAATGTCCAGTCCACCATGGCGATCTTGTATTTGCTTCATCATCGCCTCGACCTGCGTCGGCTTTGTCACATCGCATTCAATCACCAGCGGCTTATTGAGTTCACTGGCTACATTGATGGCGTCGGTCTTGTTTTGTCCCTGCGCGTCGGCCACATAATTCACCACGCATTGCGCGCCGCATCGGCCAAATGCCTTGATCATCTCCGCGCCAATGCCGCGCGAGCTACCGGTGACGAGCGCGACTTTGCCGCCGAAATCGAGTGGATCAGGCATCTGGTGATTTAATGAGTCAGTGATTTAGCGATTGCAATGGCTAAATCAATGAATCACTAAATCTGTGCAAATGGCTTCACCCATTCGGATTTTGACGGCGGTCCCGATCTGCGACGGGCATGACAGCGCGATCAACACGATCAACCTGGAATTCATCCGGCACGGAATCGAGGTCGTCTATCTTGGCTACCATCGTTCAGTAGGCGATATCGTGCGCGCCGCCATTCAAGAGGACGTACGCGCCATCGGCATCTCAAGTTACAACGGCGGGCACATCGAATTCTTCGCGGAAGTCATTGCTCTTTTGCGGAAGCGTGGAGCGAACGACATCAAAGTTTTTGGCGGTGGTGGCGGAACGATTACGCATCGGGACGCTGCAGCAATGAAGCGCAAAGGCGTGGACAACATTTTCTTTGCCGGAACCTCACTCGCAGAAATGACCGATTATGTCCGCAAGCACTACGGAAAGCCGCGCAGGAAGAGGTCGCACCCGAAATCGCCCGACCAGGAACTCGCTCATAAGCTAACCGAGATTGAGGACGCGTATGCGGCGGGAAGAAAACGCAGAACGGTCAAACCCCAATCCGAAATCCGAAATACAAGAGTCGTCGGTTTCACCGGCCCTGGCGGTGCGGGAAAAACGACATTGATCGACGAGCTTGTGCTCCGTTTTCTGAATCAAAATCCGAAGGGAAGAATCGCAATTTTGTCGCACGATCCCAGCGTGATCGGCGAAGGAGCGTTGTTGGGCGACCGGGCCACCATGATCAATTCGCAGAACGATCGCGTGTTCATGCGCAGCATGGCGACACGCGGCCAGGCTGGCGGACTTTCCCCTGCGACGCAGGACTGTCTGGCGCTGCTCGCGCGCTCGGGTTTCGATCATGTGATCATTGAGACGGTGGGTACTGGCCAGGAGGCGATGCCGTTCCAAAAAAACGGCGTTGTCGATCAGACTGTGCTGGTAATGAACCCTGATTACGGCAGCCGGTTGCAGCTGCAAAAAATCGTGATGCTCGATCTTGCTGGCATTGTGGTGGTGAACAAAAGCGATCTTCAGCGCGCGCGCACCGCGCACACGGAAATCGAACAGCGCCTGGAGCAAAACCGGCGTCATCAGCGGCTGATCGATACAGTGGCAAAACGGCATCGCGACCCTGGCGTGGATGAATTATTCAAGCTAATTTCCAGCGACGGCTAACCGAAATCTGTCATGTCGAGCGAAGTCGAGACATCTCTTGATATTTCCAAGGCGGGGAATAATTAGAGATTCCTCAACTCCGCTCGGAAAGACAGGAACGTAAGGCGCGAATCTATGAGTAAGCTCGGACAAATCGTTGAGTCGATTGAGAAGTACAACAAGTTCGTTCTCGATCAGGTGAAGCGTGCGCGCACGGATGAACAATTCGGGCGTGAATTGCTGGGGCGCTGGAACGACACCAAAGCAAAAATTCCAGTCACGCGTACGCCAACCGGTGTGCCACTGCCGCGTCTGGCGTTGCCCGAGATCGATGAGCCGGGCGAAATCGCGCGTTATCTCTTTGGCGAAGGATTGCCAGGTGAGTTTCCATTTCTCAATGGAGCCTACCGCGAGATGTATTTGGAACCGATTCGCGAGGTCGAAAGCTTCGAGAAAAACGGCGAACCTCCGCAACGGTCAACGCGGCCGCCATTGCCTCAAGCCGAAGAACCGACGCGATTGTTCTCTGGCTTGATGCTCGCCGAGGATACCAACGAGCGTTTTCATTATCTGACCCAGCATCAACGTACGCACCGGCTCAGCACCGCGTTCGATGGGCCGACGCTCTATGGCATCGATAGCGATGCGGATGGGGTCTTCGGAAAAATCGGGGAGGGCGGCGTGGCCATCGATACAGCCGAAGACATGGTGCGGCTCTATGACGGTTTTGATCTCGGCTCGCCGAATTTTTCTGCGTCGATGACTATCAGCGGTCCCGCGCCAATCATCATGGCGATGTACATCGCGGCGGCGAAACGCAGATTCGGCCCAAAGGTTGTTCCGAAGTTGCGCGGCACAATTCAGGCGGACATCTTCAAAGAAGTCCAGGCACAGAACGAAACGATTTTCCCGATCGAAGCCTCCCTGCGCTTTCTCACCGACATGGTTGAGTTCACCACGCGGGAAATGCCGCGCTGGTATCCAATTTCCATCAGCGGTTACCACATCGGCGAAGCTGGTTCGACGCCGGTGCAACAAGCCGCTTATACGCTGTCGAATGGTTTCGCCTACGCGGAAATGTTCGCTGCGCGAGGAATCCCGGTGGATCAATTCGGACCCCGTCTCTCGTTCTTCCTCGATTGCGGCCTCGACGCCGAATACATCGCGCTGGCTCGCGTGTCACGGCGCATCTGGGCAATCGGAATGCGCGATGTGTTTAGCGCCGGCCCACGGGCGCAGCTTTTCAAATTGCACACCCAGACCAGCGGCCGCTCCCTAATCGCAGCGGAATTCAAAAACAATCTCACCCGCACCGCGGCCGAATTGGTTCTCGCTTACATGAACGCGACCAATTCGTGCCACTCAAACAGCGCGGACGAACCGTTCACGACGCCGAGCGAAGAATGGATTCGGCTTGCCGCGCACGGACAGGCAATCCTGCTGGAGGAGTCCGGCATTTTCAAACACACCATGAACATGTTGAGCGGTTCGCCCGGGATGAAAGCGGTAGAGCGCTCCGTGGAAGCGGCGATTCTCGATGAGTTCCGCGAGATCGAGCGGTTGGGTGGCGTGCTCGCAGCGGTGGAAGACCGTTATCAGCGCAGCCAGATTCAGAACGCTGCGCATCGGTACGAGCAGCAAATCTACAATGGGACTCGCCCAATCATTGGACTCAATCGCTATCGCGACGGCGGCGAGGAGATACCGGAAGTGAAACTCACGCGCACGCCTCGAAAGAAGCAGCAGTTACAGGTGGACCGTCTGGCCAAATTCAAGAAGAAAAATGCCGATAAAGCCAAACGCACGCTGGATAAACTGGCTGACGCTGTTGAACGCGGTGAAAATTGTTTCCCGATGTTGCTCGAAGCAGCGGAAGTCTGTTCGTTAGGCCAAATTACTGGCCGCTTGCAGGAAGTCGTCGGACGTTTCCGCCCGATGGTGTAATTCAGCCATTTACCGCCGGGCTTCAGACCGGTGTTCGGACGCATGCAGACGGCCTAGCCGTTTCAACGGCTTTTTGTTCCGAAGTGCAATAGGAAAGCCGTTGGAAGCGGCTCGGTTGCAGGCGCGTCACCCACTGGCTGAAGCCAGGCGTCAATCACATTTTCTTCTGGCAATGCGCGCAGAACCACGCCGTGCGCCCGCCGATTTTCGCTGATCTTAGTTTCCTTCCACAACGAGGACACTTCCCGCCTTTTTCTCGATGCGGCAGAAGCCATGACTTTGGCATTTGGTTCATGTCAGCCTTGGCGGCAATCGCTTTTTCCAAAATGTAGCGCGTCGCCCGGAAGAGTTTTGTGAGCGGTTTGCTGCCCAAACGAGAGATTTCCGTCGCCGGATGCATCCGTACACGGAAAAGAATTTCGTCCGCGTAGATATTCCCAATGCCCGCGATCAATTTCTGATTGAGTAAAATCGCCTTGACCGCGCCACGATGTTTTCCAAAGATCTCTTTAAATTGCGGGAGACCGATGTCGAGCGCGTCCGGGCCCAGTGCCCGCTTTTTCAAGAATTCACCGACGTCTTTGAGCAATCCGACCTCGCCAAACTTGCGCTGATCCTCGAATGCGAGGCGATGGGCATTGAGGAAAACAAATAGCACTCGCGTATGCTTCGGCGCCTGCTCCTCGTGCTTAAAATACTGAAGCGAGCCGGTCATGCCGAAATGCAATCGCAGCCAGAGGTCTCCATCGGCGCGCACGAACAGATGTTTGCCATGGCGACGGCTGGATTCGAAGCGACATCCTTTCAATTGGTGCGCCAGCTCACGCGCAGAAACGCCTTTCAACACATATGCGCTCTCCACATGGACACCGCTGATCTGCTGGTGCAACGATGTAGCGTCCAGGTAACGCTTGAATATTTCAACATCAGGCAGCTCTGGCATCGGGAAAGTGACGCAGACAATCCTGCCTGCGAAGATTTGGGGTTTAGAATTTCTTGCGAGTTGAAGCTTAATAGAATTATGGCCGCCGATTCAGTCGAAAACTTCATCAGATTATTAAAAACATCGCCAACTGACGCAGTGTTTAATCCATGGTGGCAGGTTGATAAACAAAATGACATTGGCAGCAACACGCCTGCAATCCGAAGAAGGCATTTACGCGCATATCTTCACACACGGCTAGGCAAGGTAAAACTTGCTGTGATTGGCGAGGCGCTCGGTTATCGCGGCGGACATTTCAGCGGAATCGCAATGACTTCCGAGCGAATGCTGCTCGGAAAAAAGAGAGATGACGGGATTGAACCGGAACACGTTTTTTCCGCAATCGAGGCACATCGGACGAGCAAACCTCGGATATGTTCGGACGGTTTTTCCGAGCCGACAGCAACGATTGTCTGGAGTTCGTTGCTCAGGCTTGGCCTAAAGCCGGAGGAATTCGTGCTGTGGAATGCGTTCCCGTGGCATTCATTTGATCCGCGTCGCGGTTTGTTGAGCAATCGGATGCCCAACAAGTCTGAGCAAGCCACCGGTTTGTCGGTACTTCACGCTTTCCTCAATCTCTTTCCATGCGAGGAAATCGTCGCGCTTGGCAACGTCGCTGCCTCGCAACTGAAAGAACTGAACGTCGAATCCCATCGTGTTCGTCATCCCGCTTCCGGCGGCGCCAAACTCTTTCGCCAGCAAATTGAAAAGGTCGTGCAGAGATGATTTAGCGCGGAGGCTCGACGATTGCGCTCGCTTGCTATAAAAGATTCTAAATGCGGCGACCGAAGCAAAATCCGCAATCGTCCTGCTGGATTCACAAATCGCCCTCGCTGATCGACTCATCGACCAAATGGTTTACCGCCTCTATGGCCTCACGCACGACGAAATCAAAATTGTGGAGCAACCGGCGTGATGACTGAAGCGTTAAACACGTTTGTCGACGTCGATAAAGAAATACATGCCAAAATTTAAGCCAACTGACGTTTGGGCCGCCGAACCTCACACACTCGCAAAAATCGAAATTGTGCGTAGGTACGTTTACCTGTGGTTCTCAATACTCGCCAATCATTCTGCCAAGCGCCTCGTTTACATCGATGGATTTGCAGGGCCGGGGGAATATAGGAACAGCCACGAAGGTTCGCCTGTTGCGGCCTTGGTCGCGGCAAAGCAGGCGCTGGAGCGAGCCGGATCGGGTCTAAGATCCAAGGAGTGTTGCTTCCTCTTTGTTGAAAAAAGAAAGGAATTTGCCGACCATCTGCGTCAGTTAATCTCACAGATTCCCTGGCCTCCACAATTCAAGTGGGCGGTCGAGGAGGGCACCTTCGAACAGCGGGTCGGAGGCATTCTCGAACAGATTAAGAAGGATCACCAGCAACTCGCCCCGACTTTCGCTTTTATCGATCCGTTTGGCGCGACAGGATTGCCATTCAAGGTTGTCGCAGACATTCTCAGCTACCGTTCCTGTGAAGTTCTCATCAACCTAGATTCCGATGGTATCGGCCGCTTGGCCACGGCCCAGAACATCCAAAGGAACCGGGCTCATCTCAACGACGTCTTCGGTAACTCTGCATGGAGTTCCGAACTTGCTCCCAAGTTGCCCATGAGAGAACTTACACCTCGGATCCTTGCAATGTACAAGCGACGCCTGCGTTCGCTGCCGGGTGTCAAGTACGTATTCGCGTTTGCAATGAATACCCGGGAGGGCCAACTGAACTATCACTTGGTATTTGCAAGCCAGCATCCACTCGGTCTGGAAAAGATGAAGGAAGCGATGAAAGCCGTCGACAAATCGGGGACATACTCTTTCTCCGATGACAGCGTTGGGCAGGAACTTCTACCATTCGACTTCGATGCTCCTGGCGTGTGGGCTGGACGCATGCAAAAGGCTCTTTGCGGTGCTTGGCGCGGTTATGACGAGTTTCGAGACTACGCCCTTAACGAGACACCGTTCATAAATCCGAAGGCGATGCTCAGATACCTGTCGGAACAGAACAAAATCGAAGTTCAATGGATTGGGCCGCCAGCGAGGCGTGGTTCGTTCCCAGAAGATAGGATAAAAGAAATCCGAATTGAGCGTAACTGATAACACGGTCCGGTGGAAAACCTTTGTGTTCCCATCGCCGGAAAATGTGTGGTACAAGCCAACGGCTGAATATGGCTGCAAATTCATCAATTGAATGGACTGAGACGACGTGGAATCCGCTTACCGGGTGCACCAAGGTGAGCGCAGGCTGCAAGAATTGTTATGCCGAGCGCCTGGCCTTTCGATTGCAAGCGATGCGCAATCCGAGATATCGTAATGGGTTCGCCCTTACGCTCCACGAAGATCTAATTGAATTACCAAAGCGCTGGCGTGAGCCGCGACTGATTTTTGTCAATTCGATGAGCGATTTGTTTCATGAGCAAGTACCGCTCGAATTCATTCAGCGTGTGTTTGCAACAATGCGCGCATGTCCTCAGCACACCTTTCAGATTTTAACCAAACGAAGCGGTCGGCTGAGAAAGTTCGCATCAGAGCTCGATTGGCCACCGAATGTTTGGATGGGAGTAAGCGTCGAGGATTCGCGCGTTTTATCGCGGGTCGATGATTTACGGAGGGTTCCAGCCGTTATCCGCTTTCTTTCATGCGAACCGCTCATCGGTTCGCTCGCTGGGATTGATCTAGCCGACATTCATTGGGTAATTGTCGGTGGGGAATCCGGATGGGGCGCGCGACCAGTGAAAATCGAATGGATTCGAGAAATCTTTAAGGCATGTCGAAAACACAACGTGCCGTTTTTCTTCAAACAATGGGGCGGAGTTCGAAAGCACGTTACTGGCCGGCGCCTTAACCGCAAAACTTACGACGAGATGCCAGTCAGAGTGGCGGCATGAGGTTCACGCCTTGGGCGGCTCGCTCTTCTTAAATGGCGCGAACAAATCAATCGGGACGGGAAGAAACGTAGTCGTGTTGTGTTCGCTGGAAATTTCGCGCATCGTTTGCAGGAAGCGCAGTTGCAGCGCAATCGGTTCCTTGCTCATCATCGCCGCGGCCTGCACCATTTTTTCCG
>Ga0193723_1000405_pt1 | contig 16881 bp, 13 predicted proteins | sample H2m2metaG_FD_143042 | JGI IMG/M metagenome (GOLD analysis project Ga0193723, IMG submission 143042) | Soil microbial communities from a riparian zone of the East river system, Colorado, United States - H2m2 | ecosystem: Environmental > Terrestrial > Soil > Riparian zone | place: USA: East River...
CGATCGTGTCGGCCGCCGAGCACATCTCGTAGACCTCCGGGTCGTCGAGGGGCAGGGCGTCCAGGTCGGGTCGAGCGCTCGACCGGCGCGCGAGAGCGTGCGCAGGCCGAGCATGTCCATCTTGATCAGCCCCAGGTCCTCGACGTCGTCCTTGTTGAACTGGATGACCCGCCGTCCCTCCATCGTCGCTGGCTCGACAGGCACGATGTCAACGAGCGGCTCCCCGGTGACCAGCATGCCGCCGTTGTGGATGGATAGGTGACGAGGGAAATCGATCACTTCGCGGCACAGCTCGAGGAACTGCCTCCAGCTCTTCGGCCTGAGCTCCAGCGGCGGCACAGCGCCGGTCATCGCATCCTCGACGTCCTCGGTGAACCATCTGTCGACCCCTTTGGCGAGCCTGTCCAGCAGCTCGTTTGAGAAGCCGAGCGCCTTGCCGACCTGCCTGATCGCCATCCGCGGCTGAAAGGTGACGACGTTACAGACCATCCCCGTCCGTTCCCACCCGTACTTGTCGTAGATGTACTGGATCACCTGCTCGCGATGCTCGGTCGAGAAATCGATGTCGATATCGGGCATGCTCGTCATCTCCTCGTGGAGGAAGCGCTCGAAGAGGAGGTTGTGCGCGATGGGATCCACGCGGGTGATGCCGAGAACGTAGGCGACTATCGAGTCAGCGGCCGAGCCACGCCCTTGCCCTGGCACGCCGTGCTCGCGCGCGAAGCGCATGAGGTCCCAGTTGATCAGGAAGAACTCGGCCAGCCGGGTCTTCTCGATCACTTCCAGCTCGCGTTGGAGCCGCCGCGTGACCTCGAGGGTGATGGGCCTGTACCGCTCCCGCACGCCCTCGAAGCAGAGTTTGTAGAGGAAGGAGAAAGGCGTCTCACCAGGAGGGACCGGGTACCCCGGAAAGCGAACTTTGCGGAAGTCGAGCTCGAGCTGGCATTGCTGCGCGATGTCCCAGGGTGTCGAGAGCGCCTCTGCATGATCCTTGAAAAGCAAGCGCATCTCCGCATCGCCCTTCAGAAAGTGCTCGGCATTTGGGAAGAGGTGGGGCCGAGCCTCATCGAGAGTCGCCCGGTGACGGATGGCGACCATCACGTCATGCAGCCGGCGCCGCTCTGCCACGTGGTAGTGGACCTGGTTGGTCGCCACGACAGGCGCTCCGCAGCGCCTGGCCATCGACGCTCTGCCCTCGAGCACCCACGAGTCCTCAGAGCGAAGGTGGTGGTGCAGCTCGCTGAAGACATCCTCCTTGCCCAGCGCCTCTTGCAGCCGGCGAAGGCGCATCTCGTCGTCGGTTGCGCTGAGATAGAACAGGTCGCCACGGTGCTCGGCGACGGTGGCGAGCGCGGCGCGCGCCTCACCCTTCGGCTGATCGGCGTGGGCAAGGCTGAGCAGTCGGCAGAGGTTGGAGTAGCCGCGGAGGTTGCGGGCGATCATCACGACGTCCTCGCCATCGACCTCGAGCGTGGTGCCGATGAGCGCTTTCACTCCAACCTTGCGACAGGCCTGCAGAAACCTGACAGCGCCGTAGACGCCGCCGCGGTCGGTGATCGCAAGCGCCGGCATCCCCAAATCAGCTGCGCGGAACGCCAGCTCAGCGGGATGTGACCCACCGTCGAGGAAGGAAAAGTTGGAGTGGCAGTGCAGCTCGACGTAGGGATTCATGCCGAAGCAGCTACGCGACGTAGCCTGGCGACAAATCTCGGGGATTGCAGTCTTCTTTCAAGGCACTTACGGTTGTCAACGGCCCCGAAGGGAACGTGCGAGGGATCTGGCATCAGCCGCAAGGCAGACGCTGGAGCCAGCGAAGCGAACCGGCGGGGTCATTTCTTTTTCAGGCGTTCTGACTCTTTAGTCATAGACGCGCTCCACGAACCACTCATCTCTGTTGAGGTCGTGGTACAGCTCGCAAAGAACGCTGCTGTTGAGCAATGCCTTCCAGTACTCGCGAGTGACCAGCTCGTTCCACCACTCGGTTTCGACCTTCCAGCGCGCAATGGGGTCGATCGAGCCGCTGAACGCTCCAGTGATGAAACTGGGTGTTCCGTCGGCGCTCAGGATCACCTCGACCAGGGCGGGCGGCGACAACAGCCTCGTCATGCAAAGCGACGCGTGGGGAGGGGGGAGGAGAGGAGCGCCGGTCGCGGTTGGTGAACCACCTCGTCGCCGTGCCGTTCCTGCAGCCGCTCGAGCGCTGCGATTACCTCCTCGCTGTTGCCGTCGCCGCCCGACCACAGCCGCAGCTGCCGCCGGCCCGCGCCCTCGATGACTGGGAGCTCGATCCACAGCTCGGTGATCGGAGCGCGTGGCTGCCACTCCTTGATCCATGCGCCGATGAGGCCGAAGAGCTCGACTGCGCTGCTGAGTGGATGGCGCACGATTGAGTCGCGTTCCTCGGCGTCTTTCACTCGCCCGGCCGATTCGAGAAGGAGTCGAACGCGCACATGCTTGGCGCCCGCTCCGCGCAGGCCGAGCTCATCAGCGAGGTCGCTGCACAGCGCTCGGGCGACGAAGAGCAAAGCCTCGCGGTCCTCGACAGGGGGCTCGAACTGGCGATGCGCGCTGGTGAATTCCGGTGGTCGCCACGGCGTGAGCTGATCAGGCTCGAGGCCGCGCGCGAGCTGGACCGCATGCCTTCCGGCGCGGCCGAGCTGGCTCTCCAGCTCGCGCTGGCCGAGTCGCGCCACCGCGCCCAGCGTGCGAAGGCCGAGCAGGTCCAGGCGTTCGAGCTGCTCATCATCGAGTGGGAGCTCATGCGATGAGTGAGGGGCGAGGAACGCGCGTGCATCCTCGACGCGCATGAGGCGGCCCGGCCGCGCGCGAGCCGCCGCGAGGCGGGCGGAGAAAGGTCCTGGGGCGAGACCGAGGCGTGGCTCGCGTCCGATCGCCGCGCGAAGGCGCCTCCGCGCTTCGCGGATCGATTCGCCAGGTTTTGGCACTCCACTCACTTCCAACCACGCGACGCCTTCCTCGCGTACCTCGACAACGGGAGCGAGGTCGTAGAGCGCAGACGCGATCAGCTCGCGAAGCTGCGCGGCCGCAACCGGGTCGGGTGAGATGAATGTCGCTTGCGGGCAGAGATGCTCGGCCTGGCGCAGTGGCATCCCTGTCAGCACTCCAAAAGGCAACGCTTCTTCTGAAGCGGCGACGACGCGTTCGTCCTGATCCCAATCACCGACGACGACCGGGCCGCCATAAAGGTCACGGCGTTGAGCGAGCTCGAGGTGACCGATCAGACCGCAGCAGACTCGCATTCCAGCTCTGCCACTCGATGCGGTGCTTCCTGAACAGCGTGCTGCAGGAAGAGTTGAGCGCCAAGGGGATAGCGAATCTCCAGCTCGGCTTCTCCGATCGGCGGCGCCACCCGGTTCTTGAGGCAGCGCGCAACAGTGCGCAACCCGACGAGCTGCTCGCGCTCCACGATCCAACCTGTTTGGGAAAAGCCGAGGCTCAGGCTCGAGGCATGGGCGAATGCCCGCCCGGGCGCATCGACCACCCCCACGAGCACTGTCCCCGAACGATTTGCCCCAGCCTCCAGAGGTCCGAGCCACGGCTCTGGAACCTCGCCCATTAAAAGGATGAAGCCGGCGCCGGCCTTGGCCAGCGCCGCCGCCGCCTCTCCGGCAGGTTCTCCTTTCAGGTGCACAACTGTGAGCGAGCTCAAGTCAGGAACGAACGGCAGGAGCGCCCAAGGGTCGAAACCACCTCGATCGATCACCACGGCGTGTGCGAACTCGTGGGTGGCGGCGGCGAGCATCGCCAGGGCGAGCGTGAGCTTGCCGCTGGTTCCGCTTCCGGTCATGAGCGTGAGCCTGCCGCGAGGCAGGCCTCCAATTCCTGTCAAACGATCGAGTGGAGTGCAACTCGGCCAGGGCTGCGGGGGCGGCAGTTCCGCCGCCCTCGTCAGCGCCTGGCTGCCGAAGCGCACCCGGATCGCATTGATGGCATGGTCGAGCTGGGTTTCCTGCATCTTTTTGAGCCTCCGGGTGAAGACGCAGGAGAGGAGGAGGTGCCCGAAGACTATCGAACAAATGTTCGTAAGTCAAGTCCTCCTTCTATATGCGGGTCTTTGTCTATGAGCGGTTATTGCTGGTTAACGCCCCGCTCCCCAACCCTCTCCCCTTGAGGGGAGAGGGAGAAAAAGCCGGGGCTTCATCTGAACCCCGGCTCAAGACTTCTAACTACTTCTTCTTCTTAGCGGCCTTCTTGACTTTCTTGACGGCCTTCTTCACTGCCTTCTTTACAGCCTTCTTCTTCGCAGCCATTCCACTCACCTCCTTCTAAAAATACGGAGCTGTTCCACCACTCACGGCTTCATGCAGGACCAACATCAAAGAAGAGAGCCGGGGCTCCACAGAACCCCGGCTCGCGCTAACTAACGAAAAAAGAAAAAGAAGTTGTTACTACTTCTTCTTCTTAGCAGCCGGCTTCTTCTTGGCAGCAGTCTTCTTTGCAGCCTTCTTCTTAGCAGCCATCATTCATTACCTCCTTCGCTATTTTTACGACCCGATGAGTCCCATCGCTGTGACCCATCGGGGTTCGCCGTGGAGCCTCAATGACGAGGTCTCCATGACGTTGGCGGTTCTACGAAATGGGTCGCGCACAGTCGTCTCTGTGGTGACAACGAAGTGTCGCAACGCCATACAAGTTGTTTTGATACCGGAATGTCACGTGTACGTCAAGGGGTTGATAAGATTTTTTTTCGTGAAGTGTCCGGTGAAATGTTTCGAGTGCGGCACTTTCACCATGCACATGGACCTCTCGAAGGACCATCAACACATCGCATGCGAGCGTTGCGAAATTGTCTGGTGTGCCCTGTGCATAAGTCGCGTCGAGGTCAAGATTTCGCGCGAGTGGTTGGACCAACAGCGCATCGCGTCGCTCAACTAGTGGATCGCTAATGAAAGTCATCCTTGGTCACGGCGCATCCGGCAACGCAGCTTCGATGAAACCCTACGTCGTCGGTTTCAAGCGCAGAGGAATCGACGCAATCGCCGTCGATCTGCCGAAGGGAACCGCCGAACGCGCGCTCCCCGTGTTCATCAAGGCCTCCGGTAGCGGGCATGACGTCATCGGGGGAGGCCAGTCGTTCGGCGGCAGGGTCGCGAGCATGGCTGCAATCGAGGCGGACTTCGGCGGGCTGATCCTTTTCTCCTATCCCCTGCACCGCCCGGGGTTCACCGAGCAGCTCAGGACCGAGCACCTACCTTCGATCCGCTGTCCGACCCTTTTCTTGAGCGGCGACCGCGACCCCTTCGCGCGCCTCGAGCTTCTCAAGGAGGCTGTGAAGCTCGTCCCCAACGCGAGACTCGAGATCTTCAAAGGCCAGGGCCACGGACTGCTCGCCGTTCTCGACCAGGCTCTCGACGTCGCCGCAGACTTCATCCAGAAGTTGAGGTGAGGCCGGAGATGCCAACCGGAGCTTCGGCGCCCATGCGGCCCATCTGCGTCGTTGCGCCCTCCGTTGCTCGCTTACGCATCCACGGATGCGCGCGCTCCGCTACTCGATCGATCCGCTGGGGTCCCCATGTCGAAGACATGGGAGGGACCTCTGGACACCGAATCTCTCGGCCGGCCCTCCGGCCTCACCTCATCAAATGACGGCCAGCCAGCACATGGTCAAGGCCAACGGTCTCCGCTTTCGGGCCATGGTCGACGGCCCGCCCGACGGAGAGCTCTTCATCCTGCTGCATGGATTCCCGGAAGGCGCCGAGTCGTGGTCGCGTCAGCTCGACGCGCTGGCGAAGGCCGGCCACCTCGCTGTCGCGCCCGACTTGCGGGGCTACGGACTCAGCGATGCGCCGGAAGACGTAGAAAGCTATTCGATCGATCATCTCGCCGACGACGTGCGTTTCATGATCACGGCCTTCGGACGCCCTGCCGCCCACGTCGCCGGTCACGACTGGGGCGCGATGGTGGCATGGTTCTTCGCCGGCCGGTATCCCGAAATGACAAAGACACTGACGGCTCTGTCGGTACCTCACCCCGCCGCGCTCGCCGCCGCAAGCCGCGACGATGAGGATCAGCAGGCGCGCTCGCGCTACGTCGGACTCTTCCTCGAGGCGGGAAAGGCCGAGCGGGTGCTGTCTGACGACGAGTTCCGCCGATTCAGACAGATGTTTCGCTCTGGTCCGAGCGGCGACGCCGTCCCCGACAAGGTGATCGACCACTTCGTCCGCTCGGTCAGCCGGCCGGGCCGCCTCACGGCGGCGCTCAATTACTACCGCGCCAATCTCGGCGGCGGTGGCGGTGGCGCCTGGGCAGCACTCACCGAGATCGGGCCGATCAAGGTGCCGACAGTGCTCCTGTGGGGCGACCAGGACCCCGCTTTGGGCAGGCGCGCCGTCGAGGAAACCGAAAAACACGTCGAAGGCGAGTACCGGCTCGAGGTATTGCAAGGCGCCGGCCACTGGTTGCAGTTCGAGCGTCCGGGCGAGGTGAGCCTCGCCCTGACGTCTGCAGCAAGCAAGTAAGCTGTCAGCGATGCTCCAGCGGGAAGACGCGGAGCGGCGCCAGGTTCTGCGCCGCCTTGACGACATCTTGGAAACCCTCGAACAGCTCAACCTGCACGAGAAGACCGAGCTGACCGACTACGCGGCGGAGCGTCTCGTGATGCTGGGCATCAAGAACCCTTACGACATTCCGATCCCGCAGCTGATTGAGAAGGTTTGGGCGATGCAGCAGCCATTCCTCACCACCATCGTCGTGGAGCGCCGCCGCCGCCGGCGTCGCAAGATGGATCCGCAGTTCTCCAGCGGCGCCGGGATTGCCTGAGCTCCGGCGATCCTGATCGAGCGCGGCCTGCTGCCGCTCTAAGGCCTCGCGCTGAAACCCGCCGATTGGCTCGCACTCTTCCAGCGAATCAGCGCTGACGTGAGCGAGACAGTCAAGCCATTGGCCGGAACCGAGGCAGGGCGCGCGCCGCTCACTGTGGGCGCCGGTGGCGATCGCACGATGGAGCTCGACCGTGCGGCTGAGGCTGTCGTCTTCGGCAGGCTGCAGGCGGCGGCCGATGACGGCGAGAAGTTTTCAGTGCTTTCCGAGGAGGCCGGCCGGCGCAGCTTCGGGGCGGACTACCCGCTGGTGCTGGTCGATCCTGTTGACGGCAGCCTCAATGCCAAACAAGGCCTGCCGCTTTTCGGAATCATGCTCGCCCTCCTCGATGGACCGAACGTTGCCGATGCAGTCGTCGGCTGCGTGGTGAACCTGGTTACCGGCGAGTCCTGGACTGCGATCCGCAAGCAGGGCGCACGGCGCGCCGGCCGGCCTGTGGAGGTGCAGCCTCCGCAGGATCGCGGCCGCATCGAGCTGCTCGGGCTCGAGAGCAATCCACGCTCGCTTGTCGCTGCGCGCCAGCTGGTGGAGCGCTCGAGCAAGATCCGCATCCTGGGCTCGATGGCGCTGTCGATCGCGCACACCGCCGCCGGCGGATTCGACGCCTTCTGCGCGCCGGTCCCCATGCGTGTCTTCGACATGACGGCGAGCCTGCTCATCCTCCGCGAGGCAGGTGGGGTGGCCAGTGACGTCCGCGGCCAATCGCTCGATGGGCTCGCTTGCACGCTCGAGGCGAGGACAACATTGTTGTGCGCGCCCAACCAAGAGCAGCACGCCGTTGCGCTCAAGTCTTTTGGAGCGTCGACGTGATCTTCGGACCGCAGCGAACTGTTTTCGCGCTCCTCAGCTTTGAAGGTCCCGACCAGTACAGCCAGGCCGGTGGGCTCGGCGTTCGCATGAAGGGCCTATCGCGGACCCTGGCGCAGCTCGGTTACGAGACTCACCTCTTCTTTTGCGGCGACCCCGACCTTCCGGGCGAGGAGGCCCATGAAGCCGGTCGCCTTCACTACCACCGCTGGTGTCAATGGATCTCTGCCCGCAACCGCGGCGGTGTGTATGACGGTGAGGACGAAAAGATCCGTGATTGGAATTCCAGCCTGCCATTGAGCCTCATCAACCGGGTGATCGCCCCGGCGATCGCCTCGGAGCGAAACGTCGTCCTCATGGGTGAGGAGTGGCACACGGCGTCATCGATGAACCTGATTTCGGATGCGCTCTATTACCGAGGTCTACGCGACCGCGTGGTGATGCTGTGGAACGCGAACAACACGTTCGGCTTTCACCGAATCAACTGGGGGGCCCTCGCCTTTGCCGTGACGATGACGACGGTAAGTCGCTACATGAAATTCAAGATGTGGGAGTCGGGCCAGAACCCGATCGTCATCCCCAACGGCATCCCGCGCTCCTCGATCCAGGATGCCGATCCGGAAGCGGTGGCGGAGCTCAGGGCGGCAGCGGCGGCCGACCATTTCTGTTTCAAGATCGGCCGCTTCGACCCTGATAAGCGATGGCTGATGGCGGTTTCTGCGGCGGGCTACCTGAAGCGTCACGACCGGCGGATGCGATTACTCATGCGCGGTGGCCGCGAAGCGCACGGTGGAGAAGTCTTCGCGCATGCCGAGAACCAGGGATTGATCGTCATCGACGTGGACGCTCCGAGCGACCCGCCGGGCTTGGCGTCCATCCTCCGGGGGCATCCCGAGGCCGACGTCATCAACCTGACGAGCTTTGTGAGCGACGCCATGCTGGGGGTCATCTACGCAGCCGCCGATGCGGTGCTTGCCAACTCCGGGCACGAACCATTCGGGCTCGTCGGGCTTGAGGTGATGGCGGCAGGTGGCCTGGCCGTGACGGGGTCCACCGGCGAGGACTACGCCGAAGCTTTTCGTAACGCCTTGGTCCTGGAGACGAACGACCCGATCGAGCTGATCACGGAGCTCAACATGCTGAAGCAGCGCCCCAAGCTCGCCGCCTCGATGCGGAGGCGTGGCAAGGTGACCGCGCGCCAGTACACCTGGGAGAAGGTCATCGACCAGCTCATGCTGCGCGCCGAGTTCGCCGCCGCGCAACAGGCGGTGAGGCTGCCGGCCGTCGAGTCAGTGCCGGCCAAGGCGCCGAGGCGGCCGTCGCGCCCGGCGCCCGCCTAGGGTGGCCGAGAACCTTGTCGTCTACACGGTCGTCCATCAGCCGCGGCGCCTGAAGCTGCCGGCCCAGGTCATTCCGCCGAAGAGCTCGCCTGAGGCGATTCCCGACTTCATTTTCGACGAGGCGATGAACCGGCGCTACTTCGAAAAGGTGGCGACTTTCGCCTACACGCCGGCGAGCGCCATGTTCCGCGACCTTGCAAAGCGCGGTTGGAAGATGTCGATCGGCTTCAGCAATTCGTTCCTGCTCCAGGCGGAGGCGTGGGCGCCGAAGGTGCTCGACTCGTTCAAGCGGCTTTGCGCCAGCCCGAATGTCGAAGTCGTCTGTGTCGAGCCCTACCACTCGTGGCTGTTCTACGTCGACATCCTTGCGTTCAAGGAAGCGATGGTCCAGGCGCGTGAGCGTCTCGAGGGACTTTTTCAGAAGCCGGTCACCGTCACCGACACGACCGAGATGTTCATGTCGAACGACGTGTACTTCGCGCTCCAGCAATGCGGTTTCACCGGGGCGTTCATGGAAGGGCGCCCGTGGCAGCTGGGGTGGCTGGAGCCAACCCATGTCTATCGCTACCCTCTGCAGCGGCTCGCCCTTCTCTGTCGACATCGCGAACTGTCGGACGACGTCGGTTATCGCTTTTCCAACCGGAGCTGGGCAGAGTTTCCACTTACGTCGGAGCGCTATGCGGGCTGGCTGCGCGAGACGTGGGGCGACGTGGTGACCCTCGGTTGGGACTTCGAGACTTTCGGCGAGCACCACAGCGCGAACACCGGCATCTTCACTTTCATGCCCGCCCTGGCTGCGGCGCTGAAGCAGCGCAAGGTGCGGATGATGCTGCCCTCGGAGGCGATCGCCGAGTTCGGGGACAAAGGCTTCGAGGTGCCCGTCAGTGAGTACGGGACCACATGGGCGGGCGAGGGCGGAATGGAGTTCTTCCTCGGGAACTCTGCGCAGCAGGGGATATTCCGCCTGATGCACCACGCCTACTCCAAGGCGCGCCTCACAGGGGACCCGCGGCTCGTCGAGATCGCGAAGTGGCTCCTTCAATCCGACAACCTGCACCTCATCCAGTGGTTCAGCCGCTGGGGCCCTGAGGCGGAGGTGAGCGCGTATTTCACCCCCGACGAGTGGTGGGAGCTCGGCGCGCTGGGCATCCTACGAGAGCAGCAGCGGGTGTACATCAACTTCATACGCGCTCTCGACGACTGGGCGAAGGGACCGCCTCTGGGATGATTACCCGGTGAAGCCCCTCCACGTCGCTTTCGTCTGGCATATGCACCAGCCTTACTACAAGGACGACCTCACCAGTACGTACCTGCTGCCCTGGGTGCGGCTGCGCTCGGCCAAGGACTACTACAAGATGCCGGCCCTACTCGATGCCTACCCGAAGGTGCGCGCGACCTTCAACCTGGTTCCCTCATTGCTGGCCCAGATCGAGGACTACGGCAAGGAGGAGTCGGTCGACCTGTTCCTCAACCTGAGCCGCCGCGACGCGGAGGATCTGTCAGGCGAAGAAAGGGAGTTCGTGCTCCGCTGGATGCGCGAGTCCCCCCGCGCGCTTCGTGTTCAGCAGTCGCCGCGCTACCTGGAGCTGGCCTCCCGGCCTGTCGATGCGCAATTCACGACTGCCGACATGCGCGACCTTCAGGTCTGGTTCAACCTCGCGTGGTTCGATCCGGCATGGGCCGAGTCCGACCCACGCCTCGCTGAGCTCAAGCGAAAGGATCACGGGTTCACCGAGGTAGACAAGGCCCCGCTGTTCGAGGCCCAGATGGAAATCATGAAGATGGTCATCCCCAAGTATCGGGAGCTTGCGGACCGCGGCCAGGTCGAGCTGACCTTCTCGCCTTACTACCACCCGATCCTCCCCCTGCTCGGCCACGTCGACTCCGCGCGAACCGCGAATCCGTCCCTGCAGCTGCCGGAGCGCCACTTCTCCCATCGCGAGGATGCCGAGCGCCAGATCGAGCTCGGGCAGGGCCTTTTCGAGCGGTTGGTCGGGCGAAAGCCGACGGGCATGTGGCCGTCGGAGATGGCGGTCGGCGAGAGCGTGGTCGGCATGGCGGTGAAGGCAGGTATCGATTGGATGATCAGCGACGCAGAGGTCCTTGCGCGTTCGCTCGACGGGCCTCTGACGCCCGATCGGCTTTACCAGCCTCACCGCGTGGATCGCGAAGGACGATCGCTCGGGATGGTGTTCCGCGACTCACAGCTGTCGAACGTGATCGGCTTCGACTACCAGCGGATGTCCTCGATCGACGCCGCAAGAGATCTCACCGGCCGCCTCAAGCGGATCCGTGAGGAGCAGGAGGATCGCGACTTTCTGGCGGTGATCGCGCTCGATGGCGAGAACGCGTGGGAGTTCTACCCACGCGACGGCCACGATTTCTTGAACGCCCTCTACACCGAGCTCGAGGCGTCGCCGGAGATCGTCACCACCACCGTCAGCGATTTCCTGAAGGAGCACCCCGCGCAGCATCAGCTGCACCGCCTCCACACAGGAAGTTGGATCGGCGCGAGCCTGGACACGTGGATCGGCGACCCCGAGCACAACATCGCGTGGGACCTGCTGGCTGAGACGCGGGACTGGCTAGAAGACCAGCTGCGCCAGCGACCTAAGGAATCCGAGCAAGCCGCTTTGGCCTGGCGCGAGATCCTGATCACCGAGGGCAGCGACTGGTTCTGGTGGTTCAGCCGCAAGCACGACTCCGGGATGGACCCGATCTGGGACAACCAGTTCCGTCTCCACCTCCGCAACGTCTACAAGCTGATGAACCAGCGCCCGCCGGCCCGCCTCTTCCAGCCCATCATCGAGCGCGCCACCACGCCCGAGCGCGGCGTCCCATCGGTGAGCATCAGCCCGACTTCGATCAAAGACCCTGTCTGGAGCCACGCCGGCTACTACCTCGTCGGCTCTGGGTTCGGCGCCCTCCACCGGCCTGCCGGGTTTGTCGAGCGAGTGTTCTACGGCAGCGATCGCGAGCGACTGTACTTCCGCATCGACACGCCTCGGACCCCTGCCGAGCTCGAGGCCCAGAGCATCGAGTTCTGGATCTACTGTTCGGGCGCGCCGGCGGGCGATGGCGGTGGCCAGATCGACCTGCCGCTGCCGGCCGCGGCGGCTGCTGAGCTGGGCTTCGAGCCTGCGCATGTGATCCGTATCGTGCCCCACGCCAAGGGCGCGTCCGTCACCGTCGCTCGCGTGGTCGAGCCGCAGACGAAGGCCCTGGCCGAGACCGAGTGGGAGTCACCAGATCCATTCTTCCTTTCGGTCCCTTACGAACACCTTGCGAAACACGAAGGGGACACGCTCGAGCTGGCGCTGGTGGTCAGCCGCGAAGGGCGCGACATCGAGCAGATACCGCCATCAGGGTCGCTCGGCTTGCGAATCCCTGGAGATCCGCACCCGATCGAGGTGACCGAGTCGCGGCATCTGAAGTTGCTGCTCGCGACGGCCGAGCTGATGCCGTTCGCAAAGTCGGGCAGCGTCGCAGACGTCGTGGCGGCCCTCTCGAAGGAGCTCCACCGTCTCGGTCATGACGTGAGGCTGGTGATGCCTCGGTACCGGCAGATCGACATCGCGCGGTACGGCTTGAAGCCCGCGGTGACGGAGCTGCAGGTGCCGCTGGGCGCCCAGACGCTGGCAGCCACCATCTTCGAGGGCCGTCTCGGAGAGATCCCCGTTTACTTCGTCGACTGCCCGTCGCTGTACGACCGCGACGGCATCTACGGGTTCGGAGACGACGACGCCAGGTCGGTCTACTTCAGCCGCGCCGTCCTGGAGATGCTTCCGGCCATCAAGTTCCTGCCGGATGTGATCCACGTCCACGACTCGTTTGCGGCCTTGATCCCGAACCTGATCGAGCGCGTCTATGCGGATGGGCCGATCGGCGAGATCGCCACCACCCTCACCATCCACAACCTTGCCGCCCAGGGCATCTACGGCTTCGGCGCGCTGCAGCTGGCGGGTCTCGAGAAGTGGGGCCTTCTCCGCGCAGGCATCCCGGGCCTTGACGACGTGGTCAATGCGCTCGCGCGCGGCATTCATTTCGCGGACGTCGTCAATACGGTGAGCGAGCGCTACGCGGCAGAGATCCAGACGCCGGAGTACGGCGAAGGGCTCGACGAGCTGCTGCGCTCGCACGCGCACAAGCTGCACGGGATCATCGACGGCATCGACTACGAGCTCTTCGACCCCGAGCACGATCCCAACATCCCGCACCACTATTCGGCGCTGGCGCCTGAGGCGAAGGCGCTGAATCGCGCGGAGCTGAGAACCGAGCTCAAGCTCGAGCCCACTAACAAGCCTCTCGCCGCGATCGTCTCGAGGTTCTACGACGTCAAGGGCCTGGACCTCGTCGAGCAGGCGATGCCCGCCCTGATGCAGCTGGGCGTACAGGTCGTCGTGGTCGGCGCCGGCGACCGCCGCTACGAGGACATGTTCCTGCGCTTGGCCACCGAGCGACCGAAGCAGGTGGCCGCCGCGATCGGATTCGACTCGGCACTCGCGCAGCGTGTCTATGCAGGCGCCGATATGCTCTGGATGCCTTCACGCTTCGAGCCCTGCGGCCTGGCGCAGCTGATCGCCCTCCGCTACGGCACGATCCCTGTGGTTCGCGCCACGGGCGGTCTTGCCGACACCATCAAGGACTACGACCCCGTGGCCGCGACAGGCAACGGGTTCCGGTTCGAGGCCTACGATCCCTGGCAGTTTTTCGCCGCAGTCGTCAGGGCGGCGGAGACGTATAGGCACCCGTCCCTTTGGGCCTGGCTGATTCGCAGGGCCATGACTGAGGACGTTTCGTGGTCGCGCTCAGCCGAGAAGTACGTTCAGCTGTACCTGGCCGGCATCAGCGCGCGTCGGGAGCGCCGGGGTGTTCCGTCGTCAGCCGCCCCAGTTGGGAAGTAGGCGCACCTGCTCCTCGACGAGCGTCTTCGTCGTCATCCTCGCAGGCGCATTGAGCGCAGAACGCTTCGGTCACGTGACAGAGACATACGCAATTGTCCATCGTCCAGGCGTCCTATTCGCACAACGCATGTAGGTGCCGTACTACCCCTGTCGGGGTTGCTCCATCTTTGCCCGGGCCGCCCCGGACTCCAGCCTTGGCGTAAGCCGCCCAGTAGGAAAGTAGCCGCCAGATAACGAAATCCTTACGGTTCGCGTTGGTGGTATGTGGAGCGAGCCCGACTTGGCACAGCGATCGCTGTCCTCTCGATTGTTTGCGCGTGCGGGAGTCCTGGCCCCAAGGGCTTGGTCACATCGACGCCTTCTCCGTCCTATGTAAGCCTGCCCTCTCCGGCTATTCCTTCGGCAACTCCGTCTCCCACGCCTAGTCCGAAAGCCTCCCCATCGAAGGCGCCGGCGTCACCATCACCCAAACCCACTCCACCCAAGGTCACGCTGTCGTGCACGTCGATTCCATCTGCCGCCGATGAACCGCTGGTTCTGGCTCAATCCTCGAAGGGCCCGCTGATCGAAAGCTTCGCCAACCCCACGCACCCCGTGACGCTGTGTTCCTTGAGCCCGAATGCTTCCAACGTCAAGTTCATCTCGCGGACCGAGATCGGATACGCGATCAGCAGCGCGCCTGAGTCGCCGAGCACCGGCGTCACCGAGATCTGGCGGATGAGCCTTAAGGACAGACGACCCGTCAGCGTCGCAAAGTTCAAAGGTGAGGCCGCGGACTTTGCGTGGAGTCCCGACGGCACAAACTTTTCGTATCTGGCTGGATCCGGGGCCGACCGGCTTTGGCTGAAAATCGGTGCGGCTGCTCCGAGAGCGCTTACGCCATCGATCCCTATTTATGGGCGGGAAGGTTTCGGCTCGGACGAAATCCTCGTTCGCTTCTCGCACAGCGGAAAGTACTTGTTGATGGTCGATACTGTGGTCACTCCTCAGTACTTCCAGGTTTGGTCGGTGCCCGGCGCCAAAGTCGTTTGGTCGCCGCCCGAACCGGCAGGGGGTACCCTGACGATGGCGGTCTGGGCGCACCTCAGTGACCGGCTCTACTATCAGGGAGCCGGCGTCCGGACCTGGGATGCAGCCACGAAGCGAGAGAGTGTCCTGAATGCGGGAATCGGGTGGTCCTCGCCGAATCTCTCACCAAGTGATCGGTTCGTCGCCTACGAGTCAACCGCCGGTCCGCGCGTAGAAGTCCGCGATCTGGTGGCCGGCTCCGTCAAGGTCCTTGTCGGGGTCCAAGGAAGGCCGAGTCTGCTGTCGGACACGATGATGATCGAGGCGCATCTCTCGCTCCAGTCCACGCCGATTGGCCAGTACTACGCCGTGGGCCACTACTACGTTCGCAACCTGACGACCAATTCGGAGACGCTGTTGCCGACGGGCTTTGCGACCGTCGACATCTGGCCGCACTGAGCAGTTCGAGTGCCCTACCCACCCCAATCAGGAAGTAGCCGCAGCTGTTCCACCCGGCGCGCGCCTGGCGCGTAGGCGGTGTTGAAGTAGTCGATGACCATCCGCCTCGCTGAGAACTCCGTGGCGATGTGCCGGATCGACGCGCGCATCATCTCCACCCAACGCTGCGGTATCCCGTCGCCGTCACGTTCGAAGTACAGGGGCACCACCTCACGCTCAAGCAGCCGGTACAGGTTCTCCGCTTCGGCTTGATCGTCGACTCCAGGACGATCTAGCGTGGCGCCTGAGGGGATCGCCCAGCCAAGCTCCGGCCGGTAACCCTCGTCCCACCAGCCGTCGAGGACGCTCACGTTCAGCACACCGTTGGCGCCGGCCTTCATGCCACTGGTGCCGCTCGCCTCGAGGAACCTGCGCGGGTTGTTCAGCCACACGTCGGCGCCGCGCACCATATGGCCGGCGAGCTCGATGTCGTAATCCTTGAGGAAGACGACGCGCGGCTGCTCGCGCGCGAGGGCGACGATGCCGGCGGCGATGTCCTTGCCCTGCTGGTCGGCCGGGTGAGCCTTGCCCGCAAAGAGAAACTGCACGGGTTGCTTCGCGCTCTTCAGGAGCTTGGCCAGGCGCGGCCGGTCCTGGAGCACCAGGTTGGCTCGCTTGTAGGGCGCGAAGCGACGGCCAAATCCGACGGTCAGCGCGTTGAGGTCGAGGTCTGCGGGATGCTCCGACCTCGTCCTCGCCATCTCCAGAAACCTGCGCTTCAGCTCGACGTGCACCGTCCATAGCTCCCCGGCGGGGATCTCGTACACAGCTTCCCAGCGCCCGTCTTTCCCGTCGAGGTCCCACCAGTCGGGTCCGACGTAGCGGCGCAGGAGCTCGCGGATCTCGGGCGCCATCCACGTGGGCATATGGACCCCGTTGGTGACCGAGCCGATCGGCACCTGTATTTCAGGTAGTCCTCGCCACGCGTCCTTCCACAGTCGCTTGGAGACGGTGCCGTGCAGGCGGCTGACGCCAACCGCCTGGTCCGCGAGGCGCAGCGCCGCGTACGTGGTGCAGAGCCTCTCGCGTGGATCGCCGGGACGTTGCCGGCCGAGGTCCATGAACCGATCGAACGAGATGCCCACCTCGGTGAGGTACGGACCAAGCAGGTCCCAGACCAGGCCAGGCTCGAAGTAATCGCTGCCCGCCGCGATCGGCGTATGCGTGGTGAAGACGATGCCCGCTCTCGCAACAAGCCGCGCCTCCTCCAGGGTCATGCGGCGTGAGGAGCGCAGCTCGCGAATTCGCTCGATCGCGCACAGGAAGCTGTGCCCCTCGTTGAGATGGAAGACGCTGGCCACCATGCCCAGCGCGCGCAGCATCCGAACGCCGCCGATGCCGAGCACTATCTCCTGGCGCAGCCGCCGGTCAGGCTCGGGGACATAGAGGCGGTCGGTGATCGCGCGCAGGTCGGGCGGGTTGGCTTCCAGATCGGTGTCGAGGAGGAACAACGGAACGCGACCGACCTGTGCCCTCCACACTGC
>Ga0193723_1000406_pt1 | contig 16878 bp, 14 predicted proteins | sample H2m2metaG_FD_143042 | JGI IMG/M metagenome (GOLD analysis project Ga0193723, IMG submission 143042) | Soil microbial communities from a riparian zone of the East river system, Colorado, United States - H2m2 | ecosystem: Environmental > Terrestrial > Soil > Riparian zone | place: USA: East River...
ATGGGATCGATTTCTTGCAGTCCCTGCAGCGGCCGCGGAGGATCGCGAACGAGAGCAACGGCACGTTGTCCCACGGCCGGATCCGCTTCTTGCAGCGCGGACAGCGCGAGGGCGGCAGAACGATGGACTCCCCGCGCGGGAGGCGCGCGATGACGACGTTGAGAAAGCTCCCGAGGACGAGGCCCACGATGAAGGCGACTCCCTGAATGAACGCTCCGGATCCGATCACGGCTGCACCTCCTCGCCGAGGCGGCGTAGCTCGCGCCGCGCGACCTCCTGCATGTACTTGTTCCCCGTCGCGAGCACGCGCTTCCAGAGCAGCGTCGCCATCCCTCGGTTGCCCGCCTTCTCGCTCGCGAAGGCCGCGAAGCGCTCGACGTACTCGGGGTGGCCCGGCATCCGGCTCGCCCACGTGAAATAGCGGCTCGCGGCGGCGAAGTCGTGTCGACAGACGTACTGGAGGAAGCCGGCCTCGAACGCCAGGTTCCAGTTGTCCGGGTTCGCGATCCTGCCCCGCTCCAAGAGCTGGAGTCCGCGATCCGGCTTCTTCATCTCCTGGGCCAGCACGAACCCGCCGAAGATGTACGGCTGGATGAACGCCGGATCCAAATCCGCGACGATGTCCATCACGTGCCCGATCATGTCGAACTTCATGTCCGTCTGGCGATGCTCCCCGTAGTACTGGATTCCCCGGAGCCAGGCGATGTCGGCGGCCGCCGTCTCATAGCCGAGCGCGGCCTGCCGGACCATGAGCCCCGACGGGTAGTAGAGGAGCTCGTCGGTGCCGCCCCACTGAAAGCGCCCCCTTCCCGCCTCATCGAGAAGATCCGCGCCCGCGACCAGCGCGCCCGCGGCGAGAAACGGCATGAGCGGCGCGGCCCATCTCCAGAGCCGCCTCACCGGAAGTCCCTTCGCTCGAAGATGGCGCCGGCGATCGTGAGGACGGCCCCCATGTAGAGGAGCGCGTAGCTCACGCCGAACGCGATCCGCTCCGGGGGCACGGCGACGCCGTGCGTCACCATGCCGCGGACATTGAAGGTGGAGAGGTGCGGGAGCGCCCAGTAGAACGCCCCGGTCAGGCCGGCCACGAACGACGACTCACCCTGACCGCCGAAGTAGAGAATCTGTTCGGCGAAGCTGCCGGTCACGATGACGCCGAGCGTGAAGAACGCCGTCAGTCCCGGCGTCGTGAACGACGAGAAGAGGATGACGAACGCGGTCACGATGCCGAGCTCCATCAGGGTCAGCAGGAGGGAGCCGAGGAGAATCCACGGCGTCTCGTGGTGGACCACCGTCAACAGGGCGAGGACCATCAGGGTCATCCCCGCGAGGAGGAACCCGGTCGTCGTCCAGAGGCCGAGGAACTTGCCCATCAGAAATTCGGCGCGGCGGATCGGCTTGGCCATCACTGCGTAGATCGTGCGGCGGTCGAGCTCCTTGTGGAGCAGGCTCGAGCCGAGAAAGACCGCGAGGAGGGTCGCAAGCAACGAGGAGCCCGCGAGACCGAAGTCGGTCACGACCTTCTTCCCCTCGCCCAGCGCGAGTGGCGAGAGGACCTGGGAGGCGAAGACCAGCGCCGCGCCGAAGATCGCGAGGACGAGCACGATCCGCTCCCGGAGCACCTCGCGAATGGTGTTCCGCGCGACGGCGAGAACCCGGCTCATCATTCGTTCCCTTTCCCGCGGCTCAGCGCGCGGACGAAGTGCTCCTCGAGCGTCTCCCGCCGCGGCTCGACCGAATGGATGAATACCTCGCTCTGCGTCAGGAGTCCCAAGGCCCGCTGCAGAGCGGGGCCTTCCACGACGTGGATCAGCCAGCGCGTCCCGAGCGGCTCCACGCGATGCCCGGCCGCGCTGAGCTCGGCGGCCGCACGCTCCGGCAACGACTCCACGGCGATCTCCCATTCGCGGACGCCGGTCGCGAGAAGGCCCGGCACCGTGCCGACCTCGAGCAGCTTGCCGCCGCTCATGATGCCGACCCGGTCGCAGATCGACTCCGTCTCGGCGAGCACGTGGCTCGACATGAGAATCGTCGTGCCCCGCGTGCGCTCCTCGCGCAGGATCTGCTTCACCTCCGCGCGCCCGATCGGGTCGAGGCCCGACATCGGCTCGTCCAGGACCAGAAACGTGGGCTCATTCAGGAGCGCCTGCGCGAGCCCGAGCCGCTGGGTCATTCCCTTCGAATATTTCCGGAGCGGCTTCCGGGCGTGCGCCGCGAGCCCGAGACGCTCGAGCAGCGTCGCGCCCGTCCGCCGCCCGGCTCGCGCGTCCAGGCCGAAGAGGGCGCACGTGAGCTCGAGATACTCGGTGGCGGTCAGGTGGTCGTAGAAACACGGGTTCTCCGGGAGGTAGCCGAGCCGCCGGCGCGCCGCAGGGTCGCGCGGGTCGCGGCCGTCAAGGCGGATCATGCCCCGCGTCGGCTTGGCCAGCCCCAGGATCAACTTGATCGTGGTCGTCTTCCCGGCGCCGTTGGGACCGAGGAGCCCGAAGATCTCGCCGCGCCCCAGCGTGAATGAGAGGCCGTTCACGGCAGTGAACGGCTTCAAGGTCATCGGATCCCGATAGACCTTCGCGAGTCCCTCCACTTCCAACAGGGCGAGCGGCTCCACTTCCCGGATCGACCCCGTCGGTGCCGGCGCGACGCGCCCCGCTTGATTGACGTTCTCCCGCTGCGTCATCCCGATTCCGTTCCCCCGATTCCGCCTGATCACCGACGATTCCCGTTCCCCACGGTTTCACCGTGGGCAAGAGCCATGCCAGGGCTCTTGGGGGCCCGCCGGCGCCCGAAACCCCCTAAAAAAGAAAGGCGGCGGATCCGATGGTCCGGAATCCGCCGCCCACGAGACCTTCCTTGGTTAGCCGTTGGTCAAGGACAGCGACAGAAGCGCCGTCTTGCCAAAGCCCTGAATCGTGTAGCCGGTCGTCGACACCACGGTCGTGCCATAGCGACCCTGAGCGGCCGGGGCCACCCACAGCGCAGCCTCGTCCACCACGCCGGTGAACGGGTTGGTCGGATACGTGCCGCTCGGCATGTTCAACTTAACCGCCGCAGCGTCCGCCGCCACGGGGTACGTACCCGTGTTCTTCACGGCGAAGTCTTCGATCGCGAGCTGGAAGCTGTGCATGTTCGCCTTCACGCTCGCCTCACGGGCCCGGTTCTGCATCGCGATGAAGTTCGGAATCGCGATCGCCGCAAGGATCCCGATGATGACAACCACGATCATGAGCTCGATGAGGGTGAAGCCCTTCTCGTTGCGAAACATGGTAGTTCTCCTTTCGTGTGCGCCATCCTTAGCCATTGGTGAGTTGAAGCCCCAACAGGGCCGCCTTACCGTAGCCCTTGATGGTGTAGCTGCTGGTGGTAACCGGATTCGCACCGTAGCGCCCTGGCGCCGCCGGATCGGCACCCCAGAGCGCGGCCTCGTCCACAACGCCGGTGAACGGGTTGGTAGGAAACGTGCCGCTCGGCATGTTCAACTTCACGGCTGCCGCGTCCGCCGCCACCGGATAGACGCCTGCGGTCTTGGTGGCGAAGTCTTCGATCGCGAGCTGGAAGCTGTGCATGTTCGCTTTCACGCTGGATTCGCGTGCGCGGTCCTGCATCGCGATGAAGTTCGGGATCGCAATCGCCGCGAGAATTCCGATGATCACGACCACGATCATCAGCTCGATCAGCGTGAACCCCTTTGTATTCTTGAGCATCGTTACCGCACCTCCCTTCGCCCCTGTCCTCCATGACCGGGCTGATGGCTTGACTCTTCACCGGGAGGTAAAAGCAACGTCTGTGCCAGGGTGCGATTCGGGGCGTGTCGCGGAGGCATCCGCAAGTGAAGACTCGCGTTGCCGCCGAGGCACGAGAGAGCCGGGTTCGGCCTCCCGCGCTCTTCCGCGCAAGTTGCACACCGGGGACCCCGCAATCCACATATTGCAATGTGGAAGGGGGTGCCGGTCAAAATGCGACCGCTACAGCTCCGCTTCGATGCCGTCCTTCTCTTGAACCAGGCCGTAGGAGAGAAGCTTTCGGTAGAGCGTGGAGGGGTTGATCCCCAGGATCTCCGAGGCCCGCTTTTTCTGTCCGCTCGTATGGTGGAGCACCTTCATGATGTACTCCCGCTCGAGCTCGTCGAGCGTCATCGTCGGATTGTCGATCACGAGGCTCCCGCGCCCCTTGTTGCCCTGGAGCACCCGCTCCGGTAGATCCTCGGGCGTGATCACGCCGTTTTCCGTCAGGATCACCGCCCGCTCGATCACGTTTTCCAGCTCCCGCACGTTGCCCGGCCAGTCGTACGCGAGCAGCGCGTCGCGGGTCTCCTTGTTGAGCGTCTTGGGCTCCTTGCCGGCGGTCAGCTTTTTCAGGAAGTGCTCGACCATCTCCTCGATGTCTTCCTTCCGCTCCCGAAGGGCCGGCAAGCGGATCTGGATCACGTTGAGCCGGTAGAAGAGGTCCGCCCGGAAGCGGTTCTCCGAGACCGCCCGCTCGAGATCGGCGTTCGTCGCGGCGATGAGCCTCACGTCGATCTTGCGTGGCTTGGTTCCCCCGACGGGGATGATCTCCCGCTCCTGAAGCGCCCGGAGCAGCTTGACCTGCGTCGCGGGCAGCGTCTCTCCCACTTCGTCCAGGAAGAAGGAGCCGCCGCCGGCCACCGCGAGGAGCCCCTCCTGGTCTCGCACCGCCCCCGTGAAGGAGCCCTTCACGTGACCGAACAGGTTCGACTCGAGCAAATCTTTAGGGAGCGCCCCGCAGTTGATCGAGACGAACGGGCCGTCGGCCCGCAGGCTCAGGTAGTGGATCCGCTTCGCGATCAGCTCTTTCCCGGTGCCGCTCTCCCCGACGATCAGGATCGTCGAGTCGGAATCAGCCACCTTCTCCACGAGCTTCAGGACCTTGTGGATCTGCTCGCTGTGGCCGATGATCTCCTTCGTGTCGTCGGTTTTCTTCAGCTGGCGCTTCAGGAGGACGTTCTCCGACTGAACACGCCGCATCGCGAGCGCGTTCTTGATGACCAGCCGGATCTCGTCGTTCTTGGCGCTCTTCTCGAGGTACTGGAAGGCGCCCCGGTTCAGGGCGTCGATCGCCGATTTCTGGGAAGCGAACGCCGTTCGGATGACAACCGGGATGCTCGAGTCGATCTTCTTGACGCCGGAAAGGACCCCGAGTCCGTCAATCTCGCCGGGCATCTTGATGTCGGTGACCACGACGTCGAAATTCTCCTCCTCCGCCTTCTGCAGGGCATCCCGGCCGGAGCGGGCCACGTGTACCTCGTAGCCCTCCTTGGAGAGGAGGATCGAGAGAAACTGAACCATGCTCTCTTCGTCGTCTACGATCAGGATCTTCTCGCCGGCCACAGGACCACCCTCGCGCCAGATAAAGTTACGCCGCGTGCGCGACGTTTCGCGCCGGAGTGTCGGCCTGCGGCAACCACAGACGCATCGTGGTCCCCTCACCGACCCGGCTCTCGACCTCAATGTTTCCGCCATGGCGCTCTACGATCCGGTTGGCGATCGCCAGACCCAGACCGGTCCCGCCCTGCTTCGTTGAGAAAAACGGCTCGAATACCTGCGCGACGTCCTTGTCGCCGATCCCCGTCCCCGTGTCCGCGACTTCCATCACGACGCGCGGCCCCCCCGCTCGTCCCCAGGCGCCGGGCGTCCGCCGCTCTTCGCGGATCCGCACCGTCACGTTGCCCGTTCCCTCGATGGCCTCGAAGGCGTTGATCAGGAGATTCGTCATCACCTGCTTCATCTGGTCGAAGTCCGCGCGGACCCAGATCGGCGCGTTCGGACCCTCCAGCAAAACCTTCTTTCCCTTCCCGGCGCTTTCGTGCCGGCGCGCGATCTCGATCGATTCGGACGCCAGGGCCGCCAGCTCGACCTTCTCGGTCTTGAGCGGGCGCTCCCGCGCGTACTCGAGCAGCTCCGAGACGAACCGCTCGAGCCGCTCCGACTCCCGCACGACCAGGTCCAGGAGCCGCGCGTTCTCTCCCTCGACGCGGAGCTCCTTCTGAAGCACCTCGACCGAGCCGGTGATCGGGTTGAGACAGTTCCGGATCTCGTGCGCGATGCCGGCCGAGAGCTCCCCGATCGCCGCCAGGGTCTCCCCGCGGCGGATGCGATCCTCGAGGGCCTTCACCTCCGAGAGATCCTGAAAGAGCGCGATCACTCCGCGCCGCTCCCCGGATGCGCCCAGGAGAAGGCTCGTCGAGATTCCCAGCGGCACCGTTCGGCCGTTCGCGGTCAGCACCGTCACCTCGTATCGAGTCCCTTCCGTGCCCCGCTCCAACGCTTCACGGAGCCGTGTCGAGAACGCTTCGAGCCCCGGCCCGAACGTCTCCAGATAGTGGCGTCCTTGCACCGCCTTGGTCGGCACCGCCAGGATCTCGGCCGCCGCCCGGTTCCAGTGCCGCACCGAGCCGCCTGCGTCGATCGTCGCGAGCCCGCTCGAGAGGTTCTCGAGAATCGTCTCCGTATCGAACAACGCCCGGTTCAGCTGGGCCCGCGCCTCGTCCAGCGCCAGCCTGCCCTCGCGGAGCGACCGTCCGATCGCGCCGCCGATCGCCCCCACGATGAAGAGGAGCGGCAGATACAGGATCAGACGGAGCCGGAGCGCCGGCTCGCTCAACCGCTCGGTCAGCCCGTACGCCATCGGCGGCACCATCCCGCCGACCTCGGCCACGTAGAACGCTCCGTACGCCAACCCGGCCGCGGCCGCGAAGAGGAGCCCGCCCCTCACGGTCAGAAAGATCCCGCCCATCAGAGGCGCCAGCAGGAAGAGCGGCGCGAACTGGCTGGACGTCCCCCCGGTGAAGAGGAGGAGATACGAGATCACCGCGACGTCGACCAGGAACTGCGTCGTGAGAAGGGCGTTCACCTCCGCCCCGCTCTTCGCTGCGTGGTGGTACGCCACGGCCAGCCCCGCCGAGAGCGCCACCAAGAACACGAACGGGTAATGCCGAGTCAGGCTCAGGCCGGTGTCCGAGAACGCGACGGCCATCGCGGCCACCAGCGTGATGAGCGCCATGCGGCCGAGAATGACCGCCTTCACCGCCTCGCGAAGCCGCGGTTCCCCATCCGCCTTCGTTGTCGGGCCGGATCCGGCCTGCGGGCGACTATTTCCCCCCAGCGACCACATTGATCAGCTTGAACATCGGCAGATACATGGCGACGACCATGCCGCCGATCATCGAGCCCATGAAGATGATCATCATCGGCTCGATCAGCGAGGTGAGCGAGTCGACCGCGGTATCCACCTCGTCGTCGTAGAAGTCGGCGATACGAGTCAGCATGTCGTCCAGCGCTCCGGTCTCCTCGCCGACGGAGATCATCTGCACCACCATCGGCGGGAAGACGTTCGATTGACGGAGCGGGGCGGAGATCGTCTCCCCTTCGCGGATGCTCGCGCGCGCGGCCATGATCGCTTCCTGAATCACCCGGTTACCCGCGGTCCTCGCGGTGATCTCCAGGCCGGTCAAGATCGGGACGCCCGAGGAGATCAACGTGCCCAGCGTCCGCGTGAACCGCGCCACGGCCCCCTTCCGGAGAACGTCGCCGAACACGGGCAGCCCGAGGAGAAACTTGTCGATCTGGAAATGCCCCCCCTCGGTGGCGTAGTAGCGCCGGAGCCCGACGGTCACGCCGATGATTCCGCCGAGAAGCATCCACCAGTACCCGCGGAGAAAGTCCGAGAGCATCATCACGATCTTCGTCGGGAGGGGCAGATCGCCGCCGAAGGCGACGAAGATCTTGGCGAAGGTGGGGATGATGAAGATGAGCATGAAGGTCGTGGCCAGACACGCGACGGTCATGACCACGGCCGGATAGACCATCGCGCCCTGGACCTTCCGGCGCAGCGCCTCCGCCTTCTCGATGAAGGTCGCGAGCCGCTGGAGGATGTCGTCCAAAATACCTCCCGCTTCGCCCGCTTCGACCATGTTCACGAACAGCTCGTCGAACGCGTTCTTGTTCTCCTTCTTCGCGAGCGCCTCGGCCAGCGTGGTGCCCGCCTCGACGTCGCGCATCGTCTGACCGATGATGGTCCGGAACGTTGCCTGCTCGGTCTGCTTGGAGAGGATGTCAAGGCACTGGACCAGGGGAAGCCCCGCGTTGATCATCGTCGCGAACTGGCGCGTGAAGATCGCCAGATCCCGCGTGCTCACGACCGGGCCGAATTGGGGGATGTTGAGCTTGATCTCCCCCCGCTTCTCGCGAACCGACGTGACGATGATCCGCTTCTTCCGGAGCGCGGAGAGCGCCTCGTCCTGGGAGTCGGTCGTGACCTCCCCGGTCTGGATCTCTCCCGCTAGGGTCCGGCCTTTCCAAAGGTAAACGGGCACGACGATTCCCCCTTGGCTCGGCTAGTAGGCGTTGATGTTGACGCCGACCTTCTCGAGCATGCCTTCGAGCTCCTTCACGTCGGAGCTGCGTCCCAGCGCCTCGTCCAGCGAGATGTGCTTGTTCGTGTACGCCTGGAAGAGACCCTGGTTCATCGTCTGCATTCCGTGCTTCGTTCCGGCCTGCATGAGGCTGTAGATCTGGTGCGTCTTCCGCTCCCGGATGACCGCCCGAACGGCCGGCGTGCAGAGAAGCATCTCGGCCACCATCACGCGGCCGGGACCCTTCGCTCTCGGAATGAGCTGCTGTGTGATCACCGCCTCGAGAACGAAGGCGAGCTGCGAGAGCACCTGCTGCTGCTGGCCCGACGGAAACGCGTCGACCATTCGGTTGATCGATTCGTACGCGGAGTTCGTATGCAGGGTCGCGAGGACCAGATGACCCGTCTCGGCGATCGTCAAGGCCGCGGCGATCGTCTCCAGATCGCGCATTTCTCCGATCAGAATCACGTCGGGATCCTGACGGAGGACGTACTTGAGAGCCGTGGCGAAGGTGGTCGTGTCGGAGTTGATCTCGCGCTGGTGGACGATGCACTTCTTGTGGTGATGGACGTACTCGATCGGATCCTCGATCGTGATGATGTGCCCCGCCCGCGTGGTGTTGATCAGGTCGATCATCGCCGCGAGCGTGGTCGATTTGCCGCTTCCGGTCGGGCCCGTGACGAGGATGAGCCCCTTCTGCTTCAGCGTGAGATCCCGGATCACCTTCGACAGACCCAGCTGTTCGCAGGAGAGGATCTCGTACGGAATCTGGCGAATGGCCACCGAGGTGACCCCGCGCTGGAGGTAGACGTTCGCGCGAAACCGGCTCAGGCCGGGCACTCCGAACGAGAGATCCAGCTCCTTGGTCGTTTCGAACCGCTTCCGCTGCTCTTCCGTGAGCACGCTGTACGCCAGCTGCTGCGTGAGCTGCGGCGTGAGGGGCGGGTGCGCCATCGGCAGGATCGAGCCGTCGATGCGGACCTGGGGCGGAACTCCCGCGGAAATATGAAGATCCGAGGCCCTCATCTTGATCATCTCGTCCAGCAGTTGACGCAATGAAACCATGTGTTCCTCCCTGACGCGGAGCGCTCCGGCGCGGCTAGCGGTCGGCCGCGGTCTCCTTCAGCACTTCTTCGGCGGTCGTAATGCCATTCTTTAACTTGATTAGGCCATCCATGCGGAGCGTCAGCATTCCCTCGGTCACCGCCTGCTTCTTGATCGTGCTGGTCGACGAGCGGTCGAGAATCATGTCGCGGATCTTGGGAGAGACCGGCATCACCTCGTAGACGCCGAGGCGTCCCTTGTATCCGGTGTTGTTGCAGTCGACGCAGCCTTTTCCCTCTTTGAACGCCACCTTGCGGGCCTCCTCTTCGGGGATGCCCAGCTCGCGCAGGACCTCGGCGTGGAGCTTCACGTCCGACTTGCACGAGACGCAGACCTTGCGCAGGAGTCGCTGCGCCATGATGAGGTTCGTCGAGGACGCGACGAGGAACGGCTCGATCCCCATGTCGATCATTCGGTTGATCGTCGAGGGGGCGTCGTTGGTGTGGAGGGTGGAGAGGACCAGGTGGCCCGTGAGAGCCGCCTTGACCGCGATCGATCCCGTATCGATGTCCCGGATTTCTCCCACCATGATGATGTTGGGGTCCTGTCGCAGGAACGCGCGCAGGGCCGCCGAGAAGGTCAAGCCGACCGCCTCGTTCACGAGGACCTGGTTGATCCCTTCCAGGTTGTACTCGACCGGGTCCTCGGAGGTCATGATGTTGACCTCGGGCTGGTTGATCTTGGAGAGCGCCGAGTAGAGCGTCGTCGTCTTTCCGCTTCCGGTCGGGCCCGTGACGAGCACCATCCCGTACGGCTGCGCGATCGCGTGCGTGAACTCCTTGAGCGCCGACTCCTGGAACCCGAGCTTGTTGAGATCGATGTTCAGGTTCCCCTTGTCGAGAATTCGCATCACGACCTTCTCTCCGTAGATCGTCGGAAGGCTCGAGACGCGGAGATCGATGGAGCGGCCGAGGAGGCGCAGCTTGATGCGGCCGTCCTGAGGGACCCGGCGCTCGGCGATGTCCAGATCGGCCATGATCTTGAGACGCGAGGTGATCGCGGCCTTCATCCGGAACGGCGGCGACATCATCTCGTAGAGGGTGCCGTCGATCCGGAAGCGGACGCGCAGGGTCCGCTCGTAGGGCTCGATGTGGATGTCGCTCGCTCCCTTGCGGACCGCGTCCGAGATGAGCGAGTTGACCAGTTTGACGACGGGGGCCTGCTCCGCTTCTCCGAGGAGGGCGACATCGGGCGTGTCGTCGACCGTCTCCTCGATGACCTCGATCTCGTCTTCCATCCCCCGCATCACCGTCTCGAAGCTGGCAGCCGAGTCGTACGCCTTGTCGATGGCCTTCTTGATCGCCGACTCCGACGCGACGCACGGCTGCACCTCGCATCCGGTGATGAACTTGATGTCGTCGAGCGCGAAGATGTTCGATGGATTCGCCATCGCGACCGTGAGGCGGCGGCCGGTCCGGGAGACGGGGACGACCTGGAACTTGTTCGCGACGTCGCCGGGGATGAGCTTCACCACGGCGGGGTCCGGCGCGAAATTGGTCAGGTCGACGGCGGGCACGCCGTATAGCTCGGAGAGGAACTTGGAGAGGTCGTCTTCCTTGACGGCGCCGAGCTTGATGAGGGCGGACATGAGGTTGCCGCCGCCGGTCTTGACCTGAAGCTGGGCTTTCTGCAGCGCCTCAGGCGTGATGACGTGTGCTTCCAGCAGCTTGAGGCCTATGTTGTCCTGCTGCACGTTTCCGGCCCTCGATGTCGATGCTTGCGTGGAGGCGAGTTCCCGTGATGGAGGCATGGGAATGGCCGTAAGACGTTTCGCAAGAGGGGTGCCATAGGGAGCTTGGAAGCGCCCGATCGGGTCGATCGCGCGCGTTACGAGGGTCTTAGAGGGGTCGCGGGGGAGTCGATTATCGCCCGGCGCGATGCAGACCGCCGGATTCTTTGCAGAATGCCCTGCTCAGTTCGCGATCGGCGATCCGGAATCGGCCGCCCCGGCCGGCGTCGAGAGGTAGGGTCGGATCCGCTCCAGCGTCCGAGGGCCGATACCCTTTACGCGAAGGAGCGCCTCCGGGGTCCCGTACGGGCCGCGCTCGGCGCGGTCCGCCAGAATCCTGGCGGCGAGGCCAGGGCCGATCCCGGGAAGCCGCTCCAGCTCCCGCGCCGTCGCCCGATCGAGGTCGATCCGGGACGGGACGAGCGACGGCCCGCGGTCGAAAGCCCGGCCGCCGGCTTCGCGCCCGCGCCGGAGCGGGCCCCCACCGCCGACGGAGTCCGTCGGCGTATCAGCGGAGACGCCGGGGGCCTGGGCCGCGTTCCGCGCGGCCGCATCCCGGGACTCCAAATCGGCCACGATGTCCTCGAATCGGGATTCGTGCGACCGTCTCCACTCCCGAAACGCGCCGCCCGCCAGGAGCGATACGAGGACGAAAACGAGCCCGGCCCGCATCTCCCGTCCCCACATCCCCGCCCCCTAGTCGAACAGGTACCAGACGACGCCGAATCGGAACGACCGCCCCGGCATCGGCACCGCGCGGTCGCCGGCGACATCGTAGATCGCGCTCGGCGCGTGGTGATCGAGAACGTTGTCGAAGTTGAAGAAGGCGCCCGCGGGACCGAAGTCGGCGTGGATGAAGCCGTCGACCACGGCGACCGCGGGCTCTCGCACGATTCCGCGCCGGGGTCCCTGCGCGTGGACTTCGAAGCCGAAGTAGGCCGGGAGATCCCCGTGAAAGAGGGAGAGCCGGACGGCGGCCGCGCCGTCCGCGCCGTAGCGCGGGGGCGATCCGGCCCGCGGCGAGAGACGATCGGGCCCGCCCCTCGCCCACCCGAGGCCGCGGAGCCGCAGCGCCCCGGGCTGGACCACGAAGCTGACCGATCCGTGCGAGACCCACCCGTCCCCGCGCGGAGCGGCGCGCACGTCAACGAAGATCGTGTCGATCGTCTCGAGCCGCGAGACGTCCCAGCCGAAATCATCGTGGAGCCTCCGCATCGAGCCCTCGGCCTCGACCTTGACCGCGCGGGAGAGGGCGTACGAGCCTCGGGCCAGCGCGCCCGCAAGCCGGCGCGGCTCGAGGGAAGGGTCGCCCGAGCGCGAGATGCTTAGGAATTTGGGGTAGAGGGCCGAGGGCGGAGGCACGCTCGCCGCGCTCGCGGGCGAGAGGAGGTCGACCCACGAAGGACGCTCGTGCGCCCACTCGAGATCGATCCTGCCCGACGCCGCGCGTCCTTCGCCCCAAACGGAAAGGCGTCCGTCCAGAAGCGTCGGCGAGGCCTCGCGCCAATCCGCCGCGACGCTCGCTTCCGCGCCTCCGGCTCCTCCCAGGGAGCGGCGCAGCCCGGTCGCGGCGCGAGCCTCCTCGCGGCGGGACGCGAAGAGCGGATCGCCCTCGGTCACGAGCTCCACTCGCCGCGAATCGGCCTGGAGCGACGCGACCGGGATCCATCCGCTCGCCGACCCCAGCTCGCCGTTCCACCGGAGCGACCATTCGGGAAACTCCCAGCGCTCTCGGCTGCCGTCCGGCCGGACCCTGGTCCGCTTCGCTTCCCCCACGCGGAGCGTCCATCGGCTCAGCCTCCGGTCCCCCACGGCGCGGGCGTGAAGCGTCAGGCTCCTCGACGCGATCTCCGCCCGACCCAAAAGGGTCTGGATCTCGCTCGTGAAGGGATTCACGCTGTCGGCCTCGTCCTCGACCGTCCACTTGAAGATCTCCCCCTCGACCCATAGATCGTGGCGGAGCAGGCGCGGGAGTCCTCCCGCCAAGGCGTAGCGCGTCGAGACGGCGTGGTGGAGCGGCGAGATCCCGTCGGACTCGTGGCGCGCGTACGAACCTCCGATCCCCTTGCCGAGGACCGGCGAGACGAAGCGGGCGCCCGTGTCCAGGATGCCGGCGTCGCCGTTCCCATAGTAGAGGGCGCTCTTCGCGCGCCGCTCTCTCCGGCCCTCGCCGGGAACGACGCGCGTGACGGCGCGCTCCGCGACCGGCTCCGCCAGGAGCGCGCCCGCACGGTCGAACGGCTCGGGCGTGAGGCCGCGGCTCAAGGCGACCAGATCCAGCGTTTCCTCCCCGTCGGCCCGGGGATTGTCGAGCACGGTCGCCAGATCGAACACGCCGATGCCGTACGGCCTGGCCGCGACGATCGTGCGGTCGGTCGGCAGGTCGGCGACGGCGCCGAGGGGGTAGGTCCGGAGCCTCGAGCCCGCGTCCGGAACGGAGAGGGCCCCGGTGGCCGCGCCGAAGAGCGGTAGCGGCAGAAAGATGGACGCGCGCCTGCCTCGGAGCGCGCTCTCGAGCGATGCGTCGCCGGCCTTTCGCTGCTCCTCGAAGTCGACCGCCGGAGCTTGGGCGATCCCCGTCTCGCGGACCGGCACGCGCGCGACGCGGGTCGAATCCGGCGCCCGGACGCCCACGTGAAGTGTGGAGTCGCCGGCGGCGGCGCCCGCGCCGGGCGAGCCGCCGGCGGGAGGCTGCGCCGACGCCGTTCCCGCCGAGAGCGCCACCGCCGTCGCGAAGAGGGCTGCGAGGCTCGCGGCGGCGCGCGCCCCTCGCGCGCAGACGTTAGAAGGCACGGCGCGTCACAGCCGGATGTCGGCTCAACCAAGGGAACGCCACATTCCCGAGAACCGCGAAGATCGCGACATTGGAGGCGACGTGCTGCAGCATCGGGAGCGCGGCCACGCCGAGCGTCACGGAGATCGAACCGAATACGATTCCTTGCGCCACGTTCGTGACGAGATCGTAGGCGAGCGTCGCTACGAAACCGGCGCCGAGGAGGATCGCGGTGCGGACCCTCGGGCCCGGTCCTTCGCGGCCGCCACGGGGTAGAAGCCAGCGGCCGCAAAGTCCGCCGAGCGCCCCCACCGCCCCGCCGCCGACGACCTGGGCGGCGAGCACCCACGGGTGGGGCGGGCCGTAGGGATTGGCCACACTGAAGAGAAGCCGAGCGACGGCGCCGATCCAGACGCCCCACGCCACGCCGCTCAACGCCCCGGAAAGAAACACCGCCACGATGAAAAGCTCCACAAAGAACAGGTACGGGAAGAGGATCAACTTCGCGTAGCCGCACGCGACCGAGAAGGCGATGAGGGCGGCACTTCGAACGACGGTTCGCATGAGAGCGGGAGAGAACGCGGACGCTACCAGATGGTTTGGGTCCGCGCAATCGGAACCTCCGCGCGCGGGCGGAGGGTCAGTGGGGCTTCAGCGGGGGGCGCGAAGCGGGCGCCGGGCCCGCAGGGTTTCGTCCAACTCTTTCAGTGCGGTTTCCGGAACCAGGACGCCCCCGATCGAAACGTCGGGCGTCCGCTCTCCGTGGTAGTCGGAGCCTCCCGTCATGAGCAGGCCGTGCTGCTTCGCGATCCCTTTGAAGCGCGCCACGTCCGCCGCGGCGTGCTTCGAATGCCAGACCTCGATGCCGTCGAGGCCGCGCGCGGCCCATGCGGCGATCAGGTGGTCGCGGTTCAGCGTGCCCGGATGCGCGAGCACCGTGACGCCGCACGCCTCGCGAACGACCGACACCGCTTCCTCGAGCGTGACGGTCTGCTTCGGGACGTAGGCCGGCGCGTGGTGGCCCAGGAAGCGCTGGAAGGCCTCTTGAAAGGTCTCGATGTGCCCTCCCTGCATCAGCGCCTCGGCCACGTGCGGGCGGCCGAGCGCGCCTCCGTGCGCGATCTCCTCCACTTCCTCGAGCGCGATCTTGATCCCGAGGCCCTTCAGGCGGGCAAGCATCTTTCGCGCGCGCTCCCGGCGCGAATCCCGATACCGCGCGATCGCGGCTACAAGGCCCTTCTCCAGGGGGTCGAATCCGTACGCGAGGAGATGGACGTCGATTCCGGCCTCGCTCACCGAGAGCTCCACGCCGGGGATCACGCGGATGCCGGAGCTTTTGGCCCGCTCCTCGGCCGCGGGGATCCCATCGAGCGAGTCGTGGTCGGTGAGCGCGAGGACGCGGACCCCGTTTCGCTCGGCCATCGCGACGACGGCCTCCGCCGGGTACGATCCGTCCGACGCCGTGGAGTGGAGGTGGAGATCGATCGTGGAGACGGCGGTCATGAATCGCGGCCGGCCGAGATCCGCTGCGTCAGCTCGCGGACCTTGGTGGTCACCTTGAGGAAGCCGGCGTTGAGCAGGGAGACCTCCTCAAAATGCTGCAGGGCCTTTTCGAGGTTCCCCAACCGTTCCATTGCCATCCCCAGATGATACCGCAAACTGATCGTCTCCTCGGGGCCGTGTGCCGGGAGCTCGAGCGCGCGCGTCAGCTCGCGGGCCGCCGCCGCGGGCTCGTTTTTTTCCAGATAACAAAGCGCGATCATCTCCAGGCACTTGAGCTCCATCGGTCCGCCCTTCGAGGCCACCTGGAACTCCCCGATCGCTTCCTCGTAGAGCCCCATCTCCATGTAGGCCATCCCGAGATCGTAGTGGCTCTCGTGGTCCTCGCCGGAGATGCTGCTGCTCACGCCGGCCTTGAACTCGTCGATGATCTCTTCCAGGTCGACAAGATTGTCCATGCTGGCCGGAGCCTCGTCGCGCACGAGGACCGAAGCCGAGGGCCGCTTGTTGGGGAGCGAATCGAGATCGATCAGCTGCTCCGACGTCGTTCCGTTCATGGCGTCGATCCGGGCCACGCGCATCCGGGCGCGGCCGTTCGACGGATCGAGCTCCAGCGAGCGCATGTATTCCGACCGGGAGAGCGCCCACTCCTCCTGGCCAAGGTAGAGCTCGGCGAGATTGAACCGCGCCTTGGCTTCGGCGAGCGGGTCCTCCGCCTGCGCGGTGACGTCGACGAGCCTGCGAAGCGCGGCTTCGTGCGTCGGCGTCACTTGCAGAAGCGAAGCGAGGAGCAGGCGCGCGCGAGGGAGATCCCCGCGGAAGAACGCGAGCTCCGCCGCCTTCCAGAATTCCTCGGCCGCCATCTCCCGATTCCCCGCGCTCAGATAGCTCGCGGCGAGATCCTCGTGGCGCGGGGGCGCGGTCTCCGCTTCGGGTGCGGCCGCGGCGGGCTCGGGCTCTTCGACCTCCGGCTCCGGCCGCGCGGCTTTACGCGGGGCGGTCTCGGCCGCGCTCTCGGTCACGAGCGTGTCGGGCTTGAGCTCGTCCATGACGCTGCGGGCGGATGGCTCGTACGCGCTCTCGCGGTCCGCCGTCGATTCCTGCTCCGCCGCCGGCTCCTGCTCCGCCGCCGGCTCCTGCTCCTCGAAGGTTTCCTCCGGAGCCGCGGCCTCCTCCTCCTCCGTCACCGTCTCCGTCGCGGCGTCCGAGGCGGATGAGGCTTCGCTCGTGAGCCCGGGGGCGAGCGTGGAGGCGCGCTCGCGGAGATGCTTCGCCTCATCCATCTCCCCGCGGTGCTCCAGCATCTCGGCGCGGCGCAAAAGCTCGCGACCGCCGCGCTCCGGCTCGTCGGCGCGCATCGCGATCTCGACGTACTTCTCGGAGAGATCCGTGTTCTCGGGGGAA
>Ga0193723_1000407_pt1 | contig 16862 bp, 13 predicted proteins | sample H2m2metaG_FD_143042 | JGI IMG/M metagenome (GOLD analysis project Ga0193723, IMG submission 143042) | Soil microbial communities from a riparian zone of the East river system, Colorado, United States - H2m2 | ecosystem: Environmental > Terrestrial > Soil > Riparian zone | place: USA: East River...
GACGGGGGGCGAACTCCCAGTCACGCGCGACAACGCCGATCGCCTGACGAACCCGCGCACGCGAACCGCCGAATCGTTGAATCGCGGCCAGTGGGTGTATCAGACCTACTGCCTCGTGTGTCACGGCGAGCGCGGCCGCGGCGACGGCCCCGTGTCGCTCACGGGCGGCGGGCCATTCCCCGGCGTGCCGTCGCTCGTCGACCCCGCGCGGCCCAAGCTCAGCGATGGCTACTTGTATGGGATGGTCGTCGAGGCGTCGCGCATGGGGCGGGGTCTGATGCCCCGCTATGGCGATAAAGTCCGCGGCACCGACCGCTGGGACGTCGTGAACTACGTGCGCAGCCTCCAGGTGCTCGCGCGAGGCCCCCAATGAGCGCCGCCCCTGGGGTGGTGAGCCGCACCGACCTCGCCAGCTTAGCCCGTCAGGCGCCGGTCCGGCGTGTCGCCCTGCTCGGCCTCGCGCTCGCAGCGGTGGGCGGGGTCGCTCTCGTCAGCGGTTTGCTCGGCGGTCATCCCGACCGTACGTGGTGGGCCTACCACGCGAACTTCGTGTTCTGGGCGGGACTGGCGCAGGGGATGGTCGTCTTTGCCGCCACGCAGAAGCTCGCGAAGGGCCACTGGTCCGGCGTGCTCATCCGCGTCGCCGAGGCGGGCGCCGCCTTCACGGCCGTATCGGTCGTCCTGTTCGTGGGCCTGTTCATCGGCCGCGACCACATCTTCACCTGGCTGCACGAGCCCCGACCCGACATCGGGGGATGGCTCACGACCAAGTGGTTCTTCCTGCGCAACGGCGCCGTTCTCGTCGTGCTGGCGTGGCTGACGTGGCGTTTCGTGGGGCGCGATCTCGCGCCTGACGTGCGCGAGCTCGCCACCGGAGAGGTCGTGGACCGCAAGGAGGACGCCGACCGCATCACGCGCGATGCGGCCATCCTCGTGCTGGCGTACGCGTTCGGTTACAGTCTGCTCGGTTACGACCTCGTCATGTCACTCGCCCACAAGTGGGTGAGCAACCTGTACGGCGCGTTCTACTTCATGGGGAGCTTTCTCGCCGGCTTGATGACGCTCGCCATATTCGGCGTGACGCTGCGCCGGGCGATGGGTCTGGGTGAGGTGTTTTCGACCCGGCAGCAGCACGACCTCGCCAAGCTGTGCTTCGGATTCACGGTGTTCTGGGCCTACCTCATGTGGTCGCAGTTCCTCGTGATCTGGTACGGGAACCTCCCCGAGGAGACGTACTTCATCTTCTATCGCCTGTACGGAGCGTGGCGGCCGGTCGGGATCGCGGTGTTCACCCTGGTGTTCCTGATCCCGTTCGTCGGCCTGCTCGGCGTGCGGCCGAAGAAGTACCCGCCGGCGCTGGTCGCCTTCGCGCTCGTGAGCCTCGTGGGCATCTGGTTGGAACGCTACCTCGAGATCGTTCCATCGGTGAACCACGGAGTGGGACCCGCCATCGGGGTGCCCGAAATCGGGACGGGCCTGTTCTTCGCCGGGCTGTTCCTGCTCTCGTGGGCCTGGTTCGCGGCGCGGTATCCGATCATCTCACCGCGCCTCGCGGCCGACGCATTGGAGCGCGAGCAGCACTAGCCATCACGGGCGACGATATGTGGGGCCTCCGCCACATCCGGCGGGGGCCCCTTTGTCGTCTCTGGGGGGTAGATACGGCGTTCTCGATTGTCTCACGTCCACGAGGGGAGTTTGTATCATGCACTTCGAGCGTCTGGCACTCATTGTGGCCGCCGCAGCCGTGGCGTCCTGCAGCAGCAACCCGTACGGCCCGGGTGGTGGCGGCGGAGGCGGCCACAGCACGACCATCTCCGTCTCCAACAACCGCTTCAGCCCGACCCCCGACACCGTGTCGGCGGGACAGGTGACGTTCTCCTGGTCGAATGCATCGAACGGGCACAATGTGACCTGGGACTCCGGGCCCGACACACAAACCAATACGAACACCGTGATGACTGGCACCTATTCCCCCACGCTCATCGCCGGGACCTACCATTACCATTGTTCGATCCACGTCAGCCTGGGGATGAGCGGAACAATCGTCGTGCAGTAGTTAGCTTGGAGGGCATGGCCGACACTCTCGAGCTTCCCACCAAATGAACGTCTGGCGCAGCGCGGCCGAGCTGGCGCGGGCGGGGACGCCCGGCGCCATCGCGACGGTGGCGCGCGTGCGCGGATCCACGCCGGTGCCGTCGGGCACCAAGATGCTCGTCGGGGCCGCGGGCCGGCTGATCGGCACGGTGGGCGGCGGGTGCGTCGAGGCGGATGTGATCGCCGCGGCGCTCGAAGCGCAGGCGCGGCGCCGGCCGGCGCTCGTCACTCATCATCTCAACGCCGACCTCGCGGGCGATCTGGGCCTGTCCTGTGGGGGCACCGTGGACATCTTCGTCGAGCCGCTCGTCGCTGATGACGCGTACGTCCGCGTGCTCGAGGCGGCGGCGGGCGCCGAGTCAGGCCTGGTACGGACCGGCGTGGCCTGGGACGCGGGACCGGTAAAGAGCTTCGAGCCGCTGCCGCCCGGGGCCCCGCGCGGCGAACCTGCGACGCTGACGCGCGACGGACGCTTCGTGGTGGAGACCCTCATTCCGGCGCCGCGAGTCTTCGTGTTCGGGGCCGGGCACGTGGGTGCCGCGATCGCGCGGGCGGCGGCGGCGGCGGGGTTCCGGGTCGTCGTGATCGACGATCGCGCCGAGTACGCCGATCCAGGCCGCTTCGAGTCCGGGATCGCGGTGCTCGCAGCGGAGGTCGAAGCGGCCCTCGCGCGCTACCCGCTCGCCGCTGCCGACGCCGTCGTCATCGCCACTCGTGGCCATCGCAACGACGCGCTGATTCTAGAGCGCGTGGCGACGTCGCCCGCCGGCTACGTCGGGCTGCTCGGCAGCCGGCGTAAGAAGGCCGTGGTGACCAAGGGACTGACGGGAGCTGGAGTGCCTGCACGCGCGCTGAAGCGCGTGCGCGTGCCGGTGGGACTCGCGATCGGCGCCGTGACGCCCGAGGAGATCGCGGTCAGCGTCGTGGCGGAGCTGATCGCCTGGCGGCGCGGAGCTACTGAATAGGGGCGAGACGGTCGAGGAGATCGTATGGGATACGGTCCTGCCGCGACCCCAAGTAGCGGACGCTCACGCCGTCGATCTCCCGGTAGGTTCGGCGCGCCCAGAACGCATCCTCGACCTCCGAACGTGGTGGGTCGTTCAAGAGGGGTTTGGCCGCATCCTGACCCGTCAAGAATGGGTGGCGCGAGAGCCCGGTCGGGCGCCCATCGCGATCGTCTCGAAACTCGATCACCTTGCCAGAGTCTAACTCTTGGCGCACGAGGACGGCGCGGCCGGACAACCTGTAGAACTTGACGGCATAACCCGGGATCGCGACGGGATGGGCGCCCAGAACTGCTCGCGCCTGCTCGAGCGTGATTTCTCCACGTGTCATCTGCGCTGCGGCGGAGTTGAGCGAGAACGCTACCAAGGCGGCGAGAATGGCTGCTGGAGCGGCAGGGCGAGTCGGCATGAGCGCCTCCAGAGGGTACCGATCGAACAGTACCCGGCGCGCCCGAGAAGATCCAGATGTCGCGCCGGCGCTACGGTATCGGCTTCAGTTGCTCGAGCAGCCGGTTGAGCGAGTCGGCCGAAAGCGGGCCGGCGATTTCCACGCGCAGCCGGCCGATGAACCGAGCCAGCCGCTCCGTCTCCGCAAGCCTCTGTCGCTGCGACGCTGCCGGCGGCGCGGCGAACCGTCGCTCGATCGCGCGCTCCTCCACGCGCTCCTGAAATACCTGAATCACGGTCGTCGAGTCGAGCGTCTGCTCGACCAACACCACGTCGCCCGCAGGGCTGCGGCGGATGTTGCGCACCGCGAGGCCGGGAACACCGACGGGATCGGCGCCGAGCAGCTCCCGCGCCGGTCCCGGGCGAATGATGGGCCACTGCGTGGCCACGAGCCGCCCGCGGTCGCTCGCCACGTCGGCCGAAGGGCGAGCGGTAATGATGGCGTCACTCGGGACGGGCGTCGGCGTCACCGGCCGAAGGGCCCCCTGGGCCTCGCTTTGGGCAACGCCGGATTGCAGGGTGATGGTCTCAGGCGCCGCCTTCGCGGCGGCGCTATCGGCCCTCTCGTCCCGTCGCATGGCGACTCGATTGGCTGCGCGCGGCTCCCTGGCCGCCACCAACGGCGCTGGACGATCGGCATTGGCATGGCCCAAAACCGGGGTGAGCGAGTCCGTGACCCGCGACGCTAGAGTCCCAGGCTGCCGAGACGCGTTGTTCGTGCCGCCGAGGTAGTAGCCCAGACCCACGGCCAGGACGACCGACGCCGCCCACGTGAGCGGCACCCGCAGCCGCCACGCCAGCCGCGGCCGCCGCAGCTGGTGCATCGGTGGCGCGGGGCGCTCGACGGGTTGCGCGAGACTGAGCAGCTGCCCGGCCCGCGCGACGAGCGCGCGCTCCTCCTCGAGACGCGTGCGGCACGCGGGGCACTCGGCGATGTGGGCCTCGAGCTGCGCCCGCTCCACGGGCGTCAGCTCCCCGTCGAGGTAGGCGTGCAGTGCGCCGTCATCCACGTGCGACATGTTGCCCCTCACTTCCTGTGTCATAGGCTTCCACCAGCCGCCGGCGCGCCCGCGCCAGCGTCGTGCCGATCGCGCCCCGCGCCAGGCCGGTCTGGGTTGCGATTTCGTCGTACGACATCCCGGCGTCCCACAGCAGCAGCGCTTCCCGATCGCGCGGTGTCAGCTGGTCCAGCGCCACCCGCACCTGGTCGCGCCGGGTTGCCGCGTCGATCTCGTCCTCCGGGGCGCTGTGGACGGCGTCCGGCTCGCTCTTCAAGAGCGTCAGGTGTCGCCGCTCGCGCGCCGCCTTGCGCGCTTCGTCCCGTGCCATGTTGGCCGCCACGACGAACAGCCACCCCCGTGCGTTCTCCGGTTTGTGCACCAGCGCCCGGGCGAACGCCTCTTGGGCGAGGTCCTCCGCGCGCTCGGCGTCCCATACCTTGCGGTACAGGAAGCGCACGAGCGAGCGGTAGGTGCTGCGGTAAACCTCGGCCAGATCCTCGGGCATGTCGTCTCAGGAGCGGAAGTCCCGCACCAGCGCGTCCAACTCGCCGGGGCGCCAGGCGGTCTTCCCGCCCGCTTCAATCTTGATGCTGGCGCGTCGCCCGGCTACCAGCACTGCCGGCTCGAGCGCCGCTGCTTGCCCCAGATCGGGCATCGCGCGCAGCAGCGCGAAGTACGCGTCGCTGTACGGCGCCACCGTCACCACTCGCAGCGAGTCGCCGTGGCCCAGGTCGGTCCAGGTGCTGTCACGCCAGATGAACAGCCGCCCGCCCACGCGCTGCGTCGGGTTGCTGCCCGACCGTGAGGCCCGCACATCGTCCGCTTCCGTCCCGGCTGCCGTCACGACGACGGCATCGAGGCGTAGCACGCCGGACATTGATCCCTCGCGCGCTGACTGGGCGACCGCTTTCGACCCGGCTTGATCGGTTGGTGCCGGGGCCGGTGCGTTCATCACGCGCTGTTCTTCACGTTGCCGCGCCACGACGTTCGGCTCCTGCACCAGATAGGACGTGTACTCCGTGAGAATGCCGTAGCGCAGCGCCAGTTGCTTCAGGGCATCGATCAGCTCGCGCGTCTGGCCGCGGAGCCGGATCTCGCGCGACAGCGTCCCCGCCTTCCGCGCCGCCCACAACTGCTCGATGTAGCGCGCGTCGCCCTCACGGTCGGTGAGCGCGGTCCGGAACTCTTCCTGACGACCGTTCCGGCGTCCCCGCACCGTAACGTCCCACTCCCCACGCCCCACGCCCCGGTATCTGCCAAACACCACCATCTCGTCGCCAGCGAACAGGTCCGGCAAGCTGCCGGGCTGCAGGTCGTACACCTCGACGCCCTGCGATCCCGAGAGGGAGAGGTCGGTGAGCACGGGGCTCGCGACCTTCGCGGCCAGCGCGCCCACGGCCCGCTCGATGTTCTCACCCGGCCGAACGTACTCCGTCGTACCCCGCGCCCGCTCCGTGAGCCGGTCGAGCAGGTAGGTGTTCACGTCGTCGCCCACACCGAAGGCGAACACGCGGAATCGGCCGCGGCCCTGTTCGGCTCGCTCGGCGATCCGCTCCGGGTCGCTCTCCCCCACGCTCGGCTGTCCGTCCGTGAGGAACACGACGACGCCCAGGGCTTCGGCATCAGCTGCCTCGGCGAATGCCTCGGTCAGCGCGCCGGCGATGTTCGTGCCGCCCTCGGCTTCGAGACTGCGGATCCAGTTGGCGGCATCGCCGCGGTTGGCCGCTGTGGCGCTGGTCCAGCCGGACGCGTAGCGGCGCACGCCGCCCGAGAAGGCCACCAGGCGGAAACGGTCGCTCTCGCGCAGGCCGCCGATCAGCTGAGTCAGCGCGAGCTTGGCTTGCGCGATCTTTTCACCCGACATCGAGCCCGACACGTCGATCACCGCGACGAGATCGCGCCGCAACGCGTCGGTCTGGGCAGCGGCCCCCGGCGCGAGGAGCAGCATGAAGTAGCCGTCCTCGCCGGCCGGGTGCTGCGTCACCAACGAGAGCCCCACCAGCCCGCGCGCGAGCGGGAGGAGCAGCTCGAAATCGCCTCCCGCAGAGCCGTCGGCGAGTGTGACATCGATGCGGTTGTCTCTGCGCGCGACTTGGACCTGGTGTGTGGGGGAGTACGGATCGCCGAAGCGCGACGCACTGTCGATCTCCATCCGGAAGCTGCGCGGGGCACTTTGCCGCCCGCGATCACCCAGGTAGCGGAAGCGCCACGCGTCGCCGGCGCGGTCCAGCATCTGCGTGTACTTGAGCGTGATCTTTCGGGTTTCGCCGGGGTTGATCGGGAAGACGCGTGCTCGGATCAGCCCCTGGCCGGCGAGCTCGATGAGTGCGGGATCACGTTTCAGCCGCACGATACCTTCGTAGATGGTCCGCGCCTGGACGGCATCCATGGCCTCGCCGCGCAGCTCCTGGTCGCCTTGCCACAGCGAATAGCTCGAGAACACCGCCTCGCCGGGGAGGGGGAAGTGGTACATCCCTTCTTCCATGGTCGGTCCGACGTTGCGGAACCACTCCTCGACAGTCACGCGGGCGACGCGTCCGCTGACGCTCACCTGAACCGTGCTGCGAATGCGCTCGATCCGTGCTCCCCGGTCCGGGGGAACGGGGCGGATGGGATCGATCCATCCCTGAGCGCGGCCGGCCGGGGAGATCGTGGTGGCGAGGGCGACGGCAAGCCCCAGCCCGCGGTGGAGCAGCTGCATGGCGTACATCCTGTGGGAGACGCCATGAGAGACGGTGGGGGGTGAGAGCTTTGCACATCGGAGTAGTCAGTCGTCAGCTAACTCCAACGCCGACAGCTACTTCACTGCGCACTCGTTGGGACCGGACTCCAGCATGTCCGCATCAGAATCCGATACGTCAACCAGGCCCAGATTCACCTGCTTAATGGTGCGGTAAGCCTCAGGTGGGGTCACCTGGTGATCGGCAACCCAATCAAGAAACGCCGATTGGTCTTGGATTCGCGCTGCATGATTCGTAGCGGCGATGACGTCGAACCGGGCGGCGACGACTCGGTCGGCGCGGCGTTCCTCTTCACTCGCGTAGTGCCCGGGCAACACGAGCAGATCCCCGGACCACTGCCGGCGCACCCGTTCCAGGCTCTGCCACAGCAGTCGGGCCCACGCGTCGGCCTGTCCGCCCAGGTCGGGGCGGCCTATCGAACGCACGAACAGGAAGTCGCCGGTGAGTACCAAGCCGTCGTCGGCGAGGAGTGCGACACTGCCGAGGGTGTGGCCGGGCACGTGCACGGCGCGCAGGGCGGCGCGTCCGAAAGCGATGGTGTCGCCATCCGACAACGCTTGGTGGGCGAATCGCCCCGGCGCGCCATCGTAGGGGGAGACCGCGTCGTCCTGATGCACGAAGTACGGAACCTGCCAGCGCGCCGCCGCCCCGCGCGCGCCGCTCAGGTAGTCGGCGTGCATGTGCGTATCCACCACGGCGACCGGCGTCGCGCCCAAGTCGGCAAGAGCCGAGTCGTAGCGGTCCAGGTGCCGGCCGGGGTCCACGACGAGCCCGTCGCCGTCGCTTACCAAGATGTAGCTCAAGGCGCCTTTGCCGAGGCGGTCGAGCTGCACGACGTGCGCGAGCGAGGGGGTCGGCACCAGGGGGCGCGCCACGTACACCTGCTCCCACGCCGCCATGCCACCGGTGACCGAGAACGCCTCGTAGCCCCGCTCGCGCAGGAATGCCGTCGACTGCTTGCTCGAGTTACCGCGGTTGCAGATCACGGCGACGGGGCGGGCGGGATCCAGTCGCAGCTGCTCGAGCGAGGACGCCGTGAGGAGTTTCGAGTTCGGCATCGCCCGGAAGTCGAGCGCCGACCCCAGCGCGACGTGCCCCGCGGCGACCTTCTCCGGCGCGCGCACGTCGAGCACCTGGAGCGACTCGCCCTGATCGAGCCGTTGCGCCAGGTCTTCAGGAGCCATTTGGGGCAGGGAAGAGGACGCCATGGCAGGAATCTACACAACGCAAACGGCCCCCGTTGCCGGGGGCCGCGCGTCATCAGCATTCGGGACGCCGAGTTACCGGAGCGGTACCAGGACGCCGAATAGCAGCCCGAACGTGTTGATCGGGGCAGTGCCGACATCGGTGTTGCGGCCCCAAAGGCTGTAGTTCATCTCCACGCGCCCGCCGAGCGGGCCCGTCAGCGCAAAACGGTAGCCCCAAGCGACATTGAGGGCCGTGCGCGTCGCGGCATTGGCGCCTGTGCCCTTGAGGTATTGCAGGGTGCCACCCGCGGCGCCGTACCAGCCACCGTGCACGGCGTAGTTCAGACGCGCCGAGACGGTGCCGACGAAGGTGGTCGTGCCACTGGACTGGATGCGGTGGATGTCCACGCCCGGTTCGAGCGCGATCTTATTGCCCATCGGAAATACTGCGAAGATTGTAGCCGGGAGCGAGATCGCGGGCGATCCGGCCGCGGCGAACCCGCCGCCGAAGCTCGGGAACATCAGTAGGGCGATGTCATTGCCACCGCCGACCTCGTGCACGGTCGCGTACCCGCCTGCCAGGCCTAACTGTTTGGTCCACGCGCCGGCGGCTGCGCGCTGGGTGCCCCGGGCGGCGCTTCCACGACGTGTTGGCGTCGACACGCCGAAGAGCACCGAATACGTGTTCTGCGGGCCGATGTTCTCGGACTTGCCCCAGAGTCGCGCACCTACTTCGAGACGACCGTTGAGCGGGCCAGTGAGGTGGCGCCGATACCCCACGGCTGCCTGGATTGCGAGTTGCGTCTCCCCGGTTCCGGAGTTGTTGATGTAGCCCAGGGCGCCGCCGGCGGCCGCGTAGAAGCGGTGGCTCAGCGCGTAATCCCCCCGCACGCCCAGGGTTACGAGCGTCGCGCCGCTTCCCGCGGTGAGCTGCGAAGCGGCCACGTCAAACTCTACAGCGATCTTGTCCTTCCATGGAATCACGGCGTACACGCCCGGCGCGGACGGGAGGAGGGGACCGAGACTGAAGCCCGGCAGGCTGACAATATCGATAGGACCGCCTCCCGAGCCGGCCGCAACGAGGCGCGTGAAGCCGCCCTGGATCCCGATCTCCTTTTGCCAGGCCTGCTGCCCCTGGGCACTTGGCGCTACGCTCGCCGCGAGGGCGAGCACCACGAACAGTTTACGCACGGTAAAACCTCCGATGCCATTGTGGGATTGCACTGCTCGGGCCGCCAACCGGCCCAGAAAAAGGCGCCCCAATATTGGGGAAACTCTCGGAAACGCAATACCTTGCGAGCCTTATCCCACCTGCCACGTTGGCACCAGCCTCCCGTTTCTCCGCGTGCCGTCTATATTGTGAATGCGTTCACAAGCCCACCAGCCAACGTACCCGGAGGACATTCGCAATGCGCTTCACTCTGCTCACGACCATCGTGGCGCTCGGCGCCCTCGCCTGCGGCGGCGAGAAAAAGGCCGATCAGACGCAGACGCCGGCGGGCCAGCCCGCCGCCGCGCCCGCGGCGCCCGCCGGTCCCGTGGTCGAGGTCAAGATGACGGGCAACGGCAGCACCATCGCGGCGTTCGAGCCCAAGACCCTGACGATCGCGCCGGGCACGACGGTGCGGTTCATCAATGTGTCGGGGGGCATGCACAACATCGCCTTTTGGGGCGACTCGATCCCGGCCGGCGCGGCGGCGGTCCTGACCGCGGGGATGCCGAACACGATCGACAACCTGTCGGGTGCGTTCCTGATGCAGCCGAACGACAAGTACGACGTCTCGTTCGCCAACGCTCCGACGGGTACGTACAAGGGATACTGCGTCCCGCACGTGGCGTTGGGCATGAAGATCGCCATCACCGTGAAGTAACCCGGCCGCGTTCGACGGACGGCAAGACGGCCCCGGGAGCGCTCCCGGGGCCGTTCGTGTTTCCGCCTACGGGCAGACTCGCGCACCGGCGGTTAGATTCGCCCCGCCCGCCATGTCCGCCCTGCTGGAACGCGTGCGCGCCGCCCTGGCGCCTGAATACGACGTCGAGCGCGAGCTCGGCAGCGGCGGGATGGGCACGGTCTTCCTCGGGTACGACACTCGGCTCGATCGGCGCGTCGCGATCAAGGTGCTTCATCCCGAGCTCGCCAGCGCGCACGGCGCTGAGCGGTTTCTGCGGGAAGCGCACGTCCTCGGCAATCTGAACCATCCGAACATCGTCCCGGTGTTCGACATCGGTCCTCGGAGCGGTCTCTTCTATTACATCATGCCCTACCTGGACGGCGAGACGCTCGCGCAGGTTCTGGAACGGGGCCCGCTTCCCCTGGCGCAAGGCGTGCAGATCGGCCGCGACCTGCTCGACGCGCTGCAGACCTGTCATCGCCGCGGCGTCGTGCATCGCGACATCAAGCCCAGCAACATCCTTCTCGTGGACGGACGCGCGGTCCTGATCGATTTCGGGATCGCGAAATCGGTTTCTCACCCCTCCACACCGCCGCTCACCGGGCCGGGGCAGCCGCTCGGGACGATTGAGTACATGCCCCCCGAGCAGGCCGCGGGCCGGGAAGCCACGGCGCAGACCGACCAGTGCGCACTGGCGATGACCTTGTACGAAGCGATCACCGGGCGCCCCTGGACCGACAGCGCGAGTTGGACCGGAGTGCCGCGCGATGTGGCACACGCGCTGCAACGCGCGCTGCAGCCTGATCCCCCGGCGCGATGGCCGGACGCGGCGGCCTTCAGTCGAGCGCTGGGCGGGGGAGGGGGGTTAGGGAGGGATGGCCTGCGGCCGGGGTCCTACGCGTGGCCGGTCGCGGGAGTCGGGGTGGCCGTGGCCGCCGTCGTGGTGTTCTGTGGTCCGCTCGGGCTTTGCTCACCTGCGCCTAAGCCCTCCTCGCCGGTTGCAGCGCCGCCCTACGAACTGATGGTCGGCGGCTTTCAGGTGGCGGGCGCGACGGACCCCGCCCTCGCTCGGCACGTCGCCTTCTTCGTCTCGGACCTACTCGAGCGCCTCCCGCGAATGCGCCTCGTGCCCACGAGCTACGCGCAGGGGCGCGTGCAGGATTCCTTGGCCGGGCGCCCTCTGCCGCCGCTGCGGGTGGCAGCCACCGCGGTCGGGACCGTCACGCAACGTGGGACCACGCTCCACGTGAATCTCGAGGTGCGCGACTCGCTGGGCCGGCGCCTGCAGAGCGGGGGTGTCAGCGGCCGGACGCGCGGCGAGGTCGAGTTGGCGGACGCCATTGCATCCTGGGTGGTCGGGCGGTTGCGACCCGACTTGGCCGGCGAGCTCGTGCACGATAGCACCCTGCGTGGGCGCAGCGTCGCGGCGCTGGGCGAGTTCTTGGCGGGACAGGACGCGTTCGCTGAGGACGCCTGGAGCGAGGCGGAGCGTCATTTTCGCGCGGCGCTCCAGCTCGACCCGACGTTTGCGCGGGCGGCCTGGCAGCTCGCGAACGCGCAGCGCTGGCGGCGCGCCCCGTCGTCGGTGAACCTGCGCGACGTCGTGCGACGCTATGGACGCTACTTGAAGCCGCTCGATTCCCTCCTGATCGAGGCCGAGTTGCTGCCGACGGGGCCGGCCCGCTATAGAGTCTACGAGCGTGCACTCGGGCGCGACGACGCGAGGAACGATCCCAACGCCCGGCTGCTGTACGGCGCGGAGCTGATGCACCGCGGGCCGCTCGCGGGGGTCGGCCTCGACAGCGGCGCGGCGGTCCTCGAAGAAGCCGTCGCGCAGAACCCCGCGCTCGCTCCCGCGCACGACCAGCTGGTATGGGCGCTGATCCGTCTGGGCCACCGAGACGCGGCGCGACGCGCGCTCGATCGCCTGCAGCAAACCCGACGTCCTCCGCTGCGACCCGAAATCGACATGGGCGCCGTCATGGAGGTCGCGTTCCAGGCGCGGTTCGAGCCCGAGAGCCTGCGGACGGTGCTGGCACGGACGCCGCCCGGCGCGCAGGAGGACCTTGGTGAACGGATGCGGTTCGGAGTGGGATTCGACGTTCCCGCGATCCAGCTCGCCTTGGGACAACAGGTGGCGGCGACGGCGCGGGACCCGGGACTCCGAGCCTCGGGTTACGAAGCCCAAGCGCTCGCGCTCGTCGCATTGGGTCGACCCGCCGCCGCGCTGGACCGGTTCGATTCCGCGGCGGCACGGTTCGGAACACCAACCGCACGACTCGAGGCACTCGAGTGGCGCGTGCTCCCCAATGCTCTCGGAATGAGCGGCGTGCCGGCCGCCGAGGTCGAACTTGCCCGGGCTGCGCTCGCCACGGTGCGTGGACCGTTGGCCGCCCGGGCGGCGTGGGCGCTGGCCGTGGAGGCCTATGCGCGCGGCGATCTCCCGATGGCGCGCGCCCCCCACGCTGCGGGCCTGCGGCGGCTCAACGTGCTGCTCAGCGCCTTGGACACCGCCGCGCGCGGCCACCCGCGAGCGGCGCTGGCGCTGACGGAAACCCTGCTGCCGTCCGAGGAGTCAGAGCAGGTCGGCGATCCGTTTGCCCGTGCCGTGCTGCACGTACGTCGCGCGGAGTGGCTCGAGGGCTTGGGTCGCCGCGACGCCGCCGAGCGCGAGTGGTTGTGGTACGAGAACTCCGACTTCGAGGGATGGTTGACGGGCGAGGTGGAGACGGCGGAGGTCGACTGGGCCCTCGGCACCTGGGCGAGGCTGCAACGGGCGCGCAATGCGCTCGCGGCGGGTGACGCCGCACGAGGCTGCGGGTATCTGGAGCGCGTCGTGGAGTTGTGGCGGGAACCCGAAGCGGCGGTCGGGTCGGACGTGGCCAAAGCTCGCGCCCTGCGAGAGACATGCCCAAAGTGATCCAATGCCGTCTCCTCGGCCCCATCGAGGTCCGGGTCGCGGGGCGACGCGCGCCCGCCAAGCTGCTGGAGTACAAGAACCTTGCGCTGCTCGTCTACCTGGCGTGCTCACCCAAGCGCTCCCGCTCCCGCGATCACCTCATCGGCCTGCTCTGGCCGGACAAGCCCGAAGACAAGGCTCGCCACTCGCTCAACGTGGCCCTCTCGGTGCTGCGCGAGGCAGCGGGGAGCGACGCCCTCACGACTCAGGGTAACCGGATCGGGCTCGTTCCCGGCGCGGTCGAGCTCGACACCGAGCGATTCGAAGCCCTCGTGGCGGCGGGCGACTGGGCGGGGGCCTGCGCGCTCGTCGAGGCGGAGTTTCTCGACGGCTTCGTGGTGCGCGGTTCGACGGACTTCGAGCAATGGCTTGCCGCCGAACGTCTGCAGTGGCGCGCGCGAACGGTGGACGCGTTGACGCGGCTCGCGCACGCCGCCCTCGCCCGCGGGGGCGCCGCCGAGGCCGCCGGTCTGGCGAGCCGGGCGCTGGCGCTCGACCCCACCGCTGAGCTGGCGGTCCGCACCGCGATGCGCGCGCTCGCGCTCGGCGGAGATCGGGCCGCGGCGCTGGCGGTACACGACGTGTTTGCGGCCCAGCTCGCGGCCGAGGGCGGCGGGACACCGGCGGCGGAGACGAAGGGGCTCGCCCGCCGCATCGCCGGCGAACGGAGCCCACCCCGCAGCGTGGCGAGTCCCTCGCGGCGCGCGCCCCTCGTGGGGCGCGAGGCTGAGCTCGAGAGCCTCGGCGCGGCCTGGGACGAGTGTCGACGAGCGCCGCGCGCCACGCTACTGATCGTCGGGGGAGACGCCGGCGCCGGGAAAAGCCGCTTGACCGACGAAGTCCTGGCGCGCGCGCGGCTCGATGGCGCGGCGGCCGCCGTGGTACGCGCGGTCGGAGCCGACGCCGCGGAGCCGTGGAGCGGCGTGTTCGGGATCGCGCGCGGCGGGCTGCTCGACGTCCCCGGCGTCGCCGCGGCGCCTGCGGCAGCGCTCGCGACGTTCGCCGCGCGGATTCCTGAATGGGCCGAGCGGTTCGGCACCGTCGCGGCGGATCCCCTCCCCCCTGGCGCTGCGCTTCGTGACGTGCTGCGCGCCGTTACCGCGGAACAGCCAGTCATGCTCCTGGTGGACGACGCACATCGCGTCGACCGAGAGTCTCTGCTCGCGCTCGAAGCGGCGGCGCGCGACCTGCCCGCCGCGCCCTTGTGCCTCGTGCTGACGCGGGTGGCTCATCCGGCGCCCGCGGAGCTCGATGAGCTTCAGTCCCGGGTGGGCCGCGACATGAACGGCGTGATTCTGCGCCTGGCGCCGCTCTCGAACGATGCGCTCCGGCTCTTGGCGCACTGGGCTCTGCCGGGTTATGCGGATGACGATCTGGACCGCCTCGCCCGCCGTGTCGCCAGCGATTCGGCCGGCCTGCCCCTCCTCGCGGTCGAAATCCTGCACGCGGTCGCGTTGGGACTGGACCTCGAGCGCACCAGTGGCGCCTGGCCGCGGCCGCTGAAGACACTGGACCAGACGCTCCCGGGCGATCTCCCCGAGGTCGTGGTCGGAGCGATCCGGGTGGGATTTCGGCGCGTGTCGGCGGCCGCCCAACTGGTCCTCAGCGCGGTCGCCGTCCTCGGGGCGGCGGATGACGAACGGATCGATACCACCGTACTCGCCCGCGCGACCGGGCTCGGGGCGGCGGAGCTAGCGGCCGCACTCGACGAGCTTGAGTGGGAGCGCTGGGTTGCCGCCGAACCGCGGGGCTACGCCTTCGTGGCGCGCATCGTCCGCGATGTGGTGAGCCGGGACCTCGTCACCACCGGCCAGCGGCAGCGGTTTCTCGCTGCCGTCCGACCTTGACGTTTCCTACCGAATGCCGTAGCAACAACGTCCAATGATGCGAGACTGGGACATGGTGGTGGTGGGGACCGGGTTCGGGGGGAGCATGGTGGCGCTCGCTGCCGTTCGCGCCGGCTTGCGCGTCCTCTTGATCGAGCGCGGGCGTTGGGTGGACCGGGACGACTCGGCGTGGGACCCGCGCAGCATCCTGATCGACCGCAAGTACCGCAGCGTCTCCCCCTTCGAGACACCGCGCTTCGGCTTCGGGCGCACTCGCTTCTTCCCCGATGAAGCTGTCGGCGGCAAGTCGGTCTTCTACGGCGCCGCCTCGTTCCGGCTGCGCGAAGCGGACTTCCGGCTGCGCGAGCGCTACCCCGACGTTTGCTCGGACCTGACCGACTGGCCGATCGTCTACGCCGACCTCGCGCCGTTCTACGACCAGGCCGAGCGGCTCCTCGGGGTCGCCGGCGTGGCGGGGAGCGATCCCAACGAGCCCACGCGGGCCGGCCCATACGGCGCCGCGCCGCCGCCGTTCTCGGCGCCGGCCCGCCGCGTCGCGACCGCGGCCGAAGCGCTCGGGCTCCGTCCGTTCCCCATCCCGCTCGCCATCAACTTCGCGTCCACCGATGGGCGGCGGCCCTGCGTGCAATGCCTCACCTGCGACCTGTTCCCCTGCAAGATCGGCGCGAAGAACGATCTCGCGGTCACGGTGTTGCCCGCGGCGATCGCCGCCGGCGCTACGGTGCTGCACGGCACCGTGGCCGTGCGCCTGCGCCGCGATGGGAGAGAGGGCCGGGTCTCGGCAGTCGATTGCATCGACACGGCCAGCGGCGAGCGCTTCTCCGTTACGTGCCGGGTCTGCGTCGTCAGTGCCGGCGCGATTCCCTCGGCGGCCCTGCTGCTCGCCTCCGGGCTCGGGGCGGTAGAGCCCAACGGCTCCTGGATCGGCCGCTGCCTCATGCGCCACTGCTCCGGGATCGTCATTGGGATTTTCGGCGGGCGCACGAACTCCGAGCGCGTGTTCCACAAGCAGGTGGCGCTTACGGACTTCTATTTTGGGGACGGGCATCGATCGCCGCCGGGGCCGTGGGGGATGATCCAGGGACTGCAGGTACCGCCACCCGAGTACATCGCGGCCGAGGGCGGATTCCCGATCGGAACGCTGGGCGCGAAGACCGTGGACCGGCAGGTATTCCTGTTGTGCATCGCGCAGGACCTGCCCGATGCGGGGAACCGGGTCGAGATCGATCCCGCGATGACCGACACCTATGGGGCGCCGATCCCGCGCGTCTTTCATTCTTATTCCCCCCGCGACCGGGGGGCGCGCAGGGCGCTCTACCGTGAAGGCGCCCGTATCCTGCGCAAGGCCGGGGCGTTGATCCGCGTCCGCAAACCGATCAATACCTTCTCGCACGCGCTCGGCACCTGCCGCTTCGGTGACGACCCCGCTCGGGCCGCGCTCGACCCTTGGTGCCGGTTCTTCGGCGTCCCCAATCTGTTCGTCGTCGACGCGAGCTTCATGCCCAGCTCGGGCGGCGTGAACCCGAGTCTCACGATCGCGGCGAACGCGCTGCGGGTGGGGCAACACGTGGTCGCCGAGTGGGACCGGTTGGCGTGAAGCCGGTGCGTCTCTGCCTGCTCGGCTGCGGTAAGGTCGCTCGTACGCACAGCCGCGTGGCCCGCTCGCTCGGCGGGATCGAGCTGCTCTATG
>Ga0193723_1000408_pt1 | contig 16852 bp, 16 predicted proteins | sample H2m2metaG_FD_143042 | JGI IMG/M metagenome (GOLD analysis project Ga0193723, IMG submission 143042) | Soil microbial communities from a riparian zone of the East river system, Colorado, United States - H2m2 | ecosystem: Environmental > Terrestrial > Soil > Riparian zone | place: USA: East River...
TGTTTTCTGGAATGCCCACGCAATTCCCGTAGTCGCCAATGCCCCTGACCACTCCAGAAAACAGGTAGCGAACTCGTGAGCTCTCGAGAGAACCGAAGCGCAGCGAGTTGAGCATCGCGATTGGACGCGCACCCATCGTGAACACGTCGCGGAGAATGCCGCCCACACCCGTTGCCGCTCCCTGGTATGGCTCGACAGCCGATGGATGGTTGTGCGACTCGATCTTGAACGCGACGGCGAGCCCGTCGCCAATCGAGATCACTCCGGCGTTTTCACCCGGGCCCTGCAGCACGTACGGCGCCTCGGTCGGGAGCGTCTTGAGAACGGGACGCGAATGTTTGTATGAGCAGTGCTCGCTCCACAGAGCACTGATGATGCCGAGCTCCGTGAATGTGGGCGTGCGTCCCAGCATCGCCACCAGGCGCTCGTATTCCTGCTTGGTGAGTCCGTGCTCCGCGACCAGTGCTGGTGTGATCGCGGGATCCCCGAGCCGGGGCGTCACCGCGGCCATCTCAGGCCGCCACTCTGGTGAGGATCGATTCGAGCAGCCTCACGCCGTCGCTGGAGCCAAGGAGGGGACTGCATGCTCTTTCCGGGTGCGGCATCATCCCGAGCACGTTGCCGCTCTCGCTGATGATGCCGGCGATGTTGCGCTCGGAGCCGTTGGGATTGGCGTCCGCGCTGATATTGCCGCTGGCGTCCGCATACCTGAAGATAACGCGTCCTTCAGCCTCGAGCTCATCCAGAACGCCGGCGGGCGCCACGTATCTGCCATCGCCGTGCGCGATCGGTACCCTGAGGATCTCACCACGTTCGTAAAGGTTGGTGAACATCGTATCAGCGTTCTCGACTCGAATCCTCACCTCGGCGGACACGAACTGGAGATGCGAATTACGCATCAGCGCGCCGGGTAGCAGTCCTGCTTCGCAAGCGATCTGGAATCCGTTGCAGATTCCCAGCACCGGTCCACCGCTCTTCGCGTGGCTTACGACTTCCTGCATGATCGGGCTGAAGCGCGCGATTGCGCCAGCTCTCAAGTAGTCCCCATAGCTGAAGCCGCCGGGCAGGATTATCACATCCGCGCCCTGAAGATCGTGATCCTTGTGCCACAGATAAGTGGCTTCCTCGCCCAGCACATCCGTCACCGCGTGAAACGCGTCGTAGTCGCAGTTGGAGCCAGGGAACGTGACGATTCCGAACTTCATGCGTGCACCGCCGACTCGATCTCGAAATCTTCCGTCACCGGATTGGCCAGAAGCTTTCGACACATGTCCGTCACCGCTTCCTCCGCGGCAATCGCGTCGTAAGCATCGGTCTCGATCACGATGTAGCGCCCGACGTGGACATCCTTCACCGGATCGAAACCAAGAGTGTGTAACGCTCCCTTCACCGCGTTCCCCTGAGGATCGAGGAGACCTTTTCGCGGCGTGATGTGAACGGCAATGCGAAATTTCGCCATCAGGGCGTTCCTCCAGTGGGGCCCGGAGAGCTCGGTGGTGTGTTCGGCGAACCACCGCGTGGCGGCTCGTCATGTCCGGGTGGCCGGCGCCTTCTCCTGCGGCGCGGCGGACGTTGGCGGAGCGCGTCGCTTCCTCCGTCGACGAGAAGCCCGGATGCGGTCAGCAGCAGCGGTTCATCGTCATCGGAGATAACTGGAGAATCGCCAACGGGCCGTCTGTCGAGCAAGCCAAAGATCACGGTCTTCGCGAGCCCGTACAGCACGTAGCCGATGAGCGCGGGGAAGTAGAACTCCTTGCGCAGAAACAGGACGCCAATGAACGTCGCGATTACGACGAGAGTTCCGAGTACCTCGCTGATCTTTCTGAACCCGACGGTCGGGACAGCCGGATAGGAGACGTTGCTGATCATCAGGAACGAGAGCAGCATCATCAATCCACGCAGGCCCGTGGTCCAATTCAGGTCGCCGAGGATGGTCTGGTTGTAGAGGGGTGTCTGGCTGAACCAGTAATACGTTGCGAGCGTCATCCCCGCTGCCGGGCTCGGAAGCCCGTGGAAATACCTCTTGGCGCGGCCCGCCTGTTCGACGTTGAAGCGCGCGAGCCTGATCACCGCGCACGCCGTGAACAGAAACGAGAAGATCCAGTCCCATCCATTTCTGTTCAGCACCGCGAAATACATGATCATCGCCGGCGCGAGACCGAACGTTATTGCATCAACGAGCGAGTCCAGCTCGGAGCCGAAGCGGGAACCCGTACCTGTGGCGCGGGCAACGCGCCCGTCGAGTGCATCGCACACACCTCCAAACACGATGTAGAGGCCCGCAGTGTCGAACTCATTGCGGGAAGCAGAGACGATCGCGAAAATGCCAAAGAACAGGTTGGCGAGAGTGAACCCGTTGGGCAGGATGATGATGCCGCGGCGCGGACGATCGGATTCCGCCTTCGTGTGCTGCCTTCGCATGTGGTCTGGCGCGAGCATTACTTCGGAAGCTCAGCGAGTATGGTTACGCCAGCGACGGTGATGTCACCGACCTTCGCCCGAACCGACGAGGCGACGGGAAGAAAAACGTCGACGCGCGAGCCGAATCTGATTATGCCCATCCGATCGCCTTGCTTCACCGTTTCGCCAAGCTTGCTGTACGTCACAATCCGGCGTGCGATGAGCCCGGCGATCTGCCTCACTAAAATACGGTTGCGGCTCGTTTCGATCCCAACCGACATCTGCTCGTTCTCGAGACTCGATTTTTCCGCCGCGGCGTTGAAGAACTTTCCCTTGTTGTAGTGGACGTATTTGACGACGCCGTCCACGGGATAACGGTTCACGTGCACGTTGAACACGTTCATGAAGATCGAGAGCCGGACAGCACGACCTCCGATGAAGCTCGGCTCGTCGACCTCAGTGATCATTATGAGCTTCCCGTCAGCGGGACCGACGACGAGTCGTGGGCCGCGCTCGCCCGTGCGCTCGGGATCGCGGAAGAAGTAGGCGACCCAGAGCGCCAGCAACAGGAGCACGAACGCCGCAAGCCAGAGGCCCCAGGACCGCCGAGCGATCGCGAATCCAAATCCGCCCATCGCAACCACGGCTGCGATTCCGATGAAGAGCAGGCCTTCTCGCGCGAAGTTCAAAGTGCTCAGTCCGCCTGGAGTGCTAAGCCGGTCAAGCGACGATAGATGTCGAGGTAGCGCTTACTGGTGGCATCGATCACTTCCACGGGCAGAGGTGGCGCAGGATAGTTGCCGTCCCAACGGCCGGCCCGCTTCTCGGCGTCGAGATAGTCTCGAAGCGGTTGCTTGTCGAAGCTGGGCTGGCCGTGACCCGGCTCATAAATATCGGCCGGCCAGAAGCGCGAACTGTCGGGTGTGAGCACCTCATCCACCAATATAACCTTTCGATGAGGCTCGGCGTCGTTCCCTCTCCCCGTAATTCGACCGAATTCGAATTTCGTATCGGCGATGATGATTCCGCGTTTTGCGGCTATTGCGCGCCCCGCTTCATAGATCTCCCGCGAGAGTGTTTCGAGCTCGCGAGCTGGTTGGTCGCCGACGAGCGAGCGCATGCGATCGACAGAGATGTTCTCATCGTGGCCCTCGTCGGCCTTGGTCGCCGGACTGAAGAGCGGCGGATCGAGGCGATCGGATTCTCTCAAGCCTTTCGGGAGAGGCACGCCTGCGAGAGTGCCTTTGTCGCGATACTCTTTCCACGCCGAACCGGACAGGTACCCACGCACTACGCATTCGATTGGAAAAACCGTCGAGCGTCGGCACAGCATCGTTCGTCCAGCGATCTCCTGCTCGTGGCCACGTAGCTGCGGCACCTCCCGCACAATTTCGGATGCATCGGCCGATAGCATGTGGTGCGCGACTCTGGATTCGAGCTGCCTCAGCCACCAAGCAGTGATCTGCGTGAGCACCGCGCCTTTGTGTGGAATCGTCTCCGCCATCACCACATCGAAGGCGCTGACCCGATCCGTCGCCACGAGCAGGAGCCTCTCGTCGTCGACGACGTACACGTCTCGTACCTTGCCGCGGCGGAACGGGGTGAGCGGAAGCGCGCTCGCCTCCATCAGCATCAGACTCGGAGCTCCTCGGCGCGTTCCTGCTTCGGGGTATGCCCGGCAAAAAGCGGAGTGATGACGTCGCGCAGAAACTCGTCGACCTGTTCCGGAGCACGGCCGATGAACCGCTTCGGGTCGATCGCGCCTTCCAGATCCTTTAGCTTGACTCCGAACGATTTATCTCGAGCAAGTCTATCGAGCAGATCGTTGGTGTCGGCGCCGTCCTTCATCGCGCGCGCAGCCTCGAGGCTGTGCTTCCGGATCGTCTCGTGCGCGACCTGTCTGTCGCCGCCTTTCTTGACCGCCCGAACGATCAGCTGCTCCGTCGCCATGAACGGAAGCTCCGCCGCGATGCGCCGCTCGATGACAGCGGTGTGGACCTCGAGCCCCAGCGAGATGTTTGACATCAGGAGCAGGATCGCATCGGTGGCGAGGAACATCTCGGGAATGACGAGCCTTCGATTGGCGCTGTCGTCGAGCGTTCGCTCGAAATACTGCACGGCGTGCGTTTGGTTGGCGTTGCCTTCCAGTGAATTGACGAAACGCGCGAGCGACGCGATGCGCTCCGAGCGCATTGGGTTTCGTTTGTAGGCCATTGCGGACGAGCCAACCTGCTCGCTTTCGAACGGCTCCTCCACCTCGCCGAAGGACTGCAGCATCCGGATATCGCCGCTGAATTTGGCGGCGCTGGCCGCCAGGCCGGCGACGACTGAGAGGACGAATGCGTCGAGCTTCCGCGTGTACGTCTGGCCAGTGACTGGAAGCGGAGCAGGGAAGGACATCTTCTCCGTCACCATGTGATCGAGACGCCGGACTTTGTCGTGATCACCTTCGAACAGCTCGAGGAAGCTCGCCTGGGTTCCAGTCGTTCCCTTCACTCCGCGAAACGGCAGAGTCCGCCGGCGATAGTCGATCTCTTCGATGTCGAGCACCAGATCCTGCATCCACAGCGTGGCCCTCTTGCCAACGGTCGTGAGCTGCGCTGGCTGCAGGTGCGTGTAGCCAAGAGTTGGTTGATCGCGCCAGCGCTCGGCGAACGCTGTCAGCGCACGCAGGACGTCGAGTGCGCGCCCACGCAGAAGATCCAAACCGCGCCGCATCAGAATCAGATCGGCGTTGTCGGTGACGTAGGCGCTGGTCGCCCCGAGATGAATGAACGGCTTCGCCGCCGGCGCCACATCGCCGAATGCGTGAACGTGAGCCATCACGTCGTGACGAAACCGCTTCTCGTACGCGGCAACCGCCTTGAAGTCGATCTTGTCGAGATTGGCCCGCATCTGCTGAATCGCTTCGTCGGGGATCGGAATTCCGAGCTCCCGCTCCGCCTCCGCGAGAGCGAGCCAAAGACGACGCCAGAGGCCGTACCTCGTTGCCGGCGACCACAGCTCGAGCATCGCCTGCGATGCGTACCTCTCGGCGAGGGGAGAGCTATAGATGTTGGTCACTGCAGGCTGAACTCGGTCGCATAGATCTGTCCGCCGCGCTCGAAGTACATCCTCAGGCCACCACGTCCGTACGTAGTGAGGATGCGGTTCACCGCTTCTGCATTGGTGATGGGCGTCTGATTGATCTGCACGATCACATCGCCTGCCTGGATGCCGATCTGCTGTTGCACGCGATCGCTGACCCGATTCACGAGCGCGCCCTGCCTGCTCTGGATCTGGTACTGCGCCCGGATTGGAGCTGTCATGGTGATGAGCTCAATCTCCCGGAGGACGGTAACGCGGGGAGCGTTGACGTCGGGCAGATCCACCACCTGGACCGTAATGGGAATCTCCCTTCCATCGCGCTTCACGACGATCGGATCGCTTTCCCCGACGCGCAACTCGAGGAGCTCCGCGTACCAATCGTAAGCGTTGTGAAGCACCTTGTTGCGGGACCGGCTGATCACGTCGCCCGGACGAATCCCGGCGCGCGCGGCCGGCGAGCCCGGAACTACGGAGGCGACGACCACTCCCGTGTTGCCACCCGGGACTCCCAAGCCGCGCGCCAGCTGAGGTTGAATTCCGATCCACGGACGCCTGACGACGCCGTGAGCAAGAAGATCCTCGGTCACCCGTCTGGCCCTATTGATCGGGATCGCGAATCCAATTCCGACGGAGCCGCCACTCGGGGAAAAGATGGAGCTGTTGACGCCGATTACTTCGCCGGCTGCGTTCACCAGCGGGCCGCCTGAATTTCCCGGGTTGATCGACGCGTCCGTCTGAATCATGTCTACGTACACGCCGGCGCCTTCGGACTGTGCGGCGAGATTTCTTCCCACGCCGCTCACGACGCCGGCAGTTACGCTCGGCTCGGAGTTCGCGAGGACGAATCCGTACGGATTTCCAATCGCGATCGCCCATTCTCCGATGAGCAAATCGCTCGATGAGCCAAGCGGAGCGGTCGGAAGATTCTTTGCGTCGATTTTGAGAACCGCGAGGTCGTTGGTCTCGTCGATCCCAACCAACTTCGCAGGGTAGGTCGTGCCGTCTCTGAGCGCGACCGAGATGCGCGTCGCGCCCGCGACCACGTGAGCGTTGGTGACGATCGCTCCGTCGGAGCGAACTATGAACCCGGAGCCCAGGCCGGCAGCCGACCGCTGACCGGAGCGGCCTCCGAAGAACTGCTCAAACACGTCCGCCGGAACTCTCTCTATGACCTCTGTCTGGACCGTCACGACAGCCGGCGCGACGCGAGCCACAGCGTCAGTGATCGCCGTCCGGCGCGATGAGTTGATCGCCGAGGGTGTCGTCGGGATCTGGGCTGACTGTGCTGAAGACGGCGTGCTCGATGCACCCTGACACGCCGCGAAGGCGAGTGCGCTGAGCGAGCGCGCGAAGCGAATCCTCATGCAGATCCGCGCGATTTGGGTCGCTTCGCCAGGTCACTCAGAAACTTGTCTATGCCTCTGTCGGTGAGTGGATGAACGACGAGACCGCGCAGAGTCTCCGGCGTCAGGCTGATGATGTCAGCACCTGCCAGAGCGCACTCCGAGAACTGAACGGCAGACCGCGGCGACGCGGCCATCACGTCACACTCGCGCTCACCCGCATCCAGAACGTTCTTGATCTCCGAGAGTGCCTGCGCACTGGACTGACCGTAAATCTCGAGATCCTCGAGCGCGACCCGGATTGAGGTTGCTCCGGCTTTCGCGGCGATCGTCGCCTGCGCCGCGTTGAACACGAATGTCGCGCACACTATCACTCCCTCAGCCGTCAGCCGCGCAATGGGAATGAGCGAATCCTCCACAAGAGGTATCTGTACGACGATGTGATCGGACACCTTGGCGAGCTCACGCGCCTCGGTGTAGATGTCGCTCGACGTGACGGCGGCGACCGGCACGCACACGGGGAACGCAAATTCGCGTGAGATCTCTTCCAGTCTCTCCCTCGCGCTGGCGTCGGGGTCGTCCGCACTGAACGCTACGTGTGAGAATGCAACACCATCGGCCAGACCGGCCGACGCGGCGTTCCTGATCTCATCGAGGTTCACGCTCTCGAGATAAATGTTCATTCGGTTCCCATGTAGAGTTCCTTCGGATATTCCACCCTCTCGAGGAAGAGGCCGTGGGGCGGAGCTGGTGCCGAGACATTGCTGTTGTCGTTCTGTTCGAGGAGCTCGCCTATCACGTCAGGCTCCCGCTTGCCCTCGCCGATCTCGAGCATTGTACCGACCAGAAAGCGGACCATGTGGTGAAGAAATCGATCTGCCTGGATGTCGAACACGAGCCCACCCTCGCGCTCGCGCCAGGCTGCACGAGCTACGGTGCAGCGATGGTCGTCATGCTCCGGCGCGGTCCCTTTGACGGCAAACGCGCGGAAGCAGTGTTCGCCGCGAATTGACTGGGCAGCGGCATTCATTCGCCCGATGTCGACGGGCCTTTTCCAGACCAGCTCTCTATTGTGGCGAAACGGCGAGGATGCGAGATCGTCTGTGCCTACATAGTAGCTGTAGCTGCGCGACACCGCGCTGTTCCGCGGGTGGAACTCATCACGCATTTCGAAGGCAGCCGCAATCCATACATCGTCCGGTAGAATGGCGTTCATCGATCGTCGGAGAGCTTGCGCGCTCCATTTCTCAGGCACGCGCACTCCCGCCGCCTGGCCGCGCGCGTGAACACCAGCATCTGTTCGTCCGGCGCCCACGACCGCGATTGGTGCTCCACACAATTTGGACACCGCCCCTTCGAGCTCGCCCTGAACCGTCCGTTCGTCAGGCTGCCGCTGCCAGCCGGAAAAGCGCGCGCCATCGTAGTGCAACACGAGTTGCACGGAACGCGACATCACCGCGTGAAATTAGCCCCGCAAGGCTCACTGTCAAGGAACGTAACCCATTGAATGTGATTGACTTTCGCCTGTCCGCTCGTCAATGTGGATTGACTCGCGAACCACGCTCCCTCTCCAGCTGAATCGGCACGAATGGCACCGCGAACTTTAGCCGGACTTTCAACGGTACTTGCTTCAGCCGGGAACGTCGCCGAGGCGTTGAACGCGCTCAGTCAGGACATCGCTGAGCACGATCGCAACGGCAACATCGTGCTGTTCATTTACGATGCGCGTCGTGATCTCCTCGTCGAGCGCCTAATGCCGCTGCACGAGGGAATGAGAACCGCTCAACTGGAGATCGCCGTTGATCACCTGCCCACGGCCATTCGGAAAGTAATCTCGGCGGGAAAACAGTTCGCCGATCTCGGCGCCGAATCGGGCGACTACCAGAAGCTGCTTGGTGCCGGCGCGTCACCGGAAGCAGGTGTGCTGCTCCTGCGCGGTCTACTCGTGGACGGGGAGCTGGCCGGGATTCTGGCTCTATCAGAGCCCAAGACCCGCTTCGGGCATCGTCTGTCGGAGAAGGCTGCTCCGGCGGTGGACCTGTTCGCGCTCGCATTCGCTCGCCTCGCCGAACGGCGTGCCCGCGAGGAAGCTGTGCGCATGCTCGAGGAGCTGACCCGCGCTCTCAACGACGAGCATTCGCGCGCGGTCGGCGAGCTGCAGCGTAAGCTTTCCGAGGCGCAGGCTGCCATCAACGGGAAGGGAACTGGTGACTCCATTCGCGTCACCCAGCTGAAACGCGCGATCGAAGTTGCGGCAGTCGAGGCGCGGGCAACCGCGCAACGCTTGTCGGCAGTGGAAGAGCAGGTGCGAGTCGCCGTGACGAAGCTAGAGAAGGCGCACATGCAGCTGCACGCTCAGGGTGAAGCGCTTCAGACCCAAAGCAACATCATCTACAGGGTCGAGCAGACACTCCGCGAGGCGATGGCCGGCCAGGACTCGAAGAAGGTCATCGAAGAGGTGCTCCAGATAGTCACGTCGAGAGAGCAAGCCTCCTCGCTGTAAGCGCACGACAATGAGCGCCCCGCCAGCGAACGCGCTTCAGGGCGCGATCCAAAAGCTCGCATACCATGAACCCCTCACCGCGGACGATGCGCAGGCAGCGTTCGACGTCGTCATGCAGGGGAATGCGACGGCCGTACAGGTTGCGTCGCTGCTCTCCGCAATGCGCGCCACAGGCGAAAGCCCCGCCGTCGTCGCCGGAGTCGTTCGGGCGCTGCGGACCGCGATGGTCTCGCTTTCAGCCGATGATCCGGACGATCTGGTCGACACGTGCGGAACCGGAGGAGGAGCAGTCTCGACCTTCAACATCTCCACCGCTGCGGCAATTGTGGCGGCGGGGGCGGGCGTCCGCATCGCCAAACACGGGAATCGATCCTTCACCTCACGGTGTGGAAGCGCGGATGTCCTCGAGGCGCTCGGTGTCCCGATCGAAGTCCCGGTCGCAGTGATGGAAGGGGCGTTGAGAGACGCGGGAATCGTCTTCATGTTCGCGCCGCTCATGCACCCGGCCATGCGACACGTCGGACCAGTACGTCGGGAGCTAGCGATCCCTACGGTGATGAACATCGTCGGCCCACTCGCGAATCCGGCCCGCGCAGGCCGGCAGGTCGTGGGAGTTGCGGACCTGGAACGAGCTCCGGTGTTAGCCGAAGCGCTGGCCGCGCTCGGGACCAAGCATGCTCTGGTGGTGCACGGGGAACCGGGCCTCGACGAAGTGTCTCCCCTTGGTCCGACTCACGTCATCGAGGTGATGGACGGATCGACCAGGCAGTGGACCATCCGCCCCGACGAGCACGGGTTCAAGAACATCGCCCGGGAGGATCTGGCTGGCAGCGAGCCGGCGGAGAACGCGCGGATCATCGGCGAGATCCTGAAAGGTGGGGGACCGGCAGGAGCGCGCGCTGCCATCATCCTCAACGCGGGTGCCGCGGTTTATGTCAGCGGGCGCGTGAAGTCCTACGCGGACGGTGTCGGCGCTGCCACGAAATCGATCGACTCAGGGCAAGCCAAATTAGTTCTGGAGCGCTTGAAGTCAGCGTACGCAAAGCCACTCAAAGCAAAGACTTAGCGTAGCTACCTCTAGAACCTTCTCAATACCCCGACGACGATTCCCTGGATCGAGATGTCGTTCTCGTGGACGTAGATCGGGTTCATCGTTTCGTTGGCGGGCTGCAGTCGAATCCGGCCATCGCGCTCGCGATAAAACTTCTTCACAGTGGCAGAGTTGCCGTCGATGAGGGCGATGACCATCTCGCCGTTGTCCGCTGAGTGCTTCTCATTGACGATGACGAAGTCGCCGTCGCGGATCTGCTCGTCGATCATCGAGTTCCCGCGAACCCTCAGGACGTAGTGGTTGCCGCTGCGCCGAACAAGGTCCTCTGGCACCCCGATCGACTCCGGCATTCTCACCGCTTCAATGGGCACACCAGCCGCGACCGTGCCGAGCAAGGGCAGCGACATTGCCCGAGGCAGAACCTCTGAGGGCATCAGCTCGATGCCACGGCTCTCGTTGTACGCGCGCTTGATGTAGCCCTTGCGCTCGAGATTGGTGAGATGTTCGTGCACCGTGGCGAGGGAATTATAGTTAAACTGTGTCGCGATCTCCTCGAAGCTTGGCGCATAGCCGTGTTCTTCCGAGTAGGTAGCGAGGTAGGTCAGAATCTCCCGCTGGCGTTTTGTAAGCGACATATCCCTTTCCGCGGCTGGTTTGAGAACGGACCGGTCGGTCTCGCGAACCGAACATTTGCCGAATTCCTACGTTAGCCGAAGATCGACCGAAGCGCAAGCCCTTTCGGGCTGGACGCGACCGACCGGTACGCTCGGCGCGTTGACGGACGAAGCACGTGCGCGCGCCGCAACTCTCGGCCCTCGTGCCGCTGAGCTGCAGCGGGCCGCCGCGCGGTTGGGTCCGGTTCCCCGATTCGCGGACGCGCTGCGCGGCGAGTATGTGAAGGTTGTCGCTGAGGTGAAGCGGTCATCACCCTCCAAGGGCGCGATCAACCCTGGTCTCGACCTGACCAAGCAAGTAATCGCGTACGAAGCCGGAGGTGCCGCGGCAATCTCGGTGTTGACGGAGCCAACACGATTCGGTGGATCCAACGACGATCTGACTCGCGCTCGTGCCGCGGTCCGGATTCCGCTCCTCAAGAAGGATTTTCACGTTGAGCCCGTCCAGATTCTCGAGGCGCGATCCCTCGGGGCGTCGGCGGCCCTCGTGATCGCGCGTGCCGTTTCTCCGGCAGCCCTTGGAGAGCTCATGGCAGCGGGCAATGACGCCGGAATCGAGATTCTCGTCGAGGTGCGCGACGAGCAGGAGCTCGAGCGCGCCCTCACGCTCGGCGCGCGATTGATCGGCGTCAACAACAGGAATCTCGAAACGCTGGAGATCGACTCTGAGACCGCGATTCGGCTGGTGCGGCTCATACCGGTCTCTGTCATTGCGATCGCTGAGAGCGGGGTGAAAACCGCGAAGGATGTCGAGCGTTTGGCGGCCGTGGGTGCCGACGCGGTCCTTGTCGGCACGGAGCTTTCGGCGTCGAGCAATCCGGAGACAGCGGTCCGGTCGATCACCGGCATCAAACGGACGGCCGGTGATCGCAAAAGTTAAGTTCTGCGGCATGACCCGCCCTGTGGACGCAGCGCTCGCCGCCGAGATCGGTGCCAGCTATGTGGGCGTCGTCTTTGCCGACGGGCCGCGGCGGGTAACTCCGTCGCAGGCGCGCACGATCCTGGATTCCGCGGGGACAACGGTGAAGCGGGCAGGGGTCTTTGGAACGAACTCGCCCGACGAAATCGCCAGAGTTTCCGAGGAGGCACGCCTCGATGTCGTTCAGCTCCACGCTGATCCAACGACCGCCGATGTCCGCGCAGTGAGAAAGCACTTCAACGGCGAAGTATGGGCGGCTATCAGAATCTCGGGGTCGCACATTCCTCGCGACGCGGAATTGCTGTTCGACAGCGCCGACGCGGTCGTCCTCGACGCGAGAAGTGAGAAGCGCCTTGGTGGAACCGGGGAGGCACTCCCGTGGAACGATCTCGCGGTGGACCTGGCGCTCGACCGAGGGGGCTCCGCCGTCGTCCTGGCTGGCGGCCTCAGGCCCGGCAACGTTGCCAGCGCAATCCGTACTCTCGCGCCGGACATCGTCGACGTGTCGTCGGGCATTGAGAGCTCTCCCGGCGTGAAAGACCCGTGGCTCATGCGTGAGTTTTACGCTGCGGCATCCGGCATCCGGGCTCACTAGGGTGGCGATGGAAACCGTACACCGATTCGGTGCATTCGGAGGACGCTACGTTCCCGAGACCCTCATTCCGGCGCTCGACGAGCTCGACCTGGCGTTCGACGAGGCCATGCGCGATCCCGGGTTTCTCGGAGAGCTCGAGCGGCTCCTCAAAGAGTACGTCGGGCGCCCTTCGCCGCTGAGCACAGCCCCTCGGTTCTCGGCGCTCGTTGGGTGCGACGTCTACCTGAAGCGGGAAGATCTGAACCACACCGGCGCGCACAAGATCAACAATGCGCTCGGGCAGGCCCTTCTGGCCCAGCGAATGGGGAAGCGGAGGATCATCGCTGAAACCGGGGCAGGCCAACACGGCGTGGCGACAGCGACTGTCTGCGCGCGGTTCGGGCTCGAGTGCACCGTGTACATGGGCGAAGAGGACATGCGCCGGCAGGCACTCAACGTCTACAGAATGCGGCTGATGGGCGCGAAGGTCGTCCCGGTCCTCTCCGGCACCCGCACGCTCAAGGACGCCACGAGCGAGGCAATTCGCGATTGGGTCACGAACGTCAACGACAGCTACTACGTCATCGGGTCTGTTGTAGGTCCCGCACCTTACCCGCGCATGGTTCGCGATTTTCAGTCGGTCATAGGCCGGGAAGCGAAGGCGCAGATGCTCGAGACCGCTGGACGCCCTCCGACCAGCGTCGTGGCGTGCGTGGGTGGAGGATCCAACGCCATGGGGATTTTCCACCCCTTCGTCAACGACCCAGGCGTCGAGCTCGTCGGGGTCGAGGCGGCGGGAAGAGGACTCGAAAGTGGGGAGCATTCGGCCTCTCTCGCCCGGGGAGTGCCTGGCGTTCTGCACGGGGCGCTGAGCTATCTGTTGCAGGACGCGACGGGTCAGGTGCACCCCGCCCACTCGATCTCGGCCGGCCTCGACTACCCGGGCGTGGGCCCCGAGCATTCGTACCTCAAGGAGACCGGTCGAGCGGTCTACGTCTCGATCACCGATGACGAGGCGGTCGAAGGGCTGGGGATTCTGAGCCGCCTCGAGGGCATCATCCCCGCCCTTGAGACGTCACATGCCGTCGCTTGGGTCGTCAAGGAGAAGGAACGGTGGAAAGAGAGCGACGCTGTGCTGATCTGCATCAGCGGTCGAGGCGATAAAGATCTCGCACAGATAACTGAAATGGGACTTCTTCCCGCATGACGACGTCGGTACCAGCAAATACCGCGGAGGGCGAGCTCGACGAGCCGTCATTCCCGGTCAATTACGTTGCCGATCTACTCAAAGCCTTCGTGAAGGCCGTTCGCGCACATCAGTTGTATCTGCCGAACAACCCCATGCACGCGCGCTCGCTCGAAGCCGTGCGAGAGGCTTTCGCGGTTATCTGGAAGCAAACCGACGAACTCGAGCTGCACGTCGTCGAGACCCAGCTCAAATGGGAAGGACGCGTCGTCCTCGACGAAGGCGATCGAACCAGCGACAACATGGCCTGGCTCCTCTACAAAGACGGGATCCGGGAGCTCAAGATGCTGAAGGGTTTCGAGGAAGACGAGCTTGGGGTCTTCTTCAACCTGCTGCAGCGCGTGCGTAAGGCCACGGACGAAGACGACGATCTTCTGACACTGATGTGGGAACGTGAGTTCGTGAACCTTCAGTATCGATACGTCGATCTCACGGCCGAGGGAGGTCCCGGCGTCGAATCGATGGAGCGCGCCGAACAGAAGGAAAAGATTCTCTCTCCGGCGCAGGTCGAGGCAGGTCTCGAATCAACGACGTCTTCACTCGCCAAGCTCGACGAATTCGACTCGACTCTCTATTTCCTCGATGACAGCGAAGTCGAGTACCTGCAGGGCGAAGTCAAGCGTGAGTTCTCGACCGATTTGAGACCGGCCGTTATCGCTGGACTCCTTGATACTTTCGAGACCCAAAAGGACCCCACCGTCCGCGAAGAGATCTGCGGTCTCCTCGACTACTTCCTCCTGATTCTTCTCTCGACGGCCCAGTATCGGAACGCCGCCTATCTGCTTCGCGAAGCCGGTGTCACGGCCACGCGCGCTGTGGATGTGCTCGAGCCGCAGAAGCAGCGTCTTACACAGCTCGGCGAGCTGATGAGCGACCCAAAGCCGCTCGGCCAGTTGCTGCAGGCACTTGAGGACTCTCCACTCCGCGCTCCCCAGATGGAGCTCGACGAAATGTTCGGCATTCTCCAGCCGCGCGCGCTGGAGACGATCCTCAGCTGGATTGGCCGCAGCCAGAACCCTCAGCTGAAAATGCTTCTCGAGGTCGCCGCCTCACGCCTGGCGGCGAGCAGCAGCGCGGAGCTGATTCGCTTGATCGGCTCTGAGGATGAAGCCGTCGTACTTGAGGCTATCCGCCGCGCCGCGGCACTCAAGTCTCCCGCCGCCGTTCCCGCCCTTGGCAAGCTGCTAACTGTCGGAGAGGTGGAACTGCGGGTAGCCGCCGTAACTGCGCTCACAGATATCGGCTCGCCCGGTGCCATGCAGATGCTCGAGAGGGCTTTGATCGACGAAGACCGCGACGTGCGGATCGTCGCGGTTCGTGCCATCGGCGCGCGAAACGCGCGCGCGGCTCTGCCACGTCTCGAAGCTGCGATCAAAGGCAAAGAGCTGCGCGAGAGCAACCTCAGCGAGAAGATGGCCTTCTTCGAAGCATATGGGTTGCTGTGCGGGGACGCGGGAATTCCTTTGCTCGATGGCATTCTCCACGCAAAAGGATTCATGGGCGGCAAGCGCGACGATCCCGAATTCCGTGCCTGCGCCGCGATGGCGCTCGGCAAGATCAATACGCCTAAGGCAACGGATTCTCTTAACCGAGCCAAGGACGAGAAGGACGTCATCGTCAGAAACGCGGTGAGTCGCGCCATTCGCGGCGGTGGAACGTGACCGGCGGTTCGGCGACGCAAGCGGCTGAGAGGGGAGGCGAGAAGCAGTCCGGGGCCAGCATTCGTCGTGGCGGCCGGAATTTCATGGTCGCCTTCTACGCCGCGCTCCGCGCCATCAAGCTCTATCCTCTCGAGCACAGCGCCGTGCAAAAGACTCTGGCCGAGCTCTCACAAGTGGCCGAGGAGCTTCGCCTTGAAGAGGGGGAGCTCGAATTCCGGATCTCTGGCGAGTTCATCTTCCTCAATTCCACGCGACTGCGCCTCGATCTGAGCAACTACGCGACCTTCGGGCACATTCTTACGCTCTGCAAGCTCGCCGGCATTGGCGCGATCCACGTTGGTCCCAAGGCAACCGCCAAGGAATGGACGTTCCTGCTTTCGATGCTGGGCGGCGAAACCAAGGTTTCGCCCACGGAAAGGTTCGCGGAAATCACGGGGCGATTGAAGGAAGCAAAGATCGACGTGTTCCAGATCGACGCGCCGGCCGAGACGCAAACCGACCGGGAATTCAACGAAGAAGCCAAAGCCGCCGCCAACCGCACCTACTCCCAATCCGTTGCGGTCACCAAGGACGTCATCAACTCGGTGCGAATCGGCAAGACGCCCAACATCCGAAAGATCAAGCGAGTGGTGCAGGGAATCGTCGATCAGGTCCTGAACGAGGAGACGTCCCTCATCGGCCTGACCGCGATTCGCGATTACGACGAGTACACGTTCACGCACTCAGTCAACGTGTGCATCTTCTCGATCGCGCTCGGCCGCCGTCTCGGAATGACGAAGCTCCAGCTCTACGAGCTTGGACTCGCCGCACTGATGCACGACATCGGCAAATCACGTGTGCCGCTCGACCTGCTGCAGAAGACAGGTGAGCTCACGGAAGAAGAATGGCGCTGGATGTCGGCGCACCCATGGCTTGGCGTGTTGGTCCTGTTCCAGTTCCGGCGCCAGCAGGACGAGCTATCCTATCGCGCCATGACGGTCTGCCACGAGCACCACATGAAGATCGACCTCACGGGGTACCCGAAGTGTGTGCGCCCGAGGCAGGTGAGCGTGTTGAGCAAGATCGTTACGATCGCCGACAGCTACGACGCCGCGACGTCGCGTCGCGTCTACAAGACCGAGCCTCTCGCACCGTCGGCAGTGCTCGAGGAGATGCGTGACAATCCGCGTCGCGGACTCGACCCCGTGCTCGTGAAGGCGTTCATCAATCTGCTTGGGATTTATCCGGTCGGAACGCTCATCGTTCTCGATACTTTCGAGCTGGCCATCGTCTCGGCCGCGAATCCGAATCCCGAAGCGCTCTCCAGGCCGATCATAAAGATCATCAGCGACGCTCAGGGAAACACCATCAGCCCACCGCTCACGGTGGATCTGGCCGTTCCCGAAGCGGGCGGT
>Ga0193723_1000410_pt1 | contig 16834 bp, 11 predicted proteins | sample H2m2metaG_FD_143042 | JGI IMG/M metagenome (GOLD analysis project Ga0193723, IMG submission 143042) | Soil microbial communities from a riparian zone of the East river system, Colorado, United States - H2m2 | ecosystem: Environmental > Terrestrial > Soil > Riparian zone | place: USA: East River...
CCCAGTCGAGCTCGGTGTCCGAATGCGGATCGCACACGACGTGCGCCGCGGCGTAGGCCACCCGGCTCTTGATCACGGGACGTCCACCCAGCGCCGCTCTGCCCAAGACTTGAGCCCCAGCTCCGCGAGCTGCACGCCCTTCGCTCCTTCGGCGAAGTCATGTGGGAACGGCTCGTCCGCCGTCACGTGGCGCAGAAACAACTCCCACTGCGCCTTGAACGCGTTGTCCGGCTCATCCGTATCCGGGACATCCTCCCACTGCTCATAGAAGTCGAACGGACTCGGCTCGTCGGGATTCCACACCGGACGCGGCGTCGCGGCGCGCGACTGCGTCTTGCACGTGCGCAGGCCAGCGACGGCGCTCCCCTGTGTCCCGTCGACCTGGATCTGCAACAGGTCGTCGCGATAGACGCGGACCGTCCATGAAGAATTGAACTGCACGATGATGTCGCCCCCGCCCTGCGGACCCTTCAGCACGAACGTGGCGTACGCCGCGTCGTCCGCCGTCGCCGGGTAGCGTTTCCCGCGTTCGTCCATGCGCTCGGGGATATGGGTCGCGCCCGTGCACTGGACCGCCGTGACGGGCCCGAACGTGTGATCGAGCAGGTAGCGCCAATGCGCGAACATGTCGAGGATGATTCCGCCGCCCTCTTCCTTACGGTAATTCCAGGACGGACGCTGCGCCGGCTGGTCGTCGCCTTCGAACACCCAGTACCCGAACTCGCCACGCACGCTAAGAATGCGGCCAAAGAAGCCGGCATCCACCAACCGCTTCAGCTTGCGGATGCCGGGGAGGAAGAGCTTGTCCTGTACCACACCGTGTTTCACGTGCGCGCGCTCCGCCGCGCGCGCCAGATCGAGGGCCTCGGCCATGGTCGGAGCGAGCGGCTTCTCGCAGTAGACGTGCTTGCCGGCGGCAATCGCGCGCCGTACGTGGTCGACGCGGGCGCTCGTGAGCGTCGCGTCGAAGTAGATCGCGTCCGCGGCGTTCGCGAGGCAGCGATCGAGATCGGTCGAGACACGTTCGATACCGTGCGCCCGAGCGATCTCGCGGAGCTTCGCCTCATTTCGCCCGACCAGGATCGGATCGGGGACCACCGTCCCGCCGTTGGGCAGCGTAACCCCACCCCGCTGACGGATGGCGACGATCGACCGGACGAGATGTTGGTTCAATCCCATGCGTCCGGTGACGCCGTTCATGATGATCCCGATCCTCACGGCCTCGCCCCACGCGGCAGGAGAGCCACCGCGATCGCCCCCGTCAGCGCGCAGCCGATGAGCGCCAGGAAGCCATTCGTGTAACTGCCGGACGCGTCATGCATCCGGCTGACGACCCAAGGCGCGACTGCTTCGGCGATCCCATCCCCCGTGAGCACCACGCCCATCGTGCGCCCCAACACTCGTACGCCGAACAACTCGCCGGCCATCAGCGGGATGACCATGTATTCGCCGCCCAAGCCGAGGCCGAAGACGACCGCAAACAGATAGATCGTGCCGCGGGCGCCCGGCAGGAGCAACAGCGGGATGGCCGAGACGACGAGCAGATAAATCACCAGCATCACGTACTTCTTCGCGAAACGATCCGCGAGCCACCCGGCGCCCAGGCGGCCGACGAGGCTCGAGGCCAGGACGAGCGATGCGATCTGCGCCGCGCCGGCCTGTGAATAGCCGTGGTCGAGGCTCAGGAACAGCTTCAGGTGCTGGTTCGCGCCTCCCACCGCCGCGATCGAGCACATGCTGCCGACGAGGAGGAGATAGAACGCCGGCGCGCGCAGCACGGGACCGATGCGAGGACGGTCGAGGTTGGTGGAGGTTGTCGAGGCGGTTTCAGGCGCCTCTCGCACGAGCAGCGCGAGCGGCAGCGCCACCACGATGATCAATGCCCCGAGCACTTGCAGGGCGCCTTGCCACCCGACCGCGCGCGTCAGCCACACGGCGAGGAACGGGACCAGCGCACCGCCGAGGCCGATGCCGAGGTAGGCGAAGCCCATGGCGCGGCCGCGGGCCGTGGTGAACCAGCGCGACAGCAGGACCTGGTTCGGGAGCGGGCCGCCGCAGACGTTGCCGAGCGCGTTAAAGAGATAGAAGAGATAGAAGCCGGCGAGCGTGTGGATCATGCCGAGCCCGACGAGCGCGATGCCCGCCATGAGAATTCCGCCGATCATCAAGCGGCGCGGGCCAAAGCGATCGACCAGCCAGCCGGCCAGGAAACCAAAGAGAGGACCCACCACCAGTTTGCTGAGCGCGTTGCCGGAGGTGACCTGGGCGCGCGACCAGCCGAAGTCGCGCACCATGAAGTCGTAAAAGAACGGCAGGCCGTAGAGCGCGAGCCCGACGATCGCGAACAGCGCCAGGAACGACGTCGCGGCGGCCTGCGCCTGCGCGTGCCGAACGCTCACAGATTCTGGCGCTTCAGCTCGTTCACCGCGTGGTCCGCGGCGCGCGCCGTGAGGGCCATGTAGGTGAGCGAGGGATTCACGCACGACGAGCTGGCCATGCAGGCGCCGTCCGAAACGAAGAGATTCGGCACGTCGTGCGCCTGGTTATGCGCATTGAGGACGGAGGTCTTGGGGTCGCGGCCCATGCGCGCGGTGCCCATCTCGTGCACGCTGAACCCGGGTGGCCCGTCGTCGTCGTACGTCTCCACCGCGCGGCACCCGGCGCGCTCGAGCATCTCGGCCGCCTGCGTCTTCACATCTTCACGGATGGCGCGCTCGTTGTCGCTCCACGCGCAATTGACCCGGAGCAGCGGGATGCCCCATTGGTCGGTGCGCGTGGAGTCCAGATCCACGTAGTTCTCGTGGCGCGGTAAACACTCGCCGTACCCTTGCAGGCTGATCTGCCACGGTCCCGGCTCGCGCAACCGCTGCTTCAGCTCGACGCCGAGGCCCGGCTCGTCCGCGCCGCGGGCCCACCCGTCCCGACCCGCTCCCGCCTGAATCCCGTAGCCCCGCAGGAACCCGACTTTCGTTTCGCCCGGCCGGCCCAGGTTGCGAAACCTGGGGATGTAGGTCCCCGTGGGACGCCGGCCATAGACGTATTTGTCCTCGAGCCCCGGGACGGTCCCGCGGGCGCCCGCCTTGGAGATGTGGTCCATCAGATTGCGGCCGACCTCGCCGCTCGAGTTGGCGAGGCCGCTCGGGAAGCGCGCGCTCTTGGAATTCAGGAGGATCTGCGCCGTGGCGAGCGTCGACGCGCACAGAAAGACGATCCGCCCGAAGTACTCGCGCGTTGCCTTGGTCTTCGCGTCGATCACCCGCACTCCCGTCGCGCGATCGCGCCGCTCGTCATAGATGACGCTGTGCACGATCGCGTCGGTCACCACCGTCAGCCGGCCCGTCTGCCGCGCCGCGGGCAGCGTTGCCGAGAGACTCGAGAAGTACCCGCCGAAGCTGCAGCCGCGGGCGCACTGATTGCGCGCCTGGCACGGCCCGCGGCCCAGATGCGGCTGCGTGAGGTTCGCCACGCGGGTCAGGGTCATGTGGCGTCCGGGGAACGCGCGCTCGATGCCCTGTTTCACGACGCGCTCGGCGCAGTTCATCTCCCAGGGCGGGAGGAACTCGCCGTCGGGAAGGTGCGGGAGACCCAGCCGCTCCCCGCTCACGCCCACGAAGCGCTCCACATGCGTATACCAAGGCGCGAGATCGCGGTAGCGGATCGGCCAGTCGACGCCGTGTCCATCGCGCAGGTTCGCCTCGAAATCGAGGTCGCTCCAGCGCCACGACGCCCGGCCCCAAATGAGAGAGCGCCCGCCGAGCTGATAGCCGCGGATCCAGCGGAAGGGCTTGTCGTCCGGGGTGACGTAGGGGTGCTCCCGATCGCTCACGAAGAAGTGTCGCGTTGCCTCGGAGAACGCGTAGTTCTTGCTCTGGATCGGGTAGTCACGCTCGTACAACGCCGGCTCGCCGCGCCCGCGGTGCGGCAGCTGCCAGGGCTGGAGCGACTCGGTCACATATCCGGCGCCGTGCTCGACGTGCCGGCCGCGTTCGACGACGAGGGTCCGCAGGCCCTGCTGGGTGAGCTCTTTGGCGGCCCACCCTCCGGTAATGCCGGAGCCTACGACGATCGCGTCGTACGGCTCCTCCTTCAACAACAGCCTCACACGGCCCACGTCCGGCCGATCTTGGCGAGAGGTACGCACCCGTCGTAGCGGCCCGGCACCGGCTCGTGATGCAGCTCGCGCGTGGCACCGATCTCGGAGGTGTAGTAGCCGACGACCGTCAGCTCTTTCAGCGCGCGGAAGGCGGGGTCGGCCGCGCCGTCCAGCGTTTCGAGCACCGCGAGCTGCTCGGCCGCCGGGCATTCCATGAAGCTGCGACCGTGGGCCGAGCGGGCGCGACGGTCCACGTCCGCAAGGCCGGCTACGAACCGCTGCCGCTCTTCGGCCGCATACGCCTCTGCGAGCATCGCGTCGATGAACTCATGCACGCCGACGGCGCGTGCCCCCGGCGTGTCGGTCTCGGGGATGATGTGGTCGGCAATCGTGGCGACGAACTCGAGCTGCTCAGCCGAGAGCACGCCGGAGCGGCGTCCCTTCCCTCCGCAACCCGCGAGCACCCCCGTGATGACGGGCGCCGAGATGACGCCGCCCAACATCAGCGCCGCGCGGCGCAGGGCCTCACGCCGGTCCATCACGGTCGGCCCGTCGCGTGGATCCGCTGTCGGGGGTTCAGGGCGCGGCATGGGGATCCGGATAGAGTAGCTGCGCGCGATGTGACAGGACCAGGTCCCCGGGGATCTTGCGCAGCACGTCTTCGTACGCGTCGCCGTAGACGATGCGCGCGCGCTCGAGCAGGAGGACGAACCCGTCGGGGGTGTTGGGGGTGATCTGGGGACGCGGCCACGGCCGCGTCGCATCGGCGTACGGGGCCACGTAGTCGAGCGCTTTGCGAATGCTCGCCCCCTTCGGCGACGCGTACGACCAGAGGTCGAGTCCGACCTGGCGCCCCAGCTCCGCCAGCCGGCACAGCCCTTCGAGGTTCATGAGGCTGTAGCCGAGGGAGCGCGTGCGCGCGAGCTCGTAGGGTTGCTTCCCGTCCGGGGCGATCTGCGCGGCGATGCGCCGCGTCTTGCTCTCCTCGAGCGTCGCGCGCGCCAAGCCCGTGTCGCCGGTGAACAGCGCCAGCGCCACGACCTGCGCGTCATACCAGCTCCCGTGGTTGTTCTTGGCACGCTGCTCCTCGCGACCGATCTCGCTCGTCAACAACCACCGCAAGTACTCGGCCATCCAGGCGCGCAGGCCGCGCGTGTCCTCCGCCGTCCAACCCGGTGAGGGCTCGAGCATGGCGATGGCGTCGACCACGTCCACGAGCCGCCGCGTCTCGATTACCCCGGCGGCGCGTCCCGCGGTGATGCCGGGAATGCGCTGGCCGTATCGGAGGTTGGGGTTCATGCGCGTCGCCGGATCGAGGAACCAGACGCGCAGGAGGAGAGCGGCTCGCTGCGCATACCGCTCGTCGTCGGTGAAGTAGTAGGCGAGCGCGAGGGTCGTGACCGCCCCCGTCATCGCACCGAACCGCGGCGCGTCGTACCCGTCCGCCAGTTCCGGATTGCGTTCGCCGTCGCGCCGGATGTACGGAAGGCCGCCCGGCTTCGATGGGTCGGGCCACCAGTACGGGCCCATGCTGACGTAGTCGTGTTTGTCGCCGCTCTCGGCCGTGCGCGGTTTGTCCATCACGGAAAACGGTCCGACGAGCAGCGCGGCGTCGGCATCGCGCACCAGCCGCTCGTACGCCGGCCGGAGCCGGGTGTCGCCGCTCTGGACCCGCATCTTGGCGCGCTGCAGGGCGTCGGCGCGCAGCGAGTACACGTGAGGCGCGGCGGGGGCGGACGCCGACGCGGCGCGTGTCGTGGTCTGGGGAATGGGTTGGACGGCAACGCCGAGGCCACACGCGAGCAGCGCGCTGAGCATATGGCACTTGAAGATCGGGTCCAACGGGCGGACGGCAAGGTGGACCCTTAAACCCGAGTGTGGTGCCGAAGCGGCGAATATGGCTGGCGCGCATCACCCACCATCCGCTACTCAGACACCGCTCTCCGGGCGTGTTGTGGCGCACCAATCACTTGGCAAAACGGCGCGAGCGTGATCGGCGTCACGCGAGGGGCATGAGGCTTGCGCGTCCCGCTGACAACCGGGACAGCGCTCACTCGGAGGATCCCATGTGGCTTGGTCGTCATGCCGCTCGGGGGTGTCATGGTATGTCGGACACCGCCGCCACGTCGCCGCACGTCTCTCCACTCCTTCTCTCGCTTCTGGTACCGCTGCTGGCATTCGCGCCAATTCAAGTCGGCTGGGCCCAAGACACCACCGTCGCCACCGGAACGATCAGCGGCGTGGTGCAGGACCAAACGACCGGAGCCCCCCTGTCGGGCGCCCAGGTCAGGGTGGTCGGCACTCGACTCAGCACCGAGGCGGGCCTCGATGGCCGGTATACGCTCGATGGCGTGCGGCCCGGGACCTACCGGGTGCAGGCGCAGCGCATCGGCTACGGTCTTCTGGAAACCACGGTCGAGGTGGCGTCGGGGCAGACGGCGAGTGTGGACTTCCGCCTGCAACCACTGGCCGTCGCGCTTGAGGAAGTCGTCGTGGTTGGGTACGGCACGCAGGCTCGCCGTGACGTCACCGGGTCCGTCGCCTCCGTGGGAGGAGATGCCGTGCATGACGTGCCCAAGGTGAACGCCATCGAAGCGATCAAGGGCCGCGTGCCGGGCGTGGACATCGTGACGACGGGGAACAAGCCAGGCGACGGTGTCCGCGTCCGCTTGCGGGGAGAGCGGTCGCTGAGGGCGTCGAACGATCCTCTGTACGTGCTCGACGGCATCCCGATGGCCGGGGGCATTGGGGATCTCAACCCCCGGGACATCGAGTCGATGGAGGTCCTGAAGGATGCCTCGGCGACGGCGATCTACGGCTCGCGCGGCGCCAACGGCGTGGTCCTCATCACGACCCGCCACGGTTCGGCCGGGGCGACGCACATCACCTACGATTCGTATGGCGGATATCAAGCGCCGCTCCGCCGCGTCCAGTTGTTCAACGGCCCCGAGTTCGCCGAGTACCGGCGCGAGGCGGAACGCGCGCGCAACAACTACAAATGCGCTGCCGGCGTCGCCGTGTGCGATTCTGCCGACGCGAAGCTCTTCGGTCCCGACGGGACCCTTCCGGCGCTCCAGGCCGGCCGCTGGACGGATTGGCAGGACCTGGTGCTGCAAGAGGGCGCACAGGTGAACAATGAGATCGGCATCACGGGTGGAAACGAACAGACGCGCTTCGCGCTGACGGCGGGACAGCTCGACCAGACAGGGATCCTCAAGGCCCAGGATTTCCAGCGGCGCTCGATGCGTCTCAACTTCGACCACGAGCTGAGCTCACGGCTGCGCGTCGGCAGCTCCACCTCCCTGATCCGCACCGAGCAGAACGTGGGTCGCGGCGACGCCGTGTACACCGAGGCGCTCACCAACAACCCCTTGGGAATGGCGTTCGACAGCACGGGCGCGATTCTGTTCAAACCCACCCCCGACGGCCAACGCGTCAATCCCCTCTCGGACATCCAGAACTGGACGGACGACCGGATTCGCACGCGCCTCTTCGGCACGCTATTCGCCGGCTTCGATCTGACGCCCGCGCTCTCGTGGCGCGTGAACTTCGGCGCGGACTTGACGTTCAATCGGCGGGGCCAGTTCCGTGGCGCGCAGACCCAGCAGTGGCAAGGCAGCAGCTCGGACGCGGCGATGTGGGACAGCAAGACCTTCGCCTACACCCTCGACAACATCCTCAACTTCCGCCGCAATCTCGGGACCGACCACCACGTCGATGTCACCGCACTCTACAGCATCCAGCAAGAGCGGACCGAGCGCGACAGCATGCAGGTGACGGGGCTGCCGTACGAGCATCAGAAATTCTTCGACCTGGGGTCCGGCCTGAAACCAGACTGGCTGGGGAGCGGGCTGTCGGCGTGGGCGCTGCAGTCGTTCATGGCCCGCGTCAACTACAGCCTCAAGGACCGCTATCTGCTGACGGTGAGCAGTCGCGTGGACGGATCATCGCGCCTCGCGCCGGGGCAGAAGTACGGCATGTTCCCGTCGATCGCGCTCGCCTGGCGGCTCTCCGAGGAACCCTTCATTCGGGGCAGCGGACTGTTCTCCGACTTGAAGCTACGCGTGAGTTACGGGCGCACCGGCAACACCGCGATCGATCCCTACCAGACGGAAGGGTCGCTCTTCCGGACGATGTACTCGTTCCTCGACCAGCCCGCCGTGGGCTTCCGTCCCGGGAGGCTGCCGAACCCGGACTTGCGGTGGGAAAAGACCGGGCAGTTCGACATCGGGCTCGAGTTCAGCGCGCTGCACAATCGCCTGTCGGGATCGATCGACTACTACCGCGCCAACACGTCGGACTTGATCATGGACCGCCAACTTCCCCCCACCAGCGGGTATTCGAGCATTCTCGAGAACGTCGGCGCGACGCGCAACACCGGCGTCGAAGTGGCGCTCTCCACGCTGCTCGTCCAGGACTGGCACGGGATGCGTTGGAACGTGGAGTTCAACGCCGCCGCGAACCGAAACCGGATCGTCCGTCTGTCGAGCGGCCTGCTGAGCGACCCCGGCAACAAGTGGTTCGTCGGCTCTCCAATCTCCGTTGCGTACGATTACCAGTTCGACGGCATCTGGCAGATCCAGGACTCCGTTTCCGGCGCGGCACAGCGGTACGGGCGGCGCCCTGGTCAGATCCGCGTGGTCGACCAGAACGGCGACGGCAAGATCGACCAGGACGACCGCATCATCCTCGGCACCACCTTCCCCAACTGGACGATGAGCATGACCCATCGGGTCGATTGGAAGGGCCTCGACCTGTCCGTCATGGCCGTCGCGCGGCTCGGCTTCCTGGTGCAGGACTCGCTCCGCAACGGAGGACAGAGTACGCTCGCCGGGCGCTATAACAACATCTACGTCGACTACTGGACGCCGACCAACCCGTCGAACACCGAACCCCGGCCCAACGCGGCGCAGGAAAACCCGGACTACGGTGGGATTCGGGGATACGGGGACGGCTCGTTCGTCAAGGTGCGGACCATCACCCTGGGTTACACCCTGCCGAGCCGCATCGTCGGTCCCTTGCACGCCCGGTCGGTGCGCATCTACGCCACTGCGTTGGACCCGTTCATGTTCACGGCGTTCAGGGGCTTGGACCCCGAATCCGCCTTGAACGCGGGCGTGCCGAGCTATCGGACCCTGATGATGGGCATCACCCTGGGCATATAGAGGAATACAGCCATGCGCAAACACCCTGTCGCTTTGCTCAGCGCGGCGCTCCTGGCAGGCCTCCCCGCGTGTGTGAACCTCAACGAAGACGTCGTAACCGGGTTGACCCCCGGGTCCTACGGCACACAGGCCGTCTTCGAGTCCCTCGTGAACGCGTCGTACGAGCCGCTGCGCACCTTCTACGCTCAAGAACGGGGATTCACGATCACGGAATTCGGCACCGACATCTTCACCAAGGGCGCCGACGGCAGCTTCAAATACATCAACGACTACACCACTCAGCTGAACCCCGACGCGCAGTACTTCCGGGAACAGTGGGTCGACTTTTATCGCGCGATCAATACCACCAACGCGGCGATCGACCAAGCGCCGGCAGTCGTCATGGATTCGGCGCTGAAGGCCCGCCGTGTGGCGGAAGCCCGCTTCCTGCGCGGTCTGTACTACTTCGACCTGGTACAGATGTACGGGCCGCTGACGCTGACGCTGCACGAGACGACGAGTCCCTCCACCGAGGCCACGCGCGCGCCGGTCGATTCCGTGTACGAGGCGATCATCGCCGACCTGAAGTACGCGGAACCGAACCTTCCCGCCGTTCAGAAAGAGTATGGACGGGCGACCCGGGGAGCGGCCCAGCACCTGCTCGCCAAAGTCTACCTCACGCGCATCCGCGATGCCGACTCGGCCGCTGACGAGGTCGCGAAGCAGCAGGCGGGAGACTTCGCGAACGCGGCCGACTACGCGCAGCGGGTGATCAACTCGGGACAGTATGCGCTGCTGCCGCGGTTCAAGGATGTCTTCGACTTCGGCAACGAGCGCAATCAGGAGGTCATCTGGTCGATCCAGTTCACCACCGATCCGCTGACCACGGGCGCCGGCAACAGTGGGCACCTCTATTTCCTGGCGCAGTACGACGTGCAACCGGGGATGACGCGGGATGTCGCGAATGGCCGTCCGTTCAAGCGTTTCCGGCCAACCTGGTACCTGCTGGGTCTGTTCGACCGCACCAAGGACTCGCGCTACGACGCCCAGTTCACGCGCGTGTGGTATGCCAACAATGCGGCGAATATCCCGAAGAACGCGCAAGGTGTCCCAAAGTTCGGGCTCGGCGACACCGCGGTGTATGTCTCGACGACGGACGCCGATACCGTCCTGGCGCGGACAAAACCGTACACCGTGTTTACGCCCCGCGCCTACCTCGGGCTGGCCTCACCATACCAGGACAACATGTTTCCGGCCTTGAACAAGTTCCTCGATCCGTTCAGGTCCTCGATCAACGAGACCCGTGGCTCGCGGGACCTCTTCGTCGCGCGGTTGGCCGAGACGTATCTGATCGAAGCCGAGGCGCTGATGCGTGATGGCCGGCCCGCCGAAGGCTTGCCGTACATCAACGCCGTGCGGCGGCGCGCCGCCATCCCCGGGCACGAAACGGAGATGGAGCTGACCGTCGATCAGCTGACGCTCGATGCCATCCTCGACGAGCGGGCCCGCGAGCTCGCGGGCGAAACCACGCGCTGGTTCGACCTGGTGCGAACCCACTCCCTCCTGAGCCGGGTCACGCTGTACAACCCCGACGCCAGGAACAACATCAAGCCGTTCCACGTGCTGCGACCGATCCCGCAGATCCAGATCGACCGCACCAGCATCCCGTACGCCCAAAACCCGGGGTACTGAGCGTGGCCGACCGGCGGACGTTTCTGAAGACCAGCGCGGCGGGCGTGGCCGGCGTCCTCACCCCCTGGCCCGCTCTCTCCGTTCCGGAGAGGGGGGACGTATCGGTAAGACTCGGTGTCGCCAGCTACTCGCTCCGCAATTTCCCGCGCGCCCAAGCCATCGAGATGGTGAAGGCGTTGGGCACACCCTACGTCAACCTCAAATCGGTGCACCTACCATACGAGCTGGCGCCCGAGGAGCTGGCCGCGGCGCGGCGCGAAATCGAAGCCGCCGGGCTTCAGATCGTCGGCGGCGGCACGATCACGTTCGACGAGGATACCGACGACGGCGTGCGGAAGTACTTCGCGTACGCAAAGGCGGCGGGGATGCCGGTTTTGGTCGCCACCACGGACCCTCCGATCCTGCCCCGCATCGAGCGGTTCGCGAAGCAGTACGACATCAAGGTCGCGATCCACAACCACGGGCCTGAGGACAAGCACTTCCCTTCCCCGTACGATGTCCTGAAACACGTCCGCACCATGGACCCCCGCATGGGGCTGTGCATCGACATCGGGCATACCGTGCGGACCGGCACCGACGTCGTGCGCGCAATCGCCGACGCGGGGGCGCGGGTGCTCGACATGCACGCCAAGGACCTGCGCGACTTGTCGGCGAAGGGAAGCCAATGCATTGTCGGCGAAGGGGCCATCCCCATCGCCGCCGTATTTGATCAGCTGCAGGCGATCCACTATGCGGGGTACGTCAATCTCGAGTACGAGATCGACGCCGATGACCCGCTACCGGGGATGAAGCAGTCGTTCGCGTACATGCGCGGCGTAGTGGCGGGCCTTTCGGTGCGGCGCCGCACCCAATCCTGACGGGAGGTGCAGATGTCCAGTCATAAGAACAACACGGAGCAACAGATGCCTCGTCGCGAATTTGTGAAGACGGCGGCCGCCGGCATCGCCGCGGTGTCGATCCCGGCAGCGAGTTACGCGCGCATCCTGGGCGCGAACGACCGCGTCCGCGTGGGGATCGTCGGGTTCTCCGACCGGTTCCGCCAGGCGCTGCTCCCGGCGTTCAAAGCGGCGGGCCCCTCCCTCAACTTCGAGATCGTCGCCGTGTCGGACATCTGGAACCGGCGTCGCGACGAGGGCGTCGCCGAGATCGAGCGCGTGATGGGCGCGAAGCCGCGCGCGTTCCGGAATAACGAAGAGATGTACGCCGCGAAGGCGACCGACGCGGTGATGATCTCGACTCCCGACTTCCTGCACGCCTATCACGGCGTCGAGGCGGTGCATGCCGGACAGGACGCGTATATCGAGAAGCCGCTCGCGCACTCGATGGAGCAGGCGGTAGCTATCCGCGACGCCGTGAAGAAGTCGGACCGCGTCGTGCAGGTCGGCACCCAGCGGCGCAGCGCCGCCAACTATCAGGCCGCCAACGAGTTCATCCGGTCAGGCAAGTTCGGCGACATCGTCATGGCGGAGATGACGTGGAACGTGAATCAGCCCGGGCGCTGGCGCCGGCCCCAGCTCGTCTCGACGATCAAGGAGACGGACACCGATTGGAGGCGCTTCCTGGCCTACCAGCCGTTCGAGGCGTGGGATCCGCGCAAATACCTCGAGTACCGCCTCTTCTGGCCGTACTCGTCGGGCATTCCCGACCAGTGGATGGTGCACCAGATCGATACCGTCCACTGGTTCACCGGCTTCCCTCGTCCGCGCAGCGTCGTCGCCAACGGCGGCGTCTACCTGTGGAAGGACGGCCGCAAGAACTGGGACACCGCCACCATCGTCTTCGAGTACGGGCCGCTCGACGATCCCACCAAGGGCTTCCAGGTGGTGTACGCGTCGCGCATGACGAACGGCGCCGGCGGCACGAAGGAGCTGTACTACTCCAACGCCGGGATGCTGAACCTCGACACGAACGAGATTACGCCGAACGGCGGACTCACGGAGCGCATGGCGGCGGAGATGGGCATGAAGGCGAATCTGCTGCCCACAATGAAGCTCTCCGAGGTGGCGCCGACGGAGACCGCGGCGAACACCGGCGGCGACTCTTCCACCACGGCCAACGTGCGGAACTGGATGGAGTGCGTGCGCTCGCGTGGGAAGACCAACGCGAACATCGACGCCGGCTACAGCCACGCCGTCGCGTTGTGCATGACCGTCGCGGCGATGCACAGCGGCCGCAAAGTCATGTTCGACGACGGCAAGCAAGACATCGTGATGGGTTGAGGCACACATGCGCAACACGTGGCTGGTGCTGTTCCTGGGTCTGCCCGTCATCGGGCAGGCCCAGGCTCCGCGGGTCGAGGTCGTGGCGCGCGAGTCCGACCGGCGCGTCGACATCACCGTCGACGGCAAACCCTTCACCTCCTACATCTGGCCGACGACGCTCAAGAAGCCGACCCTCTACCCGATTCGCGCCGCGTCAGGCGCGCTGGTCACGCGCGGCTGGCCTCTCGACCCCCGGCCGGGAGAGCGCGTCGATCACCCGCACCAGGTCGGACTCTGGTTCGATCACGGGGACGTGAATGGCTTGGATTTCTGGAACAACTCGGACGCGATCCCCGCGGCGCGGGCCGACAAGATGGGCACCATCCTCCATCGCGCGGTGGGGGGCGCCAAGAGCGGCCGGGGCGAGGGCACGCTCGACGTGACGGCCGAATGGGTGAACTCCCAAGGCAAGCCGCTGCTGCGCGAGGACACGCGCTTCGTCTTCCGGGCCGCGGACGGACTGCGCGCCATCGATCGCATCACGACCCTGACGGCGCTCGACGCGCCCGTGACCTTCACCGATAATAAGGAAGGGCTGATCGGCATGCGTGTGGCCCGTGAGTTGGAGCAGCCCGCGACCACACCCGAAGTGTTCACCGATGCCGCCGGCCACGCGACGACCGTTCCCATGCTCAACAACGACCGCGTCACCGGCCATTACCGCAGCTCCGAAGGCCTCGAGGGCGATTCCGTTTGGGGCACGCGGGGCCGCTGGACGATGCTGACGGGCGTCGTCGACGGTGCGCCGGTGACGCTCGCCATCCTGGACCACCCGCACAACGTGGGGTTCCCCACGTACTGGCACGCCCGCGGGTATGGTCTCTTCGGCGCGAACCCCCTTGGGGCGAAGGTGTTCAGCAACGGGAAGACCGAGCTGAATTTCACGCTCGCCCCGGGGCAATCGACGACATTCCGTCACCGCGTTGTGATTCTCTCAGGGACCGCCACCCCGGACCAGATCGAGACGTACTACCGGGACTTCACGCGGTGACCGTGGCTGCCCGGGCCGTGAAAATCCACCCGGCGGACGACGTCGCGGTGGCGGTTCAGGCGCTCACCGCGGGGGACGAATTGATGGTCGAGGGCCAGCGCGTCGTGCTCGCCGACGACGTCCCCACCGGTCACAAACTCGCGCTGCGCCCTCTCGCCCGCGGGCAGACGGTCTGCAAATACGGTTTCCCCATCGGCGCCGCGACTGCACCGATCGCCTGCGGCGCATGGGTCCACTCGCACAATCTCAAGACGTGCCTGGAAGGCGTGCTCGAGTACTCATACCAGCCGGCGCGGGTCGTAGGGGCGCAGCATGCTGCGCCCCTACCCGCACCCACGTTCATGGGCTACCGCCGACCCAACGGCCGCGTCGGTACGCGCAACGAGGTGTGGATCCTCAACACCGTCGGCTGCGTGAACCATGCGGCAGAGCGCATTGCGCGCGAAGGCGCGGCGCGGTTCCAGGGACGCATTGACGGCGTCTACAGCTTCTCGCACCCCTACGGATGCGGCCAGCTGGGCGACGACCTCCGCAACACCCAGCGGACCCTCGCCGGCCTGCTGCGCCATCCCAACGCGGGCGGCGTCCTGGTGCTCGGCCTCGGCTGCGAGAACAACCAGATGGACGCGCTCCTCGAGCTCGCGGGCACCGTCGACCGCGACCGCCTCCGGTTTTTCAATTCGCAGGACGTCACCGACGAGGTGGAGGCGGGGCTGGAGGCCCTGGGGCAGCTCGTCGCCGCCATGACGGGCGACCGCCGCGAAGCGTGCCCCGCGTCCGATCTCATCCTCGGCCACAAGTGCGGCGGCTCAGACGGGTTGAGCGGCATCACGGCGAACCCGCTCGTCGGGCGCATCGCCGACCGAGTGACCGCGCTGGGCGGCGGGGTGATCCTCACCGAAGTGCCGGAGATGTTCGGGGCCGAGCGGCTGCTAATGAACCGGGCGGTCGACGAGACCGTGTTTCGGGAGATCGTCACCCTGATCAACGATTTCAAGGCTTACTTCATCCGCCACGGGCAGCCGATCTACGAGAACCCGTCGCCGGGCAACGTCGCGGGGGGCCTGACCACGCTCGAGGAGAAATCGCTGGGCGCGATCCAGAAAGGCGGCCAAGCCACCGTGACGCAGGTGTTGCGGTACGGCGCGCCCGCGGCGACGGGAGCGGGAGGTCTGGCGCTGCTCGAATCGCCGGGGAACGACGGCGTGTCGTCCACGGCCCTCGTCGCGAGCGGGGCGACCGTGCTCCTCTTCACGACGGGCCGCGGCACCCCGCTCGGTTTCCCCGTGCCCACGCTCAAGATTTCGTCCAACACGAGCGTTGCCGAGAAGAAGCCGCATTGGATCGACCTCAACGCGGGAGCGTTCCTCGACGGTACCGCGACGATGGACCAGCTCGCGGACGACCTGTTCGCGCTGATCATCGACGTGGCGTCGGGACGAGCGCTCGCGAACAACGAGAAGCACGGGTACCGCGAGATCGCGATCTGGAAAGAAGGCGTCACCCTGTGACGTCCCGCCTCGGCTACCGCTGGACGATTTGCGCCCTGCTGTTCGTCGTTACCACGATCAACTACATGGACCGCCAGGTGCTCAGCATCCTGGCGCCGACATTGCAACTCGAGCTCCACTGGTCGGAGTCGCAGTACGCGTCCATCGTCTATTCGTTCACCCTGGTGTACGCCTTCGGCTTCCTGTTCGCCGGGTGGTGGCTCGACCGCGTCGGCGTGCGCCGCGGCTTCGCCACAGCGGTTGTCGTGTGGAGCCTCGCGGCGATCGGTCACGCGCTCGCCCGCACCACCGCGGCCTTCTCCGCGGCGCGCGCATTCCTCGGCCTCGGCGAGTCCGCCAACTTTCCCGGCGCGATCAAGAGCGTGGGCGAATGGTTCCCCAAAGAAGAGCGCGCCCTCGCCACCGGCATCTTCAACGCCGGCACCAACACCGGCGCGATCCTCACGCCACTCCTGGTTCCGCTGATCACGCTCAATTGGGGCTGGCGTTGGGCGTTTGTGGTGACGGGATCGCTCGGGTTTTTGTGGTTGCTACTGTGGCTCGCTTTGTATCGCAGCCCAGAGACTGTCGTTGCCGCCCCTGCCGCCTCTGCCGCCCCTAGCGTGCCGTGGCTCCACCTGCTCCGTGTCCGTCAGACATGGGCGATTGTCGCCGGCAAATTCCTCGCCGACCCCGTGTGGTGGTTCTATCTGTATTGGCTTCCGAAATTCCTCGACAAGACCTACGGCATCAAGCTCGCGCAGGTCGCCCTTCCTCTTATTACGGTGTATGTAATCGCCGATGTGGGCTCGATCGGCGGCGGGTGGTTGTCGAGCGCGCTGCTCAAGCGCAACTGGAGCGTGAACCGCGCGCGCAAGACCGCGATGCTCCTGATGGCGCTCGCGATCGTGCCGACGTCGCTGGCGCCGCGTGCCGGCAGCATGTGGACGGCGGTGTTCATCATCGCGCTGGCCGCCGCGGCGCATCAGGGCTGGTCGGCGAACGTCTATACGCTCGCGAGCGACATGTTCCCGCCGAGCGCCGTGGCGTCTGTCTCGGGCATCGGCGGCTTCGCCGGCGCGATGGGGGGCGTGCTATTTCAATGGCTCACCGGCCGGATTCTCCAGGCGACCGGCGGCAACTACGCCTCGATCTTCGCTGTC
>Ga0193723_1000411_pt1 | contig 16833 bp, 17 predicted proteins | sample H2m2metaG_FD_143042 | JGI IMG/M metagenome (GOLD analysis project Ga0193723, IMG submission 143042) | Soil microbial communities from a riparian zone of the East river system, Colorado, United States - H2m2 | ecosystem: Environmental > Terrestrial > Soil > Riparian zone | place: USA: East River...
GTCGAGTCGCCAGTCCAGCTCGCCGCATTTCCGTGGGCGTCCACCATCCCGACCTGGCGCTGCGATGGCTGGGGATCGGTGCGCATGATGATGCGCACCGCTTCGGGCGCGGTCGCCCCGCGCGCCAGCAGCTCCAATCCCTTTTCTCCGTAGTCGGTGTTGCTCAGCGCCTGCGTCGCGACCGCGCCCACCCCGGCCCGGGCCCACGGCACCAGGCCACCGACGTTGGGGAACTTCGACTGGACGGCGATGCCGAGGTCGCCGGTGACGGAATCGTAGGCGACGATGCTGTAGGTGTGTGCGCGCTTGAGAAAATCAGATGGTGGAGACTGTGGCGGCTGGTGGAGGATCTGCAGGATGGAGAGCAGGAGCACAGTGCTATTCCTTTCTCATTTTCTTTTTCAGCTCTTCGAGCTGGCGTGCCGCGGCCGCTTCACGCGCCGCCCGGTCCAGGTCGGACTTGAGCAACTCATCCTGAAGATCGACACCCGGCCGTTCCCCGCCGGCGCTCTGCATGTCCCGCCACGCCTGTTCGGTGCTGCTGTCCCCTTGCATAGCCGGCCGGTCGCGTTCCGCGCTCTTGAGTTGGGTCTGCATCTCGTCCAGCTCGCGCTGGGCGAGCGCGAGCTCCTCGCGCTCCGTTGCAAGCTTCCGCTCCAGCATGCCGAGGCGCTCGCGGTGTTTCGCCGCAAAGCGATCGGCGACGGTAACCGTCTCCTGATCCTGGATCTCTCCCGCAAGCCGGCCGCGGCGTTCGGCATCTGCGAGGCGCTGCCGTTCGGCGCTGACTTCGCGTTCCGTGCGCGCGATGGCCTCCTGAACTTCGGCCACCGCCACCTTCGCATCGACGACCGCCTCGCGCATCTGCCGCGCGAGCGATCGCAGGTCGGGGGCGGAAGCCGCATCGAGGGCGGCGCGGAACGCGTCCCGCAGGCGCTCGAACAGGGATCAGCTCTTCCGGACGGTCTTGGCGAAAAAGTCGGAGAAAACGGGCTCCACTGCCCGCGAACCGCATTTCGGGCAGACGGGGCGCTGGTGTGCGGAATGCTCTGCCATGGTTTCGGTGTGGGAGAACTGCTCGTCACACGCGGTGCAGCGGTACTCGTACAGGGGCATGGGGAACGTTATTCCCGCGCAAAACCACGGTCAAGTTGACGCACCCGAGACCGGGCGCAAATTGCTGGGATGCGCAAGGTCTGGTTCGTGATCGTCGTCCTGGCTGCATGTGGCCGCGGTCTCGAGCCCGAACCCATCTGCGCACCCAATCTTGTGGGGTTGTGCGGAACGCTGCGATTTCGCGGAACCCGCCCGGAGAGTACCGACGCCGTTTTCATCGCCGCCTACCTGACATTTCCGCAGACCTGTAACGATCTGATCAACAACCGCCGCCCCGTTATTCCGGGCTCCGTCCCCTATACTGACTCGGCCGCGGCGTATAGTGTCGCGCTCGATCCCGGCACGTACCAGTGGATCGTCGCGGTCTGGAAGAAACTCGGCACCTTGACGATCTCACCGCAGGACACCGCGCTCCTGCGCGTGGCCGGCTACTACCGCAATCCCATCGACTCGACGCAGCCGGGTGTCGTTCCCGTCTCCAACGGCCCTGCGGCGGGGGACATCGACTTCCTGGTCAACTTCGACAGCCTGCGCCCCGCGACAGACTTCGTCACGTGCACCGCGCAATAGTCACGCTGCTGCTCATTGCCGCACCGCTCCCTGCGGCGGCGCAAGGCGTGCTGCGCGGCGCGGTGCACAGTAAACAGGGTGAGGCGATCGTCGGCGCGAGCGTCGCGATTCCCGGCACGACGCTCTCGACGCGTACCGATCTCCAGGGCAGCTACCGCCTCCTGCTCGTGCCCGCCGGCAGCGTGCGCGTCCATGCCGGCGCGATCGGGTACGCGTTCGCGGATACGACGGTCGCCCTGACCGGCGGCGACTCGACGACGCTCGACTTCACACTGCGGCCCGAGCCGCTCGAGCTCCCCCCGGTCGACGTCGTGAGCACCAAGGTGGCGCGGTTTGGCGATCGTCCCGCGGCGAGCGTCGTGCAGATCCCCGAGCGCGCCATCAATGAACGGGCCGTCAACACCGTCGACGACGCAGTCGATAAGGCGCCAGGTGTTCAGATGCTGAACGGGCAAATCAACATTCGCGGATCGACGGGCTACGTACAGGGACTCAACTCGCGCGTGCTTGTGCTGGTCGACGGCGTCCCGATGAACCAAGGCGACCGCGGCGGGATCAACTGGGACCTGTTGCCGGTGGATCAGATCGAGCGCGTCGACATCCTCAAGGGCGCCGGCTCGTCACTGTATGGATCGGCGGCGCTGGGGGGCGTCGTGAACCTGACCACCCGCGACGTGCCTGAGGGCGTCCATGTGCGCGTGCGACTGACAGGAGGCGCGTACGCCAATCCGCCGAACGACGTGTGGCGGTTCCGCGACGGCACCGGGCTGCAGGGCGGGGGCGATGTGTCCGGGTCGTACGGCACCGGCACGTTCGGCGGCCGGCTCGCGGCGGGCGCGCGGCATTCGGATGGATACCGCGAACAGGACGACGGGGACCATTGGCAGATCGCCAGTAGAGCCCGCTGGCAGGCATCGCCGCGCACGCGCGTCGACATGTCCGGCGCCTGGGCGGACGATCATTACGACGTGCCGCTCGCGTGGTGCCGGCAGGGCGAGTGCGACGATCGCGGCCAGGCGTTTCAGCCGTTCAAGGTCGCCACGGCTGCGTTGGGCTCGTGGACAGACTCGCGCAAAGGGTACATCGCCGTACAGGCGCGGACGGTGGTATCGGAGCGATTGGCCTGGCAGGCGCGCGCGTCGTGGTTCCACACCAACTTCTTCGATCAGCGTCCGCCCAACGGCTCGGAGTTCGGGATCGCCAACCGCTTCGGGGCGGAGCTGCGGGCGGAGGCGCATCCCGATTCCAGGCGTACGGTGCTGGTCGGCGGCGAGGTGACGTTTTCGGACGTCACCAGCGACATCTTCGAGAATCATTCGCAGTCGGAGTTCGCCGCATACGGCGAGAGTGACGAGGCGGTGGGCGTGGTCCGGCTCAACGTCGGCACGCGCATCGATTTTCTCGCGGTCGACGGCGGCTCCCTCAGTGCGGTCGTCAGTCCCCGGGTCGGCGCGACCGTGCCGACCGATCACCGGGGAGGAGTGCTGCGCGCGTCGATTGGCCGAGGCTTTCGTGCGCCATCCATCGCCGAGCGATTCGTCCACACCTTCGCGGAGGGCCTCGAGATAATTCCGAATCCTAATCTGCAACCGGAAACCGCGTGGTCCACGGAGCTCGGCTACACGACCGCACCGCTGTTCCGGATGCTGCGGCTCGACGCGGCGCTGTTCTGGACCGAGGCACGCGAGCAGATCGAGCCGCGATTGATCGTCGACTCAACAGGTCCGAAGATCCAGCTGCAAAACGTCACGCGGGCGCGCATCGCCGGGCTCGACGCGGCGATTCTGGCCGCGCCGATTCCGGATCGCCTCACTGCCACGCTGAGCTATACCTACCTCAGCACGCGGCGGCAGATCGCCGGCGACACGTCGGCACCGGGGCCGCTGGCGTTTCGCCCCAAGCACCTCCTGACGCTCAGCGGGGATTACAGCCTCGGCGTTGCCGGCGTCGGCGCCGACTTCCGCTATGCCAGCCGCGTCGAGCGCATCGAGTTGGAAGGCTTCGTCGACTCGAGGCGCGTCCCGGTGAAGGTGCTGGACGTGCGGGCCGGCTGGAAACAGGGGCCGGTCGAGCTGCGGCTCGTGGCGGCGAACGTGCTCAATTACATCTACAACCTGGTGCCGCAAACCCTCGCGCCTGTGCGAACCGTCACCCTGACCGCTGTCTGGTCACATTAGCGTTAGATTTGCAGCCCATGACACGAGCGGCGTTGTCTCTCCTGTTGTTGCTGGCGACCGCGTGCGGCCGTGGCAGCGGCGGTTCGCCCACGTGTGGCATCGCGCTGCTGGCCGGTCCGGGCCTGGTTACCTCGCAGTTGTCGAATGCGCGCGCCGTGCTCACCGATCCGCCGCGTGGCATCCCCGATTCGCTTCCCGCGCTCGTCATCCAGAAGTCGAACGACCGGGGCGCGGTGATCGTCGGTCGCGATGCCGAGGGCAAGATCTCGATGCAGTTCCGGGGGCCGGCGTTCCCAACGCAGGGCTATGGTCTGCTGGTCGTGGACGACACGTCGCAACGGGCCATGGGTGTGCTGATCCTCGATCAAGAGGAGCCGGACCGGCATCCGGCCATCGGCACCGTGATCGGCGGGAGCACAGCGTTGAACCTGTACGGCGTCCTCGTGGACTGGGCCAGCGTCAGCAATCCGCGCTGTCCCTTGTTTGGCGGCCCCGCCTCCCCAACGTCGTGAAAACGGCTCCCGCCGTTGCTGTGACGGCGCCCCGCCGCCTGGTCGATGGCCGCGAGCGCGTCACCCTGAACACCGCCTACGTTCGCGCACTCGAAGCCGCCGGTCTCGTTCCCCTTGCCGTTCCGACGATGCTGGCGGCTGATCGCGCCGGAGCTGCCCTCGCGGCGGTGCGCGGGCTCGTGCTCAGCGGTGGTGAAGACGTCGCGCCCGCTCGCTACGGCGCGGCGCCGCATCCCCGCCTGGGCGAAATAGACCCCGTCCGTGACGCCGCCGAGCTGGCATTGATCGCGGCCGCACGGGCGCGCGGCCTCCCGATCCTCGCCATCTGCCGTGGCATTCAGATTCTCAACGTCGCCCTCGGCGGCACGCTCTATCAGGATCTGGACAGCGAAAGGCCCGGACCCGTGCCCCACAACGACGAGACCGGCCGTCATCCCATCCACGTCGAGGCCGGCTCGCTGCTCGAGCGAACGCTGGGCACGCGCGCGGCGAGCGTGAACAGCCGGCACCATCAGGCGATCCGCGATCTCGCACCGGGTCTCACGGCGGTCGCATGGGCCGACGACGGGGTGATCGAGGGCGCCGAACCCACCGACGCGAAGGAGCCGTGGATGGTCGCCGTCCAGTGGCACCCCGAGGATCTGACCGAACGGGCGCTGTTCGACGGCTTCGCGAGGGCGGTGGCATGACCACGGCACTCCACGCGTTTCCGTCGGCGGAGTGGGTCGCGGCGTACGGCGCGGCGATCAATGCGAGCGACGACTATCGCACCGCATCGACAGAGTGGACGCATGGCGCCGTCGCACTGGTCATGCCTGCGCAACCGGGCATCGGCGTTCCGGAAGATGTCGCGATCCTGCTCGACCTCGATCGCGGCATCTGTCGTACCGCGCAACTCGTGCCGCGGCAGGACGCCCAACAGGCGCCGTTCATCCTGACGGCCGAGTACCGCTTCTGGAAGCAGATCATCAAGAAGGAGCTCGGACCCATCGCCGGGATCATGCAGCGCAAGGTCGCGCTGCAGGGATCACTGCCGATCGTCGTGCGGTTCATCAAGTCGGCCGAGGCGCTGGTCGACGCCGCCACGCGGGTCCCGACTCGCTTTCTCGACGAACCAAAATGAACGCCTCGGTCGCCGAGGTCCTGACGCGCCTCACCGCCTTGTCGCACGAGCTAGCGGGAGCGTTCCGCCCGGCGACCATCGTCGAGATCGTGGCACGGGTACTGACCGAGCAGCTGGCGCCCGGCCGGTTGTCGGTGATGCTGCTGGACGTCGACACCAACGGGCTCCTCGTGACCTACCACAACGGCCCCCGCCCCGCGACGACGGACGAGCCGCTGCTGCAGCTCGCGCTGCGGCGCGGGCCGATCGTCTTCCCCGACAACGTCGCGGCGCGGGCCGCCGAGCTGAACGTCACCGTCGACAAGCCGACGCCGGCCAGCTGGCTCGGCGTGCCGATCGTGGCGGTGTCGCGCACGATCGGCGCGGTCGCCATGGAAGGCGACAGCAAGAACGCGATGGACGAGAGCGCGCTGATGTTCACGCGCGCGGTGCTCGCACAGGCCGGCATCGCGCTCGAGAACGCCCGCCTGGTGGAGCTGCTCTCGAGCGGCAAGCGCGAGTGGGAGCAGACGGTGGACGCATTCAACCAGGCCATCTGCTACGTCGACCCGCAGGGCGCCATCCGGCGCGCCAACCGTATGTTCGCGGAGCTGATCAAGCTGCCCGTCACGGCGCTTGCCGGGAGACCCTGGTTGACCCTGCTGCCGCCGGGGTGGGTGGATCCCATCGCCCGGCTGCTCGCGCCGGAGGGCGCGGGCACCCCGATCGAAGTTCGGGCCGGCGAGCGCGTTCTGCTCGTGACGGCGATTCCCGCGGGCGAGCCCGGCGCCACCGTGCTCCTCTTCGAGGATCAAACCGACAAGCGCCGCCTGCAGGAACAGCTCCTCCAGTCGGAAAAGATGTCGGCCATCGGCCAGCTGATCGCGGGGGTCGCGCACGATCTCAACAACCCCCTCGCCTCCGTCGTCGGCTTCAGTGACCTGCTCGGCGAAGCGGCTGACGTGCCGCCGCGCCTGGCCGAGCCGCTCGCGGTCATCCGGCAGGAGGCGGAACGCGCCTCGGCGATTGTCCGCAACCTGCTGTCGTTCGCGCGCCGCCAGGAAGGCGAGCGCGAGCTGCAATCGATCCGGCCGATCCTGGAGTCGACGCATCAGCTCCTCAAGAACCAGCTGCTCGCGGCCCGCATCGAGCTGACGCTCAGCTTCGAGCCGGGGTTGCCCGAAGTCCAGGTGCACGCGAATCAGATCAAGCAGGTATTCGTGAACATCATCAACAACGCGGCCCAGGCAATCACCAGCACGCGCGCGACGGACGGCGGCGGCCGGATCGAGATCGCGACCCGGTGCGAGCCCGACGGGCTCTCGGTCAACGTCTCCGACAACGGCCCGGGCATTCCCGAGGCCGTCGCCCAACACGTGTTCGAGCCGTTTTTCAGTACCAAGTCCGAGGGCGAAGGCACGGGCCTCGGCCTCTCGATCTGCCTCGGTATTGTCAAAGAGCACGGGGGCAATATGTCGGTCGACCCGGGCGGCGCGGGGAGTGGCCGCGGCGCGACGTTCACCGTCGAGCTGCCGACGGGCGTGCGCGCGGAGCGCACCTCGCTCGCCGGCGGGGCGGAGGCCGAACCTGCTCCCGCCGAACGGCAGGAGCCGCTCCGGGTGCTCGTCGTCGATGATGAACCGCACATCCTCCACTACATGCAGGCGACGCTCGAGAGCTGGGGTCACGAGGTCGTGCTGGCGCAGGATGGCAGCCAGGCGCTGAAGCGCGCGCTGATGCAGCCGTTCGACCTGATCATCTGCGATTTGCGTATGCCCCGGCTCGGGGGGCGCGAGATGTTCCACACCCTCGCGCGCATGCACCCGACGGTCGCGGACCGCATCATTTTTGCCACAGGCGATACGGTCCGCGGCGACACGCTCCAATTCCTCGAAGAGCTGGGCCGTCCATTCCTGCAGAAGCCCTTCAAACTCGATGCGCTGCGCCGCGTGCTCGCCGGAGTGGAGAAGGCAGGGGCTCGGGGCTAGGCCCCCAGGCCCGTGTAAATGCGAGTCCTGCAGGTAGACTCGGGCCGAGAATGGCGCGGCGGCCAGAATCAGGTCCGGCTGCTGTGCCGCGAGATCGCAAAAGACGCCGGGATCGAGCAAATCCTCTTCACGAAACATGACAGTGAGCTCGCGCGTCGCGCCGGCGCCGCCGGGGTCACGGTCCAGGGGACGGCGTGGGACATCGGGCTGGACCCGCGCGCCTGGTGGCAGCTGCGCCGCACGATCGCGGAGTTCCAACCCGATGTCATTCACGCGCACGACGGCCACGGCCTCACCCTCGCAGCAACCGTGGCGTGGGGCCGCGTCCTGGTCGCCACCCGCCGGGTGGATTTTCACGTCGGGCGCTTCGGCGCGTGGCGGCGGCCCGATCGTATCATCGCCGTGTCCGAGGCCGTGAAGCGGATCCTGATCGGCGACGGCATCGGGGAGGGGGCGGAGGCGATCACCGTCGTCCTCGACGGTATCGATGCGGAGGAAATTCGGCAGGCGGCGATGCCCGCGCTGGACATCCGCGCCGAGCTCCACATTCCCGCCGGCGCGCCGCTGGCCGTGAATGCAGCGGCGCTCGTGGACCACAAGGACCAGCGGACGCTCGTGCGAGCCGCGCGCTACGCGCGCGAGCTCGAGCCCGCGCTGCATTGGATCATCGCGGGCGAAGGACCGCTGCGCGCTTCGCTCAGCGATGAAATTGCGCGACTCGAGCTCTCGGGCCGGGTACATCTCGTCGGCTACGTCGACCGCGTGGAGGCGCTGATCGCCGAGGCATCGGTTTTCGTGATGTCGTCGAAGACGGAGGGGCTCGGCAGCGTCATCTTAAACGCGCTGGCGCTCGGGCGTCCCGTCGTCGCCACCGCCGCCGGCGGAATTCCCGAAATCCTGCCCGCCGACGTGTTGGTCCCCCCGGGCACCGCTGACGCCCTGGCCCGCAAAGTCGTAGAAGTCCTGCGCCATCCCCACCCCCACCCCGCTCCCCTACCCTTCCCAACGCGCTTCACGGCGCGTGCGATGGCACAAGGCGTCTTGGCCGTCTATAGGGCCCTTCTCTAGATTGCAGGGCCATGATTTACGTCTGCGTGCCCGTCCACAACGAAGCCAGCACCGTCGGCCTCGTGCTCTGGAAAGTCCGTCAGGTGTTCACCGCCTTTCAGCGGGAATACCAGATCATCGCGTGCGACGACGCGTCGACGGACGCCAGCGCCGAGGTGCTCACGTCCTACGCCCGCGTCCTGCCGTTGACGGTGATCAAACACCCCTCCCGCCAGGGATATGCGCGCAGTCTCGAAGAGCTGCTGCGGCTGGCCCTGCAGCGCACCGACCGTCCCAAGCGTGACTGCGCGATCACGCTGCACGCCGACTTCGTCCACGCACCCGAGACGATGGAGGAGATGGTCAAACGGCTCGAGTCGGGGGCGGACCTCGTGGTCGCCGAGCAGTATCGCGAACAGGGGACGCGCTCCTGGCCGGAGCGCTGGGCACGCAAATGGGCGCCCCGGCTGCTGCGCGTCGGGGGCGGTGTAACGGACTCGATCTCGGGGTTCACCGCCCTACGCCTCATCGTGCTGCGGCAGGCGACCCGGGGGGGCGATGCGGCGTTGCTGACGACGGACGGATGGGCCGCCAACGCGGAGTTGCTGGCGCGTCTCGGCGCTCACGCTCGCCGCATCGAGGTCGTCCCCAGCGCCGGCCGCTACGACCTCAAACAGCGGCCGTCCCGCTCCAGCCCGTGGCAACAACTGCTCGGCGCCTGGCGCTCGCGTGGCCTGATCAGCGCCGCGCGCAAAGGCTCTGCGCTGCTCGTGCTGGTGTTGCTCACGGCGGTACAGGCGCTCGCCGCCCAAGACTCCATCTGCACGGGGAAGATCGTGGGATCTCCTCCGACGCCGGCCGTGCCCTTCCCCGTGGGCGAGCGGCTCTCGTTCGGTGCCAGGTACGGGATCTTCAGCGTCGGCAGCGCGGCGATGGAGGTCATGGGAATCGACACCGTACACGGCGTGGAGACCGTGCACATTCGATTTCGCATCACGGGCGGTGCGCTGTGGTACCACCTCGACCAGACTATCGAGTCGTGGGTGGGACGGTACGACTTTCGCTCGCGCCGCTACTCATCGATTCAGGATGAGCGCAACCGCCATCGCGAGAACCGGTATGAGATCTATCCCGACTCCGGCTACTATCGTGAGGTAGGGCGCGATACCACGTTTGCCACCGTGCTCGAGCCGCTCGACGATGCGGCCTTTCTGTATTGGCTCCGCACGGTACCGCTCGAGGTCGGGAAGAAGTATGAGTACGCGCGGTATTTCCGGCCCGATCGTAACCCCGTGATCATCGAGGTGCTGGGGAGCGAGCGGGTCAGCGTGGCGGGCAAAAAGTGGCAGGCGATCGTGGTACGCCCCAAGATTCCGCAGGGGCGCGGCATCTTCGCGGAGAAGTCGGAGACGCGCATCTGGCTGTCGGACGATGCGCAACGGATCGTGCTCGCGATCCAGTCCAACTTCTCGTTCGGCCAGGTGACGCTGAAGCTCAAGGACTACGTAGTCCCCGGAGTGACGCAGCCATGACCGATTACCGCGAAGCCGACTTCTCGCGCCTCAAGACCGTGCCCGTTGCCAAACGCCACAACAAAGTCGATGCCTCCCTCCTCGCCCACGCGCCGCTGCCCTCGGATCGTTCGTTCAACGCCTTCATTGACGCGCTGCCCTCCATCCTCGCCGCTCAGGATCTGCGCTATGTCGTCGACCAGATCGCCGCTGCGGCCAGGCGGGGGGGGCGCACGATCGTGGCGATGCTGGGCGGGCACGTTATCAAAGTGGGTCTCGGACCGCTGCTGATCGCCCTGATGCGGAAGGGCGCGATCACGGCGGTCGCCATGAACGGCAGCGCGGCCATCCACGACTTCGAGCTTGCGGCGTACGGCGGCACGAGCGAGGACGTCGCGGCGGGTCTGGGCGACGGCACCTTCGGCATGGCGGAAGAGACCGGGCGCGAGATGAACGCCGCGTTGGCGCACGGGGCGAAGACCGGGCAGGGCGCCGGCGAAGCCCTCGCGGAGTATCTCCGCGCGCGCAAGGATCTTCCGGGCCGCGACGTGTCCGTGCTCCGCGCGAGCGCCGAGCTGGGCGTGCCGGTCACCGTGCACGCCGCGATCGGCGCGGAGATCACTCATCAGCATCCGACCGCCGACGGCGGCGCGATCGGCATCACGAGCCACCGCGACTTCAAGCGGCTCGCCGGTGTCTTGCCCGGACTCGACGATGGCGGTGTCGTCTTGAATCTCGGCAGCGCCGTCGTGATGCCCGAGGTCTTTCTCAAGGCGCTGACCATCGCTCGCAACCTGAACGGTGGAAAGCCCAAAAACTTCACGGCGTGCGATTGCGACATGCAGCGGCACTATCGGCCGCGGGTGAATGTCGTAGAGCGGCCGACGCTGGCGGGTGGCCGTGGCATTCAGCTCACGGGGCACCACGAAATCCTGTTTCCGTTGCTGGCGTGGGCGGTGCTGGCGCGGTTGGAAACGACGTAGGGGCGCAGCAGGCTGCGCCCCCCGCCCCTACCCCTACATTGCTAAGAGGCTGGACGCCCCTTGATCATGTCCCGAATGCGATCAGCGGTACGGGGACTGACGAGCCGTAACGCGAGGTAGACGACGAAGCCGATGAACGCGAGCCACAGCACCGTCATCGCGAGACCAACCAGGCTCCCCAGGATGCCGAAAACCAGCTTGAGACCGAGCCATGCGAGAACGGCGAGAATTGCGAACCCCAAAATGCTCCGGAACATGATTGCCTCCGTGGTGTCCGGTGCGTCTGCAGCGTACGCCTAAATGTCGCACAAAGTTTCTACCTGTGAAGTGTTGGTGGCCGGCGGCGGTATCATCGGCGCCGCCTGCGCGCGGGCCTTGGCCCTGCGGGGCCTCAAGGTCCTGATCTGCGAGCCGGGCCCCGACCCGGCCGCGGCATCGGCGGCGTCGGCCGGGATCCTGGGACCCCAAATCGAGACCACAGACGAGTCCCTGCGCGCCCTCGGCTTGCGGGCCCGCGACCTCTACGAATCCCTGGCCGTTGCACTTGCCGACACGACCGGCATCGACATCGGCCTGTGGCGCGAAGGCATCGCGTCCCTGGCGTTCGAGGAGCCGGAGGCCGAGCGGCTGCGTGACGCGGTCGCGCAGCAGCGTCAGGCGGGCCTGCGATGCGATTGGCTCGAAGCGGCCGAGGTGGCGGAGCGCTTCCCGGCGATCGCGCCGTGCCTTGGGGCGATGTTCGCTCCGGAGGACGGCGCCGTGGACGCGCCTGCGCTGACGCACGCGCTGCTGGCGGATGCCAAACGCCTGGGCACGCGGACTTTCGCGACGCGCGTGAATCGCATCAACACGATTCTCGGTCGTGTGACAGGTGTAGAGATTCCCGCCGGGAAGATCAGAGCGGAGCACGTGGTCATCGCCGCGGGCGCCTGGTCCACGCAGATCGGGCACCTGCCCCGGTCGCTGCCCGTCGAACCCGTGCGTGGCCAAATGGCGGCTGCGCCGTGGCCGGCCAACATGCCGCGTACGGTGCTGTATTACGACCACAGCTACGTCCTTGCGCGCAGCGCCGAAGCGATCTTCGGCAGCACGATGGAGCACGCGGGGTTCGACGGCAGCGTGACGCCGGCGGGGATCACCGAAATCATGGCGGCGGCCAGACGGATGCTGCCCCAGCTCCCACCCGTGCCGACGCGGACCTGGGCGGGACTGCGGCCACTCACGCCGGACGGGCGTCCGATCGTGGGCGCCGACCCCGACGTGCGCGGCCTGTGGTACGCCACCGGTCACGGCCGCAACGGCGTGCTCCTAGCAGGACTGACGGGCGACATCATCGCCAGCCTCATCACCACGGGGGAATCCGAGGTGGAGATTGCCTCGTTGGCCCCGGAGCGATTTACTTCCTAGGATGTTCCGCAGTTGCGCGTTCTGTAACGCGGCGTTTGACGGTGATGGTGGCCCCTCGGGGCTTGGCGTCGGACGGCGAATCGCTTTCGATGAATGGCGGGGGCGGCTGTGGGTCGTTTGCCCCCGCTGCAGCCGCTGGAACCTCACTCCCTTTGATGATCGCCTGGAACGTATCGAGGCCGTGTCGCGCTCCGCGAGCCAGGGACGGATCGCCGCATCCACCGATCAGGTCGCACTGATCCGCTGGGAGCGCTATGACTTCGTGCGCGTCGGCAAGCCGCCCCGGGTCGAGCTGGCGACATGGCGGTACGGCGAACGGCTGCGCAATCGCCAGCGCGAGCGAATGAAAGTTGTGGTCCCCCTCACCGTCGCAGCCATCGGGCTTGGTATCGCCGCGAACGTAGCGGCGGGCGGCGGGTTCGGCGTGGTCGTCTGGAACGTCCACCGTCTCGCCGACTGGTTCTATTTGCGCCTGGTGGGCGGCCGCAAAGTCACGCTGAGCGAGCCTCCCATCTGCGCTCGCTGCGGCACACTCATGCAACTGCGCGCCCGCCACGTTCAGCACTCGCGCATCGTCCCCGATCGTCATGCCGACATGGCGGTGGTACTGAGTTGTCCCAAGTGTCACGGCGAAGGCGCTCAGCTCACCGGCAGCGACGCGATTCACACGCTGCGTCAGGGACTCACCTATCTGAACCTGAGACGGGGTGGTCGCCGGCGCGCGGAAGATGCCGCGCGAGAAGTCGACCAAGCCGGCGGCGCCGATCGCCTGGTGCGCGACATCGCGCAGCGTGAGCTGACATTGCGGTCACTCCGGGCAGAGCGCGGCCTCGCGCTCGAAATGGCGGTCGACGAACGTGCCGAGGTCGAGGAGCTCGAGCGCCAATGGCGTGAAGCCGAGGAGATCGCCGACATCGCCGACGGGACCCTCGGGACGTCGACGGAAATCGAAGACGAGTTGCGACGGCTCAAGAACCGAGGTGGAGATCAACCGTCTGGTTGAAAAACGGCCTACCCTGTGCCCTGAGCACACACTATCTTCGTCGTCCATGGCCGCCCCCCTCGTACAGATTCAGCCATCCATTCCCGTAGAGCAGAGCCGTAAGCCCTCGTGGCTAAAGGTGAAAGCTCCGGGTGGGCCGAACTATGTCGCGCTCAAGCACATGATGCGCGACCTCAAGCTCCACACCGTCTGCGAGGAAGCGCACTGCCCCAACATCGGTGAGTGCTGGGAGCACAAGGCCGCCACGTTCATGATCCTGGGCGACGTCTGCACGCGCAATTGCGCCTACTGCGCCGTGGCCCATGGTACGCCGGCTCCGCTCGATGCCGGCGAACCGACGCGGCTGGCCGACGCCGTCCTCCAGATGGGACTGAAGCACGTCGTCATTACGAGTGTGGATCGCGACGATTTGCCGAACGGCGGCGCCGAAGCGTTCGCGGCCTGCATCGCGGAGATCCGGCTGCGGCTGCCACAGACATCGGTCGAAGTCCTGATTCCCGACTTCAAGGGCAACCCCGAAGCACTCCGTCTCATCGTCGCTGCCAGGCCCGACATTCTCAATCACAATCTCGAAACGATCGCGCGGTTGTACCGCATCGCGCGGCCCGGCGGCCGCTACACGCGCGCGCTGGAGCTGCTCGACCGTGCCAAGGAGATGAATCCAGAGCTGCTGACGAAGTCAGGGATCATCTGTGGGCTGGGAGAAGAATGGGACGAGCTGCTCACGGCGATGCGCGACCTGCGCGCGGCGCGGGTCGACATTCTCACGATCGGCCAGTATCTCCGGCCGTCCGACCAGCATCTGCCCATCGCGCGCTGGTACACGCCGGACGAGTTCGCCGAGCTGAAGCGGTACGGCATGTCGTTGGGATTCCGTCACGTCGAATCGGGCCCGCTGGTTCGCTCCAGCTATCACGCGTGGGAGCAAGTGGAGGCAGCCACCGCATGACCGCCACCGCCAGATCCGCGAAAGCCACCGCACCCTCAACCGCTCCGCAACCCGAGCTGCATCTCAAGATGCTGCGGCAGATGCTGCTGATCCGCCGCTTCGAGGAAAAGGCAGCGGAGGCGTACGCGCTGGGCAAGATCGGCGGATTCTGCCATTTGTACATCGGCCAGGAAGCGGTCGCCGTCGGCGCGCTCGCCGCGCTGCGCGACGACGACTACGTCATCTGCTCCTATCGCGAGCACGGCCAGGCGCTGATCAAGGGCATCTCGCCGAACGCGGTCATGGCGGAGCTGTTCGGCAAGGCCACCGGATGCTCGAAGGGCAAGGGTGGCTCGATGCACCTGTTCGATGCCTCGCGCGGCTTCATGGGCGGTCACGGCATCGTCGGGGGCCACATTCCGCTCGGCGCCGGCCTCGCGTTCGCCAGCAAATACCAGGGTAACGACAAGGTCTGCGTCTGCTTCTTCGGCGAAGCCGCGGTCAACATCGGCGCCTTTCACGAGACGCTGAACATGGCCTCGGTCTGGAAGCTGCCGGTCATCTTCCTCTGTGAGAACAACCGCTACGGCATGGGCACGGCGTTCGAGCGTGTCGCGGCCGTGACCGATATCGTCGAGCATGCGTGCAGCTACGACATGGCCGCCGAGCTCGTGGACGGGATGAACGTGTTGACCATGTACGAAGCCACGCGGCGCGCGGTCGAGCGGGCGCGGAAGCAGAGCCATCCGACGCTGCTCGAGGTGCGCACCTACCGCTACATGGGCCACTCCATGTCCGACCCGCTGCACGGCGTGTACCGCACGAAAGACGAGGTCGAAGAGCAGAAGGCCCGCGATCCCATCGCGCAGCTCGCCGGCAAGCTCAAGGAAGACGGCGTGATCGATCAGGCCGCGCTCGACGCGCTGGACTCGGGAGTCCACGCGGAGGTCGAGGAGGCGGTGAAGTTCGCCGACGAGAGTCCGGATCCCGAACCGGGCGAGCTCTTCACCAACGTGCTGGTCGACTGATGGCAACCCTCACGTACCGGGACGCCCTGAACCAGGCGCTGCGCGAAGAGATGCAGCGTGATCCCAACGTGTTCCTGATGGGCGAAGAAGTGGGCGTGTACCAGGGCGCGTACAAGGTCAGCCGGGGCCTGCTGGAGGAGTTCGGCCCCAAGCGCGTGGTCGATACGCCCATCGCGGAGCTCGGGTTTGCGGGAATCGGGGTTGGGGCCGCGATGGGCGGGCTCAGGCCGGTGATCGAATTCATGACTTGGAACTTCGCGGTGCTGGCCCTCGATCAGATCGTCAATTCGGCCGCCAAGATGCTGTACATGTCGGGCGGCCAAATTCCGATGCCGATCGTGTTCCGGGGTCCGAACGGCGCGGCATTGCAGCTTGGGTCGCAGCACTCGCAGGCGTGGGAGAGCTGGGTCTCGCACATTCCCGGTCTCAAGGTCGTCGCGCCGGCCACGCCCGCCGATGCCAAGGGGCTCCTCAAGTCCGCCATCCGCGACAACAATCCCGTCATCGTGCTCGAGGGCGAGATGCTGTACAACCTCAAGGGCGAGGTCCCGGACGGTGAGCACATCGTCCCGATCGGTCGCGCGGACATCAAGCGTCCCGGCAACGACGTCACGCTCGTCTGCCACTCCAAGACGCTCACGGTGGCGTTGAAGGCGGCCGACCAGCTCGCCGAGCAGAACGTGTCGGCTGAAGTGCTCGATCTGCGCTCGATCCGCCCCCTCGACGAGGCGGCGATTCTCGAATCGGTCAAGAAGACCAACCGCGCGGTGGTCGTGGAAGAAGGATGGCCCCATGCCGGGATCGGCGCTCAGATCGTCGATCTCATTCAGCGCGACGCGTTCGACGACCTCGATGCTCCCGTGCAGCGCGTGACACAGGCGGACGTCCCGATGCCGTACAACAAAGTGCTCGAGCGCGCCGCCAAGGCGTCACCCGAGAAGGTCGTCGCCGCGGCGCGCCGCGTCCTCTACCTCGACTAGGCAATGGCCACCAAAGTTCACATGGAGGCGCTCTCGCCCACGATGGAGGAGGGGCGTCTCGTGAAGTGGACGAAGCACGAGGGCGACGCCGTCAAGTCGGGCGACACGTTGGCCGAGGTCGAGACCGACAAGGCGGTCATGGAGCTGGTCGCGCGGGCGGATGGGCAGCTGCTCCAGGTGCTGGTACCCGAGGGCACCACCGTGCCGGTTGGGAATATCGTCGCGTGGATCGGCAAGCCCGGGGAAAAGATTGACGGCACGGGGGGTGGAGAGCCGGCAGCCGCCGCGCCAAAGCCCGCGCCCGCTGCCGCGGCTCCAGCCGCCAAGGCTCCGGCTCCGTCCCCGGTGCCCGTTGCAGCCGCGGCTGACGCCACGCGCGTAAAGGCGTCCCCGCTCGCGAAACGGATCGCCAAGGAAGCCGGAGTCGATCTCAAGCTCGTGCAGGGATCAGGTCCGGGCGGCCGAGTGATCAAGCGTGACG
>Ga0193723_1000412_pt1 | contig 16828 bp, 11 predicted proteins | sample H2m2metaG_FD_143042 | JGI IMG/M metagenome (GOLD analysis project Ga0193723, IMG submission 143042) | Soil microbial communities from a riparian zone of the East river system, Colorado, United States - H2m2 | ecosystem: Environmental > Terrestrial > Soil > Riparian zone | place: USA: East River...
CTCCGTCGCGTCGGGGCGGCGGTTGAACAACACGTCCTCCACCAGGACGAGGACGTCAGCCGGCACGTCCTCGTACACGGCGAGCTGGGCCGAGTTGACGATGCCCATGTCCATCCCCGCGGCGATCGCGTGGAACAGAAACGCTGAATGCATCGCCTCCCGCACGTGGGCGCTGCCGCGGAACGCGAACGACAGATTGCTCACACCGCCGCTCACGAGCGCCCGGGGCAGCGTCGCCTTGATGCGACGCACGGCGTCGAGGTACGCGATCGCGTACGTGTTGTGCTCGTCGATCCCCGTGGCCACCGCGAAGATGTTCGGATCGAAGATGATGTCCTCGGGCGGAAACCCGGCCTGCTCCGTCAGGAGCTTGTACGCCCGCGTGCAGATGGCCACCTTGCGGTCGGCCGAATCGGCCTGGCCCTGTTCGTCGAACGCCATCACGACGACCGCCGCGCCGTAGCGGCGCACGAGCCGCGCCTTGGAAAGGAATTCCGCCTCGCCTTCCTTCAGGCTGATGGAGTTGACGATCCCCTTCCCCTGGAGATTCTGGAGCCCGACCTCGAGCGCGTCCCAGCGAGAGGAGTCGACCATCACCGGCACTTTGGCAATGTCTGGTTCCGCCGCAACCAATCGAAGGAACCGCTCCATCGCGGCCGAGGCGTCGAGCATCCCCTCGTCCATGTTCACGTCGATGATCTGGGCGCCGTTCTCGACCTGGTGGCGCGCGACCTCGAGCCCCGCCTCGTAGTTGCCGGCCTTGATGAGCCCGGCGAACCGCGACGAGCCGGTGACGTTGGTGCGTTCTCCGATGTTCACGAACAGCGTGTCGGGCCGGATGTTGAGGGGCTCGAGCCCGGACAGGCGGCAGATGGGCGCGACCTGCGGTGCCAACCGGGGAGGCAGACCCGTGACCGCGTCGGCGAGCGCACGAATGTGCGCGGGCGTCGTGCCGCAACAGCCGCCGACGATGTTCACGAACCCCGACTTGGCGAACTCGCCCACTAGGGCCGCCATCTCGGCGGCGGTTTGATCGTACCCCCCGAACGCATTCGGCAGGCCGGCATTGGGATGGCAGCTGACGGGGATGTTCGCGAGACGCGACAGCTCTTCCACGTACGGCCGCAGCTGCGCCGCCCCCAGGGCGCAGTTCAGCCCGATCGTGAAGAGGTCCGCATGCCGGACGGAGTTCCAGAACGCCTCGACCGTCTGTCCCGACAGGGTCCGGCCGCTGGCGTCCGTGATCGTCCCCGACACCATGAGGGGGACGTCGAGTCCGCGCTCGTCCAGCAGGCCGCGCAGGGCGAACAAGGCGGCCTTGCAGTTGAGCGTGTCGAACACGGTCTCGACCATGAGCAGGTCCGCCCCCCCTTCGAGCAGGCCCTCGGCCTGCGTGCGGTAGGCGGCGGCGAGCTGCGCGAACGTGGCGTTCCGATACCCGGGATCGTTCACGTCCGGGGAGAGCGACCCCGTCCGGTTCGTCGGCCCGAGCACGCCTACCACGAAGCGCGGCCGCTCTGGCGTCTTGGCCGTCATGTCGTCGGCGGCCCGGCGGGCGAGCTGCGCCGAAACCACGTTGAGGTCGTACACCAGGTGCTCGGTGCCGTAGTCGCTTTGCGAAATGACTTGGGAGTTGAACGTGTTCGTCTCGAGGAGGTCGGCGCCGGCCTCGAGGTAGCCGCGGTGGATCTCGGTGATGATGTCGGGGCGGGTGAGCGACAGGAGATCGTTGTTGCCGCGCAGATCTTTGGGGTGCGCGCGCAACCGCTCGCCGCGGAAATCCGGCTCGTCCAGGGCGTAGGACTGGATCATCGTCCCCATGGCGCCGTCGAGGACGAGGATGCGCTGTGCGAGCGCGGCGTGCAGTTGTGCTAGGCGGTGCTTTTGATCGGTCATCGTAAAAAAAATGGCCCCGTCGCCAATACAGACGCCGGGGTCCCGGCTTTTTAGCGACTTGTTTAACGTGGCTGCAATAGGCCGCAACTCACCACGGACTGTGCTTCTGTTGTTCTGCAAAGGTAATCGGGCAACCGAGCCAAGGCAAACGGCGTGTTGCGGCACCGCCACAGCGTGAGCGAGCGCACGGCCCGCGAACCGGTTGACCTTGTAACGTAAATGTCCTATTAGTCGGGACTTGGCAGACATGCGCGTCGCACCCGCCAGCCCCTACGGGCTCCGGCAGTTGTTGGGGCCCGTCGCCGTCGTCTTGGCGCTCAGCGTGGCGCAAACCACGTGCCGACTTGATGAGCTCATCAGCCCGTCCACCGTTGCCATCCGGCTGACCCTCACCGCCGACACGGTCGGCGTTGCCGACACGGTGCGGCTGGTGGCGATCGTGACGGCGGCCGGAAGGCAGAACCGGGCGTTACGAGTCATTTGGAGTACGGACGCTCCGGGCTTCGCCACGGTGGACACGATGGGCCTGGTGCGCGGCGTGGCGCGCGGCACGGCCACGATCACGGCGCGGGTGGAGAACTCGCTGTTCCTTCCGGCGCCCCTCAGCGCCAGCGCGGCGCTGCGGGTGGCGGTGCCACGACTCGAGCTGTCGGCGAGCGACACCATCTTGACGAGCGTCGGGGACACTGTGTGCCTGACGCCCACCGCCAAGGATGCGCAGGGCACTGTCCTGCCGGGCCTCACGCCTGACTCTCTGCGCCCCGACTCGGTGTTCGCGCCGGCTGGGACGAGCGGCGGGGCCAGTTGCTTCGTCGCTCCGCGAGCGAGCGTGCCGGTGGCGTTCCGAGCGTGGTTGGATATCGCGCAGGCCACGAAGTTCGTCCGGGTGACGCCCGTCGCGGTCACGCTCACCGTCACGCCCGACAGCGTTCACTTGAACAGCCTCACCAAGCAGACCTCCCCGACGGTAGCGGCCGTGGACCGGCGCGGCAACCCGATCGCGACGCCGTCCATTGTTTGGACCAGCCTCAACGACACCGTCGCGAGCGTCAGCACGTCCGGTGTGATCACGGCGCTTGGGAACGGCGCGACGTGGGTGCGCGCGACATCAGACACGGTGCGCGACAGCGTGCACATCACGGTGCGGCAAGAGGTGCGCGGGGTGGTCGTGACGCCTGCGGTGGACACGCTCACAGCCGTCGGCGCCCGCCGGAGGCTTCAGGCGACCGCTCGCGATTCACTGGGCCAACCGATCGCGGACGCCGCGTTCTCCTGGGCGAGCCTCGCGCCCAACACCGTCCGCCTGGTGACGGACAGCGGCGCGAAGGCCGACTTCGAGGCGGCGGCGGAGGGCGGTGCGTCGATCGACGTGCGGGGAGCGGCGGGCGGCAGCGTGGCCGACACCCTGGCGCGGCTCGAGGTCCGGTTCGCCCTCACGGCGGTCACGATCGCGCCCACGCGTCCGACGTTCTCTCACGTCCGAGATACGCTGCGTTTCAGCGCGACCGGGCGTGACGCGAACAATGCCATCATCGCCAACCTGCGCGTCACTTGGTCTTCGAGCGACACGACGAACGTCGCCATCGATTCCATCTCGGGGCTCGCGACCGCTCGAGATAGCGGGCGCGCCCTGATTCGCGGGAGGCACGCATCCGGAGTCCAGGACACCACGACCGCCACCGTCGCGCCGCCGGTGCTCGAGACGGTGGTGACCATTTTTGCGGACTCGGCGGTGCGGGGCTCCACAACGGCGGTGCCGACGACCCGGCTCGTAACGAACGGGGGGAGCGTTCCGCTTGGCGCCAAGGCCCGCCGGCTCCGCAACTCGAGCTGGCTGTCGGTCACCCCCGATACCGTCGATCTCCTTGCCGGCGAGTCGAAATCGCTCCTCCTCTCCGCGAATCCCACAGGGCTCGCCGATGGCCTCTATGGCGATACCGTTGTGCTCGACGCCTCGGGCGCCGCCGGGTCACCGGACAGCATTCCCGTCGCGTTCCGCATCTATTGCCCGGTCGCGCCGATCACGCCCGACGCGGTCCTCGCGGGAAGCCTCACGTCGGCCGACTGCCTCGCCCGGCACCGTCCGAGCGGCAACGCCGACTTCTACGGCTTCGCCGGAAATCCCGGCGACACGGTCACGGCAACCCTGAGTGTCGGAGACGGGGCGAGCGCTGATCCATTCCTCCTCTTGCTCGGTCCTACGGGGGCCGTACTGGCCTCCGATGACGACTGCAGTCCCACTACGCGTAACTCCTGTATCACCGCCTTCGTGCTCCCGGCGACCGGCACCTACACGCTCGAGGCGACGACCTTCAGCCCCGCGACTGGCGCCTATACGCTGACGCTGAGCCGCCTCGCGACCCCGGCCGCACCAACCGCGCTCGCGCAGCTCAAGCCCAACGGGGCCGCCATCTCCTCCGGGGGAACGACGGAGTTCACGAGCGCCGTCTTCCGAGGCACAGGCCAGGACGCAAACCCGTACGACACGCTGCGGCTGCAGATCGAGGTGCGGCCGGACACTGTCGGTTTCACAGGGCCGACGCACACAGGTGCCCCGACGCCGAATGCATCCGGTGTGACGCTCAGCGCGTCGGCCGCCCTGACGAACGGCACCGCCTATCATTGGCGCGCGCGCACCTGCGACCAGACCAACCGCTGCGGCGCGTGGACGGCCTTCCCCGCCACCCCAGCGTTTACGGTGTCCGCGACCGGGCCCGTGTTGACCGTCGCGCCCGACGCCTTCCGGGACTCGGCCCTCGCCGGCTCCACGACGCCGATCACGAAGAGTCTGACAATCGACAACACGGCGATCGGCACGATCAACTGGAGTGTCACGAAGCGGAGCACGTGGCTGTCGCTCAGCTCGACCACGGGCAGCGCACCACCGAGCACGGTGGTTACCCTCACCCTGAATCCCAGCGTGCCCACCGTGCTCCCCGCGGGCGTGTACGTGGACACCGTGATCGTGGACGGCGGCGCCGTTCTGGGCTCGCCCGACACGACGTTCGTCACGTTCGTGATCCAACCGCCGCCCGTGCTGGCCGTGAGTCCGGCGGCGATCAACCGGGCGGCGAACGCGAACAGCGGTGTGACATTCAACGACACGTTGGGGATCAGCAACGGCGGCACGGGCGCGCTCACTTGGGCCGTGACAGTGGATAGCGCGTGGGTGCAGTTAGGCAAGCCCGGTGGCTCGGCGCCCGACAAGCTGCCCCTCACGATCACCCCCGGTGGCCGACCGGCGGGCACGTACACGACACGCGTCGTGATCTCGTCGGTGCCGCCGGGGGCCGCGGGCAGCCCCGACACGACGCTGGTGACCCTGACGGTGTTCCAGCCGGTGTTGGTGGTGAACCCGGCGTCGGTGACCGATTCGGCGAATTACGGCACGACGGCGGCGCGCGATGTCACGCTGCAGATCACAAACACCGGCGGCGGGACGCTCACCTGGAGTGCCACGGAGTCTCCGGACACCACCTGGCTCTCGATCCTGCCCCCGCCATCCGGTTCCGCTCCCGGGACAGTCACGCTACGCTTGGACCCGAACCCCGGCGGGCAACTCCTCGCGCCCGGGACGCACTCCGGCACCGTGGTCTTTACGTCGCCGGAGGCAATCAACGATCCGATCAACGTGCCCGTGCAGTTCCGGGTGCCCCGCCCGATGCTGAACGTCACGCCCGACTCTGTGTTCGACACCGTCACCGTGGGCGCGACGACGCCCCGGATGATTCCAGTCTCGATCGCCAACGGGAACGGCGGCACGCTGGCCTGGACCGCCGGCGACAGCACCCCCACGAGCTCGTGGCTCAGCCTGTCGCCGCCTGCCGCAGGCGCGCCGGGGACGCTCATGGTGACCCTCAGCCCGATGAATCTCTCCGGGGGCGTCCACCGCGATACCGTGGTCATCCGGTCCGACAGCGCGACCGGCACCCCGCGGCGGCTCCCCGTCCGCTTCGACGTGCTGCGGCCGCCAGATCCGCCGACCTCGCTCGGTCAGTTCCGAACTGCCGGTGCCGGTGGCACCGCGATCGCGGTCGGTGGGGTCACGATCGAAACGTCGGTCGTTTTCAGGGCGGGCGTGACCGATGCCGATCCAGGCGACCAGCTGCGCATCGAGCTCCAAGTGGAGAAGGTGGGCACCGGGTTTGGCGCCACCTCAGCCGTATCCACGCCGGTGGCCTCAGGCCAGACCGCCACCGTTACGTTCGGCGCACCGTTTGAAGACAACAGCGGCTATCATTGGCGTGTACGCACCTGCGATCAAACGAATCGGTGCAGCGGGTGGGTGAGTTTCGGGGGCCCTGACGAATCGGTCGCGGACTTCTTCGCGAACCCGGTCCCCCAGGATCCGGCCGCGCCCACGCAGCTCAACCAGTTCCAGGCGAATGGGTCGACGCCGATCACGCCGGGCGGGACGGCCGGGAGTACCTCGGTGACCGTCGTGCTCAAGGGACTGGTCACGGATCCGGACCCTGGCGACTTGATCAAGCTGGAGGTAGAGGTGAAGGCAACGACAACGGCAGGTCCCGACGGCACGGGGGTGCAACGGGGAACCGCCAGCGTAGCCACCAACGGGACCGCCAGCGTCACTGTCACGGGGCTCACCGGAGCGATCCTGGTAGGTACGAACTACTACTGGCGCGCACGCGCCTGCGATCAGACCAACCGGTGCGGCGGTTGGGTTGACTTCGGAAGCACCGGCAATGTTTCCGGCGGCCTGCTGAGCCCGGCAGCTACGGACTTCCACGTAAATCCGTGATCTGCCCCCGCTGCTCCGCCGAGGGGATCCCCGACGGCGCCCCTGGATGCCCGAAGTGCGGCATGACCCTCGGCGACGAGCAGAACCGGACGAACAACGCCGCCCCGGAGGACCCGATCTCCGAGGAGCTCGAGAACGCCCTGCGGCGCGAGCTGAGCAGCCAATTCCAGATCACCGACCTGCTCGGGCGCGGTGGCATGTCGCTCGTCTACCTCGCCCAGGAAGTGGACCTCAATCGCCAGGTGGCGATCAAGGTCCTGCCCCTGCAATTCCTCCAGGGCCCTGCCTCGGCCGAGCGGTTCGAGCGCGAAGCCAAGATCGCCGCGTCGCTCGACCACCCCCACATCGTCCCCATCTTCCGCGTCGGAGCCACCAGCACGTTCCTCTGGTACTCGATGAAGCGAATCCGCGGGCGGTCCTTCGAGCAGATCATCACGGAGCGCGGCGCGCTGCCGGTGCCGGAAGTCCTCGGCGTGGTGGAGCAGGTGGGGAGCGCGCTGCAGTACGCGCACCGCCACGGCGTCGTGCACCGCGACGTGAAACCGGCCAACGTGATGATCGAAGAGTCGGGCTGGGCGCTGGTCTGCGACTTCGGCGTGGCGCGCGCCTTCGGCAGCGTTTCGCTCACGCAGACCGGCGCCTCGCTCGGCACACCGCGCTACATGTCGCCGGAGCAGTTCGAGGGCCAACCGGTGGATGGCCGCTGCGACCAGTACTCGCTCGCCATCCTCGTGTGGGAGGCGCTCACCGGCGGCGTACCGTTCACCGGCGACTCCCTCGGCGAGCTGATCCGCAAGCACTTGCTCGAGCCTCCACCCCGGCTCGCCGAGGTGAATCCCGATATTCCCGAGCGCGTCTCAGCCGCTGTGTATCGCGCCATGAGCAAGAAGCCGGGCGAGCGCTTTCCTGACATCGCAGCGTTCGTCGCCGCGTTGGGAGGCCAAGCGGTGCCCCGGATCCCCGCCGGGTTCACCGGCCCCACCCCCGTGGCGAAGCGTCCCCGCATCCTGTGGGACACGCCGGACACACCCACCATCCCGATTCCATCGCTGCGACGGAGGCGCCGGCTCGTCGCTGTCTCGCTGGCAGTGGGCATCGTGCTGGTGATTGGCGGCGGCTGGGTCGCGCTCCGTCCAACTAGACCGGCAAGCGGTGCCACGCCGATTCCCCCGGCGCCCGACACGCAGCGGGCGGCCGCGCTACAGCCGACGGACAGCACCGCTCCACGGCGGCGGGCGCCGGCTCCTGATCGTCCCGCCGGCCAGAAGAACGCCAAGCCGCCGGTGGTCCCCGCCACCACACCAGCCAGGCTGTGGGTCAATACTCAGCCGGTGTGGGGCGAGCTGCTCTTAGACAACACGGTTGTGGGCCCCGTACCGCTCCAGGATCTCAGGATCACGCCCGGTCGGCATCGCGTGGTGATCAGGCGCGATGGGTTCATACCGTTTGACACGACGTTCACCGCCGTGTCGGGCCAGGAGATCCGTTGGACCAAGATCACCCTGAGGCGGATCGGCGGATGAAGCGCACTGTAGCGCTACTCGCCGCGGTCTCGTTGGCCGCCCTGGCCGGTCCGCGTGGCGCCGACGCGCAGGCGGCGGCCGACGTGCTGGCGCAGGGCGTGCGCGCCTACCAGGACCTCGAGTTCGACGGTGCCGCCGGATTGCTGCGCCGCTCGCTCGCCTTTCAAGGGACGGAGGCGCTCGCGCCGGCCGCGGCGGCGCGTGCGTTGATCTACCTCTCTGCCACCGAGCTTTTCAGGAACCACCGCGACTCCGCCACCGCCGTGGCGCGCCGCCTGGTGTTGCTCGACCCGCGCTTCCGACCCGACCAGCTGGTATTCCCACCCCAGGTGGTCGCGCTCTATGAGGGAGTCCGGCGCGCCACGCCGGCGGTGACCGCCCGCGCCCCCGCCGACACAAGCATCCGGCCCGGTGCCGACGCCTACGCGGTGCGCCTGTACGCGAGCGCGTTCCACGAGATCAGCGCATCCCTCGGCACCGAGGCCGGGCGCGTGGTGCGCGCTCTGTACGCGGGGCCCATCGGTGACGGCGACAGCCTGGACCTCACCTGGAACGGCCTCGACTCCGCGGGCGCCCGCGTGCCTGAGGGCCGCTACGCCGTCACCGTCACCTCGCTCGATCGCCAGCGGCGCGTGGTGCGGATTCTCCGCCTGCCGCTCGAAGTGGCAGAGCCGTCGGTCGACACCCTGCCGCACCCCGCCCCCCCGGCCGCCTCCTTGCTCCGGCCCGAGCGGCAGCCGTTCGGCCCTGCGGTCCGCGCCCTCGCACCAGGCGCGCTCGCGGGTGTGGCCATCGTCCTACTGCCGAAGGTCGTGGCGAGCGGCGAGGACGCGAGCGGCGCGCGGCTCCTCGTAGGCGGGACGGTCACGATCGCGGGAATCGCGGCGTTTCTCTCCCGTCACCCCGGCCGACCGATTCCCGGCAACGTGGCGCACAACACTATCCTGCGCGACGCCTGGCGCCGTGAGGTGGAGGACGTCGCCCGGCGCAACGCGCAGCGCGTCCGCGAAGTGAGAATCGCGATCCGCGCCGGGACGCCGATGCTGATCACGCCGGAGGCGCCGTGAGGTGCGCCCTCGCGCTCGCCTCAGTGGCGACGCTGTGCGCGCCGCCGCTGGGGGCGCAGACGCGCTGGGACGTTAGCTTCGGTGCGATCGGCGGGCGGGAGATCGTACGCTCCAGGACCAGGAGCGACACGACGGAGCGGCTGAGCGGGCTCGTCTTCACGGGCGAAGCGGTCGTGACGCGTGGACGCGTCGTCGGGCGGTTGCGTTACGGCCAGGGTCGCGTGACGGCCGACACCGGAACCGGCATCATGCCGCGCGACCTGGTGGAAGGCGAGGCGTTGGTCGGCTACAAGGCGCGCCCCTGGCTGACGCTGTGGTTCGGCCCTCACGCGCGCACCTACCGGACCGCATTGGGCGATCAGCGCTGGCTCTTCTGGTCCGGCCGCGTCAGCGCCCGCGGCGGGCTCTTCCCAGGACGGCTGGAGAGCTTCGGGGAGCTGTGGCAGGGGTTCAGCGGGAGCGTCAGCCGCCCGGCGGCGGCCGTCGCGGGCCGCGGCGTCGAAGCTGGCCTGGAGCTGCGGCTTGCGCCGCGGCCGCTTTGGGGACGGCTCGCGTATCGCATCGAGCAAGGCCGAGTGGGCGGCGGGCGGCGCGAGACCGTCGAAGCGATCACGCTGACGGTGGGGTACGTCCTGCTGCGCTAGAACTTACGGGTGTTGGGGCTTTGGTTTGTTCTGTCCAGGCGCATTGGCACGCGCCGCCGCGGCGCGGGCAAGCCCTGCGGCCGCCTGCGCGGGTGTGACTCCCCGCCCCTGCCCCTGCGAGACTCCCGCCATCACTTGCCCCGGCAGACCGAGCACGTCGGTCGCTGGTCCCCCCAACGCGATGATCTGCGTGACCAGATCCACCGTCTGCTCGGCGGGGACGCCCATCGCCGCGAGCGTGCTGGCAACGCGCAGGGTGACCGCCGTGCTGTAGGGTGGGCGGCTCACCAATGCCAAAGCCGTCACCTGTTTGGCGCTGATCCCGGCGTTCAGCGCGAACGCTCCCGCCGCGATCGCCTCCGTGTCGGGTCGGTTCGAGCCTGCCTGCTGGATCGCCGCGTTGGCGACGTCGAGCTGCGCGGTCAAAGCGCGCAGGGCACTAGCCACACGATCCGCGGGCACACCCTTGGCGCTGCCTTCGACCGCCTTCTGGATCAGGGGGTCGATCGGGAGGCCGCGCGCTGCGGCGCCCATGGCGAGTTGGTGCACGAGCGCCGCGATTTCCGGCGGCACGCGCCCAGCCAGTCGGGCGGAGACATCCTGCTGAGCCCCGAGAGGCGTGCCGGCAATGGCGAGCAGTAGGGCGACGCAGAGGGTCTTCACAACGACAGCACGCTGTTCCGCCGCCCGAAGCCATCGTCCACGGCGGGGGCGCCAGGATCCGCGACCCAGCGCGCTCCGTCCACGACGAACGCGTACTGGTGCTGTCCCGCAGGCAACGTCAACGTCGCCGTCCAAACGCCCGGCGCACCGGTGCGGACGAGCGGCGTCGCCGCTGGATCCCACTGATTGAAAGTCCCCGCCAGCGCGACCTGCTGCGCCTCGGGCGCGAACAACACGAATCGCACCGTTACGGCAGCGGGCGCCCGCGTCGGTGCGGGGGGGGATAGAAGCAGGGCGAGGGCGGCACCCGCGGCGAACGCGGGCACCAACGTCCAGGGCCGGAGCCGCAAGCGGCGCCAGAACCCAGGAGCCTCCGCCCGGCGGCGCAACTCCGCGAGCACCCGGGCGCCGAGCGTGCCGGGCAACGTCACCGGCTCCCGGTCCACGGCGGCAAGCAGGCGCAGCGCCTCTTCGCCTTCCGCCCGGAGTTCGGGCGCCAGGTCGGCGAGGGTCAGCTCACCGTCGAGGAGCTGCTTCACCTGCGGATGGAAATCAGTCATGGTGCCCGGTCCCTGAGTTGCTCGCGGAGCCGGTCGTACGCCCGGTGCATCCGCATCTTGAGCGACGGCACCGACGTGCCCAGTCGCTCCGCGATCTCTCCGTACGACAACCCTTCTACGTGCTTCAGCACGAATACCTCACGCTGTTCCGGTGTCAGCTCGAGCAGGGCGTGCTGTAGGGCGCGTCGCCGCTCCGCCATCTCCACCGGTACCTCGGGCCGCTCTGGCGCCGCCACCGCGCCGGCCGCCTCGAGCGGGGCCACATCCTTGCTCCTGCGCCGCTCCGCGAAACAGCGGTTCCGCAAGATCAGGAAGAACCACCCGACGAACTTGTCGGGGTCGCGGCACTGCGCCAGCTGGTCGTAGGCCCGCACGAACGCGTCCTGCACCGCATCCTCGGCCTCGTCCGCGGAGCCGAGCATCCGCGCGGCGTAGCGCGCGTAGCGATCCCGGTACCGCGTCACCAACTCGGCGTAGCGCTCGGTGTCGCCCGCCAGGACCGCACGGACCACCTGCCCGTCCGTTGCCCCTTCCCGTCCGCTCAACCCGCGCTCCTTCAAGGCTCCGCGGGATGCTAGGCGCCCAACCGTCACAGGTAAAGAGCCTTTTCAAGGGCTCCAGTAACGTACCGTCCAGCGCGGGTTTGTGATCCGCGTTACCTCCCGGACGTCGTCTGGCTCTTTATTGCGCTATGACGACCCTGCCCCTTCCGGCGCCTGGCCCCGTCCCCGTCCCCGATGCGGTGCTCGTAAACCGCATGGCACGGCGTGACTCGACGGCCCTGATCGAGCTGCAGCGGCGTTATTCCCCCACGCTCTATGCGCTGGTGTACGGTATCCTGATGGATCCCGAGCGCGCGGAACGACTGGTAGAGGAGGTCTTCGAGCAGGTCTGGCACGCCGCGGCGCTGCTGAGCCAGCGGCATCGCGGGGCCTATGCCTGGCTCCGGGAGGCTGCCCGAGAGCGCGCCTGGAAGCACCGGGCGACGCCCGAATCACCGACGCCCGAATCACCGTAGCTATGGAGGAGTCCATGATGAAGCGAATTCTGGGAATCGCCGTAGCGCTCGCCGTGCCCGCGTTGCTGGCGGCGCAGGTGCCGATTCCCGCCAACGAGCACGCGTCCGAGACGGCGAAGTCGAAGCTGATCCCATCCGAGCACGCGTCCGATATGGCGAAGCAGAAGGTGGCGGCAGCGATGGCGCGGCGTGCAACGCGCGTCCGCGGCGAGGCGGTCGGTCTCGATAACAAACCGGTAACGCCTCCCGGTGCCGCCATACGAGCGACGCGGGCCTCACCCGCGCAGCCCGGTGCCGGCGAAGGTGGCCGGGCGATTCCCGCGACCCCCGCGACCCCGGCAGCGCCGGCGTTGGCGCACAGGCCGCCGCAAGCTGGTACGGGTCACGGACGCAGACCGTAACGATCCACGATCCTGTATGTTACCGGTCCCATGCGAATGGGACCGGTTTTCTTTTTGGCGGCGTTTCCCGTCGCGCTGCACGCCCAGACGCAGAAGTCGCTGGGCGTGGGCGTGGGCACCATCCGCTACGCGGGCGGCTCGAGCGTCGCGGCGAGCCTCTCCCCGGCCGTGCAGCGACTCTCCCCTTCATTTTTTGTGGGCGCCGGTGTCTCGCTCTCCGCGCTCAAAAACGGCGTGTGGGCCGGGCAAGGGCGGGCTGACCTGTGGGGGGCCTACCCCCGGGCCCGCACTACCGGTGTGCGCGTCGCAGTCAGCGCCGCCGTCGCCGCGAGCACGCGCTCCGACGGCGTAGCATCCGCGGCGGGATCCGCGGTCACCGAGCTGCTGTGGACCGCGGCCCGCGGCGGCGCCGCGCTCGGCGGCGGACCTACCGAGGGGGTGGTCGAAGGCGAACGCGGCATCGTGTCACCCCACTTCCGGGCGCGGGGCTGGTGGCTGACCGGGCCCGCTCAGATCTCACTTTCGGTCGAGCCGACGCGCTTCGTCGGTGCGTGGTACACGGATGTGGTTGGCGGCGTCTCCGTGGACCGGGGCTGGGGGCGCCTAGTGGCATCCCTCTTCGTGAGCGGACGGCTCAGTGCCGTCTATGGGTCGAAGGGCGCTGCGAGCGCGGCACTGCAGTACTTCGTCTCTCCTTCAGTGGCCATCGAGGCATCCGGGGGCAGTTATCTCGCCGACCCGTTTCAGGGACTGCCGCGGGCGGGGTTTGTGAGCCTCGGCCTCCGCGTCCACGCGGCGCCCCGGCCACTCGTTCCCGCAACGGCACTCCCGGGGCGGCTCGCGCCGCTCGTCGCCCAGCGTCGCGGAGACAGCGTCGTCGTGCGGTTCCGGATGGATGCGGCACGCTCCGTGGCCATCGCCGGCGACTGGAACGCCTGGCAGCCGGCGCCGTTGCGCGCGCTCGGGGCGGATGTCTGGGAGGCCGCCCTGGTCCTGCCGGCGGGCACCTACCACTTCAACCTCCTCGTGGACGGCAGCGACTGGGTGGTGCCGGGGGGCGTGGCGGTCGTATCGGACGGCATGGGGGGCCTGGTAGCGCTGCTCACGGTGCTCTGACTCTTGACGGGACCGGGCCCGCCCCCTAGCGTGGCGCCCGTGCCGGGGCTGTCCACGCTGTGCGTCCTCTACCTCGAGGTGCCCGATGGGGAAGATCAACCTGAAGGGCGTCATTATCGGTGGGTTAGTGGCAGGCGTGGTACTGAACATCGTCGATTTCATTCTGTTTACGGTGATCTTGAAGGATGAAATGGCGGCGATGATGCAGGCGATGGGCAAGCCGGCGACGATGGCGACCGGCACGATCGTATGGTTTACCTTCGTCGACTTCCTGTTCGGAATCTTCCTCGTGTGGGTGTATGCGGCGATTCGTCCGCGCTACGGCGCCGGGCCGGCGACCGCGATCAAGGCGGGGCTGATCGGCTGGGTCGCCACCGGCTTGTTCCACCTGTTGTTCGAGTGGCCGATGGGGATGATGCCGCACAACACGCTGGTGCTGATCACGCTGGTGGCGCTGGTGCAGCAGCCGCTCGCGACCGCCCTGGGAGCGAAGTTTTACACGGAGATGTAACCGGGTCTCAGTAGACCGATAGCAAAACCGCCGGGCGGCGAGGCCGTCCGGCGGTTGTGCGTTACAGGCTCGGCTCAATAGTTGAAGCGGAGCGTGATTCCCATCGTGCGCGGCTGGTTGGTCAAGAAGCCGACCCGGCCGCCAGTCCCGCGCTCCCGGTCGAGCGCGAGGAAGGCTCGCTCGTCGGCCAGGTTGTTGAGGAAGACCGCAAACTCCCAATCCGCACGGATCAGGCCGACGCGGAGGTTCACGATGCTGTACGCCGGCAGCTCCGGATCGAACGTGAAGAACCTCTGGCTCACTGGTCCGCCGATCGTGCCTCCGCCGAGAGAGTCGAAGCGCTCCATGTCGACCTTGCCGAACGGGCAGGTGGCATTGGTCTGGTTCAGGGGAAAACAGAAGCCCGTTCCATGGTCGTCGATCGCTGTGAAGCGCGAGCCCACGTGCTGCACGCTGGCGGTGACGAAGGCCCGCGACCCCTGGCCCATCGGCCACCCGTACGTGGCCGCGGCGCTCAGCTGGATTTGCGGCACCGCCGGCAGACGGTTGCCCGCCTGCATGCCCGATACCGGCTGCCCCGCGGAAAGAACCGTGGACTGCAGCTTGGAGTCGTTGAGGCCGGCCGAGAAAGCAAAGTCGAGGTGGTCGTTCGGCGTGGCCGAGAACTCCACTTCGACTCCCTCGCTGCGAGCCTTGTCCACGTTGAAGATCAATCGCGAGGAGCATGTGCCCGCGGTGACGGACAACTGGAGGTCGCGGATGTCCATGTAGAACGCAGAGAGGTTCAGGGAGGCGCGGCCGTCAAACAGGCGGGACTTGGCCCCCACCTCGTAGTTCCACGCCTTCTCGTCTTTCCACGAGTTGCGGCCGCTGAACGTAGTCGAGTCTTGCTGTGTCGTGCACAGCGGCAGGTTGAGGGGATCGTTGATCCCGCCCAGCCGGAACCCCTGCGAGACCTGGGCATTCAGGGTGAGCGCGTCGGATACCTTATAGCTCGCCATGAAGCGCGGAGCCACGCCACTGGCTTTGGTGGAGCCTGGAACCGAGAGCAGGGCAGTGCCGGTGCTGTCTTGCGCGAAAATACCGTCGAAGATCTGCTGGCGATCCTCTTTGAAATTGTAATAGCGCAGGCCGGCCGTGAGGTCGATCTCCGGAGTCACCGACACCGTCGCCTCGCCGAAGGCGGCGCCTTGCTTCAGGTCATAGTCCAGGTCGGACCAAAACAAGTGGTCCTTGGGAGCCTTGAGGCCCTGGGTGAACCCGTAGGGAGCGCCAAAGATTGGCGCCGCGAGAGTGTCGAAGCCCACGACAGACAAGTCCTGGCCGTAGTGACGCTTGTTGGCGCTGTAGAAACCGCCGATCAGCCACCGGAGGCGGTCTCGGGCGCCAGACAGACGCACCTCCGCGGTCGATACTTTGGACTTTGTCGCGTCATCGAGGGGCGCGTCGAGCGTGTATATCGACTCCGGAAGCCCAATACTGCCGCCCGTGATGCTGGAGGTGAGGGCGCCCGCATCGCGTACGACCAGGACGTAACGGTTGGTGTGCGAACCGATCGCGGTCAGGGTCATGCTCCCGAAATCATAGCGCAGATTGACGTCGCCCAGCAGGAACTCGTCGGTGAACGGCTCCGCGATCTGGGTGAAGAGCTGGCGCTTGCCCAGCGTGACCGGCGGCCGGGTCGTGGTGAACGGATTGGCCAGGATGTTGTAGGCGTCAATCCGGTTCCAACCCTCCATGTGTACTTTTTGATAGACGAGTCGTGGCGTGATGCTGAGGCGTGCGCTTGGCGCAAACTTGAAAGCGAGCCGCGCGCCGGAGCGGTCACCGCCATTGACGTTCTGGTTTACATCGAAGTTGGGCTGCACCGCGTCCATCCATCCGCCCAATCGGTTGCTGAAGCCCGCCACCCGGAAGGCGGCCTTGTCCCCCAGCGGCACGTTGAAGCCGAGCTTGGCGTTGTTCCCGGCGTCGCCGCCGTCGATCCAGCTCAGACCAGTCTCACCAAAGGTCTTGCTCACGCCGAGCTCGGGCTGGTTCGTGATGTACCGTACGGTGCCGCCGAGCGAGCCCGAGCCGAACAGCGTTCCCTGTGGGCCGCGCAGCACCTCGACGCGGGACAGATCGAACAGATCCAGGTCCGGCGTGAACAGGGAGAGCGAGATGGGGGCTTCGTCCAGATAGGCCCCCACTTCTTCTTTGACGCCGGGCTGGTCTCGGGCGATCTGGCCGGAGGAAGCGCCGCGCATCGCGACCTGGCTCTGGCCGGGACCCAGGTTCTGCACGCTGAACCCCGCCACGTTCGCCGCGATCGCCTCGATGTTGTCGGCCCCGCGTGAGCGCAGCACTTGCGCTGTGGGAGCGGCGATCGAGAAGGGCACGTCGGTCAGCGCTTGCTCGCGGAGCATGGCGGTCACGGTGACGGCTTCGAGCAGGACCGGCTGCATCACGAAATCGAGCGACACGTCACCGCCCGCCCGGACCTGGACGTTCGTCTGGGACACGGTTTTCAGCCCGGGGAGCGACGCCGAGACGGTGTAGGTCCCGGGCGCGACGTCGGAGAGCGTGTAGCTGCCGTCGATCGACGAGGTCGTGCGGCTGGAGGCGCCGGACGCCTGGTTCGCGGCCCGGATCGTTGCACCCGACAGCGCCACCGCGCGGGCGTCGCGC
>Ga0193723_1000414_pt1 | contig 16784 bp, 12 predicted proteins | sample H2m2metaG_FD_143042 | JGI IMG/M metagenome (GOLD analysis project Ga0193723, IMG submission 143042) | Soil microbial communities from a riparian zone of the East river system, Colorado, United States - H2m2 | ecosystem: Environmental > Terrestrial > Soil > Riparian zone | place: USA: East River...
GGTGAGAATCGCGGCGGTGTGCTGCGCCATCACCAGCTGCTGCGCGATTTTCCGGCGCAGCGGCGACATTTTTGTGCGAATGAAGCGAGCTTCGCGGGGTTCACTCTTCTCCTCCGCCTTCGCCACGGCTACCTCGGATGGTTCGGCTTTGCCGCGGTTTTCCACAGCCTTCAGCACATCGGCTTTCGTCAACCGACCGCCCTGACCCGTCCCGGTGATCTTTTTCGGCTCAAGCTTCTCTTCTTCCACAATCCGGCGGACTCCGGGCGAGAGCGTTGTTGCCTGAATCGTTGACTCGGGCCTGCCACCGTCGACGCTTGCGGGCACAGCTTCGGGCTTTTTCTGTGACTCAGTTTTTTTCTTCTTTTCTTCAGGCTGTGCCTTTTGGGGTTGTTCTTCCTTCTCCTGTTTCGCCCCCTGTTTCGAGTCATCGATAATGGCAATGACTTCGCCGATCTTTACCTCCTGGCCTTCGGGCACTTTCGTTTCGAGCACACCGGATTTTTCGGCCACTATATCCGTGGAGACTTTGTCCGTCTCGAGTGCGAAAAGCGGTTCGCCCTCGTTCACAAACTCCCCGGACTTTTTGTGCCAGGCGGAGACGACTCCACTGGTCACCGACTCCCCAACCGACGGAACTTTAACTTCAATGATCATCGCCGAGATTTATCCCGCGTCTGCGGGACTAATCGAGCGTCGCGGTCGATGCGGCTTTCGTCAACAAACAGGCAGACTCTCTTTGGTCTCGGCATTGGTGGGGGAGGCGCTCCGCCTGCCAATTCTGCATCCGGCAACCGAAGCGGTTGCCCTACAATCCTCACGAGCTGGCGCTGGAATAATGTCGCAGCGCAAATTTCCAAAACACCCGGGAAAGCCAGAACACAATGCTCGACGCGATGACTAGATGCAGCATCAGCGGAAACGGTTGACCGAGCGATTTGATGAGCAGGCGCGCCGGGATGTTCGCAATGATCACCACCGGAATCACCCAGCCAAAAATCAGCCTGAAAAGCCACGGGAAAATGACATCCGGATAACGCGCGATATTGAGAAAGTTGAAATAGCCATACACCAGTCCTTGCGCGCGAATGATCCAAAAGCTCACCGCGGCAAGGCCGAGCATGATGGAGTAATGCACGGCGATTCCGAAACCAAGCGCCACAACATAGAGCAAAACGGAAAGTGCGTTCGGTACGATGCTCAGCTTGGACAGCGAAACGCAAACCACGGCGGCGCCGAGCAGGGCGTTTACAATGCTGTCGAGCCCGAACTGTTTCGTGGAAACCGCGAACTGGCTGTCGATCGGTAACACCAGAACGGAATCCAGTTTTCCCATCCGCACGAGCTCGGGGATATTTGCGAGGTTCACGAAAAAGAAAGCCTGGAAAAGCTGTGCGATGATCTGGTGTGTGCCGATTAGCAACACCACTTCCCATTTCGTCCAGTCGCCGATGTGATCGACATTCCCAAAAATGATGCTGAAGAAAACGATTTGCCCGCAGAACCAAAGAACCTCGACCACCATCCACAACAGGAAGTTCGCCTTGAAACTTAAGTCGCGGATGAGCGAGTTGCGCAGCATGATGGAATAGATTTCGATGTAGCGGCGCATCGGTTTGTCCTGTCTTTTACTTGTAAGCGCGTCAACCTGCGAATCGAATGAAACGTTTTTTGCCCTGGCTCATCGTAATCGGCGGACTGTTGCTGATTGCGTTTGTTGTTCGGCACTTGCGAACCAGCGGCGATGCAACTTACCAGACTGCGAACGTCACACGGGGCTCGATTACGCAGGCGGTGACCGCCACGGGCACGCTCAATCCTGTGCTCAACGTGCAGGTGGGCAGCCAAGTCTCCGGGAACATCTCAAAGTTGTTCGCAGATTTCAATTCAGAGGTCAAAGCCGGCCAGGTGGTGGCGCAGATCGATCCGGCGCTTTTCCAAGCCGCCGTGACTCAAGCCGAAGGCGACGTCGCCAGCGCACAGGCTGCGCTCGAGCTGGCAAGGTTGAACGCGAAGCGCACTCAGGACCTCTTTACCAGAAAAACGTCGTCCCAGGCAGACCTCGATCAGGCGATGGCGAATCTGCATCAAGCCGAGGCCAATGTGAAAATCAAACAAGGTGCGTTGGACAAAGTGAAAGCCGATCTGGAGCACTGCACGATCACTTCCCCGATCGACGGCGTAGTGATCTCGCGCAGCGTCGATGTTGGCCAGACTGTTGCCGCCAGTCTGCAGGCGCCGGTGATTTTTCAAATCGCAAATGATCTCGCGAAGATGCAAATCGATTCGAATGTGGCTGAGGCGGATGTCGGCGTCGTACAAGTCGGACAAGACGTTGATTTCACTGTAGACGCTTTCCCAACCCAGACCTTCCACGGCAAAGTTGTGCAGGTGCGGAATGCGCCGATCACGGTGCAGAATGTCGTGACCTACGACACAGTGATCGGCGTGAGCAATCCGGATTTGAAATTGAAACCGGGAATGACCGCCAATGTTTCAATCGTCGCCGCCCGCAAGGACAACGTGCTTCAAATAAAAAATGCCGCGCTGCGGTATCGGCCCAGTGAAGCAGGAGCGGCCGAAATGGGATCACGGCCGCCATCGTCGCGTGGTGGACGTGGCTCAAGTGGACGCGAGCGGACGACGAGCGAGCGCACGGTTTACGTTTTGTCCGGGAGCCAACCCACGCCGGTGCAAATCAAAACAGGAATCAGCGACGGCGTTGTGACCGAAGTCGTTGAAGGATTGAAGGAGGGCGATCGCGTTGTGACCGCGGAGATAGCAGCGAAATCCCAGCCTGCATCCACGCCGGCGAATCCATTCTCCGGCGGCCAGCGAAGATTTCCCTAATGTGTTTTGTCATTCCGAGCGGAGTCGAGGAATCTCTGATTTTCCTCCTTGCATGTTTCCGATCACGAGCATGAGCACGAGTAAGAGCAGGAGAACGTTACATGAACAACGGCGCACTCGTTAAGCTCGTTGACGTGCACAAGGTTTACCGCACCGGCGAAATGGAAGTGCGCGCCGTGCGCGGCGTGTCGCTGGAGATCAAACAAGGCGAATTCGTCGCGTTAATGGGCGCGAGCGGCTCGGGCAAATCGACGCTCATGAACATCCTCGGATGCCTTGACCGGCCGAGTTCCGGTCACTACTTCCTGGATAATGCAGACGTTTCGGGGCTCGATCGCGATCAGCTCGCAGAGATTCGCAATCGCAAGCTCGGTTTCGTGTTTCAGAGTTTCAATCTGCTGAGCCGCACATCTGCGCGCGAGAACGCCGAATTGCCGCTGATTTACAGCGCGCATCACCTGTCACATGCGCAACTGCGCGAGAAGGCGGATCGCGTACTTGCATCGGTCGGGCTCGCGGGTCGTGAGGACCATTTTCCGAGTCAGCTTTCCGGCGGTCAGCAACAGCGCGTCGCGATCGCGCGCGCGTTGATCAACGAGCCCGAGATACTGCTAGCGGATGAACCGACCGGCAATCTCGACAGCCGAACCAGCGTCGAGATCATGGCCATTTTCCAGCAACTCAACGAGCACGGCATCACCGTCATCATGGTCACGCACGAGCAGGACATCGCAGCCTACGCGAAGCGAAACGTTATTATGCGGGATGGGCTGATCCGGGAGGATCAGCTCGTGACCCAGCGTTCGGACGCGAAAGCACAGCTGCAAGGCGGGCGCGACGCCGCCGAGCCGATCTAACGATTCACTTTCGAATGCGAATCGGGCCGACATTTAACGTTGCCTACCGCGCGCTGCGCCGAAACAAAATGCGTTCGGTGCTTACTGCGCTCGGTATCATCATCGGCGTTGGCGCCGTGATCGCGATGGTGGGAATTGGCAACGGCGCCAAGGCACAGGTCGAATCGCAGATCGCCAGCCTCGGTGAAAATGTGATCCTGATTTTTTCCGGCAGCACAACGTCGAGTGGGATCCGCACCGGTTGGGGCGGCGCGGGCACGTTGAAAATTGAAGACGCGGAAGCAATCCGTCGTGAAGTGCCCGGCGCAATCGGCGTTAGCGAAGAAGTTGTTTCGACGACGCAGGTAGCCGCTGGAAACCAAAACTGGTTCACGCGGATTTACGGAGAATCAGCGGATTACTTCGATATTCGTCAATGGCCGCTGGCCGACGGCGTGCCGTTTACAGCGCAGGATGTGCGGAGCGCGAACAAAGTTTGCGTGATTGGCCGCACGACGGCGACGCAAATTTACGGCAACGAAAACCCAATCGGCCAGATTTTGCGGGTTAAGAACGTGCCGTTCACGATTCTTGGCGTGCTCACATCGAAAGGGCTTAGCCCACAGGGCGTGGACCAGGACGACATCGTTGTGATGCCGTACACCAGCGCGATGAAACGCGTGATCGGCGGCACTACGTTGCGCAACATCAACGTGCAGATTGGCGACGCCCGCCAGGTCGAAGCCGCGCAGCAACAAATCATCTCGTTGCTTCGACAAAGGCATAACATTCGCCCCGGCCGCGACGATGATTTCACGGTGCGCACGCAACAGGAAATCGCTGAAGCCGCCACGGCCACTTCGCGGGTGATGACGGTGCTGCTCGGCGCAATCGCAGGCGTGTCACTGCTCGTGGGCGGCATCGGCATCATGAACATCATGCTGGTGAGTGTGACCGAGCGGACGCGCGAGATCGGTGTGCGCATGGCTGTCGGTGCCCGCGGGAACGACATTCTCACCCAGTTTCTAATCGAAGCCGTAACCCTGAGTTCGGTCGGTGGCGTGATCGGAATCATTTGCGGCATCGCCACATCCAGGATCCTGTCAATCTACGCCAACTGGCCAACGCTGATTTCCATCAGCTCAATCGTGATCGCGTTCTTATTCAGCGCAGCCGTCGGCGTCTTCTTCGGTTTTTATCCAGCGCGCAAAGCCGCCGCGCTCGACCCCATCGAAGCGCTCCGCTACGAATGATCGCGGATTATGAGGATCAGCGCTTTCTGTAACGGCGGTCTGTGACCGCCGAAATCTCATTAATCACTTCTCACTCTTCTTCGTGGCATCCCGCTCCGGTGTCTCTGCTATCGCATCCACTTCTACCGGCGCTTCGCCATTCACGCGCACCGTTCCCACGATACGTGCCCGGTCGCGGCTTTGCTCCGCGCGCTCTTTATCGTTGAACGTCGACTTCGCGGGCTGTTGCGCCGGCGACGCGGCGTAATTGCCCTCGAACACGAGCGTCTTTTTCAGGCTGACGTTGAATCCGGTCGCGCGGAAGTACGATTGAGGAGCGGCTGATTCGCTTTCGCCGGCGGCCTTGGCAGCATCCCTTCGCGTCTGCTTGGCGACGTCGCGTCGCGCAGTGATGCCTGCGTCGAGTTCCGCGTTCTTCGGCAATTGCTCGATTTTACCTGTGTACGTCGAGCCGTCGGCATCGAGCACGCGAATTTCACTCCCCTGTTGCTGAACTTGAAACGTGTTCAAGACATTCGCAGCCCGGCTTACCTGCGCATTGTTGCGAAAAGATTGAACGGCGGATTGTTGGGAAAACTGCTGCTTGGTTCCGAGGCTGCCGGCTGATGACGGTTGCGCGACCGGTGGAGCGACTTTCGCCATTGTGTCTGATTTGGCTTTTGAATCCGCGCCGGCTGCAGGTGCAGCCGCGGGTGCCGCCTGGATTTTCGCAGCAGCAATCTTCTTATCGGTGAATCCTTTCGTTACTTGATTTGGGAACTTGGTCGCAGCGTGCCCTTGCAGAACGCGAGTTGAAGAGGCCAAAGCTCCCGCTTCAGAGGCCGGCGTCGCCGCGGGTTCGATCTTGATTTGATTGTTATCCGCCAGATTCACTGTTGGTTCGGCGGCGCTCACCGCCGGAGCCTTCGCGAGAGTATCCTCGGACGCCGCTGCGGGGTTTAGTCCATCGGCTGCTCCAACAGTGCGGTCGCGAAGCGCAACGTCAGCAACCTCGCTAAGCGGGTGTGATTGGTTCCACCAAATCGCGGGGACGAGTACGATCAACGTTGCCAGTGCCGCCGCCACTGTTAGTCGTGGCCAGAACCTTGTTACCCATGATCCTCGTGACTCGACCTTTTCGTCTTCCGCCGCTCCCGTTCGCGCGATCTCCTCATGCAGGCGCGCTCGCATCGGATTCGGCATTTTGGCGTCGTCACCAAATTCCGCGCGACGCGCTTTTGCCAGCGCCTCGAGCATTTGTTCCATGGGTTTCTTTGGTTCCGATGGCATGCTTCTACAAATTAGACGGCAAACGATTGTCCGGTGGAAAAATTTCCTTCGCGATAATGAGCAAGCGATCCAGACACTTGCTCAACCGGGAGCTGACCGTTTTCGGATTAAGACGCAGTTCCGCCGCAATCTCATCGTAACTCAACTCGCCGAAGTACCGCAGTTCGATGATCTCCCGGCACGACTCGCCGAGACGATCAAGGCTTTCCCTCACGAGGCGGGAGGTCTCGGCAATCTGCAATAACGCATCGGGACCGGGATTTCCAGATGGCGGATCAATCGGCGGTTCGTCATCCGTTCGGCCCGAATCGATTGAGATGTGCACCGCGTTTCCACCTCGTTTCGCGGCTCGCGTTTTTTCCCGATAATCCATGGCTTTGTTCGCCGCGATCCGCAGCAACCAGGTTTGAAATGAGCTTCGACCCTGAAATGAAGATAGGTTTCTGACCACTGATAAGAATGTTTCCTGACAGATCTCTTCCGTATCTTCGTGGCTGAAATCGGCAGAGAGCTGAAACACAAACCGCGCGACAGTCGCATAGTATTTATCGAACAGAGAATCCCATGCCGCCGAATTTCCCGAGCGACATTCGGCGATGATTTGAGCTTCCGACGCCAACGCTGATACATCCGCCGCTGTTAGCGGTGCGGCTGTGCTGGAAAGCTCCTGATCGATCACAACACCTCGCGGACGGAGCATCTTATCGACGTCTGACTGTCGCGCCTACCCTTCTGATCAAAAATAATGCGACTCGAATCGTTGAACGCCTCCGGTTCTGTAAGCCGGGAGCATTTTTCCGGAGTTCCCGACTAATGCTCCATGAACAAAAGATTGATCCTAGCGATCGGGCTCTTGCTCCTCGGAGGCATCTCTCAATCCCGCGGAGATGGTTTCATTGTCGTCGAGCGTCCGATCTACGTTCCGCCGAGCCACTTTCCGTTTGCTCCCCTCGAAGTCACCAGTCATCACGTTAACGTCGCAATTGATGGGCAGGTCGCCATCACATCGATCGACCAGGAGTTCTACAATCCTAACGATCAACGACTCGAAGGCTTTTACATGTTCCCTGTCCCGAAAGGGGCACACATCGACAAATTCAGCATGGAAATCGGCGGCAAGACCGTCGATGCCGAGTTGCTTCCGGCTGACAAGGCGCGTGGAATTTATGAGGACATTGTTAGAAAAATGCGGGATCCGGCGCTGCTCGAGTATGCCGGCCGCGACCTCTTTAAGGTCCGCATCTTTCCGATCGAACCGCGCAGCCGCAAGCCGATCAAGATTTCCTATACGGAACTGCTTCGCTCCGACGCCGGAACGGTCACTTATCTCTACCCGCTCAGCACTGAGAAATTTTCCGCGCGGCCCATCAAGAATCTGAGCATGAAAATTGAGCTCAAGAGCACGGAGCCGCTCGCCTCAATTTATTCGCCCAGCCACAAGGTTGAAATTAAGCGCGATGGCCCTAACCGCGCCGTCATTGGGTATGAAAGCAAAGACGAAAAGCCGGACACAGATTTTCAGCTCGTCTACAGCTCGGATACACGTGATGTCGGCCTCAGGTTAATCACTTACAAACCAGACGGTGACGACGGCTATTTTCTGCTTCTGGCTGCGCCGACGATTAGCAACGAAACAAAGCCGGCAACCAAAGACGTCGTTTTTGTCGTGGACACATCCGGTTCAATGGCCGGCGCCAAATTGCAGCAGGCGCAAAAAGCATTGCGTTTCTGTGTGGAAAATCTCAACGCCGACGATCGTTTCGAGATCGTCCGGTTCTCGACGGAAGCTGAGCCACTTTTCCGCGAGTTGGTACCAGCCGACTCCGATCATCGCAAACGTGCGAACGGTTTCATCGACGGCTTCAAGCCAATCGGCGGCACCGCCATTGCGGATGCGCTGCAAAGCGCTCTCAAGGTCCGACCGGACAAAAGCGATCGCCCATTTGTTGTAATTTTCCTAACCGATGGTCTGCCCACGGTGGGAACACGCAATCCCGAAGAAATCGTTGCGAACATCACAAACGCGAGCGGCGTTCGGATCTTTTCATTCGGGATCGGCTCAGACGTAAACACGCAGTTGCTCGATCAAATCGCCGAGGGTACGCGCGCATTCAGCCAATACGTACTCGCGAATGAAGATCTCGAGCTCAAAGTCTCGAACTTCTACACGCGGATTAAAGAACCCGCCCTAACGAATCTTAAGCTGGACCTCGGCGGTGGTGTTCACACGGCGAAAATGTATCCGACGGATCTGCCGGATCTGTTTAAAGGCGACCAATTGGTCGTAGCGGGTCGATACAGCGGCGCCGGCGATGTCGAAGCGAAGCTGACCGGCAACGTCGGCGGCCGCGAACAGACGTTTACTTACAAGCTGCATTTCGATGATCACAAGACGACCGATGATTACGTGCCGCGGCTTTGGGCGACACGCCGTGTCGGGTTTCTCCTCGATGAAATCCGCATCCACGGTGAAACCGCCGAGCTTCGCGATGAAACAACCGAGTTGGCCCGGAAATACGGAATCGTTACGCCTTACACCGCTTATCTCATCGTAGAGGACGAAGATCGACGGCGTGTGCCGATGGCCGATCGATCCATGCAGAGCATGAGCGCCGATGCGGCGACACGCACTGAAGTCGCCAAGGCCTGGACCGGGTTCAAAGAAAAGAAAGAAGGTGAGGACGGCGTTGCAAACGCGCGCAGCCAGAATGCATTCAAGTTTGCGCAGCAGGCGCCGGCCTCGATCACATCGGGAACATCCGAATCACTGCGCGGCTTTGCTGCGGCGGTTCCGGCTGGCACACCGGCGGCGGCGCGCCTCAGCCAGTACACGCAACAGTCCAGGTTCGTGAACGGGCGGGCATTTTTCCAAAACGGAAATCAATGGATCGATTCAAACGCGCAGAACACCGCTAAACGACAGCGCGTCCAATTTAACTCCGAAGAATACTTCAACCTCCTGACAAGACATCCCGAAGCCGGCCCGTGGCTGGCCCTAGGCCAAAACGTCGTGCTCAAGCTCGACGACACTGTTTATGAAATCGCTGAATAACAATAAAATGAAAACACTAACTACTCGTGTCATCGGCATCCTGCCGATAATCTTGTCTGCCTCTGCAATGCTAAGCTCCTGGCAACCTTTGTTCGCCAAGACTGCGCCAACATCTCAATCTAAACCACGCATCGAGGTCTGTTTTGTTCTCGATACTACCGGCTCAATGGGCGGTTTGCTCGAAGGCGCGAAACAAAAAATCTGGTCGATAGCTAATGAGATGATCAGCGCGCAACCAACCCCGGAGTTAAAGCTCGGGCTCATTGGCTATCGCGATCGCGGCGACGATTACGTCGTGAAATCGTTCAGTCTCACTGACGACATCGATGCCATTTACGGACATCTTCGCGAGTTCCAGGCCGGCGGTGGCGGCGATGCCCCGGAGAGCGTGAACGAGGCGCTTGCCGAAGCCATTCACAAGATGCCATGGAGCAGCGACAACAAAGTCCTGAAAATCATCTTCCTGGTCGGGGACGCGCCGCCGCATATGGATTATCCGAACGGCCCCAAGTACCCGGACCTCTGCAGGGAAGCAGCGAAGAAAGATCTCATTATTAATACCATTCAGTGTGGTGAGATGGCTGAGACCAAGCCGATCTGGCAGGAGATCGCGAAACTGTCGGAAGGCAGTTATGTAGGCATTTCGCAATCGGGCAACGTTGCTGTGATTTCAACGCCGATGGATAAGGAGCTAAGCCGGCTTAACGAACGCATCGGTACCACTCTCATTCCGTATGGCGACAGCAAACTGCAGGCCGAAGTTCATGCGAAATATGCGGTGGCGAAGAGTGCTCCCGTTTCCGCAATGGCCGATCGGCTCAGCTACAACAGCAAGACCGGCAAGGCTGTACAGGGCCGCGGTGAGTTGGTCGATGCGCTCAACGACAAAACGCTTAAGCTCGACGAGATCGATCAGAAACAACTTCCGACCGAGCTCCAGAAATTGGATCGCGACGAACTGCAAAAGCGCATCGCCAAAGTCCGTGACGAACGCGACGACCTGCAAAACCAGATCGTAGAAGTTTCAAAGAAACGCGAAGCCTATATTCAATCGGAAAACAAACGCCTCGCGGCCGAAGGCAAAGGCGACGCCTTCGATCAAAAGGTGACTGAAACGCTTCACGCCCAAGCCGCCAAAAAGGGAATCAGTTACTGATGTTGGATACGCGAATTGCACCATACTGATCTCCATCAGCTCAATTGCCCCGCGCAAAGCGCCGTTCTCAACCCCATCGAAGCATTAGAATTATCCGCAGATTTCACAGATTTCCGCAGATTATTTCGATCGCTGATTGGATTTAGCGGCGGTCTTAGGATTGCCGAACCCTGTAGCCACGCCGGTGTGCGGCGTCTTTTGAAAATCTGCGTGAATCTGCGAAATCTGCGGACAAATTCAGAGATGGCTGAACACAGTGGTTTCCAAAAACTCGTCGCGGAAGCGAAGAAGCACATAACCGAGATTTCGCCGCAAGATGCCGCTGCGAAATTAAACAACGGCGACGCGGTCGTAGTCGATGTCCGCGATAAAGACGAATGGGATGGAGGACACATTCCCGGCGCAACTCACATGAGTCGCGGCACCATCGAGCTCGACATTGAAGAAAAAGTTCCCGACCCGAACGCAATGATCATTTGTCATTGCGGCGGCGGCGGCCGGTCCGCGCTCGCGGCCGAGAACCTCCAAAAAATGGGCTACAAAAACGTCCGTTCCATGGCTGGAGGTCTCAAAGCCTGGAAAACAGCCGGTCTGCCGACGACGACATAGTTTTCAACATTAGGTTGTGAGGGGCACGGGCGCCTTCCCCGCAGCGTTGCGCGCCTTGCGCAACACGCATTTGCATCCGGGCGTTACGTGACGACAAGTTTACACCTTATGTCACCGCGTTTTTGCTTCTTTGCTTGCGCGCTGCTCCAGGTTGCGCAAATCACCGCCGTGTTCGCCGCCGATCTCAAGGACAATCCGTTAGCAGCCGAGAGCGTCCTGCCATATCAATACCCCTCCTTCGACAAGATTAAGGACGAGCATTTCGTCCCCGCGATTGAGGCCGGAATGCTTGAGCAACTGAAGGAAATCGAGCCGATCGTGAACAATTCCGAGAAACCGACGTTCGACAACACGATCGTCGCCCTCGAGCGCACCGGGCGATTGCTCGATCGTGCCGAGCGCACGTTTTCGAACCTCAACGCCTGCGATACAAATCCGACCCGACAGAAGATCGATAAAGAGATGGCACCGAAACTTGCTGCGCACCACGACGAGATTTTTTTAAATCCGAAGTTGTTCGCGCGAGTCCAGGCGCTTTATGAGCAGCGCGATAAGCTCGGGCTCGATCCCGAATCGGCTTATTTGCTTGAACGTTACTACAAGGATTTTGTGCGCGCGGGAGCCAAGCTGTCCGATTCCGAGAAGGAGAAGCTGAAAAAGATCAATGCCGAGCTCGCCACACTGCAGACGCAGTTTGAGCAAAACGTGCTGAAGGAGCGGAACGCGTCGTCGATTGTGGTCGATCGCAAAGAAGAACTCGCCGGCCTAAGCAACGAGCAACTAGCCAGCCTCACGACTGCGGCCAAAACCGAGCACAAGGAGGGAAAGTTCGTCATTCAATTGCAGAACACCACGGGCCAGCCGTTGCTCGGCTCATTGCAGAATCGACCTCTGCGTGAGCGAATCATGCAATCGTCGCTATCGCGCAACAGCAAAGGCGGCGAGTTCGACACGCGCAATATCGTCTTGCGGACCGCGCAGCTGCGCGCCGAGAAAGCAAAGCTGCTCGGCTATTCAAACTGGGCAGCGTATCAGCTCGAAGACCAAACCGCGCACGATGTGCCCACTGTGAACAAACTTCTGGCCGATCTTGCGCCGCCTGCTGTCGGCAATGCAAAACGCGAAGCAGCCGACATGCAGAAAATTGTTGATGAAGAGAAAGGCGCCTTCCAGATCGCGGCATGCGATTGGGATTTTTACTCCGAGAAAGTGCGCAAGGCGAAATATGCGTTCGACGAATCGGAGGTGCGTCCGTATTACGAGCTGAACCACGTCATCGTCGACGGCGTGTTTTTCGCCGCGAACAAGGAATACGGGCTCACGTTCAAAGAGCGGCACGACCTGCCGGTGTATCAGCCAGACGTGCGCGTCTGGGAAGTTTACGATCGCGATGGAAAACCGCTCGCGATTTTCATCGGCGACTACTACGCGCGGCCGTCCAAGCGCGGGGGCGCGTGGATGAACGCTTATATCCCGCAAAACGATCTGTTCGGGACGAAGCCGGTTGTAGCGAATCACCTCAACATTCCGAAGCCGCCGCCGGGCGAACCAACACTGCTCACTCAAGATGAAGTGCGGACCGCGTTTCACGAATTCGGGCACGCGCTGCACGGCATGTTTTCGAACGTAAAATATCCGCGGTTCAGCGGAACGAGCGTGCCGCGTGATTTCGTCGAGTATCCGTCGCAGGTAAACGAGATGTGGGCCGCGTGGCCGGAAGTCCTCGGCAATTACGCGAAACATTACAAGACCGGGGAACCAATGCCGCAGGCGTTGCTCGACAAGGTCAAGGCCGCGGAAAAATTCAATCAGGGATTCAAGACCACAGAATACTTGTCGGCCTCGCTACTCGACCAGGCGTGGCATCAACTAAATCCATCTGAAATTCCGAAAGACGCGGTTGCGTTTGAAGCGGAAGCATTGCACAAGGCCGGGGTCGACTTTTCGCCAGTGCCGCCGCGTTATCGCAGCTTCTATTTTTCACACGCATTCGCCGGTGGGTACTCAGCCGGTTATTACTCTTATATCTGGAGCGAAGTGCTCGACGCCGACACGGTCGAGTGGTTCAAGCAACACGGCGGATTGAAACGCGAGAACGGCGACCGTTTTCGCGCCATGTTGCTCTCGCGCGGCGGATCCGCTGACGCCCTCGGGTTATTTAAGAATTTCGTCGGACGCGATCCCTATATCGAACCCTTGCTCAAACGGCGCGGGCTCGATCGTGCGGGAACTGCCGGTTCGACGGATTAAGTTCCTTCTCCTCTTTAGAAAAAGAGAGGCGAAGGTCCTGACGTGCGAAAATGGTCAGGAGAAACCGCCGCAGCGATGCTCCCTACGGTTTCGCTTCGTATAAATTGTTGAACGGATTATCCAACGGGACGCGTCGTACGCTGCTGAAGCCGGCTTTCGCGCAAAGCTCGCGCACTTTCGCTTCATGAAAACCTAGCGTGCCAAGTCCTGCGCCATTGTTCGCGAGCGAAGTGGTCATGCAGTAGAACACACTTACGCCGTGAAACATCGCGCCGAGCGGATTCGCGTTCTCTTCGAGCTTGTCGGAGCAGTTGATGTCGAGACAAACGTAAACGCCGCCTGGTCGAAGCGCTCGACGAATCGATTGTAACAACTGAAGTGGATCGACGGCATCATGCACAACGTCGAACGTCGTGATCACATCAAACTGCGCCGGCAACCCTTTCGAGACATCCCGTTCCTCGAAACGCACCCGATCTGATACGCCTGCTTCGCGCGCGTTCGCAGTCGCGCGCGCAACAGTCGGACCAAAGTTGTCGTAGCCCACGTAGCGCGACCGCGGAAACGCCTGCGCCAGCTTGATGAGCGCGTGGCCGCGCCCGCATCCCACGTCTGCCAGATCGCAACCCCTCTCGAGATGCGCTTTCACATCGGGCATGGCGGGAACCCATTGTTGCAACAGCAAATTCTCAAACCATGTGCAGGTAAACCGTTCCAGGCCGTCCCACATCATCTCGCTGTACTGTGATTGCGAAACGCCACCGCCACTGCGAAACGCAGTCAAAACTTGGTCGAATACTCCACTGAATGCAGGAAGCATTTGATACATGCCGCCGACGAAAAACGGACCGTTCTCCTGCGCGAGCACTGCGGCATGTTCGGCCGGCAGAGTAAAACGTTTTTTTGTTCCGTCGTAGTTCAGATAACCAGCCGTCGCCATTCCGCCCAGCCACTCGCGCAGATAGCGCTCGTTCAGGTTTGTTCGCGACGCGAGCTCAGCGGATGTCGCCGGCCCCTGCTCCGCCAAATTCTTGAATAGGCCCAATCGATCGCCAACTGCGCCGAGCAGCGTCGTCATTGTGCCGCTAATCTGCTCGACCACTTTTCCAACGAACTCCTCCTGGCGAGCCGCATCGATTGTTCCTACTTCGACCATATCTCTGTTCAATTATCTAACGGGCCAACGAATGCAAGGAATGACGGCTTGGAGGGCGGAGCTCTTCGACGCTAAACGACCGTTCGCAGATGCCGTCGTCGTGCAAGGCTCGCTCGCCCCCCATAGTTAACATCTGACCTTTCCCCTTAATTGCCTGTGGAATGCTGCCGCAATCTCGTTAGTCTCATCCTTGGTGAGCGACACTCCCGCTGTGACCGAAACTTCCTGGTCGCGACGAACGGTCACAATCGTTTCTATTCTGTTCCTGTTGGTTCTGTTGCCGGCCCACTCTCAGATCCCAACTCCCTCCGCGACGCCATCGCCGCGTAACCCTGAAATGTTGAACGCGTACCGCACGCCTGCATCGCGTAACGATGTTATCCCAAGCCCAACTCCACCAACACGACCGCCGCGCAGGTACAACCCCGCGAGCCCCGTCACACCGACGCCAACGCCGCGTAGGCACAACATCGCCAGCCCGACCCCACCATCGACGCAACCGCCGCTGCGCACGTACAATACTGCAAGCCCGCCCCCAGCGACGCGACCTCCGCGCTTCGATAACAACACAAGCCCAACTACGCCGACGCAACCGCCGCGTAGAGAGAATACCACAAGCCTGACCACACCAACGCAACCACCACGTAGATACAACACCGCAAGCCCCATCACACCGACGCCACCACCGCGTAGAGAGAACACCACAAGCCTGACCACACCAACACCACCACCGCGTAGGTATAACACCGCAAGTCCCATCACACCGACACCACCGCCGCGTAGGGAGAACACCACAAGCCTCATCACACCAACGCCACCACCGCGTAGGTACAACACCGCAAGTCCCATTGCGCCGACGCGACCACCGCGCGTGGACAATACCGCCAGCCAGACCGTACCGCCGCGTGGCGACGTTATCGGAAGCCCGATCACAACGTGGAGACCGCCGATTCCAGATATCGCTGCAAGCCCCGCAAGCCCCACCATGCCACCGTGGCAGCCACCGCGTAGAGACAACACCGCGAGGCCTCCCAAGCCGCCAGTCCGGCGCGTTCCGTCGGGAATGTTGAACGAGTACCCCGCACCCCCGCCGCCTCGCGACATTGTCGTGAGCCCTACCGTTCGGCCTCCAATGGATGTTACGGCAAGCCTGGCAAGCGGGGTGATTCTTAATGCAACGCCGTCAAGAGCAGAAGTCGGTCAAACAGTACGGTTTGAACTTCGGTTCCAGCGGCCACCACCGCCGGTCCCGAATATCCAATACGGTTTCAATTTTGCCGATGGTGCCCCAATTGAGTGGACCGCGGTGCCGCGCACGACCCATCCATACTCTTCACTTGGAACTTACGATCCTTCGGTAGAAATCCGCGTAGGAGCAAGAGTGTTGGACCTCCCAAAGATCTTAGGACCAACCATCCAAGTCGTTACGCCATCAAGTCCAACACCAACGAGCACAGCAACGTCAGCTCGCGTCACGCCCTCGCCAACTTCGTCTTACACTCCAATCGCCACAGCAGTTCCGACAGCGATTCCTTCCATAACGCCGATTCCGCCCCCACCGTCGCCTTTGCGGCCTTCGAAAATGCTATGGCTCTATATCGCTGTTGGCCTCGCCGTCGCGGGGTTGGCATGTTTGATATACGCGAAATGGAAACCGAAGGCGGTGATTGCAGGGCCACTCGCGTTTTATGCGCATTCGGATTGGGACGCTCCGCAAACGCCGCCGCAGAACGTGGCGATCAATTACGGGTTATATTTTCATTCCAACGTATCCGCCGGCCAGGACCGGCTCGAAACTGACGGAGCAAGCCCGATTCTGAGAAAGAAGAAACAATGAACAATTCACCTCTCAACCTGCGCACGCTTTTTTCATTCCCCGACCCGGCTGCGACGACCACGGCTTCCCCGCCTTCGAATCAATGGCAAGAGTTTCAAAGTCGCCTGGGTCGCGAGGTCAAGACCATCAAATGGCCGGCCGCGATGCCCGATCTCACTTCGAAAGTTGCCGAATTGTTCAATGTTGAATTGCCTGATCTATTTGTTTCTTCCTGGAAAAAGGTCGGAGAGCTTCGAGAAGCGCTGGAGGAATCCAGGAAATCGCCCGAAGAAGTCATCGTCCTGGACCTCGCTGAACATGAGATAACCAACGAGTATCATCCATACATCGAGATACGAATTGCTGGACTGCCGTTGCCGAAAAAAATCGAGTTTAAAGTGCAAATTGTGACGGCACTAAAGGGGATCAATCTCAAGATCCAAGCCGGGACCATCACAGAGATTCAGGCGGGCAGTTGTGATTTCGAAGGAAAAATTAAATACGAAGACCTGACAATCGCCGAAAAGAAAGTCGGTC
>Ga0193723_1000415_pt1 | contig 16771 bp, 16 predicted proteins | sample H2m2metaG_FD_143042 | JGI IMG/M metagenome (GOLD analysis project Ga0193723, IMG submission 143042) | Soil microbial communities from a riparian zone of the East river system, Colorado, United States - H2m2 | ecosystem: Environmental > Terrestrial > Soil > Riparian zone | place: USA: East River...
AATTTCGTCTCCAGCACGCCGCGAATGGCGCGGGTCAACTCAGCGACCGTAAGAACTTTAGAGGTCCTTGGGAAAAGATCGCCAGTGACTTGCATCAAATGCGAGTTTCCATCTGCGCGATCGAAAATTCAACAGGGTATGGACACCTGGAAATAAAGCCCAGCGCTACGACTGGGTCCGCGTCGGAAGTTACAGCAACGGATCGCTTTCAGTCTTCTAAGACCCGCGTTCAAGCACCAAGTTGTCGCCTCTACAGCAGTTCTGCTTGCGCGCCTGCGGGCGGTTTCAACCCGAGCTTGCGATACGCGTTCGGCGTGGCGACGCGGCCCTGTGGCGTGCGTTTGATGTAACCTTCCATGATTAAATACGGCTCATTCACTTCTTCGAGCGTGCCAGCTTCTTCGCCAACCGCGACCGCGAGCGAATTTAATCCAACAGGGCCGCCATTGAACTTGTGGATCAAGGTTTCGATGATGCGCTTGTCCCATTGATCGAAGCCGTCGCGATCGATTTCGAGCATGGTAAGGGCGCGGTCGGCCAGTTCAGCGGTGATTTTTCCGTCCGCCTTCACTTGAACATAATCGCGCACCCAACGCAGGAGATTATTCGCAGTGCGAGGCGTGCCGCGTGTGCGCGTGGCGATCTCGGTTGCTCCTTCGGGATCAATGTCGACACCGAGCAAGCGTGCGCTGCGCACAATGATCTTCTGCATTTCCTCGGCATTGTAATAATCGAGTCGCGCGGTCATGCCGAAGCGTGAACGGAGGGGCGCGCTCACCATCCCCGCGCGCGTGGTCGCGCCGACGAGTGTGAACTTCGGCAAATTAAGGCGGAGACTACGCGCCTGTGGCCCTTGATCGATGATGATGTCGAGCCGGTAATCTTCCATCGCCGGGTAAAGATACTCCTCGATTGTCGGTTGGAGCCGATGGATTTCGTCGATGAAAAGGACATCGCCTTTTTCAAGACTGGTGAGAAGTCCCGCGAGTTCGCCGGCTCTTTCAATCACCGGTCCGCTGGTATTTTTGATGTTCACGCTCATCGCGTTCGCAATGATGTAGGCGAGCGTGGTCTTGCCCAGACCGGACGGGCCGCTCAGCAGAATGTGCTCGAGCACATCCCCCCGTTTTTTCGCCGCTTCCACCATCAATTCCAAGCGTTCGCGCACCTTCACCTGACCGGTGAATTCACTGAACATCGGCGGCCGCAGTGAGATTTCGAAAGCGACATCTGGCTCCGGTGGTTTCATCAGTTCTTCGGAGAGTTCATAGCATTTGAGCTAAGAAAGACGAAGAAGTTTTCAGCCACAGATCAGCACAGATTGAACGCAAAGTCGCAGAAGATCGAGGCAATGGAATAAGCCGATCGACAGAAGCGGTGCCAAAGGCCAGAGGGAACCAAGTTCAAGGTTCCCTTGGACTAGGGGCCAGGCGGTTGCACCTTATCAATTCAAATCAGATCCCTTCGACCAGGATCATTCTTGTTTTTGCGCTACGGTGACGCATCTTGCGGGGTTCGCGATATTCCTCGCAATTCAGCCATTCTTTGGCGCGCTGCATCGAGTCGAATTGCAACACGACGATGCGCTTCGGTTTCCAATCGCCTTCGAGTGTCTCGGCCGCGCCGCCGCGCACAACATACTTGCCGCCATATTTTTCCACGGTCGCGCCGGCGAGTTTCTTGTATTCCTCATAGCCACTGGGATCGACAATGTCGATTTCGACGATCACGTAGGCGGACATCTTCGGAAGTAAGAAGAAAGAATTAAGGAGTCAAAGTTAGCGTCTGTTCTGGGTATCTTTTGCCGCCAGTTCCGGAATTTTTTTCCGGCGTCGCAGTCGCAGCCAATTGTTCCAGGTTTTGCGGAGGCTATCGCGTGGCGTGAGATATTTTTGGTTGAGCTCATTGCTCTTGACGATCTGCGCGAGAATTCCTTTCACAGAAAAATCGTCCGTGTTCAGAATCGTGTAGGCGGTTCCGACGGTCGCGGCATGATGTGCATCGCTCGCAGCGGTCATCGGCAAACCGCGAATCTGCGCGTACTTGAAGGCGTAACGATTATAGCGGCGCAATGTGGTCGCGGCGTTGAAAACCTCAATCGCGTCGATCGGGAGTGTTTCCAATGTGGAGAGACGGATCCCCGCCCGAAACAAATCGTATGGATGCGGCGGAATCGCTAGGCCGCCACGTTCATGGATCATTTCGCAAACTTCGCGCGCGGGCTTCCCTTTGAGATAGGGAAGAGTCTCTCCGATACAGAGAAGATGACCATCTGCTGTGGTTACTTCGACGCCGGGCAACACTAAAAAATCATTCACTGGCAAACCATCGAGCCGCATCAAACCTCGCTCGAGCAGGTAATTAACGGCATCACACGTGTTGTGATCGGTGATGGCGATGCCATGCAAACCTTTGGCGCGCGCCGACGCGATCAAATCCTCCGGGCTGGAAACTCCGTCACCGGAAAAGAACGAATGGGTGTGCAGGTCGATATTGAACGGCATTTTCCAGAGATTAATTTGGAGGAGGTGAAATGGAAAGCGGAAGGGTTGTAGCCACTGCGCTGTACGCCCTAACTGGACCGACGCTAAAACCGGCCACAGGCAAGTGGCTGGAGCGAATCGTTAAACAAGCTCCTCCACGAGAATGGCCTGTTCAGCCGGGCTTTCTCTTTGAGGCCGATTGAACTGGTGATCGTAAAGCCGGCGATAGTACCCGGACTTCTCCAGCAGCTCGGCATGTGTGCCGATCTCCTTGATGCGTCCATAATCCATCACCACGATCTGATCGGCCGATAAAACCGTGGATAGCCGATGGGCAATTGCGATTACGGTTCGTCCAGCGGTGAGCTTTTCGAGCGCCTTTTGAATCTGCTTTTCTGATTCGGAATCGAGCGATGATGTCGCCTCGTCGAGAAGAAGAATCGGCGCGTTTTTCAGGACGGCCCGTGCAATCGCGAGACGCTGCTGTTGGCCGCCGGAGAGGAGACAGCCCTTGTCACCGATGATTGTTTCGTAGCCTTTCGGTTGCGCGATGATGAAATCGTGCGCAAATGCGGTGCGCGCCGCTTCATAAACTTCCTCCGGCGTGGCATCGAGTCTTCCGAACTGAATATTTTTGAAAATCGTGTCGTGAAATAAAAATGTTTCCTGAGTCACGAGACCAATCTGTTGGCGCAGGGATTTTTGCGTAATCGTGCGCAAATCGCGGCCGTCAATTTTCACGCTCCCGGAAGTCGGATCGTATAAGCGCAGGATGAGGGAAAGAATCGTGCTTTTTCCCGCGCCGCTTGCGCCGACCAGCGCATAAGTTTTGCCTGGTTCGATCTGCAAATTCAGATCTTTGACCGCGTCGGTAACAGTGTTTGCGTAGCGGAAAATTACATTTTCAAAATCGAGGCGGCCTCGCGACGAGGTCATCGCAACGGCATCGGGAGCGTCATTGACGGCCGGCTCCAAATCTAAAATCCTGAAAATCTCGGTCGTGGCGGAGACTGATCTCTGCATTACGATGTGGATTTTGCTGAGCGTTTTGATCGGCTCGTACAGGATAAAAATCCCCGAGATCAGCCCAAAAAAACGCCCGGCGCTCAGATTTACGGCGTAAACATAAAGCAACGCCAGGCCCACACCCACGGCCGCGATCGTTTCCACCAGTGGGCCGACCGCTTCCATGGATTTGATCATTCGCATCATGTTCGAGAACTGAAGCTGATTGCTCCGGACGAACGATTTCTCCTGATGCTCTTCCCGACTGAACGATTTGATGACCCGAATGCCGGCGAATGTTTCCTGCATGGTCACGACCATCTGGCCCATGTCTTCCTGCTCGTTTTGCACCGCCTTGCGCGCGCGGCGCCCATAAATTCGGATCGGCAGTAGACAAATCGGAAAGAGAACCAGGGTCACAACTGTAAACCTCCAGTCCATTAAAAGGAGAACAGTAATTCCGCCAACGATGGTGATTGGCTGCTTAAACAGATCGCTGCTAACAGTGGTCAGCGCCATCTGCATGCCACGCGTGTCGTTGGTGATCCGCGATATCAGAAATCCAGCCTGCATTTTATTAAAGAACTCCATCGAGTGCCGCACAATCTTGCCGAAGAGCTGGTTCCGGATGTCGGTCACGACTTTGTTGCTTACCCAGTTCATGCAATAAGAGTTGCCGTAGGAACAGAGGCCGCGCATCGTCATGATCGCGGGAATGGCGAGGCAGATAAGAAGGAGCGAATTGATTTTGGGACCGCTGTTTAAGACTTCGAGATTCGAGCGCAATGCCATCGGATTCGGAGCAGCTCCGTGGAAGATGACGCTTGTCACCCGGGCGACGACTAGCGGGAACAGCGAATTGACCATGCCGAAGGCGAAGCCCAACGAAAGACCAAGGATAAAGCGCGCCTTGTACGGCTTGACGTAGCCGTAGAGCCGTCGGTACGGGCCCGAGGCGGCCTTAAGAGTCTGCCAAAATGAGAGCTTTTTCTTGCCGGTTTTCCCGTTCTTCATGAAGTTTGAGTCGTCGCTTGAGGCGACAGCAGCGAATCCATAGCATCGATCACCGCTTCCGTCGAGATTTGGCTCATCGGAAGGCGCGCCCGTACAGGTGAAAATTCCGTCAAAGGAGTTCTCGATTCTCCCTGTAAGATCAGGGCGGGGCTCTCCCGCGGTCGCCAGTGAAATGGATTCGTCGGACCGAAAAGAGCCACTTGCGGCGTCTGGACCGCTGTCGCGAGGTGCATCGGGGCGGAGTCCACTGTCACTAGAAGACGTGCCTGCGCAATGAGCGCCGCCAGGGTAAGCAGATCCGTCCTTCCAGAAAGGTCGACGATCCGCGGCCCTGTTTTCGCCTTGATATGGGTAACGTGGGCCTGTTCCAGGCGCGAAGCACCACTCGTCAGAACAAGATCGACATCATTATTTTGGCCAGCGTGGTTGATGACTTCTGCCCACCGCGCTGGGTCCCAGAACTTCTCGATGCGCGCCGAACCAGGATGAAAAACGATGAAGTGTTCACCGATTTTTGAATGGCGCCGAAGCTTATTCGCTTTTTCCCGGGATGACTCCGGCAACTCCAGATGCACCGCGCGGGAAGCGTTGCTACCTCCGAGCGGCTCCAGCAACGCGAGGTTATAATCGACCGTGTGCATGTCTCGCATGCGATTGTCCACGAACTGATTGTAGATTCGTGCCCGGATTTTTGATTGATCGCGGACACGGTGAGATACGATCCGTTTCTGCGCGCGGGATAGAAAGGCGAGAAAGGCGGAGCGATCGTTTCGCGTGAAGTCAATGCAGTAATTAAATCTCTCGCGCGCCAGGGCAATCACTATGGCGATGTCGCTCAGATTACGCTGCGCAACCAAGATCCGGTCCGCGCCCGGGATGGCTGGCAGCAAATCGGCGCATTCGTTGGAGACGATAAGTGTCACTCGTGCATCGGGAAAATTTTCGCGCAAAGCCACGATCGCTGGCATCGTCAAAATTAGATCACCGATGCGTTTGAGTTGGAGGAGCAGAATGTTCACGAGCTAAGCGATTGCAGCGGCGCTCTATCAACGCCGCATTCTTTTCTGTTCCCATCGCCGGTCATACACTGCCGGAAACGGGCTGGTTACGTCGCTTTCCGCATCGCGATTTGGTAAGCATCCAGCAATCGCGTTCGGAAATGATCCCATGTGAAATTTTCAACAACTCGTCGCCGCGCCGCGCTGCCCATGCGTTCGACGACTTCCGGATGTTGATATAAGTGATCAAGTGCTGCCGTGATCGCGTCGACGTCCCGTGGTCGCACGATAATTCCTTCCACACCGTCGCGCACGACATCGCCTGCTTCCCGTGTAGTGATTTGCGGCAACGCGCAGGCGGCCGCTTCATAAGTGACTTTGGCGCTGCCCTCCCATTGTGACGGAAAAATATGGACCGTGCCTTGGCTAAGATAATTCTCCGGATCGCGCACAAATCCTACAACCCGAATGTTATCGCGCCAGAATTGCTTGAGATACGGCTTCGCTTCGTCGTGCACAGAACCGACAAGCCATAATTCAGCGTCGGTCAGATTCAGGCGGTGCCACGCCTCGAGCAAGTGGTGAATGCCCTTGCGCTTAATCAAAGCGCCGGAGAAAACCGCGCGGAATTTTGCTGGGCGCCGCCCCGGCTTGAAGCGCTCCACATCCACCCCGCGCGGCAGGTAAAATAGTTTTTCCTCCGGGAAACCCCGCACCCGAAAGGTGTCGGTTGCGGTCTGTGATAAAACGAGCAGCAGATCGGCGAGTTTATACTCTTCGACGAAACGGTTGCGCTCGAGCAGCAATCCGGCTTTCCATTTTTGAAATCCCCGGGCATTGCTTGTCGATTCCTGTCGGAGGATTTTCGCTTTCCCGCCGTCGCGATGCCAGGTTGGAATCTCGACAATCGATGGGATGCGGCGCTGTTTCGCGACCCGGAGCGAGCGCAGACAGTCGCCTGACCAGCTGTGAAACAAGTCGTAGCGCCCGGTCGCCAGATGCCGCGAGGCAATCCAATCAAGGTATTTTTTTTTAGCGCCGTAATAGTAAGGCCGCTCGAAAAACGAGATGAGACGCACGGGATGCCAGCGTAGAGAATGGATCAGCGATGCGGGAATTTCCTTTTGCCGGTTGTCATAGGCAATTGCCTTTCCGAGAAATCCGCCCCGATACGATGCGCGCAAGGTTTCAAATGCATCCGTGTCCAGACCTGAACCGCCGATGCGAGCAAAGATCGAGTAGAGCAAATGCCTCGGTACCATTCGCGCTGCTGGCGAGGTGGAGCGTACTGGAGGAGGGGCGTTTAAAGTTTCACCCGGCATCGGGTTACAACTATTCTGGCGAACGTGGAGCAAGTAAAGTTGTAAACTCACTCAAGATGCCTCCTGACAAACGACTGACGATTATTTTTGTTCGCCGCGGCTATTCTCAGACCGGCGGTGCGGAAGCGTATTTGAAAAGGCTCGGGCGCGGAGTGCTCGATGCAGGACATGACGCGCAGCTTATTACAACGAGCGATTGGCCGGAGAACGAGTGGCCGTTTGGATCACTCAATCGCTTGCGTTACCAATCGGCAGTTGCATTTGCGGACGAGTTGAAACAAATGCGACCGCACATTCCCTGCGATGTCCTAATGAGCCTCGAGCGCGTTTGGGATTGTCACGTTTATCGCGCCGGTGACGGCGTCCATCGCGCCTGGCTCAATCGCAGAAGAAAATTTGAAGTCCCGCTGCAACGATTTATTCGGGGTCTTAATCGCAAGCATCGCGACATTTTGCAGCTCGAAGACGCTCTTTTTACAAATCGCGGCGCAGGCCGCGTCATCGTCAATTCGCAAATGGTGAAAAGTGAGATTGTCGACCTTTATCACTATCCCGCGGACAAGATCGACGTCGTGCAGAACGGTGTTCCACTCGAAAAATTTCGGTTCGATCCGGAGCTACGAGCAAAGTCGCGCACCGACTTACAATTAAAGCCGGATCAAATTGCGCTTCTTTTCGCCGGGTCCGGCTGGGAACGCAAGGGATTACTTTTTACAATCGAAGCAATGCAATTGTGCAAGAACCGGAACATGAGCCTACTCGTAGCTGGTCGCGGAAACAAACGCTCCTACAAATCAAAGCGTGTCCAGTTCCTCGGCGAGGTGTCCGATCTTGTGCGCCTTTACGCGGCCGCGGACATTTTTATCCTGCCAACAATCTACGATCCGTTTTCCAATGCCTGTCTGGAAGCGCTCGCTTGCGGCTTGCCGGTGATCACCACACGCGCAAACGGATTCAGCGAAATAATCGAAGACCGCGTGCACGGATCAATTGTTGATTGCGCGAACGACCTCATCGGTTTGCGTGACGCCCTGCGGTTTTGGTCGGATGCAGCACGTCGCGCTGCGGTGAGATCGACCAACATACAATGCGCGGCGCGGTTCGATATCTCAGGAAATGTTGCGCGGACTTTGGAAATTCTGATTCAGGCCGCGGCCAGCGCCGCGTCTACGTCTGGGAAAATCTGAAATACCTGATCAAGCCGCGAAATCTCAAAGATCGAACGCACCGTTTCCTGCAAGCCGGCCAGCGCGAACTTGCCACCGTAGGCCTCGACCTTTTGCATTCCTTGGATAAACGCCGCCAGACCAGCGCTATCGATATAGGTTACGTGGGAAAGATCGACAACCAACTGTTTCGGCTTTTTCTCGATCATCATATTGAGTGACGCCACAACGGCAGGCGAGACGTGCAGATCGAGTTCGCCTTGGAGCGGCAGCACATTAGGACGATCTTTACTGGGCATTGGAAACGCGGGAGACGCGGATTTTTTCATTCACATCTTCAATCGTCAATCGATTACCATCCGAGCGTATCGATAACAGCGTCCACATTCGAAAGATCATCGATCAGATAATCCGGCTGATATTTTGCCAGCTGGTCTTGACTCCACGTGCCGGTCGCGACGGCGATAGTACGCGCGCCAAACGCTTTGCCACAGGCGATATCGCGAGGGGTGTCGCCGATCACATCGATCTCGGATGCAGCGAATTCGCGACCATGCTTTTCCTTTGCGCGAGTGCGAGCGAATGTTCCGAGCCGGTTTCGATCTTGATGATCGTCGGCAAACGCGCCGAATTCAAAGAAATGCCAGACGCCATAATGCTCGAGCTTTAATTGCGCTCCGCGCGAGACATTCCCAGTAAGAAGCGCGAGCACGAGATGCGGCCGCAATTTCAGCTTTCCCAGCAACTCGAGCACGCCAGGAAGCAGTTTGCCGTCGCGTCGCGGCAATTCGAGCGAAAGAAAATGCACGTAGCTGTCCAGAAACGCACTAATGTTTTCGTTGGTCACAGGAATCTTATGCTTTTTTAGGATGCTGACGACGATGCCCGAATCGGTCATGCCCGCGATCTCGATATCGTGCAGGTCATCTGCGATACCGAAGCGCCCGGCGAGGGTCGATTTAAGCGCGTGCACACCTGCGCCGCCTGAATGGACAAGCGTGCCATCGATGTCGAAAAGAAGCAGGCGCTTGTTCGGTTCTGTCATGTCGAGCAATTTGTCATTCTGAGCGCAGACACGAACCTCTCCGTTGCGCGGACCCTCTCGGCAAGAAGAGACATCCCGTTGCCATGTGACATGGTCGGGTGTCTTAAGTCCATTTGGATGACAACTACGGCGTCGGGGCGTGCATCATGAGAACGGCGATCATACTCCCGAGAAATACGAGGAGCACGATTGCCGACCCGATAAAGATTGCGGTGCGAGTTGGGTCCTTCTGATCTTTCTGGCGTGGGAATGGGGATGCGTTGGCAAAATCGGCTGGGGCTGCACTTAATTCTGCGGGATTTGCTTCAATCTCATCGAGTTGAGGCAACGGGCGCGACCCGCTCTCGTCCGGTTCGTACAGCGCTTCGACTGCTCCAAATCGGATTCTATCGTCGAAGCGCAGCGCCGTCTCCGTAGTCGAGATGTCGTTGACCTGCATGCCGTTGGTTGAATCGAGGTCTTTCAGTCGATACGTTTCGCCGACAAGCTGCAACTGCGCGTGATGACTCGAAACCGACGGATCGCGAATAACGATCATGTTATCCGAGGCGCGCCCGATCGTGATCAGGTCTCCGGCGAGTTCATACGCGCTTCCGCTGATAACTAGCTTGGGCATGTTGCTATCTTGAACATAGTAAAGGATCTAAAGGTAGCGCAAGCCTTTGGCTTGCGGATTGTTTAAGACGCCAGGGGGCAGCTTGTGCTACTTCTGCTCTGCCCGCATAGTGCGGCTCTAATGGGAATTGAGCTGACGCGCAATTTTTGCATCATCGCGCATATCGATCACGGCAAGACGACATTGTCCGATCGATTGCTCGAGCGCACGGGCACGATCCACGAACGCGAGAAGCAGGACCAATTGCTCGATTCGATGGACTTGGAGCGTGAGCGGGGGATCACAATCAAAGCGCATCCGGTGACGATGCGATACACGAGTAAGTCGGGTGAAACATATCGGCTCAACCTGCTCGACACCCCGGGACATGTTGATTTTGCCTACGAGGTTTCGCGCAGTCTCGCAGCCTGCGAAGGCGCGCTGTTGATTGTTGACGCGGCGCAGGGGGTTGAGGCACAAACAGTGGCGAATGTTCATCTGGCACACAAACAGGGGCTGACGATTGTTCCGATCATCAATAAAATCGATCTGCCGAACGCCGATGTGCCTGCCGTCCATCGACAATTGGAAGAAATCCTAGCCATCCCCTCCGAGGAAGCGATTGAGGCGAGCGCGAAGATGGGAATCGGTATCGAGGAAATTCTTGAGGGGATTGTGAAGCGAATCCCGCCACCGCAAAAACCGGCGGATGAAACCTTGCGTGCGTTCGTATTCGATTCGGTATTTGACGTTTACCGCGGTGTGGTCGGTTACGTCCGCGTCGTGTCCGGAACAATGGAAGCGAATCACGCGATCACATTGATGAGCAACAACGCCCGCTATGAGATCAAGGAGGTCGGCGTGTTTACTCCGAAGATGCTTATGCAGCCGAAGCTCAGTCCAGGGGACGTCGGTTATTTCATCGCCAACATCAAAACGACTGCCGACATAAAAATCGGCGATACCATTACCGACCAACGTCATCCCGCGCGCGAACCGTTGCCAGGCTTTCAGGAAATTCACCCGATGGTGTTCAGCGGGATCTATCCGATCAACACCGGCGACTTCGAACATCTGAAGGCTGCGATCGGGAAGTTACGGCTGAACGATGCCGCGTTCATTTACACGCCGGAAAGTTCTGTCGCGCTTGGATTCGGGTTTCGCTGCGGATTCCTCGGTTTGCTCCATATGGAAATCATCCAGGAACGGCTCCGGCGCGAGTACGACATGGATATCATCGCGACGAGTCCAAGCGTGGTGTATGAAGTGCTGACGACGCGTGGCGAAAAACTCTTGATCGATAATCCGGCGCACTTGCCCAATCCGAGCGTGATCGAGGAAATCCGGGAACCGATCGTAAAGGCTTACGTGCTCTGCCCGAACGAAAATATCGGTGACATCTTGCAGTTAATTCTTGAGAAACGGGGCCAAATGGACCACACCGAGTCGCTCGACACACGTCGCGTGATGTTGCATTGCGAACTACCGCTGAATGAAATTCTTGTCGATTTTAACGACAAGATCAAAAGCATTACGCGCGGCTATGGCTCGATGGATTACGAGCTCGCCGGCTATCGCGCGGCCAAGTTGGTGAAACTCGATCTTCTCGTGAATGGCGAACCAGTCGATGCCTTTTCGACGATTGTTCACAAGGATCGCGCAGAGGCGAGAGGACGCCAACTCGCGGCCAAATTGAAAGAAGTGATTCCGCGCCAGCTTTATCAAGTCGCGATCCAGGCAGCAATTGGTGGGAAAATTATTGCGCGCGAGAGTGTTTCGGCATTACGAAAAAACGTGACTGCGAAGTGCTATGGCGGCGATATCACGCGGAAACGGAAATTGCTTGAAAAGCAAAAGGAAGGAAAAAAAAGAATGAAGAGCATCGGCAAGATCAATATTCCGCAGGAAGCGTTCATCGAGGTGTTAAAGGCGCAATGACGATACCAGGCGAAAACGTCGAACCCACACCGAACATCTAGCTTCCAGGAACACGCATCAATGTTTACGACCCGTTACGTCAAGCACAGCAGATTGCTCTTGCGGCATGCTCAAAAATATCTCCGCTACAAGAACGATCTGCTCAGTGCCCCAAGCCGGGAAGAGATCGCTACCGGAATAGAGAACCTCCGGGCCGCGCTGCGTGAGCGCGACCACGAAAAGATACAAAACCGAGCCGAAGCGCTCGATAAAACATTACACAAACTGACGCCGGTAAACTGGGAATCTCACTGGCGAGAAAATTGTGAGGTCATCTTGGTGGCGATTGTGGTAGCGGTCGGCATTCGTTCCTATTTTTTGCAGCCGTTCAAGATTCCCACCGGCTCGATGCAACCGACCCTCAACGGAATTATTGGTCATCCCAGTACCGCGCCGGTGCCGAACATTCTGCGTCAGATCGCGGACTTCATTATTCTCGGCCGCAATTACATCGACGTTGTCTCGCGTCAGGATGACCAGATTTTGCGGATCGAGCAGAAAAAATTTCTTTTCTTCTTCACATTTTCACGGCTGATCTGCCACCAGCAGAATTTTCTGGTTTACGCGTCGCCCGAGACGCTTACTCATGATTTCAATGTTTTCCCTGGCCGGATTTATCACCGTGATGAGATTATTGCCAGGGGTGCGGTGGACACAGGGGACCAGGTCTTTGTCGACAAGTTTAGCTACAACTTTGTTAAGCCGCACCGCGGCGACGTTTTCGTTTTTCGAACAAATCATATCTCCGGGATTCGGGAGGACCCGGAAACCGGGTCGCCTTTTTACATTAAACGCCTAGCCGGCTTGCCGGGAGACGAGTTGCGGATCGACCCGCCATTTCTTTACGCGAACGACAAAATCGCGGAAGGTTTTGGTTTCGCGCGGGTGATGGCGGCGAAGCCACCCTATCGCGGTTATGCGTTAGGCCGAGATTATCTGGCGGAGCCAAATCGCTCCTTTGTCGTGCCGGAAAATGGCTATTTCGCTCTTGGCGACAACAGCTACAACAGCTACGACAGCCGCTACTGGGGACCTGTGCCGGAAGAAAACCTTGTCGGACGCGGGTTGTTTGTTTACTGGCCGTTCAATCGTCACTGGGGCTTAATTCGTTAAGCCAATATTTCTCCGGCATGGTATCAAGCCTCCCGCGAGTATGTGCTCTGCTTGGGCTCTGCGGTGGATATGGATTGCTGATGCTTTTTAATCCGGTGCGGCAATCGCTCGGTGATGGGTTTCGCTGCATCGGACGATTCAAGCGCATCTGGCTTACCTTTTCCCTTCTTGGATTCGGTTACTTCGTTTTTCAATTTGCCACGTTTACGCCCATCCAAAAATCGACCGATCTCGATCTAAACCAGATCATCTCATTGCCGAGTTGGTATTGGCCGAGATTTGTAGAGATATGGAGAGAAACGCCGTTGCCTGCGCTGGAAGGGGTGGCCGGAATTTTCGACAACGCGACCACCACTTATCCGCTCTCCGTCCTGGCCGCTATGTTCATGATCATCAACTGGCGTGGTCTGCACGGCGCGCTGCTTCGCGCTTTGTGGAAGCGGTATCGTTTCTGGAGCTATTTCATCTACTTCATTCTGCTGCTGAGCGGGTTAGCGTCGCTCATAAAGCCGATTGTATTCTGGCGATTGCCGGAGTGGGGCGGCCTCGTTCCGGCCGCCGGGCTATTGCGAATTTCGGCTACGGTGGATGCGGTTGCATTTATTTTCGAATACCTATTTGGCGTCTATATCCAGGTGTATTTGATCACTGTGTGCCTGGCGTGGGTAAAAGGAGTCAGCTTTGAAGAAGGGGAGCTGTTCCGCTTCGCGATGCGCCGCTTCAGTTATGTTTTGAAATGGGCTGGCATTGTCGTGTTGGTAAGCACTTTGATGGTGCGGCTGCCACTCCTGCTCGCCTACTTCATGAATATCCCCGGTGTGCTCGACTACCTGCCGATTCAGCGCAGCGTGATAAGCGGCTTGATCATTGCTTTCTGCTCCGTCCAAATCTCGCTCGCTCTGCATAATGAAAGCCTGGGCGATGCAATCCGCGCGCATGGTCGATTCATCCGGCAAAATGCGGGCCGCCTCGCTTGGTTTTTGCTCATCTGCGGAGTCCACTTTTTCTGGATCATGGTTTGCGATGCCATCGTGCGTGGCGCAATTGCCGATCGGCTGGGGGCTCTCTTCTTTTGGAAATTCGTCTTTGCCTGTCTTCGCGGAATTATCACGGGCTGGCTCCTGGCTTCGTGGGTCTGTCTGTTTCGCCAATGCGAAAGTCGACGCCTCCAGCAGGAGAAATGGATCCAGTATTAAACCCCGCTGCGAGGACGCACATGAATGCGGCGAAAATTACCAGCCAGAGTAAATCGAATCTGGCCCTGGCGTTCATTTCGTTAGGGCGCGAACGCAAGCGTGACATCACCATCTTTTACGCGTTTTGTCGTGTAATCGACGACATTGCCGATTCTTTGGAGCTCAATGTCACGGAAAAGCGACGGCGCCTGGCGGCATGGCGCGAGATGCTCCGCGACGAGATTCCAGGCGAGCCGACCGTTGCGCATGATATGCGGTGCTTGATCGACAAGTATTGGTTATCGATCGATATGCTCGAGGAAATTATTACCGGAGTTGAGATGGACTTGAGCGTCTCACGGTATGGGACGTTCGAGGACCTCCGTATTTATTGCTATCGGGTCGCCAGCGCGGTCGGTCTCGTTAGCATCGAGATTTTCGGATATCGCAATCCTGCCTGCAAAGAGTATGCGCTTCAGCTCGGCCTGGCGTTGCAAATGACGAACATTATTCGTGATGTCGGGAAAGATTTGCGGAACGACCGCATCTATCTGCCGCAGGAAGATATGGCGCGTTTCAGTTACTCCGAATCCGAGCTGCAAAATCGACAATATAATGAGCGCTTTGTCCAACTGATGGAGTTTGAAGCAGCTCGTGCACGACAGTTTTTCTCGCGTGCAGAGGCTGCCCTTCCACGTGAAGATCGACGCTCCATGATCGCCGCCGAGATCATGGGGGCGGTTTATCGCGACTTGCTGCGTAAAATGGAGATGGACAAATTTCGCATTTTCGAAAAAGAATACCGCCTCGGCAAATTGGCAAAAATGGGTCGGATCGTGGCGCAGCTGCTCAAAAATTTTTGAATTAGTGCAGCAAACATCCGTCTGACTTCTCTACTACGAAAAGGGGTTAATAAACGAATATGAAAACTAAATTGGTCACTTTCTGTAGTGGCAGTGAGTTGGCTCGCGCTCATTTTTTCTAACATCGTTCCGGCGGAGTACGCAACCTCGCTCGACCGGCGCGGTTTAATTCATCACGGCTAATTTATGAATAACAAAATTCTCACGATTATTTTGCTCACTGCGCTGGGTTCTTTCGTTCTCAGCTCCTGTGAAACGCCAGTTGGACAAGGTGCCGGAATAGGTGCTGCGACCGGTGCGATTATTGGCGGCGCAGCGACAGGTCATGTCCGCGGCGCGGCCATCGGTGCGGCCGCAGGTGCCGCAGCCGGCGCGCTAGTCGGGGCGGCCGTCGAAGAGGATCAAGCCGCGCGTTATGGTCCGCCGCCTCCAGGCGGTTTTCCATTCGCGCGCTGGGCTGGGACGCCCGGTTTCTACTACAGCCCTTACACCGGTCGCGTTTACGATCTTCGTGGTGTTCCGCCTGGTGGATTGACTCGCGACGTCGACACTGGACGACTTTTCCGTAAACCCTAATCAGCCGCAGTTTAGTTTAGGCGTTTACCTCAAAGATCAGCGCATTTGCGCTTGGAGTGCATCCACGAGCGCCTGCGCCTCTTCAGTCATTTTCAGCAATTCTGGCCACGGCCGGTGATAGTTTTCACCCGGCAACTTGCGCGTTGCGTCAAATCCCATGTGAGAACCGATGTTTTGATCGGTGGGCGCGTGGTCAAGCGAATCGCTCGGATTCTTAATGACAGTTGTATCCCGCGCAGGATCAGTGTTTGCACACAACCGGAAGAGCACTTCGCTCGTATTGTGCACGTCGCAGTCCTCGTCAACCACGACGATGTATTTACTGAACATCATCTGGCCCATGCCCCATAGGCCGTGCATGACTTTAAAAGCCTGATAGGGGTACTGCTTCCGGATACTGACAAAGACCAGATTGTGAAAAACGCCTTCCGGGGGCAGCGTCATATCGACGATTTCCGGGAAATTCATTTTGAATACTGGCAGGAAAATCCGGACACATGCGTCGCCGATATAATAGTCTTCCATTGGCGGCACACCGACGATGGTTGTCGGATAAACTGCGTCACGCCGATGCGTGATCGCAGTCAAATGGAACACTGGGTAGTTTTCGACTGCGGTGTAAAAGCCCGTGTGATCGCCAAACGGCCCCTCCGGCCGCATCTCGCCGGGTTGAACATAACCCTCCAGGACAAAATCGACGTCCGCCGGAACAGTGACATCGATTGTTTTGCAACGAACAAGCTCGATCGACTTTTTTCGAAGAAAACCCGCAAAAAGAATTTCATCCAAACCGTCTGGCAGCGGTGCGGTTGCCGCGAAGGTGTAGACGGGATCACCGCCCAGCGCCACTGCGACCGGCATGCGCTCGCCGCGCTCATAATAGCGCTTACCGTGGCGCGCGCCCACCTTGTGAATTTGCCAATGCATCCCGGTCGTACGCTCGTCGTAAAGTTGCATCCGATAGACGCCAACATTTCGCGCTCCTGTCTCCGGATCGCGCGTGTGCACATTCGGCAATGTGATAAAACGCCCGCCGTCCTTCGGCCAACATTTAAGAATCGGCAGGTCGTTCAATGAAAAATCTTTTCCGTCGTCGATCTTGTGGACGACTTCGTGGCATTGGGCTTCGTGCACGTGCTTTGGGCGCGCGTGCAGCAGATGAAGTCCTTGCTTGAGCAAACTCCAACCTTCGCGCAAATCGGTTGGCGGTTTCGCTTTCAGAATGAGTTGAATCTGCTGGGCGATATCTGCGATGTCCGCGACCTGCAGGGCCAATGCCATCCGGCGGCGCGATCCCATCGTATTGATCGCGACCGGGAATTCCGATTTTTTTCCATCGACGATCGGTTGCTCGAAAAGAAGCGCCTTCCCTCCGCCAGGCGATTTCATTTCGCGGTCTGCCCACTCTGCAATGAGCAGATCTGTGTCGACCGGGACGG
>Ga0193723_1000416_pt1 | contig 16736 bp, 18 predicted proteins | sample H2m2metaG_FD_143042 | JGI IMG/M metagenome (GOLD analysis project Ga0193723, IMG submission 143042) | Soil microbial communities from a riparian zone of the East river system, Colorado, United States - H2m2 | ecosystem: Environmental > Terrestrial > Soil > Riparian zone | place: USA: East River...
TGCTGCGGCGACCGATGATCCTGAGCGCGCCGATCCGGGCCTTGCCACCGTTATTCCTGACAACCCCAAGGAGCCCTACGACATCAAGGATGTCATCGGGATGGTCGTCGACCACGCGGACTTCTTTGAGGTCCAGCCCTATTTCGCGATGAACATCGTGGTCGGCTTCGCGCACCTGGACGGCCATCCGATCGGCGTCGTCGCCAACCAACCAAAGGTCATGGCGGGGGCGCTCGACATCAATGCATCCGTTAAGGCAGCTCGCTTCGTGCGCTTCTGCGACGCCTTCAACATCCCTCTTGTCACGTTCGTCGATGTGCCAGGCTTTTTGCCTGGGACTGCGCAGGAGTACGGCGGCATCATCCGCCACGGCGCCAAGCTTCTCTACGCGTTTAGCGAGGCGACGGTACCCAAGCTCACAGTGATCACGCGCAAGGCATATGGCGGGGCGTATTGCGTCATGTGCTCAAAGCACATCCGCGCCGATTTCAACGTCGCCTGGCCCACTGCTGAGATCGCGGTGATGGGGCCGGAAGGGGCTGTCAACATCGTCTTTCATCGCGAGCTGGCGGCCGCCGCCGACCCAGTTGTCCACCGGCGCGAGCTGGTCGCCGATTACACGGAGCGTTTCGCCAATCCCTATATCGCCGCGGAGCGCGGGTACATCGACGACGTCATCGAGCCTGGCCGCACCCGCACCGAGTTGATCCGCGCCTTGAAAATCGCCCTGCGGAAGGAGCGTCGCCGCAACCCCCGCTGGCACGGCAACATCCCGTTATAGACTTTCGGGGTGCCACACCAGGACGCTCAGGGTCGTTGGATCTCGGACGACGGCCTCAGCTACTGGGACGGCGCAGCCTGGCGCCCCGTCGGAGGCCAGCAGCCTGCCGCGGCCGGGTACGTGCCGCCGCCGGCTGCGCAGGGGAAGTCAGCGTGGCCCGCCTGCCTGATCGGCTGCGGCATCGCGTTGCTGGTGGTGATTGTCCTCGGCATCGTGGGGGTGTTCGCTCTCATCAGCAATCCCGATTTCCAGCGCAGCTTCTGCAACAGCTACACCAACGCCGACTCGAACCAGACCTGTCCGTTCTCGCCGTCCTCTCCTTGACCGGAGCCGTTCGCCAGATCCCTGACGTCAAGGGCGGGAAGTGAAGCTCCTCGAATACCAGGCAAAAGAGGTGCTCGCGTCGCTGGGCATCCCCGTCCCGCCTGGCAGGGTTGCGCGAACCCCTGAGGAGGCGGCCAAGGCCTGCGAAGAGCTCGGACCAGTGGCAGTGAAGGCCCAGGTTCCCGTTGGCGGGCGGGGCAAGGCAGGCGGCATCAAGCTCGTCAAGTCGCCTGACGAGGCAAGGGCGGCGGCAGCCCAGATCATCGGAATGGACATCAAAGGCTTCAAGGTGCCGCTGGTCTACTGCGAGGCCGCCCTGGAGATCGAACGCGAGGTCTACCTCGGCTTCACTGTCGACCGGGACGCCCGCGCAAACATCCTCATGCTCTCCGCGAAAGGCGGCATGGACATCGAGCAGGTTGCTGAGGAGTCGCCTGAATCCATCGCGCGCCTGCATCCGAACCCGTGGAGGGGTCCATTGGATTTCGAGCTCAACCAGCTCGCCTTCGACGCCGGCCTTGGCGAGCTTGCGCGACCGCTTACCGCGCTGATCAGGAAGCTATATCGAGCGATCCCAGAGCTTGATGCGGTGACCGCGGAGATCAACCCGCTCGTGATCACCAAGAAGGGCGAGGTCATCGCGGGCGATGCGAAGCTGGAGACCGACGACAACGCCGCGTGGAGGCACAAGGATCTCGAGGAGCGCTACGGCTCTGTGCTGGAGGGCGACCCTTACGAGGTCGAAGCCAAAAAGCGCGGCCTCACGTATGTGTCACTTGAGGGCGACATCGGCATCATCGGCAACGGCGCAGGGCTTTGCATGAACACCCTCGACCTCGTCCACCGGGCTGGTGGGCGGGCTGCCAACTTCTGCGACATAGGAGGCGGCGCCAAGGCCGAGGTGGTGGAAAACGCCCTTGCGGTGATCCTCATGAATCCGCGCGTCAAGGGCGTGCTGATGAATGTGTTCGGCGGCATCACGCGCGGTGACGAGGTCGCCAAGGGTTTGGTCAAGGCGCGCGACAACCTGAACATGAGGCTGCCGCTGGTGGTGCGAATGAGCGGCACCAATGAGGAAGAGGGTCGCGCGATCCTCAAGCAGAACGGAATCGAGCCAGGCGCGAGCGCCTGGGAGGCGGCTCAGAAGATCGTCGAGCTGACTAAGGCACCGTCCTCCCCACTCGGTGGGGAGGTCCGGCAAAGCCGGGGTGGGGGATGAGCATTCTTCTCGATTCGTCGACCAAGGTCATCGTCCAGGGCATCACGGGCAGGGAAGGGACATTCCACGCCGGTCAAATGCTGGAGATGGGGACCAAGGTGGTCGGGGGCACGAGTCCAGGTAAGGGCGGCACGACGCACATCGGCGTCCCTGTATTCAACACAGTCGCCGAAGCTGTCAAGGCGACTGGGGCCACCGCCACGGGCATCTTCGTTCCGCCGCCGTTCGCGGCCGACGCGATCATGGAAGCGGCCGCCGGCGGGATCACCTTGATCGTGTGCATCACCGAGGGAATCCCCATTCAGGAGATGATCAAGGTCAAAGACTTCCTCACGGGATATCCGGCGGCGCGCTTGATCGGCGCCAACTGCCCAGGACTCATCACGCCGGGGATGGCAAAGATCGGCATCATCCCGCAGCGCATCACCAGCGCAGGTCCCGTCGGACTCGTGTCGCGAAGCGGCACGCTCACCTACGAGGTGGCGTCGGCCCTCACCGCCGCAGGGCTGGGCCAATCGACAATCGTCGGCATCGGTGGCGATCCGGTCCTTGGGTTGACGTTCAAGGATGTCGTGGAGCTCTTCGAGAATGACAAGGCGACGACGCACCTCGTCGTGATCGGTGAGATTGGAGGCAGCGACGAGGAGCGCGCGGCCGAGCTGCTCGCCCGGGGCAGCCGGCTGAAGGCAGTGGCCTTCATCTCCGGGCGGACGGCGCCGGAAGGCAAGCGGATGGGGCATGCCGGCGCGATTGTTTCGGGCAACCGCGGCACTGCCAAGAGCAAGGTCGAGGCATTCCAAAAGGCGGGGGTCGCCGTGGCTGAGACGACCGACGACATAGTCGGGCTACTCCGCTAGGGTCCTAAGGATGGCGCGCCCCTACACCCGGCCCATCTGGGCTCTGCCGATATCCATCACCCGCCCGATGCCGGGTGACCGGACGCGCGATTTCGCAATTCTCGGAGGCCTGCTCCTCTGGCTTGCCTACACGCGGATCTACTGGGCGATCTCGGTCGGCCATATGACGCTTCCGCCATGCCCTTTCTATTACCTGACGGGCCACCCATGTCCCTTCTGCGGGGGCACCCGCTCCTTCGCGTACATGTGGCAGGGCGACATCGCCGACGCGGTCAGGCTTTACCCCCTCGGCCCTGCGCTGTTTGCAGGCAGCCTGGCAGCGGTCGTGGGGCTCGCCGCGGGAATCGCGACAGGGCGTACCTGGACGCCCAACCTGAGCTCCCGACAGTGGCGGCTGCTCATCGTTTGGGCGGTCAGCACTGTTGCCCTGAGCTGGGCGCTCAAGGTTTTCATACTCGGCAATTAGAGATTGCGCTAACACCCGGACCTCGCCTCCGTGCAACGATTGGGGAGTTGGACTTTCAGCTGACGTCAGAGCAGGTGGCGATTCGCGACGTCTGTCGTGATTTCGCGCGCGAGGTCGTCGCGCCCGCCGCCGAGGAGCTCGACCGCGAGCACAAGTTCGGCTACGACATCGTCCGCCAGATGGGCGAGCTCGGCCTTTTCGGCCTGCCCTTCTCAGAGGAATTCGGCGGCGCGGGTGGCGACTTTCTTTCGTTGTGCCTGGCGATCGAGGAGATTTCGCGCGCTGACACCGGAGTCGGAATCACGCTCGAAGCGGCTGTCTGCCTCGGCGCAGCCCCCATCTACGATTTCGGAACCAAGGAGCAGAAGGAAAAGTGGCTCCCCGACCTTCTCGCCGGACGCAAGCTCTGGGCGTTCGGCCTGACCGAGCCTGAAGCCGGCTCAGACGCTGGTGCGACCAAAACCCGAGCTGAGATCCGAGATGGAAAGTGGGTCGTCAATGGCGCGAAGCAGTTCATCACCAACAGCGGGACCGACATCTCCGCCGGCGTGACCGTGACGGCGGTCACTGCCAAGAGCAATGGCGACCGGCCCGAGATCAGCGCAATCATGGTTCCCAACGGCACGCCTGGGTACCACGTCCTCGAGTCATACCGAAAGCTCGGTTGGCACTCATCGGACACGCACCCGCTGAGCTTCGAGGACTGCGCGGTCCCCGAGGACAACCTTCTCGGCAAGCGTGGCGGTGGTTACCGTCAGTTCCTCCATACACTGCTCGGCGGACGCATCGCAATCGCAGCGCTGTCAGTCGGCCTGGCCCAAGCGTGCCTTGACGCTTCGCTCGCGTATGCCAAGGAGCGCAAGAGCTTCGGCGTGCCAATCTCAAAGCACCAGGCAGTTCAGTTCAAGCTCGCGGACATGGCGATGGAGACGGAGATTGCCCGCACCATGGTGTACCGCGCCGCGGTGACTTACATGAACACGGAGGGTAAGACCACCGACGAGGCGAGGATGCTCGCAGCGATGTGCAAGCTGTACGCCTCCGAGACCTCAAAGCGCGCCGCCGACCAGGCGGTGCAGATCCACGGCGGGTACGGCTTCATGGAGGACTACCCTGTTGCGCGCTACTGGCGCGACGTGAAGGTCAACGAGATCGGCGAGGGCACCTCAGAGGTGCAGCGCATGCTGATCGCAAGACTTCTGGGCTGCTAGCCGGTACGGAACCCTCGAGCGGCGCCGGGTGTATACGAGCCATGGGTCTGAAGATGTTGAGCAGCCAAGTCTGCATTGGCATGGTGATAGGCCTGGTCTTGGCCAGCTCGATTGGGTGCGATCAGGAATCGAAGCCCTCGCCGTCAAGTAGACCGAGTGATTTGCCTGGTGCGACCCGCCTTTCAGGCGGGTGTGGAGCGACGCCGATCTATCAAGGTGGAACTCCCGCCTGGTTGGAGGAAGCCGGTGCACATAACAATCCCGGCCAGACGCCTTACGTCGTCGCCAGTCCCGAGGTTGCGGCAGGCTTCCTGTTTGCCAATCCACTTCGCGCTGGAAAGCCGGAGAATCCCGCCAACAAAATCCTATGGGTCACGCGCACCACGAACCGCGGCGCATTGAGCGTGGTAGCGCACCCGATTGGCTCAAGCTCCCCTGTTGTCAACGCGGAAGCCATGCCCGCGAGCCCTGGTTATATCTATCCGTCGATCATCGACGTCCCGAGCGCTGGCTGCTGGCACATCTCGTTGAGCTGGGAAGGCAATCACGCAGACCTCGATCTTCAGTATCAGTAGCAAGCTCGCCCCAAGGCCGAGCTCCGACTTGGTTACCGATACACGCCGTTGTGGCCGAGGCTATGGAGGCCGACGTTCGGGAAGTACGTCAGGCCGTGATCCTCTGAGCCGACTGCGATCTTGGCGATCAGCTTGCCGGTGACCGTATTCATCACGTAGACGGTTCCGTTGTAGCGGCCCGACGCCCACAGCTGCGTGCCGGCTGGGTTCAGCTGGAGCATGTCGGGGCTGCCACCGCCAGGTATGTACCACTTGGCGACGACCTTCCGTGTCGCGAAATCGATGACCGAGAACGAGCCCTCCAGACGGTTTGACACATACAGAGATTTGGTGTCACGAGAAATCTGGAAGCCGTGGGCCCCACGCCCAGTTGGGATGAACTGAATCTCCTTCATTGCGATGGGGTCGACCACCGACACTCCCATGCGTCCCTGGTTGCTCACGTAGAAGACGGTTCCGTCGGGGGAGAGCTTGACGTCGATGGGCAGGCCGCCGACGTGTACTGCGCCAACGAGCTTCATCTTGTTGACGTCGACCTTGGCGAGCATGCCGGTGTACTCGGTCGAGATCATCAGGTAGCTGCCGTCCGCGCTGAAGTCCATGTGGTCCGCCCCCGCCCATGGGATGCCGACCGAGCCGAGCAGCTTCCAACCGCGGTGCGGATCGCGAAACTCGATGCGCTGCAGGCGTTCGACGACGTCGATCGCCTTGGTGCCGTCGGGCGTGAAGTAGAGGTTGTATGGGAAAGGGATCGAGATCTGCCCCGTCGGTTTCCCAGTCTTTGGGTTGATCACGGTCAAGCTGTTCGAACCCTCGTTGTCGACGTAGAGCGCGCTCATGTCCCAGGCGGGCGCGATGTGGTGCGGGATGGAGCCGACCGCGAAGTGATCGATGACCTTGAACGTCAGCGGGTTGATCACATCCACGGTGCCGGCTCCGCTGTTGGGGACGTAAACGCGTGGAGGTAGCTTGCAGAGCGGGCACGGCACGACGCCCGACATGATGTTGGCGTAGACGTTGATTGGAGTTGCAGGCAGGCTGCCCGGCAGCACGTCCGCCGCCGGCAGGACGCGGATCGGTCCCGACGGCGCAGCCGCCTCGGGTGGCGCGGGGGTCAAGTACGGCGTGGTCCACACCACAGCGAACACGACGCCGGCAGGGCTGAGGATCAGCGCAGAGAGAAGGACGGCAGCCAGCAGTCGCATGGGCCGGGACCGCAAGAAGGAAACGAAACGGTTACTCGTCAGGGAGATCTTCCAGTTTCGGGGCGAGCTCGCACACCCAACGGCCGTCGTCGAGGCGGCGGATGAATCGGCTGTAGCCCTGGTTTCGCGCCACGTTCAAGAATTGCTCCTGCGTGATCAACGTGCGGAGTCGGGCCAGGTCCGCATACGTGTTGTCGCGCATGATGCCGCCCACCACGCCGGCGAGCTCGCGCCACTGGCCTTCGGAGAGCGGCTCGCCGTAGCCCGCGATAGTGACCAGCAGAGCTGCGGTAGCGCCGGTGATCGTTTCGGGTAGCAGCTTCTCCGATTTGGCCCGCGAGATGATCTCCCGGCCGGTGCTGATGATGTCCGCGATCCGGTCGCGCCGCACCCCGATGATGTCGCGCCCGCTGCCAACCGTGGTGCCTTCGAGGTATCTGGGTCCTGCTTCCATGCCCGTTTCCCTATTCTAGGTCCCGGTCAGATGGACCTGGATCTGGCGCCCCAGCACGCGACCTTCCGGGCCGCCGTTCGCGAATTGGCGCAAGGAGTGGCGCTGCCGCACGCGGCAGAGGTCGATCGCGAGAGTCGATTCCCAGACGAAGCCGTCAAGGCGGCCGCGGAGGCCGGACTGCTGGGGGTCCTCATTCCGCGCGAATACGGTGGGGCTGGGCTCGATGCGATCGCCTTTGCCGTCTGCATCGAAGAGCTGGCGCAGGCGTGCGCGTCGACATCGGTGATCGTCGACGTCCACACGAGCGTCGGCAGCGAACCGATACTCCTCTTCGGCACCGAAGAGCAGAAGCGTCGCTGGCTGCCTGCTCTCGCATCGGGCGAGCTCTTGGGCGCATTTGCCCTTACGGAGCCTGCCTCCGGATCGGATGCCGCCTCGCTGAAGATGACGGCTCGGCGTGTCGGCGCTGACTACGTCCTCAACGGCACCAAGGTTTTCATCACGAACATCGGACGGGCAGGCCTCTACGTAGTTTTCGCCAGGACGGGATCGGATGAAAAAGCGGCCGGGATCAGCGCCTTCCTGGTGCCTGGTGACGCATCCGGCGTCCGGGTCGGCCAGATGTTCGAGAAGATGGGGCTGCACGGGTCACCAACCGGCGAGCTTGTGCTCGAAGACGTTGTCGTGCCTGAAGCCAATCGGCTGGCCACCGAAGGGCAAGGGTTCACTGTCGCCATGCGGGCTCTCGACTCGGGCCGGATCGGCATCTCGGGTCAAGCGCTTGGCATCGCGCAGGCGGCGGTGGACGAGTCGCGAGCGCTGCTGGCGGAGAGAGAGCCGGCCCAGGGCGATGAGTTCATGCTCGCCGACATGGCGACAAGGCTCGAGTCCGCGCGCCTGCTCGCGTATCACGCTGCATGGCTGTGCAGCAACGGCCGCCAGTTCACTCGGCAGGCTTCGATGGCCAAGCTCCACTGTACGGACACCGCGATGCAGGTCGCCCTGGATGGCCTTCAGCTGGCCGGCGATGAGGGCACTTTTGCAGGTAGCCCATTCGAGCGCCACGTCCGCGACGCCAAGGCCCTTCAAATCTACGAGGGTTCAAACCAGGTCCAGCGAATCGTCATCGCGCGCGATCTGCTGCGTTAGGCTCAGTCGATGGACTTTGAGTTCTCGGAGGAGCAGGTCGCGATCCGGGACACGATCCGCGAGCTGGTGCAGGACAAGGTCGCGCCTCGCGCCGCTGAAATCGATGCGAAATCCGAGTACCCGCAAGACATCGAGAAGCTCTTTGCCTCCAACGGCATCCTGGGCATTCCCTTCCCCGAGCAGTACGGCGGGATCTCCGGCTCGAGCGTCACGATCTGCATGGGCATCGAAGAGATCGCAAAGGCTTGCGCCACATCGTCATTGATCCTCGCAGTGCAAGCGCTTGGCGCCTATCCGATCCTGGTCGCGGGCACCGAGGAGCAGAAGAAGAGGCTCTGTCCCCCGCTGGCTTCCGGTGAGAAGGTGGCCGCCTATGCCCTGTCGGAGACCGGCAGCGGCTCCGACGCCGCCGCGATGAAGACTCGCGCGGTCCGTCACGGAAACGAGTACGTGTTGAACGGGACCAAGCAGTTCATCAGCGGCGGCAGCATCGCTGGGACCCTGGTGGTTTTCGCGCAGACCGATCCGGAGGCGAAACATCGCGGCATCTCCGCGTTTGTGCTCGAGCGTGAGACAAGCCCGTGGAACGCGGACAAGCTCGAGCACAAGCTCGGCGTGCGCGGCTTCCCTACGGCGCAGCTGGTCTTCGAGGACGTCAAGGTTCCAGTCGCCAACCGGCTCGGCGAAGAGGGTTCGGGTTTCAAGCTCGCCCTTAACGTGCTCGACCGTTCCCGCCCCGGTATCGGCGCACAGGCGCTCGGCATCGCTGAGGGGGCGTTCGACTACGCGCTCAACTACGTCCAGGAAAGGAAACAGTTCGGGCAGGCCATTGCCAGCTTCCAGGGCATCCAGTTCATGCTCGCTGACATCGCCACCCAGATCGAAGCTGCCAGGCATCTGGTCTTCCGTGCGGCCACGAAGGTTGACGCAAAGGCTCCGGACCTGACCAAGATCGCAGCGATGGCCAAGCTCTTCGCGTCGGATATGGCGATGAAGGTAACTACCGACTGCGTGCAGCTGCTCGGAGGCTACGGCTACATCAGCGACTACCCGGTGGAACGGATGATGCGCGACGCGAAGATCACCCAGATCTACGAAGGGACGAACCAGATCCAGAGGGTGGTCATCGCGAGATCGTTGCTCAAGTGAGCCTCCCAAGCCCTGAACCCGCCGGCTCACGCGGGGTCGTCGAGGAAAGCCAGGACGATGCGCCGCCTCCTCCGATCAGCTCGCCTCCAAGCATTGCGCCGTATCACCCGCCACCGCCGTATCCACCACCCAACCTTGTGCGTGCCACGCCCACCGATGGTCGTGCCATCACCTCGCTGGCGGCGTCGATCCTTGGCATCCTGCTCGGCCTGCCGTTCGGCCTCCCCGGCCTCGCGCTAGGGCCCCTCGGCTACTTCATGGGGCGCTCGGCCATCGCCCGCATCGACGGAGCGCCCGGTGTGGCGGGCGGTCGTGGCGTCGCAGTCGCGGGTTGGGTGCTCGGGGTCGTTGCAACGGCCATCGGGGCGGTGGTCAGCCTGGCCTGGCTGATCCTGCTCCTAGTTGGGATGTCGGCCCAGCAGAGCTTCGAATAGAGCCGGTGGACCGCGTCAGCGAAGCCTTCACCTGGCCGTTTCGCGATCCCGACTGGATCGCAAAGATTCTCATCATCGCGTTGATCCTGCTGATCCCGATCGTCGGCTCGATCAACGGGCTTGGCTGGATGCTGGCGTCGCTCGACCGGCTCAGAGCGGGCGAGGACAGACTTGCCCCCGCCAACTTGAGGTATCTCGGACGCGGAATCCGCCTTTTCGGTGTGGAGCTGATCTACGGCCTTGGGATCGCGGCGGTCGCTCTTTTGATCTTTGTTCCGGCTTTCGTGCTGGCATCGAACGAGGGCCAGGGCTCCGCGAATGGCGCCGTCATCGCGGCAGCGATATTCCTCAATCTCCTCGGCTTTAGCGTGATCACCTTGTTGAGCCTGGGCTTGACGTTTGCATTTCCCGCCATCGTGCTGGCGACTGAGAGCGGGGGCCTGGCCGGCGGGCTCAACATTGGCGCGGTGATTCGCCGATCGCGAATGAACCTGACCCACACTCTCATCGCCGGCCTTATGCTGATCGCCGCCAGCTTCGTCGGCTCTTTGGGCTCGGTCGTGTGCGGTGTCGGTGCTCTGGTGACCACGGCGTACGCGCTTGCGATGCAGGCGTGGATAGTTCGCAGCTTCGAAAAGGGGTAGTGCGCCGCAGCAGCGGCGTAAGGAGGAGTTAAATGTCGGACTTGCCGCCTCCACCGCCGTCAGGCGGAGGGTTCACGCCGCCGCCGCCGCCACCGCCGCCGTCAGGCGGAGGGTCCACGCCGCCGCCGCCACCGCCACCACCGCCGCCGCCGGCTGGCGGGGGCTACACACCTCCGCCGCCCCCCTCCGGATACGTGCCGCCGGCGCCCGGCGGATACGCCCCCGTGGCAGCAGGGTATGCCGCCCCGCGCACCGATGGCCTCGCAATTGGCGCGCTCATCACGGGAATCCTCGCAGTCGTCTGTTTCTGGATCTGTCTCGGGCTGATCCTGGGGCCGGCCGCCGCGATCATGGGATTCATCTCCCGGCAACGGATCGCCGCCAGCGGTGGGACGGTGGGTGGGGGAGGCCTTGCCCTTGCCGGGATGATCCTGGGCATCGTCGGGTTCGTGCTCACCGCGGCCGAGGTGATCTGGTGGATCTTCGTGGCGTCCGCTACCTCGACGAGTTCGTCGCCCTGAGGCCTTCCGCCTAAGCTGCGAGCGCTCCGCGCGTAACCGTCCGGGCCGGAAACCCGTTCCTTATGGGTTGGACGTTAGAATCCCCGTGCGCATGTCTAGGGCCAGGCCAAGGGCCAGGCGATCCCGCTATCACGTCACCTACCGCCTGACCCGGTCGGTCCCGGCGTTGATTCTTGTCGCCCTCCTGGTGGTGGTTCTCGTGGGTGCGACTTTCACCTATGCCCGGCTTGACAGCTTCGTGGCCGGGATCACAGGACAGCACATCAACCCGCTTGGGGAGATTGTGCAGGCGGTCGAGCCGGCGCCCGGCACCATCGCGTACAAGCTCAAGCACAACCAGCGCGTCAACATCCTTCTGCTCGGTAGGGGCGGCTACGAGAACGACGCCCCGTTCTTGACCGACTCGATCATGGCAGTGAGCATCGATCCAGTGAGCAACCGCGTGATGCTGGTGTCGATCCCGCGTGACCTGACGGTCGAGATGAACCTGCAGGACCCTCCAAGCCGAATCTGGGCCAACAAGGTCAACGCAGCGTACGAGGTGCCGTATACGAACATCATCTGCTGCGTCGCGAAGGCGTACACAGGGCGCAACGGCGGCGGCAAGGCCGCGGAGCATGAGGTCGGAAAGATCACCGGTCTCACCTTCGACAAGTTCATCGCTGTCGACTTCATAGCTTTTCGCGACGTGGTGAACGCGCTTGGTGGAGTGGATGTGTGCTTGACGACCAACCTCGACGACAACAGCTATCCCGACTATCACGGCGGTTACAACCCGATCCACTTCAAGGCCGGCTGCCGGCACTACAACGGGGAGCAGGCCCTCCAGATTGCGCGATCCAGGCATGCGATCCAGGCTGAGCAGTCGTCCGACTTCGGGCGCGCCCGCCGTCAGCAGGACATCATGTACTCGATCAAGAAGAAGGCGACCTCAGTCAACGGATTCTCGAAAGCGCCCCAGCTGCTGTCCGCCCTTCAGAAGAACATCACCACCGACATGACCTTGTCCGACATGAAGGCCATCTACGACTGGGGCAAGAACCTTCCTAACTCCTCGATCATCAAGGTCGCCCTGACCGCGCCTCAACCTGGGACGGAGGGGAACCTCCTCGACTTCGCCAATTGCGGCATGGGCCCTTACGTATCGCAGCTGTGCCCACTGGACCAAAGCTACGGAATGATCCACCGCTACATCAAGAACATATTGCTCGACCCCAACCTACTGGCTGAGAAAGCGCCGATTCAGTTTGCGAACGGGTCCAACAACTTCACAGGGCTCGAGGGCAGGGTCACCGACATGCTCGATCCGACAGGGCTTCTGCTGTCTGACCCTGTTGCGCATCAGCCGGTATCGAAGACGGTCGTCCTTGATTACTCGGGCGGCCAGTTTCCCCTGACCGCGAAGTGGCTGGCGAGCTACTTCGGCGCGACGATCGTCCCGGCAACATCGACCAAGCCCGCGCGTGCGCGCGGCCAGCAAGCCTTTGGGCTCGTCGTCGTGCTCGGGCACGACTACGCGAGCCGCTTCCTGGGGCTGTAAGGGAGGCTGCCGACCCTGCCGCACTGTTAGGTTAGGTCGCGGGGTGGAAGCCGCAAAGAACGACAGCGACCTGGCGAAGCGGTTTCGCGCCGGCGACATCAGAGCCCTCGCTCGGGCGATCAGCCTGGTCGAGCGTCGCGACCCTTCGGTTCGGGCCCTCGAGGAGGCGCCCAGCGGCAAGGTTGTCGCGGCCCCCGTCATAGGCTTCACGGGCGCGCCGGGGACTGGCAAGTCGACGCTCGTAGACGCTCTGGTTGCCTTGCTCCGGAGACAGGGCAAATCTGTCGCGGTGATCGCTACCGACCCCAACTCGCCATTCACTGGCGGAGCCATCCTCGGTGATCGAATCCGAATGCAGCGCCACGCTCTGGACCCCAAGGTTTTCATCCGCAGCATGGGCGCTCGCGGCCATCTCGGCGGCCTCTCGCTCGCCTGTCGCGAGGCGATACGGCTGCTGGTGGCTTTCGGCTTCGACCAAGTGATTCTCGAGACTGTCGGAGTTGGCCAGTCGGAGCTTGAGGTGGCTGCGGTCGCCGACACGACAGTGGTCGTCATGACGCCGAACCTCGGGGATGGCGTGCAGATGATCAAAGCAGGGATCCTGGAGATTGCCGACATCTTCGTCGTCAACAAGGCGGACCTCGATGGGCATCAGCGTGTGGTGATGGAGCTACGTGGCATGCTCAGTCTCAACGCGCCGCGCGCCCACGGCGCCGGCGTGCCGAAGGCCTGGAAGCCGCCGATCATTCCCACTGTGGCCGCCCGCCAGGAGGGAATCGAGGAGCTGTGGGCGGCCATCGAGGCCCACCGCATGCACCTCGAATCGAGCGGCCGGGCGCGCGAGCTTGCTGAGAAGAGGCTGCGGGATGAGACCGCAGAGGTGGTGGCCGAGCTCGCGCGAGAGCAGGCCCTGTTGGCACTTGGGGAGGACGCCGGGCTGACCGAGACGTTGTTGAAGGATGGGACACCGTACCGTGCCGCAGAGGAGATCCTCAGGGGGATCGGCAGCGCAACCCGGAAGCGCAGGCCGGAAGCGGCCATGAAACCGACTTCAGAGCCCGGATAGATAATGGATGGCCATGCAGCCGGAGATGCCAGCCGAATCTTTGGAGCCCATGCGGCCCGATCCGCGCGTTAGGGGGCCCGTCCCGTCGTCGTCACGCACTTTCAGTGCGCTCCTAGCCGGGCCACCCCTGCCTTCGGCTCGGACCACCTGGATCTCCAAATCTTTCGGCCGGCCCACCGGCAGCATGGCCTCATGAAGGTCCGAGCGCGCGATCCGAAAGAGGCGTGGAAGGAAGAGTTCGAGTCAGGCCCGACGCGCGACGACGGTATCGAGACCTCGACCATTTCCGGGATCCCCCTCAAGCCTCTCTACACGACGGCCGACTTGCCGAGGCGCGAGGAGGAGATGCCCGGCTCGTACCCATACACGCGGGGCATCCATCCGGGGGGCTATCGCGGCCGGCTTTGGACCATGCGCCAGTTCTCCGGCTTCGCGACTGCGGAGGAGACCAACAAGCGCTACAAGTACCTGCTCGCGAACGGTCAGACAGGGCTCTCCGTAGCGTTTGACATGCCCACGTTGATGGGCCAGGACTCTGATGCTCCGACCAGCCGTGGGGAGATCGGGCACTGCGGTGTCGCCATCGATTCGCTCGCGGACATGGAGACGCTCTTCGAAGGAATCCCGCTTGGCGAAATAACGACCTCGATGACCATCAACTCGCCTGCAGCGATCCTGCTCTGCATGTACATCGCCGTCGCCGAGAAACAGGGAGTGCCGGCGTCCGCGCTGGGGGGCACCCTGCAGAACGACATCCTCAAGGAGTTCATCGCCCAGAAAGAGTTCATCTTTCCGCCGGAGCCGTCAATGCGCCTCGTCGTGGACTCGATCGAGTACTGCGCCAAAGAGGTGCCGAAATGGAACACCATCTCGATCTCGGGGTACCACATTCGCGAGGCTGGTTCGACCGCTGCCCAGGAGCTGGCCTTCACGCTGGCCGACGGCATGGCCTACGTGGATGCGTGCATTGAACGCGGGATGCGGATCGACGATTTCGCTTCGCGCCTCTCCTTCTTCTTCGACGCGCACATCGACTTCTTTGAGGAGATCGCGAAATTCCGAGCCGCTCGCCGCATCTGGGCGCGCTGGATGCGTGAGCGCTACGGCGCCCAGGACGAGCGGTCGCTCAAGCTGCGCTTCCACACGCAGACCGCAGGAGTGTCGCTCACCGCCCAGCAGCCCGAGCTGAACATCGCACGCACCGCGCTCGAGGCGCTGGCCGCGGTCCTGGGTGGGACACAGTCTCTGCACACCAACGCGATGGATGAGGTGCTTGCGCTCCCGACCGACAAATCGTCGCGGCTCGCGCTGCGCACGCAGCAGCTGCTCGCCTACGAAACCGGTGTCGCCAACACAATCGACCCTCTCGGCGGCAGCTACTTTGTCGAGGCGCTCACCGACGAGATGGAGCGGCAGGCCGAGGTTTACTTCAAGCGCATCGAAGAGCTTGGTGGTGTCATTCCGGCGATCGAGGCCAGCTTCTTCCAGAAGGAGATTGCCGACGCGGCCTTCATATATCAGCAGGAGCTGGAGCAGAAACGGCGGCTCATGGTTGGGGTGAACGAGTTCACGGTTGACGATGAGGAGCCGATGGAAATCCTCCGTATCGATCCCAAGCTCGAGGGCGAGCAAGTGGCTCGCGTGAGGGAAGTGCGCCGCACACGCGACAACGCGAGATGTTCGAAATCGCTGGCCGACCTTCGGAAGGCGGCTGAAGGCACTGAAAACCTGATGCCATACATCCTCGAGTCAGTACGTGCCTACGCGACCGAAGGCGAGATCATGAACACGCTGATCGACGTTTTTGGAATCTACACAGAGAAAGCAGTCATCTGATGCCCGTCGAAACTGCGGTGAGACCAGTTCGCATCCTTGTCGCCAAGGTCGGGCTTGATGGCCACGACCGAGGTGTCAAGGTGGTCGCACGCGCCCTCCGCGATGCGGGCTACGAGGTCATCTATACGGGTTTGCGTCAGACGCCTGAGATGGTTGTCGACGCCGCACTCCAGGAGGATGCGCAGGTGATTGGCCTTTCCATTCACTCGGGTGCGCACATGACTTTGTTCCCAGCAGTGGTCCAGGAGCTCAAGAGGCGCAAGGCGACCGACATCGTGGTGTTCGGCGGCGGCATCATCCCGGAAGACGACATCGCAGCACTGAAGAAAAAAGGCGTGGCTGAGCTGTTCACGCCCGGCACCCCGCTGCAGGACATCGTCGACTGGCTGCGTAAGAGATTCCCTAAGGGCGCGTAACCCCTCTAGTCACCACGGCGGCAGTCGTGGCGGTGGGTCTTGCATAGCGCGCCTTCGTTGGGCCGTCAGCTCACTGTCACGATGGTGCCTGCCACCTTGTCGTGCCAGGCCTGCTTCTGGGGGTCCCACAGCTGCCAGAGCCAGCCGATAGCTCCGATGATGCAGATGGTGAAGCCGACCTCGAGACACCACACGAGACCGCGCAGGGCTGCTTTGCCCATCGTTGGATACTGCCCTGTCGCCATGTCTCGCACCTTGAAGCCAAACGGCATCATCCCGATCGAGGCGCCGCGAGAGCTCCAGAAGTACGCGAAGTAGGCGACGTCGATAGCGAGGCCGATGAGCCCGGCAATTCCCTGGGCTTTCTGGAGCGGCAGCTGGATGATCGCGCCGACCACAATGAGGATGACAACGTCGATCAGGCCCCCGACGATGCGCATTCCTGGGCTCGCCAGATTGCCAGTCGCGCCTCCCATCTGCATTGGAGTTCCCGACGGTGGGAGCGGCGGCTGGTAGCCACCTGACGGCGGCGGGGGCGGCGGGGGCGGTGGGTTCTGCATGCCTTGTCCCTCCAACGAATCTGGTTGCAACCGAATTGAGCTGTGCGGCTGCCCGCATCAGTTCGATTATCATAAGTGGGCCTCTCCACCCGAGGCTCAACCATGCAGCTGAAAGCCTCCACCCGCACACTCCTCGGCAAACGCTCGCGCCGCCTCCACGGCGAGGGCAAGCTTGCCGCTGTCGTGTACGGCCACAACACGGCCGCGACGCCACTGGTCCTCGACCGCCTCGAGTTTCAGAAGGTGTTCGTCAAGTCAGGACGCACGCACCTTGTGGACCTTGTCGTCGACGGTGACCGCACCGAGAAGGTTCTGGTCCGTGAGATTCA